>Ga0187892_10006314_pt1 | contig 17730 bp, 9 predicted proteins | sample MA1701073metaG_FD_139345 | JGI IMG/M metagenome (GOLD analysis project Ga0187892, IMG submission 139345) | Bio-ooze microbial communities from a basaltic lava cave in the Kipuka Kanohina Cave System on the Island of Hawaii, USA - MA170107-3 metaG ... | reverse complement strand
TCCGCCGCGACGGGCGGTCGGCGTTCGGCGCGGATCACAAGTGGGCGACGTTCCCGGGCGTTTCCGGATCCTGGCGCCTCAGCGAAGAAACGTTCTTCCCCGGCGGGACGTTCTCCGACATGCGGCTGCGCATCGGGTACGGTGTGGTGGGCAACCCCGCCGTGCCGCCGTATTCGTCCTTGATCGCTCTGGCGGCCACGGGCGACGCGAAGTACGTGTTCGGCAACGCGCCCGTCATCGGCTTTCGGCCGGTGCGCAATCCCAACCCGAACCTGAAGTTCGAGCGGACGTCGCAGGTCGACGTGGCGCTGGACTTCGGGATGTGGGGCGGGCGGGTCTCGGGCAGCCTCGAGTATTACGTGAAGAAGACGACCGACCTGCTGCTCGTCGTGCCGGTCCCGCAGCCGGCGCCGGAACCGAACCGGCTCGAAAACGTCGGCAGCGTGCGCAATCGCGGCATCGAGCTGTCGCTGGACGCACTGCCCATATCCCGGCCTGACCTGACCTGGCGCGCCGGGCTGACGTTCGCGGCGGAGAAGAACAAGGTCCTCGAGCTGGGTCCGTACACGTTCCTCACCACGGGTCGCGTCAGCGGCCAGGGTCAGTCCAACCAGGTCTCCCAGCGCATCATTCCCGGCGAGCCGCTGGGGACGTTCTTCGGGCCCGAGTTCGCCGGCGTGAACGCCCAGGGCGTGCAGACGTTCAACGATTACGACGCCTCCGGTCAGCTGGTCGGGACCACGACGACACCGGGGGCCGACGACCATCGCATCCTCGGCAACGCCTACCCGGACTTCACCATCGGGCTGCACAGCGAGGTGACCTGGGGCAAGTTCGACCTCAGCGCGCTGTTCCGTGGCGCCTTCGGCCAGGAGGTGTTCAACAACACCGCCCTGGTCTACTCCACGAAGAGCAATGCGTTGCAGAGCAAGAACTTCCTGCGGGACGCGTTGACCGATCCGACCGGCATCCGGGAGCCCGCCATTTATTCATCGCAGTGGGTCGAGGGCGCCTCCTTCATGCGGTTGCAAAACATCACAGTGGGGTACTCGTTCAACCTCCCCGGCGGACCGGGATCGGCTCGATCGGCCCGGGTCTATGTGTCGGGCGACAATTTGCTACTTTTGACCGGGTACTCCGGCCTCGATCCGGAGGTGCACTCGGAAGTGGGTCTGGCGTCTCGCGGCACCGACTACCTGAGCTATCCACGCCCGCGCACGTTCACGGCCGGCGTCCGGCTGGCGTTCTGAGAGGAGACCACCGATGACCAAGACACACCGAACGCTCGGACTGTGCACGCTGCTGGGCTCACTGGCCATCTTCCCCATGCAGGGGTGCACCGACCTTACCGAGAGCCCCCGCAGCGAGATCGGGCCCAGCAATTTCTACCGCAACGAAGCGGAGGTTCTGGCGGGCCTGGCATCCGTGTACGCGCCGCTGCAGGCAGGCAACTTCGCCACGCTGTGGTCCTATTACAACCTCAGCGAAGTCACGACGGATGAGATCATCGTGCCGACGCGCGGGCAGGACTGGTACGACGCCGGGCTCTGGCTCGAGATGCACCGCCAGACGTGGAGCGCCAGCAGCGTTGCGGGCCTGGACTTTATCAACGGTGCCTGGAACAGCTGCTTCGGGGGCATCGCGCGCGCCAACGTGCTGCTGGATGCATTGACACGGCTCACCATCCCCAATCAGGCGGCCGTCCAAGCCGAGCTGCGGGCGATGCGGGGCTTCTACTACTACCTGCTGATGGACATGTTCGGCGGCGTGCAGATCGTCACCGACATCGAGATCAAGCCCCGGGCGCGCAGCACGCGGGCCGAGCTGTTCGATTTCATCGAGGCGGAGCTGCTGGCCGCCCGGGTGGACCTGCCCCTGACCCGGCCCGCTACGGAGAATGGCCGGTTCACGAGGGGCGCGGCCGACGCCATTCTCGCCAGCATGTATCTCAACGCGCAGGTGTTCACCGGGACGGTCACGGCTGCCGGCCTGCAGCCCGGGACCGCGCGGTGGCAGGATGCCGTCAATTTCTCGGATAGCATTCTGAACTCAGGCGTGTACAGTCTGGCTGCGAATTTCGGCGACAACTTTACGGCCACCAACGACAACTCTCCGGAGAACATTTTTGTCGCCAAGCACCACAATTCGGCCGGACTCGGGCTCAACTTTGTCCAGCGAGCCCTGCACTATAACCAGTTCAACCCCTCCCCCTGGAACGGCTTCGCCACGCTGGCGGAGACCTACAACGCCTTCGACGCGGCCGACGTGCGGCGCCAGATCTTCCTCATCGGCCCGCAGGTCAACCTCGAGACCGGCCAGCCGGTCACCGACCGGGCCGGCGTGCCGCTCGTGTTCACGGATACGATCGGGGACGCGAACTCGGCGCGCGAAAACGAAGGCCCCCGCATCCTGAAGTACCCGCCCGATCCGAACCACGTGGGCGAGAACAACGGCAACGACTACGTCCACTTCCGGCTGGGCGAGATCTATTTGATCAAGGCCGAGGCCCAGTTCGAGCTGGGGAACGCGGCCGGGGCGCTGTTGCTCCTGAATCAGCTGCGCGCCCGCGCCTTCGAGCCGGATCAGCCCCTCGCCACCGTCGACCGTGATGTCATCCTGCGCGAGCGCCTGTTCGAGCTCACCGGCGAAGCCAAGCGCCGCCAGGACCTGATTCGTCACGGGCGCTTCCTCAACCAGTGGTCCACAACGATGCTCAACGGCAAGGTGGACAAGAACGGGGAGCCGTATCGGATCCTGATGCCGATTCCGCAGCCGCAGCTGGACGCCAACCCGCTGCTGGTGCAGAACGCCGGCTATTGATTGCGGCGTTGAGTGGATAGGCTGATGACCCCCCGAGGGGCGCCGCAGCTGGCGCCCCTCGGTCGTCTTGTGTGGACCAGCCTCGGGTGGCTGGCGCTGGCGGCGTGCGCCCGCACCGGCGGGTCCGCGCGCACGCTGTTTACTCGACTCCCGTCGAGCGTGACCGGCGTCCGGTTCGAGAATCGCCTCACCGAAACGTCCGCGTGGAACGTGTTTACGTATCGCAACTTCTACAATGGCGGCGGGGTGGCGCTGGGCGACCTCACCGGCGACGGACTCCCCGAGGTGATGCTCACCGCCAATCAGACCGGCAACCGGTTGTACCTGAATGAGGGCGGATTCCGGTTTCGCGACATCACCGCGGCCGCCGGCGTCGGGGGCAAGGGGGAGGGCGCGTGGGCCACCGGCGTCACGTTCGCCGACGTGGACGGCGACGGCCGGCTCGACATCTACGTGTGCTACGCCGGCACCGTGCCGGGCGCCCCCCGCGCCAACGAGTTGTACCTGAACGAGGGGCTGAACGCGCAGGGGGTGCCCACGTTCACGGAGCGCGCCGCGGACTGGGGGATCGCCGATCAGGACTTTGCGACCCAGGCCGCGTTCTTCGATTATGACCGCGATGGCCGGCTCGATCTGTACCTGGTCAACAATTCGTCCCGCCCCGTGTCCACCCTCGCGCTGCGCAACGTCCGGGGGGTGCGCGATTCGCTGGGCGGGCACAAGCTCTACCACAACGTCGGGGGCCGGTTCGCAGACGTGAGCGCGCAGGCGGGCATCTACGGCAGCGAGATCGCCTTCGGGCTCGGCGTCGTGGTGAGCGACGTGAACCGCGACGGCTGGCCGGATCTCTACGTCTCGAACGACTTCTTCGAGCAGGACTACCTGTATCTCAACCAGCGGGATGGCACCTTCCGGGAGTCGCTGCAGCAGGCGCTGCCCTACAGCAGCTACTTCTCGATGGGGCTGGACATCGCCGACGTCAACGACGACGCGTGGCCGGACATCTACGTGACGGACATGCTGCCCGAAGACGAGCTGCGCCTCAAGACGACGTCCTCCTTCGAGGATTGGGATCTCTATCAGGCGCGGTCCCGCAGCGGGTTTCACCGCCAGTTCATGCGCAACATGCTCCATATCAGCAACGGCAACGGCACGTTTTCCGACATCGGCCAGATGGCGGGCGTGGCGCGCACCGACTGGAGCTGGGCGAGCCTGATCGCGGACTTCGATCTGGACGGAAAGAAGGACATCTTCGTCACCAACGGGCTCGCCCGCGACGTGACCGCGCAGGATTACCTCTCGTTCCTGGCGAGCGACCGGACCATGCGGGCGGCCACGAGCGGTGAGCGGGTCGACTTCATGCAGCTGGTGCGCGCCATGAGCTCCACCCCGCTGCCCGATTACGCCTTCAGGAACACCGGGGACCTGAGCTTCACCAATGCCAGCGCCGACTGGGGCGTGAACGTCCCGGGCTTTTCCAACGGCGCCGCCTACGGCGACCTGGACGGCGACGGCGCGCTCGACCTGGTGGTGAACAACGTCAACCAGGAAGCGTTCATGTTCCGAAACAATGCCCGCACACTCACCCAGCACCACTACCTCCAGATCGCGCTCCAGGGCGACGGCCCCAACCGCTTTGGCGTGGGAGCCGCGGTCACGCTGCGCCACGGTGACGGGTTGGCCTTCCAGGAGCTCGCCCCGTCCCGCGGATTTCAGTCGAGCGTGGACTACGTCCTCACCTTCGGTCTCGGCAGGGTCGCGACGGTCGACTCGGTGACGGTCGAGTGGCCGGACGGACGCGTGAGCCGGCTGCACGACGTCGCGGCGAATCAGCGGATCACGCTCAAGCAGGCGGATGCCCAGGCCGGGCTGGCGGTCGGGCGGTTGGGCGGTCGGAATCCGGTTCCCATCTTCACGGACGTGACGGACCGGACCGCCGCGCCGTTCGTGCATCGCGAGAACGCGTTCGTCGATTTCGACCGCGAGCGGCTGATCCCAAAGCTGGTGTCGACCGAAGGGCCGTACCTGGCGGTGGCCGACGTGAACGGCGACGGTCTGGACGATGCCTTTCTCGGCGGCGCCAAGGATCAGCCGGGCGCCCTGTTGCTGCAGCGGCCCGACGGCCGGTTCGTGCCGAGCAACGAAACGGTGTTCGCGGCCGATCGCGTATCGGAGGATTTGGGCGCCGTCTTTTTCGACGCGAACGGCGACGGACGGCTCGACCTCTATGTCGTCAGCGGGGGCAGCGAGTTCTCGGCGCTGGCGCCGGCGCTCGCCGATCGACTCTACCTGAATCAAGGACAGGGCCGGTTCCGCAAGGCCGAGAACAGCCTGCCGGTCGAGTACGAGAGCGGATCGCGGGTCGCGGCCGCCGACTTCGACGCCGACGGCGACATCGATCTGTTCGTCGGTGGCCGGGTCGTGCCCTGGCGGTACGGCAGCGCCCCGAGGAGTGCCCTGCTCGCGAACGACGGCCACGGGCGCTTCACCGACGTGACCGAGCAGGCGGCTCCCGGCCTGGCCAGGATCGGGATGGTCACCGACGCCCTGTGGATCGATTTGAACGAGGACGGCCGGCCGGAGCTGGTCATCGTGGGCGAATGGATGCCCATTACCATCTTTCGCAACGTCGGCGGTGGCAAGCTCGCCCTGGCCCAGGTCCCGGGGCTCGAGCAGAGCCACGGGTGGTGGAACCGGCTCGTGGCGGGGGATTTCACCGGAGACGGTCACGTCGATTTCCTCGTCGGCAATCTGGGCCTCAACGCGCGGTTGCGGGCCAGCCCGACCGAGCCCGTCACGATGTACGTGAAGGATTTCGACGGCAACGGGTTTGCCGAGCAGATCGTCTCGTGCTTCAACGACGGCAAGAGCTACCCGATCGTCATGCGCGACGCGCTCATCGCGGCGCTCCCGTCGCTCGGCGCGCGGTACCCGAGCTACCAGGCCTACGCCAGGCAGCAGGTGACGGACATTTTCTCGCCTGCGGAGCTGGCCGATGCCGAGCTGCAGCGGGCGTACACGTTCGCCACTTCGCTGGTCGCGAACAACGGCGACGGATCGTTCACGCTGCGGCCGCTACCGCGTGAGGCGCAAATCGCTCCGGTGTACGGAATCCTCGCGTCCGACTTCGACGGTGATGGCGCTCTGGATGCGCTCCTGGCGGGCAACTTCGACGGGGTGAAGCCGGAAATCGGGATGTTGAGCGCGGGCTACGGCGTGTACCTGCGCGGGAACGGCAAGGGGGCATTCACTCCGGCCCGCGCCGCCGAAAGCGGGTTCTTCGTCCCGGGGCAGGCGCGGGACATCCAGCGCCTCCGGACCCGGCGCGGCACCCTGTTCGTCGTGACCCGCAACAACGATCGCGCGCGCGTCTTCGCCGCGCGACGCTAACGCTCGGGTCGCTTGGTCTTGATGAGAATCACGCCGTTGGCGCCGCGCGCGCCATACATCACGGTCGCCGCGGCATCCTTGAGCACCTCGATCGACGCGATGTCGTCGGCATTGAGCCCGGCCAGGCGATCGTTCGTACCGGGCTGGACCGGGATCCCGTCGACGACGAGGAGCGGCTCCGTGCTGGCCTCGAGCGACGTCACGCCCCGGATGCGGAGCACCAGGCGGCCATCGGGCGCTCGGTTTACGGTGAGGCCGGGGACACGGGTGGCGAGCAGCTCCTCGATGGGCTGGGAGGGATTGCGCGCGATGTCCTCCGCCGTCACCGAGGAGCGATCGGCTGGTGTCGAGGCCGGGGACGACGGCTTCGCGGCTCCTTCCGAGGTGTGGCGGCCGCAACCCGCCAGCCATGCCGCGAGGAGCGAAGCGGTCAGCAGACCGCGTGTGGAGAGCGACGTCATGCAGCCTCCCAGGGGAAGTGGGACAGCTCCCGAGTCGAATATACGTCCAAACGAGCGGAGGCACTTCGGGGAGGCTACTTTGTGGCCATGCGCACGCCGCTTCTGATGGTGTTTCGCGAGCCGGCCCGGGCGCTCGAGGTGGTGGCCCGATGAGTGCCGGGACCGCCCGGCCGTATATGCTCGCGGAAACGACGTGGCGGTCGGTGCGCGAGCTACGCTGCGAAGTCGCCGTGCTCCCCTGGGGCGCCACGGAAGCGCACAATACCCATCTGCCCTACGGCACCGATACCGTCCAGACCGAGCACATCGCCGCCGCCGCCGCCCGCCTGGCCTGGGAAGCCGGGGCACGCGTCGTCGTGCTGCCGACCGTCCCGTTCGGCGTGCAAACGGGGCAGCTCGACATCCCCTTCTGCCTCAACCTCAACCCGACCACGCAGGCCGCGGTGTTAGGCGACCTGGCGAGGAGTCTCGAAGGTCAGGGGATCCGCAAGCTGGTGATCGTCAATGGACACGGCGGCAACGATTTTCGCTGGATGATCCGGGAGCTCCAGCCGAGTCTGAAACTCTTCTGCTGTGTGGTGAACTGGTATCAGGTCGTGAGCGCCGCCGACCACTTCGAAGATCTGGGTGACCACGCGGGGGAAATGGAGACCAGCATCATGCTCTCCGTGGCGCCGGCCTTGGTGCGTCCGCTCGCGGAGGCCGGTGACGGGAAGGAACGGCGCGTGCGCATCGCCGCGTTTCGCGAGGGGTGGGCCTGGGCGCCGCGTCGCTGGACGCAGGTGTCGGCCGACACGGGGATCGGCAACCCCAGGGCCGCGAGCGCGCAGAAAGGTGAGCGCTACCTCGCGGCCGTGGTGGAGCGGATGAGCCGGTTTCTCGTCGACCTCACCTGGGTCGATCCCGACGACCTGTACGAGCCCCAGCCGACGACCCATGCCGGGCCGTACCGCCACTCCCTGGAGGGGCGCTAGCGTGTCCCCTTCATCGTGATGACGATCACGCCGTTGGCCCCGCGCGTCCCGTAAATCGCTGTGGAGCTGGCATCCTTGAGGACCGTGATCGACTCGATGTCCATCGGATTGATCCAGCTCAACGTGCCGCCGGGGCCCGGTTCGACCGGAACGCCGTTGATCACGTAGAGGGGCTGGCTCGTCAAATAGAAGGACGACGGGCCGCGGATCTGGACCGAGATGCCGCCACCGGGCGCCCGGGACACCGTCACCCCGGCGACCCGACCCATCAGGAGCTGCTCGAGCGACCGGGCAGGGGGGTCGGTGGTCGCGTCCGACGTCACGGTGGCCGAAGCTGGTGGGGGAGGAACCGGGGTCGCCTCAGCCTCCGTCTGGGCGCCCGCCACCGCCCCTCCGCCGTGGGCGCATCCCAAAAGGAGACCGGCAACGATGACTGCGGGGGCGAGGAAACGCATGTGGTACCGGAGCATGGAACCCCCTTTGTTTGTCGAGGAGAATATACGCTTGGCGGGGCGTTTCGCGCTCTGGACGGCGTTGTTCGTGGTCGGGGCCTGTGGGCAGGACCACGGCCCGCGCCGGTTTCGGCTCCTGAGCCCCGGCCACACCGGCGTCACGTTCGCCAACACGATTACGACCAGCGACACCCACAACATCCAATCGGACTACTTCATCTATAATGGCGGTGGCGTAGCGGCCGGGGACATCGATAACGACGGCCTCCCCGACCTGTTCCTTTCCGGCAACATGGTCTCGAGCCGCCTCTATTTGAACCAGGGCGGGATGCGCTTCGCGGACATCACCGCGGCCGCCGGCATCACGACCGACCGATGGGCCACGGGCGCCACCATGGTGGACATCGATGCCGACGGCTACCTGGACATCTACGTCTCGGTGTCCGGACCCGAATGGACCCCGGGCGCCCGACGCGCCAACCTGCTGTTTCTCAACAACGGGGACCGCACCTTCACCGAAGCGGCCGCCCGATACGGCATCGCCGACACCGGCTTCACGACGCACGCCGCGTTCCTGGATTCGGACCGGGACGGAGACCTCGACCTCTTCCTGCTCGGCAACTCCCCGCACGACTTCGCGCGCGGCGCGGCGGAGATCCACCCGGCCGCCGTCCGTGGCACGAGCCCTGCCACCTACGGCCAGTTCTATCGCAACAACGGCGACGGAACATTCAGCAACGTATCCCGGGAGGTCGGCATCCTGCGGGAGGTCGGGTACGGACTCGGCGTCGTGGTGGCGGACGTGAACCGGGACGGCTGGCCCGACATCTATGTTTCGAATGACGATACCCCGAACGACGTCCTCTACGTCAATAACCGGGACGGCACGTTCACCGACAAGGCCGGCGCCTGGGTGAAGCATGCGAGCTTCGCTGGCATGGGGGTCGATGTCGCCGACTTCAACAACGACGGCTGGCCCGACATCCTGCAGACGGACATGCTGCCCGCGGCCATGAGCGACCGCAAGCGGATGAGCGGGGCCATGACGTACGGGACGCTCCTGGAGTATCGCTCCAAGGGGTTCCGTGATGATTACCAGGTCAACACCCTGCAGTTGAGCAGCGGCGTCACCCCCGCGGGCGACATCCGGTTCAGCGACATCGCCTACCTGGCGGGCGTGGCTACCACGGACTGGAGCTGGAGCGCGTTGTTCGCGGATTGGGACAATGACGGGCACAAGGACATCTTCATCACCAACGGCTATCCCAAGGCCGCGAACGACTATGACTACCAGCGGGAGATGATCCGGGTCAAGCAACGTGGCCGAGAGTCCCGCGTCGCGCAACGCGAGGGACTGGAGCTCTTGCAGCGGCTCCACGGCTACCATGTGCCCAACCACGTGTTCCGCAATGAGGGAGACCTGAGGTTCACCGACCGCACTACGGCCTGGGGAATGGACCAGGCGGGCTATTCCTACGGAGCGGCGTACGCCGATCTCAACAACGACGGCACCCTCGACGTCGTCGTCAGCAACATCGATGCTCCCGCCTTCATCTACGAAGGGGTCCGATCGAGAGCCGACACCACGCACTTTCTGCAGCTCCAGCTGCGGGGGGACGGAGCCAACCGGCGGGGGATCGGCGCGACGCTGATCGTCACCGCCCGTGGTCAGAAACAGTACGTCTACCACTCTCCCTATCGTGGCTACATGTCTACCATGGACGACCGCGCGCATTTCGGGCTCGGGTCCGCCGCACGGGTGGACACCCTGGAGGTGATCTGGCCGGACGGGCGCACGCAGGTGCTGACGGGTCTCGAAGTCGATCGAATGGTGACCTTGAACCAGGGTGAGGCGTCGAGGAAGGGAACGACCTCCCCCAGCGTCCACCAACCTCGTCCGGTGTTCCAGTCCGTGGACGCCCGCCGGGCGGTGCCGTATCTGCATCGGCAACATTCGCTGATCGACTACAGCGTGCAACCGTTGTTGCCCTACGAGCCGTCCAGCCACGGTCCGCCGCTTGCCGTCGGCGACGTGGACGGCGATGGCCTCGAGGACGTGTTCGTGGGGGGCGGGGCCGGAGCGCCGGGCCGGCTCTTCCTGCAGCGGGCGGATAGCGCGTTTCGGGAGTCCGCGGCGGAGAAGGGACAACCGTGGCTGGCCGACGCGGAGTACGAGGATTGGGGAGCGCTGTTCTTCGATGCCGATGGCGATGGCCGGCTGGATCTCTATGTAGCGAGCGGCGGGTATCACCGCTCCCCGGTGTCGCGGTTGCTGCACGATCGCCTCTACATCAACCAGGGTGGCGGGCGATTCGTCCGCGATACGCAGGCCTTGCCGAAAATGCCCACCAGCACGGCGGTCGTCGCGGCCGGCGACTTCAGCGGCGATGGGCGCCCGGACCTGTTCGTCGGTGGCCGCCTGGTCCCCCGATCCTACCCGGATCCCGCTCGCAGCTATGTGTTGCGCAATGACGGCGGCCGGTTCACCGATGTGACCGATTCGGTCGCCCCGGATCTGATTCGCTCCGGCGGTATGGTCACTGCCGCGGTCTGGATGGATTTCGACGGCGACGGACGGCTCGACCTGGTCACGGCCGGGGAGTGGATGCCGCTGCGGTTCTATCGCAACGACGGCGCCCGCTTCCGGGATGTGTCGGCGGCGATGGGGCTGGGGGGGGGGGCGACGCGCGGGTGGTGGTACAGCCTGGCGACCGGAGATTTCAACCACGACGGTCGTCCCGATCTGGTGGCCGGCAACCTGGGGTGGAACTCCATGTACGCCACGCCGCCAGAGGGCAAGTTCGGGATCTACGCGGCGGATTTCACCGGGGATCGAAGCACGGACATCGTGCTCACCCAGGAGATTGGGGGCACGGAGTATCCGCTCTTCGGCCTGGCGAAACTGAGCCCGTCCATTTATACGCTGGCCATCCGATTCGCGAGCTATGCGTCATTCGCCACCGTCCCGGTCGGGCGCATGTTCGACGCGGCGCAGCTCCGGCAGGCCGTCCACTACCAGACCGATAACTTGGCGAGCCTCTACCTCCAGAACACCGGCGGCGGCGCCTTCACGGCGACGCCGCTCCCCACGCTCGCCCAGATTGCCCCGATCCGCGGCATCGTTGCCGAGGACGTGGATGGGGACGGGCGGCTCGATGTGATCGTGGCGGGCAATCTCTTCGATACTGAACCGAATACGCCCAGGCTGGACGCGGGGAACGGTTTGTGGTTGAAAGGCGACGGGCGCGGCGGGTTTACCGCCATTCCCCCGGCGACGAGCGGTTTTCTCGCGCCCGGAAACGTCACCGGCCTGGCACTGATTCACACGCCCGCAGGGAAGGCCGTGCTCGTTGCGAACCACGGCGATTCCCTGCAGGCGTTTTCGATCAACACACCCTAACTGGTCAAGGGGTGAGGCTACCACCCCGGATTCTGCACCAGCCGATCTTCCGTCCCCACCCGGCTCAGCTCGATCTGCAGCGTCGGGATGGGATAGAGGCGATGCCGCGCCGCGTAGGCCGCCGCCGACGTGAGATACGGGATCCGCGCGCTCTCGACCGCGATGTAGTTGGCGACCACCGTATCCGCATCACCCCAGCGGCGCAGATCGAAGAATCGCTGGCCCTCCATCGCTAGCTCGAGCCGGCGCTCGTACTTCACCGCCCGGCGTGCGGAGGCCTGATCCGGGAACGGCGTCGTATACAGGCCAATGCGGTACTCCGCCCATGGCTCGCTCAAGGAATAGATGCTCCCGGCCAGGACCAGTGGCACGGCCAGGCGCTCATCTGTCGCACAGGCCGGATACGTCGTCTTCAAATCGGTATCCGCTGCTGGATTAACCCCCTTGCCACACCCTTGGGCAACTTGGCCCGCCCGCGCCCGAATCTGATTAACGATCGTGCGGGCATTTTCGAGCACCCCGGCTTCGACCTCCGCCTCGGCCAGGAGTAACAACATGTCGGCGTAGCGGAAGATGTGGATGTTCACGTTGTTGGTCTGCGAGGGCACCCAGCCGACGTTGTTCTCCGCGTCGGCAGCATTCTCGTGGGCGTTCTTCTTGGGGCTGTATGGGCCGCTATAGGCAGCATCCCGGATCCACGACCGGTTGTGGAGCCCCCAGTCCTTGTACGGCACCCGATCCCGGCCTACCGTCCAGTCGAGCCGCGGATCGACCGGCCGCGTGAGGATGCCGCCGGTGAAGCTCGTGTCCAGCGAGTTCCAGTTGGGATCCGTCAGGGCCAACGGCAGGCCGGCGGCGTCCACGGCGTAGAAATTGACGAGATTGTAGGACGCCTGGTGGAAGCCGCAGCAGCCGAAATAGCTCCCCGAGTGCGGGAAGTTCAGGCGCTCACCCCAGTTCGAATTCCAGCCGCTGGGCTCGCCGTCCTTGGCGGAGGCCTGGAAGGCGAGGATCGTTTCCGGACCATTCTGCGCCGCCGCAAAGCCGCTCCAGACCTGGTCGAAGCTCGGTTGCAGCGTGTACGGCCCGTTGGTCTGGACGTCGCGCAACGTGGTCAGGGCGCCGGCGTAGTCGCCGTTATAGACCTGCACCCGTCCCTTGTAGGCCCTGGCGGCCCAGATGGTCGCGCGTCCCTTATCCCCGCCGCGGGGAATCCCGGTCGGCGATAGGAGCGCGATGGCCGAATCGAGATCCGCCAGGATCTCGGCCACCGCATTCACGCCCACGTTGGTCTTGCGGAAGTCGGCGTCGCCGGCACGGTAGTAGGGAACATTCTGCCACATCCGAAACGCCTCGAAGTGATAGTGCGCCCGGAGGAAAATCGCTTCGCCCCGGATGCCGTTGGCTTCCGTGGTCGAGATCTCGCCCGGCTTCTCGGCGAGGACCTTGTCGAGCAGGCGCAGCGTCGCATTGGTGCGCACGACGCCTTCGTAGACCTGGCTCCATTTCTGGTTGAGATAGTCGCTGGAGGTCCCCGTGGACCAGAAGTAGGTCTCGATCTCGTTGATGGGCTGCTGGTCCCCCGCATTGGATCCCTTCACGGCGTCGTCGCTTGGGACGCTGCCCCAGACCCAGTTGCTCGCCGCGCAGCCCCAGGACCCGGCGGAGCTGCTACTGCAATCGAGCGACCGGTACGCGGCCACGAGGGTCGCTTCGACGCCGGACTTGCTGGTCAGCACCGATTGATCCAGGGTTCCCTGCGCGGGAATGTTCAGGAAATCCTTGCAGGCGTAGGTGACGCCGGCCGCCACGATCACGACCGCCGTCCCGCGGAACAGTCTCTTCAAGGCTTGCGTGTTCATCGTCTCGCGTTCCTCAAAATGAAGACGGGTCGCTAAAACGTGGTCGTGATGCCGACGGTGATCGTCCGGTTGCTCGGATACGAGCCGCGATCGATCCCCCGGTACTGGTCCCGGACGTCGCCGGCCGCGCCGAAGACGCTGGCGGCGGGCAGCGACGGATCGAGCCCCGTGTATCCGGTGATCGTGAACAGGTTCTCGGCCTGGACATACACGCGCGCCGCCGGGATCCAGCGGATGAACGCCGGCGGCAGATTGTAGGCGACCTGCAGTGTGCGCAGCCGCACGTACGAGCCATCCTCGACGTAGTAGCTCGAGAACTGCCGGCTGAACACGTCGCTCACGTCCAGGCGCGGGTACTTGGGGTTGGTGTTGGTCGGCGTCCACGAATTCGCCAGCAGGTCGGCGCGGACGTTGGTATCGAAGTAGCGGAACACTTCCCAGTACTTTTGCGTGTTGAAGATCTCGTTCCCGAACGTCCCGAACAGGGTGGCGCTCACATCCCACGACCCGCGCCGCACGTTGAGATCCAAGCCGGCCGTGAAGTCCGGATGGGGGCTGCCGATGATCGCCCGGTCGGCGCCGGTGATGTTGCCGTCCCCGTTCAGGTCGCGGAACTTGATCCGGCCTACCCGCGCCCCGTCGTCGTAGAAGCCCACGGTGTCCTGCCCCTGGTAAAACCCGTCCGCCACCAGGCCGTAGAACGACCCGATCGGATGGCCGACCTGGTTGATCACGGGGTTCTGGTCACGGACAATGTTCGCCGGGAAGAAGAACTGCGACACCCCGTCGATCTCGACGACCTTGTTCCGGTAGCGGCTGCCGTTCAGGGCCACGCTCCACAGCGTGCCCTCGCCGATCGTGCCGCGATACCCGAGAGAAACGTCGATGCCGTTGTTCTTCATCTTCCCGATATTGACGATCGGGGGAGCGGCCGAGCCGGCGGTGGCCGGCGTGCGGGGGTCGAACAGGAGGTTGTTCGAATTCCGCTGATACACGTCCGCGGTGAACGTGGCCCGGCCGTCGAAGAACTCGAGGTCCACCCCGACGTTGATGGACCGGTTCTCCTCCCATTTCAGGCTGTCGTTGCCGAGGGCCGTTTGCTTGAATCCCGCCCGCAGCGTCGTGTTGCCGCCCGAGATGTCGTAGAACGTATCGCCGCGATCGCCCCCGAACTGGCTGACGATCCGTCCCGCCGGGATGTTCTGGTTCCCCGTGACCCCCCAGCCGAACCGCAGCATCGCGCTCGACACGACCCGTCCCGGGGCCATGAACGGCCCGTTGGTCAGACGCCATCCGGCGCCGACCGCCGGGAACGTGCCCCAGCGATTGGCCGGCCCGAGCCGCGAGGACCCGTCGCGGCGCAGCGTGAAGCTCAGGAAGTAGCGGTCCGCGAAGCTGTAGTCGGCCTTCCCGAAGAGGGACAACAGGGCCGATCTCCCGCCGGTGCTGCTGACGTTCTTCGTCGTCGGGTCGCAGAGCGCGTCCTGGATGAAGCGCGCGTCTACGTTCTCGGAGATGAGGCTCGCGCAGCTCCCCGCCTCGAACCGATTGGTGTTCTTGGTCGCTTCCTGCCCGAGCAGCACGGTGAGATTGTGCCGGTTGATCGCCCGCACGAAGTTCAGGGTGTTGCTCCAGGTCCAATCCGTGAACAGGCTGTAATTCTCGTTGATGCCGTTGTTGAGCGTCGGTTCCGAGTTCTCGGGCGTGATGAAATTGAAGCCGCGGAAAGAGCCCTGCCCGAGATTGAATCCGAACCGGGTCTTGAGCGAGACGCTGGGGGCCGCGTCGAACCCCGCGAACACGTTGCCGAAGATCCGGTCGTTGGTGTTGATGTTGTCCCGGCCGAAGACCGCGATCTTCAGCGGGTTGGTCAGGTTGGAGAGGCCGACGGCCTTGCCGGAGGCGAAGTTCCCTGCGATGTCGTAGATCGGCACCACCGGCTGCTGATAGATGTTCTTGCCGATGATGTTTTCTTCGCCGAGGCCGCCGTCGTCCAGCCCGCCGTACCCCTGGTCGCGCGAGATGGCGATGTTCTCCCCGATGCTGAGCCGGTCCAGGTTGAAGGCGGTGTTGATCCGGACGCTGCCCCGCTGGTAGCGGGTAAACGCCGCCGTGCCTTCCTGGTCGAGGTAGTTGAACGACACGTGGTAGGTGTTGTCTTCGCCGCCGCCGGAGACCGCGAGGTTGGCTTCGCGCACCTGCCCGGTCCCGAAGACAGCCTTCCACCAGTTGGTCCCGGCGCTGCCGGGCATGATGAGGTTGGACGGAAACGCATAGCTGCTCGTGTTGAGCGTATCGGTTGTTTGACTGACCCCATTGTTCGGCCAGACGTAATCCGGCACCGAGGGGCTGTTGGGATCCCCGTAGATGTGCCGGGGGACGGCCAGCCCGGCGTTCTCGTAGCTCGCCTTCACCACCGCGTGGTAGGCCAGCGCGTCCAGGGTGATGTAGTCGTCGATGCCGCGCACCGCAGTCGCCACGCCGGTCTTGACGTCCAGCTGAATCCGCCGCCCGCCGGCCCCCGGACGGCCGCGCGCCGTCTCGATGATGACGACGCCGTTCGAGGCCCGTGACCCGTAGATCGACGCCGCCGAGGCATCCTTCAGGACCTGGATCGACCCGATCTCACTCGGGTTGAGCCAGTTCAAGTACGTGTCCTGGACCGGCGTCCCGTCGACGATGTAGAGCGGGTCGTTGTTCTGGAACGAGCTGACGCCGCGGATCCGCACCGTGCTGCGCGCGCCGGGAGAGCCCCCGGCGTCGACCGTGACGCCGGGCACGGCGCCGCTCAGCGTCTGCAGCGGGCTCACCGTGGTCAGCTGGGCCGTGTTCTCCACGTTCACGCTCGCCACGGCTCCGGTGAGGTCGGCCCGGCGCTGTTCCTGATAGCCCGTGGCCACCACGTCGGGCAGCGTGAAGATCGCCTGCTCCAGCGTGGCGTTGACCGTGGTCCGGCCGGCCACGGCGATGGCCGTGCCCCGATAGCCGATGAGGGCGAACACCAGGACCCCGTTCGCCGGAGCCGTCAGCGAATACCTCCCCTCACGGTCGGTCGCGGTACTGGTCGGCGTCCCGCGAATCCGCACGACCACGCCTTCGATCGGCGAGCCGGTCGCGGTGGTGACCCGGCCGCTGACGGCGATGTCCTGGGCGAAAGCGATAGCGTTGAGCACCAGGGCCATCACGACGCTCAGCACCGCGGTCCTGATCCCTCGGCTCCGTTTGACTACGCTTTCCATGGTTACCCTCCGCTCCGGTTATTCTGGGGTTACTGGTCTCCGCATGGCCTGCAAACCTTCTCGGGCGATCAACTCCCGAAACGTCATGAGGACGATGTTCCGCGATTGCAGCGCGCGGCGGAAGCGCCGCGAGGTGAGGGCATCCAGCTCCCCCTGACGGTTCTGGCTCATGTCGGGGAGCGGTTGCGACGTGTTCATGTCGAGCAGCGCGCCGAGCTCCGCATCGTCGAGCCCGACGTGAGTGACGAGGACGGTGACGCCGGACGGCAGCCGATTGACGAACGCCGCCAGGCTGTCGCCCTTCTTCTTCGGGGCCGCCGAGTACTGGGGCGAATCCATGGTCTCGCCGAAATATCCCATGATGCCGAGCCCGTAATCCCGCGCCACGCGCTCGGTGACCTCGCGGAATTCGGGGTAGGCCAGCGCCGTCCCCATGTGGGGATCGACGAAGTCGATCTTGATTCCCGAGCGGAGCGCCCGGTCGATCTGGGCGCGGAGCTCCGTTTCGATTTCCGCCGGCACCGGATGATGGTCGTGCAGGGCGGCCGCGGACTGGAAGAAGTACCCGTTGCTGTCGACCAGCGAGGGGACCGCCTCGGCGCCCGCGACCGGCCCCCAGCGGTAGTTCTTCCATTCGGAGTTCAGCGTCAGGTGCACGCCAACCGACACCTGGGGATGACGCTTGAGGATCTCGACCGCCTCCTGATACCAGGGGCAGGCGAACATCACCGTCACCGACACCGGCAGGCCCGTCTCGACCAGCCGTTGCATGGCGATGTTCACGCTGTGGCTCATGCCCACGTCGTCGGTGCGGATGATGAGGATTGCAGGGTCGGAAGACGCGCCGGCGGTGGCGGGAGACGCTTGTTCGAGCGCGGCTGCGGGGGAGGACGCAAAAAACGAGCAGAGGGCGGAAAACACGGAAATGGCGCACCACACACGATTGACGCGCCCGGCAACGATGTGACGGCCGTCTGCCATCGTCATGCCTTCCCCCTCCCGAGGAGGCTCGAATCCCGCGTGCTGGGGGATCCAGAGTCGATTCGGAGATACCCTCGGCGGGGAACTTCGCAAGGGGGGTCGGGGGGTCTGGGGGTCTGGGGGTCGGGGGGGGGGGAGCGGGGGGGGCGGG
>Ga0187892_10006313_pt1 | contig 17732 bp, 21 predicted proteins | sample MA1701073metaG_FD_139345 | JGI IMG/M metagenome (GOLD analysis project Ga0187892, IMG submission 139345) | Bio-ooze microbial communities from a basaltic lava cave in the Kipuka Kanohina Cave System on the Island of Hawaii, USA - MA170107-3 metaG ... | reverse complement strand
GTCTTCCATGATCTTCGGCCAGGCTGCGTCGCGCGTCGCCTTGTCGGGCCATTCGACGAATGAGAAGACCACATTCTCGCCTTCCTTGGCCTTCACGGCGCGCCTGAAGTCCGTGACCTTGCCGTCGGGCACGTCGTCGCCCCAGGCTTCGACGACGCGGGTCGCGCCGTATTCCTTGAACACGTCTGCCGCCTTGGCTGCCATTTCCCGGTACACCTGCTTGTTGCCCTTGGGAACAGGTACCACGTAACCGTCGGCATAACCCGCAGAGCCCCGGCCTGCCTCGTCAATGATTGAATCGAAGCCACCAAAGATCATGCGCTTGCCGTCGAACGGCATGTTCGAGAACATTTCCTTCATGCGTGGGTCGTCCATCATCTTCTTATTGGCAGCCTCGTAAGTTGCCTTGTCGGGATACTCCATCCAGGAGAAGACGACGGTCTCGTCATCCTTGGCCTGGACGGCACCCTGGAAATCGGTCACCTTGCCCTTGGGCACATCGTCGCCCCAGCCTTCCACCATCCGCTTTACGCCGAACTGCTTGAACAGCTGCACGGCCTCTGACGCCTGCTTGCGGTACTTTTCCTTGTTGGCGGTCGGCACCGGTGTCACGAATCCTTGGACGTAGCTCATCGATATTCTCCTCAGTTGGCATTACACGGATGACTACAAAGCGTGCGGTCTGACGGACACCTGGTATGCCGGAGAATTCCCAATCTTGTTGTAGTACGACCGAAATAGGCCGCTTTGAAGTGATGGCCAGGAGCGGAATCGAACCACCGGCACGCGGATCATCATTACCGATCCTTGGTTCTTGAGTAACCCCGGCGCGGAGCCGGGATTTCATGAACCACAATTGAATGCGCCGCCGTGCGCTGCTTCACTGATGTGAATGTCCTATACTTTGACAAAATCTCGCCCATCTCGGCCGCCTGCCGCGGCATAGCGTCTCGGCCGTGACACCGATTTTCCTGAAGGAGAGTCAGCCGATGTCAGAATTCGACACGAGCTTTGTCCAGCGGGGTGCCCGGAACCGGCGAACACCGTACTACGAGGCTACCCAGCGATACTCGCCGAAGGGCTTCACCGTCTACAACCACATGTACTTCCCGATCCGATTCGATACGTTCGAGGCGGAGTTCGAAGCGCTGTTGCACGACGTGACGATCTGGGACGTGGCCGTGGAGCGCTGCCTGGAGATCTCGGGGCCGGACGGGTTCCGCTTCGCCCAATTGCTCACGCCGCGCGACCTGTCGAAGTGCGCCGTCGGCCAGGCGAAGTACGTCCTGATCTGCGACTCCGATGGCGGAATCGTCAACGACCCGGTCATGACACGGATGGACGAGAACACCTTCTGGTTCGCGCTCGCCTCCTCGGACGCGTTGTTGTTCGCCCGCGGTCTTAAGAACGCCTACCCCAAGCTGAACGTAACGATCAGCGAGGCGGACGTCGCGCCGCTGCAAGTGCAGGGACCGCGCTCGAAGGAGCTGCTGCGCGACCTGGTCGGAGAATCAATTCTCGACATGAAATACTACTGGTGGCGGCGCGCCGAGATCCGCGGCATCCCGGTCGTTGTCACCCGCACCGGGTGGAGCTCCGAGGTCGGCTACGAGATCTATCTGCTCGACACCTCGCGCGGGAACGAGCTGTGGGAAACGCTGATGGAGGTCGGCAAGCCCTACAACGTCCGGCCGACCGGTCCGTCGGACATCCGGCGCATCGAAGGCGGCATCTTCAACTGGGGCGCCGACATGACCTTCGAGAACAACGCCTTCGAGATGGGCCTCGAGCGGCTCGTCGACTTCTCGTTGGGCGACGCGGCCTCCATTTCAATACCCGCCTACCGCAGGATCAAGACCAACGGCGTCGCCCGCCGGATTGTGGGCGTCGAGATCGATGGCGACCCATTCCCCGCGCTCAACAACGTCAAGTGGCCGGCCTCGAAGGCCGGCGGCGAGGTCGTTGGCAAGGTCACGAGCGCCATCTACTCGCCCCGACTCCGTCGCAACATCGGGTACTGCTGGGTGTCGACTGCCCTGGCCGAGCCCGGCACCACCCTCGCCGTCGACACGGAGTGGGGAACCCGGAGCGCGAAGATCGTGCCGATGCCGTTTGTCGATCCCGAGAAGCGGATTCCGGTTTCCTGAGGGATCCGACCCGAAACTCGCGCAGGTATTCTGATTACGACTCAAAGTCGGGGCAGCACAAGAGCAACGGTGATACTCAGGATCAGCAACCCCACGCTCACGGCATAGAGTCGCGCACCAATCGTCCGCAAGCGCACGCACCTTCGCCCCAGATCTGAATCAACGGGGCAAGGCAGCCGACGGGCCCACAAGAGGAGCAAACCGCTGACCCCCAGCAAGGCGGTCGCGATGCCAAAGACCGCTGCCTTGTGTTCACTGAGCCAGATCAGCTGCGGAAAGGTCGTAATCAATCCGACGACGGCCGCCCCAGCTCCCAGCGAGACCATCACGGCCGGCAGGACGCAGCACACCAGCGTCGTTGAGCTCGCCAGGAGCGCGGCGGCGGCCGCGCCGAGACTTTCCCTGCCGCCGGTCATCATTTGGCCGAACTCTTCAATCTATCGCGGATCGCAGCGACGGGCGTATCCGTGCGCTCGATCGACTTGATGTCGTAGCCAGCGTCGGTCAGCGTAGCCCGCAGTTCTTGATCCGAGATATCGACTCCGTCCTTCGTTTGTACGGCGACGAGCCTGTCCTCAAGGCTCACTACCACATCTGTGACCGCCGGATTCTTATGAAATGTCTTCTCGATGCCCCGCGCGCAGAATCCGCAGACGAGGCCATTTACCTTCATTTCAATTGTCCCGGCCTGGGCGATCGTAGCCGCCATCAGCAGGGCACCAGTCAGCATTATTGACTTGAACATGGGTACTTCCTTGTCTCAGAAATTGAGCATGAACATGGCTTGCAACTTGCCGTCGGTGGTCGCGCCCGCCTCAACCCAGATGGCGCCCTTGAAGATTCGGAGTAGGAACGCAGTCTCAGTGCCGTCAAATATCTCGCCCGTATAGCGCCTGCCTTGCACGACCAGCCACGTGGCGACACCATCGTATTCGTGCTCATAGGGCGCGAACCCTAGTTGCAGCGTGTCGATCCGGTGCGAGAACGCTGAGGACTCGTACAGGTCGCTTTTGAGCGAGGCATAGACGCGTCGAGTCTCGTAGTCCAGCTGCAATCCGGCGTTCCATGTGAATTGCTCGCCGCTGGATTCGGACACGTTTGCGTTGCCCGCGCCGCCCCACGCGAAGACATTCGCCTGAGCTCCCTCGCGATTCCAGCGCTTCACGAGGTAGTTGAATCTCGCGTAGGTGATGTCCCGCGACCGCCCGTCAATGTCGCTATTCAATGCCAGGTGCCCTCCACCCACGGAATAGAAGTAGCGGGGCGCGTAGAAGACCTGCAGTTCCTCCATCGTGCCAGCACCGTATTCGCCCATCACTGTTGTGCCGTGGGCGAAGGCAATCGGCTTGGCAGCAGCAATTCCTGGGACAAAGAATGTCAGCGACAGTGCAGCGGCTGCCACAGCATCAATCAAGCGATTCATTAGCTATTCCTCCAACGGCGAAACACACACGCTGAATGCCCGGCGTCATACCGAGCGATCTGAATCAGCTACGTGTTTTCAGCCGATTGGAGGCGGGTTAACAGGCGAATAAACCCGACTGGGAAGCAGTGGGGATGCAGATTCTGAATGAGCAATACCGATCGGTGCCCGCAACAGCAGCGCAATCGTAGGTGCCGGAGCTGTCGTGCCAATACAGACAGCCGCACAATTTCCTGACATAGCGCCACTTGGCGGACAGCAGGGACATTCCTTGTGCGCGACGTCCGTCCCCATATCGCAGTCCGCGGCGGACATTGCGACGGAATGTGGAGCCAATGCCATTACGACAGGCGCAATGGCGACGACCTGCAGAGTTAGCAGGACTACAAGGAATGCTCGCAATGCGTGCCGACCAGTCATTGTGCAGATATTACGTCAACCGCACGGCTACGAGCCGCACTCTGTTCGACAGCCGTCAATTCAGAGGGTTCGACAAAGGATGGTGGCCAGGGGCGGAATCGAACCACCGGCACGCGGATTTTCAGTCCTAGGCTGGGATCCGCATCGTTAACTACATCAACCGGATAGCCGGGGCGCCCGTTGCAAGGAATGCCCTACGGCGCAGGACGGTGCGGGACTGAATCACGCAAGAATCCCGCAGGAAAGCTCGCCAGGGATTCCAGCCTCTGGTCAGTAGGTCCGCCACGGCCGTCAGCCTAACGGGAGGTTGTGGCTGGCAGCCAATCCCCAATCGAGTCAGCGGCTCCACCTCATGAAAGTGTTAGAGCGGCCTGCGGCTGGCGAGTCGCGTGCTCCTCGGCCCACACCAGTGCATAGTCGGCGATCTCCTCCCACCCTTGCTCGGCGGGCATGAGGTGCGAGCGCCCCGGAAATTCCTTGATTTCCGTGATCGTATTCGACTTGTAGTGCTTCGCGTTTGAGCGTTGGACGGCGGGCGGCATCAGGTGATCTTCGCTCCCCGAGATGAAGAGAAGCGGCGCGCGGGCGTCGTTATGGTAGTCCACCGCAATAGCTTGCGGGCCAGGAATGAAATTCGCCAGCACGCTATCCCAGAAAATGCCCCCTGATGCCGGGACGTGATAGCGGTCGTACGCTGCGCGCGCGTCCGCTTCGTCAAATGTGTTCGTGAACACGTAGCGCCATTGCTCGTACGTGAATGGTACTGCCCTGCGGCGATTCGCGGGATTCTTCAGCACCGGCAACGTCGATTTGAGCTGCGACAGCGGCGTGACGCGCACGCCTTCCGTAGGCGCGGAGTTGATCGCCACTCCCACCGCACCATAGCCACGATCGAGCAACAGCTGCACAAACGCGCCACCCGCCGAATGACCCATGAAGATCGGTGGCGCTTCGAGTCGCTCGATGATGCCTTCGAGGCGCGCCATGATCGCGGCAACCGTGAGGCGTTCGACGGGCGAAGGATCGCTGTTGAGGGCATCGACCTCGACCTCGAACCCGGGATACGCTGGAGCGAGCACGCGATAGCCCTGACCTTCATAGCGTGTGATCCAATGCTCCCAGCTTCGCGGCGTCACCCAGAAGCCATGAATCAGTACAATCGTATCGGGCCCTTTTGATTGCGCGGACATGGTGCATCTCCTTTTGGGGTTGTGCATTCTAGTGCACGCTCTTGAGTGCAACCGGGCGCCCCCTTGGGCGCCTTAGGAAGCACCGGCCACTCGGACTTCGATTCCTGGCAAGTGCGTCCGATTTTACTGGGCGCCTATGCGGTAACCAATGAGACCTTGGGCCAACGTGACAGGAACCGATGAAGTGAATTGGTGGCCAGGGGCGGAATCGAACCACCGACACGCGGATTTTCAGTCCGCTGCTCTACCAACTGAGCTACCTGGCCATATTCAGGGCTGCGTATTAGACAGGGGCGCCCGCGCGGGCGTCAAGAATTTGCCGGATTCACATAGCCTTCGGGCGCCTTGGAGCCTTCTCCGAAGAAAAACTTCTCCATTTCGCCGACCAGGAATTGCCGCGCTTTCGGCTCGAAGGGAACGAGCCGGTACTCGTTGATCAGCATGGTCTGGTGGTTGAGCCATTTCTGCCAGGCCTCTTTCGAGACGTTCTCGAAGATGCGCTGGCCGAGTTCACCCGGATACGGTGGCCGGTCGAGGCCTTCCGCCTCGCGGCCGAGCTTGACGCATTGAACCATTCGGGTCATTCCTCAACTCCTCGAGCAATCTTGCCACGGGCGCGGGCAGTCCGACCGCCTCAATCGACGCAAGTTCGTGCCAGCGCATCTCGCCAGCCGATACTTCACCGCTGCGCTCTTGCAAAACAAGCATCCAGGGCTCGATATCCAGATCGAAATGAGTGAAAACGTGCCGCACCGGCGGCAATCGTCGCGTCGCGGCTACGGCTGCGCCGAATCTGGAAGCCGCGAAGGCAAGCGCCGCGCCCGCGCCAGGAAACTCGGGTGGCGCCCAGAGTCCTCCCCAGATCCCGCGCGGCGGACGTCGCTCGAGCAGCACCCGGCCGTCCGAAAGTGCAATAACCATGTGAGTCTCTCGCAGGCGTCGCGGTGCGCGGCGCCGGGCAACGGGGATCTCCGCGACGCGTCCGGCGGCCAATGCACCGCAGCCGCCCGCCAGCGGGCAGCGCCCGCAGAATGGTTGCGACCGAGTGCAGACCGTGGCCCCGAGATCCATGATTGCCTGCGTGTATTCCGCGACGCCCGCCTGCGGCGTGCAGTCGAGTGCAAGCGCCCAGAGCTGCTTCGCGCCAGCCGTGGAGTCGGGCGCCGCCTCAACCTGGAACACCCGCGCGAGCACGCGCTTGACGTTGCCGTCGAGGATCGGGTAACGCTGGCCATGCGAGAGCGCGAGGATCGCGCCCGCCGTCGACCGGCCGATTCCTGGGAGTGCCATCAGCTCGTCCAGCGTCTCGGGCAGGCGGCCGCCATGGCGAGTGACGATTTCCTGCGCGGCGCGCCGAAGGTTTCGCGCCCGTGCGTAGTAGCCGAGGCCCGACCATAGACGCATGACTTCATCCTGCGGCGCCCCGGCGAGCGATGCGGCATCCGGAAACCGCGCCACGAAGCGCTCGAAGTAGGGCTTCACCGTCTCGACCTGCGTCTGCTGCAACATGACTTCCGAGATCCAGACGCGATAAGGCGAGGGATTCGCCTGCCAGGGCAGGTCCCGGCGGCCATGGGCTTCGAACCAAGGTAATAATGTGTCGGCGAGCATCGAAGCTTCCATGTTCATGGCGTGTGCTCGCCGTTGCGCTCGACGCGCACCAGGGTGTCCCGCAATTTCGCACCGGCGACCATGGCCTCGTCGATACGGATCTCGGCATCGATGTCGAACTCGGCAAGCTGCGCGACGAACGCCTCGAGCGTCGCCTTTGTCTTTCGCAGCCCCTTCACCTCCGGCGCCACGTAGCGGTTGAGGTCGATGCGATCGAGATTCGCGCGGACGCGCCGCTTGTCGGGCTCGATTCGGGCCTCGAAGTTGGTGTCGTCGAGCCGGCCGGTCACGGGATCGAGGCGCAGCACTCCGCCGTTCGTCTCGGCGACGACCGCAATCTGCAGCATTGCGAAAGCGGCCGGATCCTTCGTCAATGGCAATGGTTGGCCAAGCGAAACTGCGGGCGCACGCGGCGCGAAGGGCTCGGTCGCCAACCGCAATGCGGCGACGAGCTCCGGCTCGTCGAAGTCGAGCATGCCATCGAAGGTTCCTGGAATCCCCGCAAGATTGAACCGGCCGGCATCGAGCGTCGCGAGCCCATTGCGCAGCTCGTAGGACGCTTGCCTGAGGGCGCCCGTCAACTCGATGCCCGCGAGCGGCAGTGGCTCGCCGCCGACCCAGCCGCGAAAATCAAGCAAGCTGCCGTCGATGCGCCCGGCATCGAGGTCGATCCGCCCCGTCCCATTCATCGCATAGTTAATGGTATTGGGCCCGAATACGCCGCCGAGTCGGAGCTCCATCGGAAAATCCTTCGCCGGCGCGAGGTCATGCGCATCGAACGTGATTGCCGCGAGCTGCCAGCTGGAGTTCGCGGCTTCATCGCGGTAGTCGATGATCCCGCGTTCGAGTCCGAAGTCGTCGATTGACCAGGCCAAGCTCGGTGCTTTCTCGGTGCCGGGAGTCGCTGCCGGGAACAGCTTCGACCAATTGGACACCCCGTCGGCGCCGACTGCCAGTCGTGCCGTCGCATCCGAAATCTCGACCGCATCGAGCTGCGTCATGTCGAACACGCTGCTCCAGGGCAGCGACAGTCGCAGACGGCCAATCTCGAGCATGGGCTTGCCGCTGAAGCCGGGCGGCTGCGCGATCGCAATTCCGTCGATGTCGACCGAGGGCCGCGGCAGGAATCCAAGACGGAGTTTTTCGACAGTCGCCGGCAGGCCGCTCGCTTCCGCGATCCAGCCGGCGACCACGCCGCGCGCGAGCTGTGTGCGCGCGCCGATCCACAGCACGGCGAAGGCCGCCACCGCGACGATCGCGATGGCGGCCGAAACGACGATCAGGAGGCGCTTGCGCTGCATGAATCCGGTGGCCCTCGGGGGACCACCGGATTCTATATCAGCGGTCGCAGATGCTGATTTCGCCGGAAAGCGTCTGGATCTCGACGCGGGCGCCGCCGCTGCCCTGGGTGAAGTTGAGCTCGCTGCCCGGGGTGTACTTGCTCGTGTCGCGCGGTTTCTGGCCGAAGCAGTTCTCGATGTCGCCGCTGAAGGTCTCGATGTCGAAGTTGGCGTTGACGGGCGGCTTGATCGTCAGCGCGATCGTGCCGCTGACTGTTTCCATCTCGACCTGTGCCGTTGGTGACAGCTCCGCCTGTATGGCGATCTCTCCCGACACCGAGTTGGCCTCGATTCGATCGGCCTGCGCGACATTCGCGCGGATCTCGCCGCTCACGACTTCGCCGGTGTAGCTGCCGCGAATGCCGCTGACCGTGCTCGATCCGCTCACGTTCTCGGTCGTGACGACGGCCTTGCCGCCATTGCCCACTATCGTGATTTCCCCGGAAACCGCGGTCGCGTTCACGGGCGCATCGAACGCCTGCGTCCCGACTTCGCCGCTCACGGACTGGAGGCTCTGCTCGCCGCGCACGCCGGTGACCGTGACGTCCGCGCTCACCGTGTCGACGATGAGCCGCACGCCTTTCGGCACGTGGAGCGTCAGGAAGGCGTCGTCCTCATCATTGTGATATTTGCCGCTGGGCCGATCGACCTCGATGCGCACCATGCGCTCGGTCGCCTCGAATTCGAGCTCGTCCTTGCTGCTCTCGAGTTCGGCGACCAGCTGGACCTCGTTGCGGTCCCAGGCGGTCACTTCGACGCTGCCCTGTACGTTCGACACTTCGACCGTGGCGTCGGGCGCGACGGTCGCGTTCTTCGTGATCGTCTCGGCACCCACTGCGGGGCTGGCAGTGGCTGCCAGGATCGCGGCCGACAACACCATGTTCCGGATCGTCATCTCAAGTTCTCCTCGTGAAGCCGTCACTCGAGGTGACGACTGTCGAATACAATTGCAATTCCTGCTTGTAGGCACCGACCAGGAGGCTCTTCAGCATCCCGCTCGCCGGGTCCTTCGCAAGCGCCGCATCGATCTCGTTCGCCGCCGCCTGGATGATCGCGAGGTTTTTCTGGATCGCCTCGCGCGTCTCTGGCTTCAGCTCAGTGAACCTTTCCTGGAACCGGGCGAGGAGATCGTCGCGCGCGACGATCTCCTTCGACGTGAGGCCCGAGTTCGGTCCGTAACTGACCGGCACGATCGCCGTACCCACCCTCTCCGCGATCACGACGGGGGGCGGCTGCGCCGGATCGGTGTCGCGCATCAGGCCCCAGGTCAGGAGCGCCGAGACCGAGGCGACCAGGAAGCCCGCGGCGAGCGCTGCCGGCCAGCCGAAGCTGCGCGATCGTGCCTGCTGCGGCTCGCCGGCGATGCGCGCGGCAATCGAAGGCCAGAGATCCCGCGCCGGCGCGACGTCTTTCGGCAACTCGGCGGCTTTCGCGAGCAGCGGGTCAGGCTCGTTTCGCGGCCCGAATGGAATCGTGTTCATGTCCGTGCCTCCGAGCCCATGCGCCCGCGCATCAGGTGGCGCGCGCGATGCAGCTGGGCCTTGCAGGTGCCGACGGCGACGCCGAGCATCGCCGCGGCTTCCTCGTGGCTGTAGCCGTAGATTCCGTGCAGCACGACGATGTCGCGCGCTCCGGGCGGAAGCGCCGCGATGGCCCGCTCGATGTCGATCGGCGTCGCCTCGTCCATCGTGCTTTCCGCCTCGAAATCCATCTGCTCTCCGATCTCGTCCGTCATGCTGACTTCGTTCCGGCCTTGCGGGCTGCGCCTTTTCGCGAGCACCGCATTCACTGCAATCCGGTGGAGCCACGTCGAGAAACTGCTCCTGCCCTCGTATCCCGGGAGGCTTCTCCAGGCGCTCACGAACGTGTCCTGGGTCAGGTCCTCCGCAGACTCGGGCTGCCCCGTCATGCGCAGGCAGAGTCCATAAACCCGCCCGACGTGCTGGCGATACAGGTCTTCGAAGGCGCCCATGTCGCCCCGGCAGGCCCGCGTCACGAGTTCCACGCTTGAATCCACTGCGCTAGCGAGTACCGTCACCTGCCGCATCCGATTCCTAGTTCGTTCATGTACTTGGACGCCAGGGCCGCCCCAAAGGTTGGAAGCCTTACAATCCGGCCGATATGGCGCAGTTTGCGACGATTACGGGCTGGGGCAAGTGCATGCCGCCGGCCATCCTGACCAACGCGGATCTCGCGACTTTCCTCGATACCGACGACGAGTGGATCAGCACGCGGACCGGCATCCACGAGCGGCGGGTCTCCCATGTTTCGCTCGGCGAAATGAGCTTCGTCGCAGCTTCCCAGGCGCTGGCAGGTGCGGGGCTCGAGGCCGCCGACCTGGATCTCATCGTGTTCGGTACCTGCAGCATGGACGAGCAGGTTCCGAACATGGCCTCCTGGTTGCAGGCGAGGCTCGGTGCCAGCGGCGCCGGCGCGATGGACGTCAACACGGCCTGCACGAGCTTTCTCTACGGCCTCACGACCGCGAGCTCGATGATCAAGTCGGGCGTCGTCACGAATGCCCTCATCATCGGCGGCGAGCTGATTTCGTCGATGATGGACTGGAAGAACCGGAATGTGTCCGTGCTCTTCGGCGACGGTTGCGCCGCGGTCGTGCTCCAGGCGACCGATCGCGAGGAAGGCGTGCTGGCCGACCGCCTCGGCTGCTACGGCGACGTGCGCGGAATCCTCCAGGTTCACGGGATGGGGCTGCGATACGCGAACCAGGGCTGGGCGCTCGGCGACACGGACTGGGTGTTCGAGGGCCAGGAGATCTTCAAGCGCGCGGTCGTCGGCATGAGCAAGGCCTGCGAGACCGTGCTCAAGGCGCGGGAGCTCAAGCCCGACGACGTGCACCTCGTCGTGCCGCACCAGGCGAACCTGCGCATCATCGAGGCGGTCGTGAAGCGCGCCGGCATTCCGATGGAGCGCTGCTTCGTCAACATCCAGCGCTACGGCAACATGTCCTCCGCGACCGTGCCGGTCGCGCTCGTCGAGGCGCTCGAAGAGGGCCGCGTCACGCCGGGATGCAACCTGCTGCTGACGGGATTCGGCGCCGGACTTTCGTGGTCCGCGCATGTCGTGCGCTGGGGCGAGCGGACAACGCCTCTCGGCACGAGCGATGTCGAGCTCCCGCCCTGCACGAAGAGCGCGCTCGAGCTGGTGCGCGGCTACATGGCGGTCAAGCAAGGCTCGCGCCTGAAACAAGCCGGCTGAGCAGGGTTTCGTACAGGCCGACGAAAGCATCGGCCGCCCCCGCCACGTTTTCACGCCAGTGCGCGGCGGCATCGGCGTCGGCGCCGTCGCTCACATATTTCGCGCAGGCAAAACCCGCGCCCTCGACCCGGCAGGCCTTTGCGAGCGCATAGGCTTCCATGTCGACGATGTCGCACTCGACGCGTTGCGCACTCGTCGCAAACGTATCCCCAGTGCCGCAGATGGCTTCGGGCAGGCCCGTGAAGCAGGCGGGAAACTCCAGCATCGGCGGCAGCTCGTCGAAGGGGGTCACGCCAGGCGGAAAGCCGAGCGCCCCGACATCGATGTCGCGATCCACGAACTGCCGGCAGGCGACGAGCGTGCGCGGCGCGACGCTGACGCCGCCGGCCGTGCCGAAGTTCACGACGAGCGGCGGACCATGGCCTTCGCGCCGCAAGCGCGCGATGCGGCGTGTCAGCGCGATCGCCGCGTTGACCTTACCGACGCCGGTATAGAGGACGTCGACGCCATGCTTCTCGAACCGGCCGGCGCTCTCGGCGGGCAGCGCCATGGCGACAAGAACGTGAGGTGTATCACGCCCCATAGCGGATGACACAGCGCAGCGCCCGACCCAGGCAGCGAAAGTCCTTCGCGATCCCGAGGTCGATGAGCACGCCGAGATGCTGCACGTCGAATCCTGCGTCGACCGCGAGGGCGGCAGATGCCGCCAGCGTCCCGCCGGTTGCGAGCACGTCGTCGATGAGAAGCAACTGCCCCTCGCCGCGTTGCATCTCGAGGACGCCGGATCCGTACTCGAGGGCATACTCGCGGTCGACGACGGGCGGCGGGAGCTTCCCTTTCTTGCGCACCGGCACGAATCCCTTGCGGCGCTTTTCCGCGAGCGCGGCCGCGAGGATGAAGCCGCGCGACTCGACGCCGGCGACGGCGTCGATGCCGCTCCAGTCCGACTCGCTCCAGAGCGCGTCGAGGGCATCGACGGCCTCGGCGAAATGCGACCTAAGAAGCGGCGTTATGTCGCGAAACAGGATTCCCGGCTGCGGGAAATCGGGTACGTCGACGACGTATCGGGCGAGCGGGTGCATGGATTCCTCGTCAACCGGGGCATTGGCCGACCGTTCTTTCCCCTGAACGCCGCAAATCGTGAGCGATTGGACCAGGAGACTCAATATGTTCAGGAAACTCGCCATTGCCGCCGTGCTGACGGCCGTCACGCTGCCCGCCATGGCGGACACGCCCCGGCTCGACGCGCGGGAGCAGAACCAGCGCGAGCGCATCGCCCAGGGCATCCGATCGGGCGAGCTGACGCGGCCCGAAGCGCGGCGTCTCGCCCGCGGCGAAGTCCGACTCCACCGCCATGAGCGCATCGCGAAGTCGGATGGCGTCGTCACCCGTCGCGAGCGCTACCGCCTGGAACAGCATGCCGACCGCATGAGCGCCCGCATCTTCCGCCAGAAGCACGACCGCCACGACCGCTGACCTTGGTGCCGGGTCGCACATTCGTCATCTGTGCGAAGCCGCAGATGACGAATGTGCGACCCGGCACCATTCAAGCGCCGCGGGTTGCTTCCGAGGTGTGCTCCTCGATGAATTCGGCGATCTCGGCGATCGCGCGGTTGCCGTCCTCGAGCCCGCGGATCGCAGGAAACACGTGCGGCATGTCGTGCCAGACCGCCGTACGGGCACCTGGCGCTTTTGCCGCGTAGCGCAGCGTGTCGTCGAGGACGAGCTCCGGGCTGCCGACGAGCAGCATCGTCGGCGGCAATCCCGAGGTCCGGCCGAAGAGCGGCGAGATCCGTGGATCGCTGAGGTCGAGGCCGGCCGCGTACCAGTCCTGGATCCTGCGCGCCGCCGACGCGCGGAATAGCGGGTCGATGCCGTCATTGCGCACGAACGAGTCGCCGCTGAACGTGAGGTCGAGCAGCGGAGACATCAGGACAATCGCCGCCGGCAGCGGCAGCCCCTCGTCGCGCGCCCGCATGGCCGTGACGAGCGCGAGGTTGCCGCCCGCCGAGTCGCCCGCGAAGACGATGCGAGCGGGATCCACTCCGGACGACAACAAGTGATTCCAGGCCGCGAAGCCGTCCTCGGTCGCCGCCGGAAACGGATGCTCGGGCGCGAGGCGGTAGTCCAGCATGAGACCCCGCGCGCCCGCGGCGCGCCCGATCGCGGCAAGGAGCGGATCGTGGATCGCGCGCGATTCCGCCACGAATCCGCCGCCGTGAAAATAGAGGATGACGCCGCCCTGCGGGCTGCCAGCCGGCACGACCCACCAGGCACGCGCCTCACCGATGGTGAATGGCGTCGAAGCTTCATAGGTCTCGCGTCGTGCAATGGCGCGCGCCGACCACGCCATGAGCTCGCGGATGTGTTCCGGCGTCTCCGCACGCGCCAGCCCCGCCCGCGCCGCGTGCAGCACGCGTTCGATCGCCCAGCGTTGTACGGCCGCACGCATCCCGGCATCCTACCCGCAATGGGACGCATCTTCGAAGTCCGCAAGCACGCCATGTTCGCCCGGTGGAACCGGATGGCGAAGCAGTTCGCGCGCATCGGCAAGGACATCACGATCGCGGTGAAGTCGGGCGGTTCCGACCCGGACAACAACCCGGCTCTGCGCCGCGTCATCCAGAACGCGCGCGCGATCAACATGCCGAAAGACAAGGTCGAGGCGGCCATCCGCCGCGCCTCGGGCCAGGGAGCCGCGGATTTCCAGCAGGTCCTCTACGAGGGCTATGCGCCGCACGGCGTCGCCTTGCTCGTCGAAACGGCAACCGATAACCCGACCCGTACCGTCGCGAGCGTGCGCAACATCCTCAGCAAGCACGGCGGCAATCTCGCGAGCAATGGGAGCGTGAGCTTTCTGTTTCGCCGCATGGGTGTCTTCCGCCTCGACCCGGCCGGAATCGACCAGGACGAGCTCGAGCTCGATCTCATCGACCATGGCCTCGACGAAATGGGCGAGAGCACGGGAGAACACGGCGAAGCGCAGCTCGTCGTCCGCTGCGCCTTCGAGGACTTCGGGCACCTGCAGAAACGTCTGGATGAGCGCAAGATCGTGCCGATAACCGCCGAGCAGGAATACATCTGCACCATCCCGGTCGAGCTGCCGGAATCAGCGGCCAACGAAGCGCTCGAGGTCATCGACAAGCTCGAGCAGGACGACGACGTCCAGAAGGTCTATCACACGCTCGCCTGAGGCAGCGAAGCCTAAAGCAGGACAGCCGCGTTGGGCTGCTCGTCGCGGTCCCCGCCCCGTCCCGGAAAATGCGCGGCGAGGAGCCGGCCGACGCTGGCTATTCCCGCATCCGCACCCTCCCCGAAGCGGCCCGCCCTGAAATGCGTTTCCATTTCCCGGCAAACGGCGTCCCATTCCGCCTGCGGCACGCGCGCGGCGATCGCGCGGTCGGCGACGATCTCGACGGCGTGATCGGCCATCAGCACGTAGATCAGTACGCCGTTGTTGCCCTCGGTGTCCCAGACGCCGAGCTGCCCGAACACGAGCACGGCGCGCTGCCGTGGAGTGAGGCCGTACCAGAGTTCCGGCAGGTCAAACGCGCTCTCGATTGCGAAACGAATCTCTCCGGCGTGCAGGCGCTCGAGCCGCGAAATGCCTTCTTCGATCCGCGCGAGCACCGCAGCATTGAACTGGCGGCGCGTGCCCCAGCGCGTCGAAAACAAATGCCGCAGCGTGCGTGCGACTTGCATGAGCTACCAGCGGCCCGACGCGCCGCCGCCTCCGAAGCTGCCGCCGCCGCCGCCGAATCCGCCGCCTCCGCCACGCGACCCGAATCCGCCACCCCAGCCACCCGTCGTCCAGCCACCGTGGCCGGGCCGGCTCGACCAGCGCCCGCCGTTGCCGAATCCGAGCAGCAGTGAAAGCACGAGCCCCACGACGCCGACGCCGATCGAGAGGCCCAGCACCTGTGTGAAGAGCCACGCCATGCCGCCGGCGACTCCGCCTGTCGCGACCGAGCCCAGGGCGCGGCCGAATATCGCGCGCAGTACGACGGAACCGAAGACGACGATGCCAAAGAGCAATGGAAACATGTCGCCGAGGCCGCGCGCGCGGCCGCTCCAATGCTTCTCGGGCTCGGGCAACGGCTCACCGTCGACGACGGCGATCATCCGGTCAATGCCTGCGGAAATGCCGCCCGCGAAGTCGCCCTCGCGAAATCGCGGCGTGATGGACTCGTCGATGATCCGGTTGCTCACGAGATCGGTAAGCGCGCCCTCGAGGCCGCGGCCGACCTCGATGCGCAGCGCACGGTCCTCTTTCGCGACCAGGAGTAGCGCACCGTCGTCGGGTTTTTCGCGGCCCAGCTTCCAGGCGTCGACGACGCGGATCGAATACTGCTCGATCTCCTCAGGCTTCGTGGTCGGCACGACCAGGACCGCGATCTGTGCACCCTTGCGCGCTTCGAACCCGGCGAGCTTCGCCTCGAGCGCCGAGCGCTCGTCGCCAGCCAGCGTTCCCGTCAGGTCGGTGACGCGGGACTCGAGCGGCGGAATCGGCTGCAGGGATTGCGCCGGTGCAGCAGACGGCGTCGCAAGCAGAAGCGCCGCCGCGGCCACCGCGGCGAAGCGCAGCCCGAAGTACCTCGGCATCGAGGCTACAGCCTTTTAGGTCGCAGGTTTCGTCGCGGGCTCTTCCGCAGGTTGTGCCGGGGCCGTGTTGAAATCGACGGTCGGCGGCTGCGAGATTTCCGCTTCGTTCTCGACGGTGAAGTTCGGCTTCACGTCGTAGCCGAATACCATCGCGGTCAGGTTGACCGGGAATCGCCGGACGGTCCCGTTGAAGTTCTGCACCGACTCGATGTAGCGGTTTCTCGCCACGGCGATCCGGTTCTCCGTGCCCTCGAGCTGTGCCTGGAGGTCTCGGAAATTCTGGTCGGACTTGAGGTCGGGATACCGCTCGACGACGACGAGCAGGCTCTTGAGGGCGCCGGTCAGCTCACCCTGGGCCGCCTGGAATTTCTTGAGAGCCTCCGGGTCGTTCAACATTTCCGGCGTCACCTGGACCGAAGTCGCGCGAGCGCGCGCCTCCGTGACGCCGATCAGCACGGCTTGTTCCTGGGCCGCAAAACCCTTGACGGTGTTGACGAGGTTCGGGATCAGGTCAGCGCGCCGCTGGTACTGGCTGACGACCTCGGACCACGCGGCTGTCACCGCCTCGTCCTGGGTCTGGATCGTGTTGTAGCCGCAACCCGCAAGGGCGAGGCTTAGCGTCGCAAGGAGGCCCGCAATCAGGATTCTCATGGTTAACTCCGTCAGGGTTTTCGTATCCTACTTCCTCGAAACCTGCGCGGGGACGGGACTTCCTGTATAGTCCGCGCGCCTTCCCCTCCCCCTATCCACAAGAAACTTCATGAAATTCAATGATCTCGGGCTCACGCCCGGGCTGCTCCTGAGTATTGCCGAGCGTGGCTACGACACGCCGACGCCAATCCAGGTTGCTGCCATCCCGCCGGTTCTCGCCGGCCACGACCTCCTCGCCGGCGCCCAGACCGGCACCGGCAAGACGGCGGCATTCGTGCTGCCGCTGCTGCAACTCCTGAACGCGGCGGGCGAACGCGCGCCGCGCGTACTGATCCTCGCGCCGACGCGCGAGCTCGCGGCCCAGATCCTGGAAAGCATCCGCCACTACGGCAAGCGCCAGAACCTGCGTTCGCGCGTGATCTTTGGCGGCGTCGGCGAGAAGCCGCAAATCGACGGGCTGCGCGCGGGCTGCGACATCCTGGTCGCGACGCCGGGCCGCCTGCTCGATCTCGCGAACCGAGGCCTCGTGGACCTGAAACAGGTGCGCCACCTTGTCCTCGACGAGGCGGACCGCATGCTCGACATGGGATTCATCCACGACATCCGCCGCATCATCAAGCTGCTCCCGGCGAAGCGTCAGAACCTGATGTTCTCGGCAACTTATACGCCCGACATCCGCGCGCTCGCCGCGCGCATCCTCGTGAACCCGGTGCAGGTCGAAGTCACGCCGCCGAACAGCACGGTTGACCGCGTCGTCCAGCTCGCGTTTCGCGTACACAAGGATGACAAGCGGCACCTCCTGGTGCACTTGTTCGAGAACGGCGCCAACGGCGAGGGTCCCTGGAACCAGGCGCTCGTCTTCACGCGCACCAAGCACGGGGCAAATCGCCTGAGCCAGCAACTCGAGCGCGCGGGCATCCGCTCTGCCGCCATCCACGGCAACAAGAGCCAGGCCGCGCGCACGCGCGCGCTCGCGGACTTCAAGGCCGGGAAACTGACGGCGCTCGTCGCCACGGAAGTCGCCTCGCGCGGGCTCGACATCCGCGAGCTGCCACAGGTCGTCAACTTCGATATGCCGCATGTGCCCGAGGACTACGTGCACCGGATCGGGCGCACTGCGAGGGCAGGCAAT
>Ga0187892_10006312_pt1 | contig 17733 bp, 15 predicted proteins | sample MA1701073metaG_FD_139345 | JGI IMG/M metagenome (GOLD analysis project Ga0187892, IMG submission 139345) | Bio-ooze microbial communities from a basaltic lava cave in the Kipuka Kanohina Cave System on the Island of Hawaii, USA - MA170107-3 metaG ... | reverse complement strand
TTGTTTCCGTTTTACAAGAAGACCCCGTTCCAGAAATGTCTCGTCGAGCAGTTTCCCTATCTTGTGTTCTACCGGGAGTTGGAGCAGCACATTTCCATCGTCGCAGTCGCCCACGGCAGACGGCGACCCGGCTACTGGCGCAAGAAGTGATCGTGAGCATTTTACGCGAAGTTCGAAGTTCTTTCCCGTGATGAATTGGCTCAGACGCAGATCGTCTCCGGTCAACAATGCGGAGTTGAGCACGAAACTACTGCTCTACTACCTCCCGCCTAAAGCCTCAACTTGCTGAGTGGACTTGGCAGGCTCTTCACGATGGACGACTTCCGCTTCCATGATACTTAGGAATTCAGACGGCTGATTCTCATAGATCAAATAGACTTGGTCACGGGCGCGCGTCATTGCAACGTACAGCCGAAGGGCTTCACGCCAAGACTCATCAGCTGGGACTTGCGGGGAGGGCAACGCCCCAGCCTCGCAGCCGACCAGCAATACCAAGGAAAACTCAAAACCTTTCAAATCTTGAAGCGCAGCCACAACCAATGTCTCCGGCTGATTTATGCAGTCGCCGCTCAACAGCTCAGCTCGCAGACCTTCGGGTTTCACGGCCAAAATTGAAGAAACACTTTTGATCTCCGGTGTTGCTGTCGCGATGCACACCGTCCAAGGACTGATTGTGCCCTGCCGCAAGCACTCCATCGCGATTTCCCACGCCTTGCGAACAGCATCGTCCGTCTTGAGCGCAACCGGTGGGTTTGTTTCCCGTAGGGCAAGTTCCGGATCCAGCACTTTGATCTCTTCACCTTGTGCACTAGCCAATTTTCCATAATGGTTCGCCAACTTGCTGGCAGCACGGAGAATTTGTCGACTATTCCGGTAATTTCTCTGGATTTCAAAGTGCCGAGCATTACCCGCGTCCAAAGTAGCGTCTTGCAACCGCAGACGTTTGACCATGATCTTCTGCACTGTGTCGCCTGCTAGAAATAGGCCGTTTTCTTGGCTGGTAGGCACATGCAGGAGAAGACGCAGGTCCAGAGTGGAAAAATCCTGGAACTCGTCCACGAGCAGACATCGGAAGCGGCGATCCGGCGACAGCTTTCGTATTTCCTGCCAAAGAGGTGTCACCGCTTGGGTGAGTTCAACAACATCAAGTAGCGCCCCCCACAGCAACCACTCCTCGAACAGGAGTAGGATTTTCAGCACATCTTCCCTTATCGGTCGCTGAAATGGGATAACACGTCCTTCCCGCTTGAATTGCTCCCCATCGAGATACTTGTCTCGCTCGGTTAGCGTAAGTGCACTGCGCACGAGCGTGCATTCCTCGCGCAGATAGCGGCTAGCATCAATTCGGTATTCTTCCAAGTAGGTAGTAACTTTTTGGAGTTGGATCTGCACATCAGCGTTATGTTGCCCGAAGAAATCATTCCACGTGTGTTCAACGGTTTCGCCTGAGCGCGCATCAACTTGGTTGGCAAGATTGCGGCGGTCCACGTCTTGGATCACGCGTTTCAGGTGGGCGTTGTCTGGGGCAATAGCTAGCAATTGATCGAGAAAGCGGACCGGCCCCAGTCCATGCAGCAGTTCGCGGAAATAATCATAGAACGCCATCACGTGAATGTTCTTGCGCTCCTCATCGGTACACAACTGTTGTACTAGATTGCGGAGCAGGTCGGCGAGGGTGCGATTCAACGTCATCACCGCAATGCGCTCCCCGTGGTATTTCCGCGCCAGATAGCGAGCACGGTGAACGAGGATGCAAGTCTTTCCGCTCCCAGACACACCTGTCAGCACCACTGGTCGCTCGAAATTCGACTCAGCAACTCGCCTTTGTTCCCACGCAAGATGAAAAATCCACTCTTGGAAATGTTTTGCGTCGAAGAACTGTTCCCATAGCTTGTCGTTCAAATCGTTGATGACAACAACTCGATCGGAGCTTGTTCCCCTCGAAAGCACATCCGACTCAACACTCGCCGCGTCCGCCACAGGACACGCCTCTCCGCTTCTCAGGCGAATGCGCGCTTCTGCGCCGACCAAATCCCCAGCCCGAACAAGGTTGATGACATCGAGAAGGAACTTGCGCGCATCCTCACTAGGTACTGAGTCGAGGACCTCGCGGATATCTTCGTCCGTACTGGTTTCGTCAAGTCTTTCCAATCCTCTGCGGATGTATGCCGCAGGAACGAGACTCGCGAGGTCAAGACCCATCACGCGACGCAGAAAGGGAACGTTTTCCGTCGTCGGAGCCGGTGGGTGAAGTTGTGGTTCTGCCTCATCCGGGCTGACAACGGTAGATTCGATACGGTGCGTTGAGCAGTCAACCGTTAGGACCAACCCTGGGTTGGCTGCGATCCAAGACTCGACTTGATTTGGTTCGCCAATGAAAAAGGGATAGAATGTGTCCTCCGTCTTGATTCCAACCAAATCACAATGGTCGTTGACCGTGTAAACTACGCAGTTAGCAATCCGCGCATCGGTGCGACTAGGCAAAGAGGCGAACGAATCGACGCCTCTTCTAGCTTGCTCAAATAGAGCGAGTACTCTCACGACACCCTGGCTTCTTGCTCCAGCGGCCAGCCGCATTTTGTATTGAGCCTCACGGAACTGGGAATCTTTGTGATGAACAATTCTGAAACGGTGCGGGCGATCTGATTGAATCCGTACCCCCGAGCCTGCGGGCAACCCGCGGCGGTAGAGATGATCGTCGTTGAGTTCGAGAACTTGCAGAAGTGCCCGTTGATCTTGAGGTCTCAATTGGAGTTGAGAATGAAGCGAGAGCAGCTTTTGCGGTACGCGAGCCAAGTCACAGATGTGAAACCACAGACCCAATGTGCCGGGAAGCGTCCGATCAAAAGTGATGTCTTGACCGAAAAGAACCATACATGAAAGATGTCCCCAATTCGTCTCTCGCCCTGCCCCAAGGATTTCAGCCTGTCGGTTGCTCAGGTAATTCAAAAGCGTGAACCGATAACTACGAGTTTGACGGAACGGATTGCCGTGTGCACCTCCCCGAACTTCGACCTCGCCAGCGAACCATGGCCCGTTCTCTGAAAAATGGATCAAGCCGCCGTAGTTCTTCATCTCGATGACACAGATAGCGTTCGGCTTGATGAAAACAGCGTCAAGCTCCTCACCCTCAAACAGGATGTTTCCGATCAAGTAATGCGGATCGGGGAGTCCGCCGCATTTTTCTTCGAGAGCTGCCACAAGAGCATCGAACATCACATTCTCGTGGGCGTGTTTGAATGCGGATGGAAGATAGGTTGCGAAAGCCATAAGAGTTCTGCGAGCTTCACTTTGACCATAGCACTCTAGCGGGACGAGTGTCGAGGGTTTGCTGGTTAGTCATGTCTGGACCACCAGTCCTCCGTAGAGGCACGGCTACATATCAGAGGCAGAGTGAGTCGTACGACTCTCTCCGCCGTGTTCTGTCGCCCTTTCAGAGTCCCGCGATTTCCTTCGCATGACGAAAACCAAGAAACCTGCCGTTGACTGGGCCAATTGTTCGTGAGAGAGTTTCCGCGTGAGCACAACGGAACTGGTTGAAAAGATCAAAGCGCTTCCGAAGGCCCAACGGATTCGTGTAGTGAAACTTGTGCAGCAACTCGACGCAGCCGGTCGTCGCCAGAAGTCCAAGAACCGAGACCTCGCCATCATCAACCGACGGGCGGCGAGCCTGAACCGCGAGGCTGCCGACGTGCTCGAATACCAGATCGCGCTGTGAAACGCGGCGACCTCTATCGCGTTGCGCATCCTTCCGCTCGCGATCCACGCCGTTCCAGGGTCTTCGTCGTGGTCAGCCGCCAACTCGTGATTGATTCCCGCTTTTCGACTGTCATCTGTGCTCCGATCTATTCGGCTCATGACGGGCTGTCCACTCAGGTCGCGGTTGGCGAAGAAGCGGGATTGAAACACGCCAGCAGCATTCACTCCGATGAACTCGTGAGTCTCCCAAAAAGTATGCTGACGAATTTCGTTGGATCGCTCTCGCGCGAGAAAATCGAAGCGCTGAACCACGCTCTCCGAGAGGCGCTCGATCTTGCAATCTGATGTTACGGCGGAGAGAGTCAGATGCGACTCTCTCCGCCGTGTTCTGTCGCCCTTTCAGAGTCCCGCGATTTCGTTCGCGCAACGCACAGCCCATGCTGCATGAGCCGAGGGGAATCGCCGCGCGTTCGCGTTTGAATAGGGCGACAGAAATTCAAATAAGTCCAATTCATTCATGGTCATGGCAGCGGGTTAATCGCTGAGCCCCTTCTTGTAGGCAACCAGATCGATCTCCAGAAAAACGGTGTCACTCGCGCAAGGAATCGTCGTCCGCGCGGGATACGGCTTCTTGAAATATTCCTGGTAAATCTTCGTGTAGATCCAGAAAAACTCCCCGCGCGACAACAGCACCGTCGTCTTCACGACGTGCTGGAAAGTCAGTCCCTTCTCGGCGAGCAGTTCGCGCAGATGCTCGAATTCCTTCCGAATGCCCGGCTCCGGGTTTTTCGGATCGAACACCACTCCGTGTCCCCACGTGTAAAGAAAGTCCCCGGCCACCACCACTTGCGAAATCGGCAACCGTTTCCCACCGGAGAAATTGTCGATGCCGATGAACTCCAGGTCGTTGACGATTTTGCGTTTGCGTTTCAACTCTGTCCTTTCGCCAGCAATCGCTGTGCGTTGCGGTAATAAATCTTCTCCTGCGCCTTGACCGGTAACTTCAGCGTTTGGAGAAACCGGTACGTCTCATCACCAAACTGATCGCGGCCAAAGAGTAATTTGTCCGCATACCGGACCAGAAACTCGCGAGCGTTTTTCGGATCGCGTGTCAACGCGGTGCGCCCCGAACCGGCCGAGAGATCCGCCCACAGGTTCGGGTATTCATCGAGCAACTTCCACAGTCGCCCACGCCCACGCACCGGACCGAGCGGAAACACGGCCGGATCGTCCGCGGCGTCACCACTGATCTCACGCCAAAATCCGGGTGCGTGACCCACAAACGTTGTCTCGGGACAGGCGATCAGCGCCCGTTCGAGATTTTCCACCGTGCCGCCCAACCAGCGCGGTTGATACTCCCAGCGACCTTCCTTGTTCTTCAGGTAGGGCACGTCGAGATGGAAGACCACCGGCAGTTTCATCTCACCGGCTGCGCGAAACAGTTCGAGACAACGGGGATCGTCAAACGGCATCTGGAACTCCCACTCGCCGCACACGCCGACCCCGTGCATCGCGACCGCCGCGCGCAACAAAGTTGCCGCGTCGCCGAGCAGTGGGTGCGGACAATACCCAAGCACAAACCGCTCGGGATACCGGTCGCGCGCCACGATCGCGTCGCACAACGGGATGCCGGCATGTGTACCATCGGCACGCAGGTGAAGCGGATTGAAATGTTGATGCAAATCCGCATGGTCTTCCCACGGCGCAATCTCCCACGTCAGCAACCACGCCGACGCGACGCCGTGTTTGTTCATGTCGGCAATGAGATACTTGTCGTCACGTCCCGACCAGAACACATGTTGATGGCTGTCAATGATCTTCACCAACGATGCTCCGTGGTCAGCAGGCGACACAGGTTGTTGACGCCAATCTCCAAGCCGACTTGATCACCGCCCACCATCACCAGCGCTGACGGCAGCCGGACAATGGCATACATACCGGTGACCGGGTAATGTGGCGTGACCTCGCTGGGACATTCCTTTGCAACAAACGCGGCGAGCGCGGGATTGTTCTGGAGCGTGCCGACGAACACGAGCGTGCCGGTCATGTTTGTAGTACCGACTTTAGTCGGCTCTGCTCGTCGGGCGGAGAGAGGATTCCGACTAAAGTCGGTACTACGAACGATCGCGGGTTTCACGCCGCCGAGCTGCCGGATGCGCTCCGCCAATCGCACAGCGGTTGCGTCGTCGGCGCTCGCCACGATTTGACAAACAACTTTGCCATCGGTGACGAGCGGAATCGTGTCATACACAACGCTCGGTGCGGGTGAGCCCATCGCTTTCTGCAGTCGCAACATCATCTCGAAGATTTTCAGCTTCGCCGCATTGCAATCCGCCGCGGTGACTGGCATCGCGAATACAGCATACCGGGTTTTGATACCTCCCATGACGTGTTCATCCCCGGCTTTAAGCGGGATGAGGGGCGCGGGGTGACCGGGACGAGGCAAGCCAATGATCTGCTCGCTGATTTCGCGTTCGATCTCTTGTGCAACTTCCGCACCCCGACCCGATTTCTTGGCCCACGCGATCAGCCGGTAAAGCTGCGCGAGGTACCGGCCATCGGAGATGCTGTTGCCCCACACCGTGTTGCCGGCCGACGCTCCGGGTCCGTGTGGCGCGTGCCAGCAGCCCTGACCTTCGTTGCGTTGCCAACGCATATAACCGTGGAGGTGAATGCCGTCCATGTGCAGCCTGGCCGCCAGGAGGCCGAAACCGCGTCCGCCGCCGTACCAGCTTCCCCAAAAACTGCTGGCACACGTTCCCCAGATTTCGTTGTTCGGATCGAAGGGGATATTGTTCGCGCGGAACAAATCGCGCGGGTTGTCGAGGGAGAACGCGATTTGCCACATGTCGGTGGCCGGATCCATTTGTTCGACGGCCGCCTTGGTGGCCATGGCGTTGTACGTGGTGGTGTACACTTTGAAGCCCGCTTCGTGCATCGGCACGGCAGCCTTGAGATAATCGGGAATTGCTTCTGGCCCAAACTCATCGCCGACCTTGATATAGGCCTCGAATAGTCCACGCTCGCGCAGGCTCTTCAGGTATTCGCCCCAGAACCATTTTACGAAACGAAGATGCTCGGGTGAACCGATGGCGAGCTTGTCGTTCTTCAACACCGTCACCGCCATCCCATGCGATACATCGCCGAGTTGCCATGTTTGGCTGAAGCTCGACATGCCGGCCTGGATCGCGTTGTTCCACCACGCGTCGTGCGGGCCGCCCAAGAAACTGAGCGACGGCATCGGATCTTTGAGGAACAGTTCGGGCGATTCCGCGAGCGCCTGATCGAGCGGCCGACCGTCGGCGCGCAGGCGGATGAATCTGTTGTAGTAACCCTTGTCGATGTCGCTCCACGTTTCGCCGACGTCCACGCCGAGTTTGCCGAGATTCTTCTGGTACTTCGCCAGCAACGCGGGATTGTTCTCCTTGGGATCGATCCAGTAACCGCCCGGCATGCAGAACCAGATGTGTTCCATCTCGAAATGCAACACGTCGGCGCTCGGCGCGTGCAACGGCCACACTTTCACTTGCACGGGCAGGGAACGGAGCAGCTTGTCGCCATCGCGAAATCGCAGCGCACCCTTGTAGTCGCCGGACGGCACTTCGCCGGTGGGCAGTTCGATCCAGTACGTGTACGTCTCATCGGCGCGCGTCTTGACGGCGGACGAACCGAGCGGCACAACGTCGCGCGGATCGAGCACCCAGTAGGACGCCTTCCAGTAGTTCGTGCCCGGTGGCTCTTGAATGGAAACCCGCATGTTCGCAGACGGGATGACCGAGCCCTTCGGTCCTTTCAAATCGGTTATCTCGACAATCAGGTTGGGAATCTCGCGCAAAGTCGTGATGAAGAAATCGCGCTGCGCGACTTCGCCGATGCCCATGTCGAAACGCATCTTTTTGAGTTCGTCGGCCTTCGTTGCCGGGAACGGCGGGATATGCGCACGGCCACCGATCGGTTTTTCTTCTTCCTTGAACCACACCGCGAACGCTTCTGACGACGATCGCGACTTCGCCCATGCGGCGATGACTTCATGCCGCGTCGGCAGACCGAGATACACGACGAGATTTTTCAAAAACTGTTGCATCACCGGTGTCAGGTTGCGAAGCAGGATGCCGTCGAGCACCGCGGGCGGTGACTGGAACGACGGCCATTGCGACGGGATCAGGTTCGCGCCCGCGTAAATGACGCGCCCTTTGCCGTGCCGATTCTCGTAAAGGAGTGAGACTTTGTCCGCGCCGATCAACGATTGCCCCGCGGTGAACCCGAAGCCGGTTTCTTTTTTCCAACCTTCCTTGGGCACGAGATCTACCAAACCACGAAGCAACGGGTGATCGGGCTGCTGGATTTTCGCCACGAACGGCGTGCTGCTCCAGTGCGAGCAAGCGCCATTGCCGCCGACCCATTCGGGCAGTTTATTGTCCCACAACCGACGCGGTTCATCGGCGGAAAAGATCAGCGTTCCGCCGCCGGCGACCCATTTTTCCAGGGCCGCATTTTCTTCCGCGGTCAGCAGGCGACCGGCGCGATTGCCGATTAACAATGCCGAGAAGTTGTCGAGCCGCGACAGATTTGCCAGACCATCGCCGCTGTAATGCGTGTCAATGTACGCGCCCGTCGGTCCGATGAATTCATCGTCGATGATGAGTTTCGCGTAGCCCTCGAAATAGGCGGTCAGCGGCTTGCGGAGGGACTTGTCACGCGCCTCGACAGCGACAACACCGGCCACCAGACCAATCGCGAGGCACGAGAGAACAAAACGAAGGCGGGCGTTACTTCCCCACATAGGCGACCATCTCAATCTCGAAGCCGAGTTTCTTGCCGCCCTCCAACTCCCACGGTACGGTCGAACGCGCGGGGAATGGCTCGCTGAAAAACTCGCGATAGACCTTGTTCCACGAGTCGTAGTACTTGTAATCGAGGCTGAGCCAGGCGGTGACCTTGACGATGTTCTTGTAGCTGATGCCGAACTCGGCGAAACCCTGCTTCTGTTGTTCGAAGTATCTTCGCAACGCCTGCTCCACGCTTGCCGCGTTGTCTTCGTAGAGATCGCCGCCGCCCGAGAAGTAGATACAGTCGCCCGCGCGCACGCCCCACGAAATGGGCGCGGTGGATTTCTTGCCGCCGGGATGAAGTGCTTGGATTGTGTTCATGGTTTCTTTCATTTTGGTTTGATCACTGACAGATGTAACCGCCGTCCACCATCAACGACGAGCCGGTGACCCAACTCGATTCATCGGATGCCAGATACACCGCGGCCCACGCGATGTCTTGCGGCGTGCCGATGCGACCGATGGGATGGAGTTTGAGGATGTCGTTGTAACTGATGCCGGGCGGGAATGGTTTGTTGGGCTGGGCTTTCATCTGCTTGAGTTGCTCGCGATTCATCTCGGTCGCGACCCAGGCCGGGCAGATGGAATTGACGCGGATCTTGTCCTTTGCAAAATCAATCGCCATGCATTTCATCAACTGTTCCTGGGCGGCCTTGGCGGCGTTGTAGCAACCCTGTTTTGGTTGGCCGATGTGGGCCGAGATCGAGGAGATCATGACGATCGAGCCGCCACCGGACTTGCGCATGACCGGGATGGCATGCTTGGAACAAAGCCAGACACCCTTCGCGTCCACGTCGAACGTGCGCTGCCACTCCGCATCGGACAGGTCTTCGATGGTGAGAATGCTGGCGCGCACGCCGGCATTGTTGATGAGAATGTCCACGCGGCCAAACTTCTTCACCACGTCCTGCACCATCTTCTCGACTTGCTTCGGCTGTGAGACATCACACGTGATTGCCATCGCATCGCCGCCGATTTCCTTGGCAACCGCGTGAATCGTCGTCGCAGTCCGTCCGCACACAACAACCTTCGCGCCTTCGCTGGCGAACACCTCCGCGATGCCACGACCGATACCGGTGCCACCGCCGGTGATGATCGCGACTTGACCTTCCAAACGATTTGCCATCTTATCGCTCCAGTTCCGCCACGACGGTGCACGGCGCGCTGTCGATTCCTTCCACCAGGAGCGGCAGCGCATACACTTTCTTGATTGGGTTGTTAACGGAACGCAGGTCGAGGTCCTCAATCAGCAGGATCGGGGGGCGACCGCGGTTCTTGAAAAGAATCCTGTGGGCTTCGATGCCTTCGCCTAAATGCTCCGGCGCCGCTATCGAGATTGAATCGATTCCCAGCGCCTTCAACAAAGGAAAATTCTCAACGATGAACTCCGCCACCGCCGCCGAAAGCCCGGGGCTTTTATCCCGGTAACGCAGCTCGTTTCGGCAACGACTGTAGCCGGTGCGCAACAGCAGCAGATCGCAATCGGCCGCTTTCAAATCCGCTGGCATCACCAATTCCGAGTCGCTCTTCGGCACATCCACGAGCAACGGCCGTTCATAAATGAACCGATCAATCCCGAAGGAACAAAGTGGCGGCGCATCTTTCACCATGTGCGACGGGCCGTCCACGTGCGTGCCGGCATGATTCCAGAAACTTACCACGCTCGAATTCGACATGTCGCCACGCGCCATGCGCGCGTGCGCAGAAATCTTCACCGGTGCGCCATCGGGGGCATGCGGTGTGGTCTCCGTAAATGGATAGGAGAGCAACACGTTCATGGGTTAACCCGGTTTCGCAACGGCTCGCCGCGCAACGCTCGCGCCGCTTCTTCGTACGCTTGCCGACGTAGACTGGTCAGCGCCTCAACCGTGTGCGCGGCGCAATGCGGCGAAAGAACGACGTTTGACATCGTCAGTAACGGGTTACCGGCTGCGATCGGTTCGGTCTCGAATACATCCAGCGCTGCACCAGCAATCACGCCGTCCTTGAGTGCGCGAATCAAATCCGCTTCCACTACGATTTCGCCGCGGGCGCAATTGATCAGGACACTGCTGCTTTTCATTTTCTGCAATTGCGCCAGCCCAACCATACCACGCGTCTTCTTCGTGAGAGGAACGTGAAGCGAGACGAAGTCGACGGTTGCCAGCAACTCGTTCAAGTCTGTGCTCGATTTCGACAACGGATCGAAATGGATGACCTTGATCCCGAAGGCCTCTGCCCGACGCGCCACTGCCTGCGCGATTTTTCCGAACCCAACCAAGCCGAGTGTTTTCCCACGGAGACTCCGGGCGGGCATGAGGTGAAACTGATCCCACGTGCCCGCACGCAACAGTTTGTCGCCCGCGATGAGTTTCCGCTCCAACGCCAGCAAAAGTGTCATCGTGTGATCGGCGACTTCATCGGTGCAAAACTCCGGGACGTTCGCAACGGGGACGCCGGCTTCGATGTCGATGTTGTCGTAGCCGGTGCCGATGCGCACGATGGCCTGGCAGTGTTTCATGCTGCAAATGGCTTGCGCGTCAACCTTGGCCGCACCCACGAGAACCACGTCCGCATCAGCGCAGAGCGCGATTACCTCGTCACGGTTTGTGCAGTCGCGCGCTTCCAACGTCGCGCCACACTCCGCCAAGAGCCTACGCGCAAAATCATCGGGCGGGTGCTGCTTGGGATTGGTCAGCGCGACTCTGTATTTCATGACGTCGCGCGCTCGGTTGCGGGGGTAGCGCAGGTTTCCCAACCTGCTGTATCGCCGATTTCCAATCGGCGTGCATTTCTCACGGCGACAGCGGCCAGCGGGTTAGAAACCCTCGATACAGCAGGTTGGAAACCTGCGCTACCTGGCGATCGGGAAATTTCCGCGTTGCTCGTGGATGGCCAATTTGCTACTCGGTCTCCATGCGTCCGGCGGAACGCAATTCGAAGCTGGAACGGATGCATCACCAGTTGCGCGCCGCGGGCGTCCAGTCCGAGGCGGTCAATCCGCTTCGCAGCGGCATTCATACGCGGGGATACCTGCCGCACGTAAAGCGGGAAGGAGCAGCTTACTTCGTCACGTTTCGGCTCGCCGACTCTTTGCCGAAGGAAGTGTTGTTGCGGTTTCTTGCGGAAAAGTCCGCACGCTTGCGCCGTTCGAATGCCGACAGTCCTCCGGCCAAAACCGAAGACATTGAGCGGGAACACGCGCGCCAGATCGAACGGTATTTGGATACCGGCGTCGGCGAATGCGCGTTGCGCCGACCGGACGTTGCCGACTTGGTTGCCGAAGCCGTTCGCTTTTTCGACAACCAACGCTACCGGCTCGATGCCTGGGTGGTGATGCCGAATCACGTCCACGCCGTGTTCTGGCCGATGCCCAATCACACTGTCAGCGACATTGTGAAAAGTTGGAAACAGTTCACGGCCACGCGCGCCAACCGTTTGTTGAACCGTAGCGGCGCGAGGTTTTGGCAGCCGGAGACGTTTGACCACTGGATTCGTGACGAGGCGGAACATGCGCGATGTTGCGGGTACGTGGTTCACAATCCCGTCCAAGCACGTCTGTGCGCCGCGCCGGAAGATTGGCGATGGAGCAGCGCGTGGCGTGGATATCGCACGGCGTAGCGCAGACTTCCAGTCTGCTGTTTCGCAGGCATCTTGCCTGCGAGAGCGTCGAACACCCTGCCGGCTGGAAGTCGGCGATACAGCAGGTTGGAAACCTGCGCTACGACTGCGACCTGCTTTGGCGTTCAGGACGATCATTTCGATCCCTTCGCGGCATCGACCACCATCTTGCTGTGTGCGAACAAGTTCACCCAATCGGTGTTAAGGTTGATCCACTGGATGCCCTTCTCGATCCATACCGGGAATGTCTTGGGGTTGTAGCCGGTCGAGACACCCAGGAACAGCTTGGTCTGACGGACCTTTTTGATGACCGTATCGATCGCGCCAGCCACTTCCGGGTCTTGAATCTGTCCCAACTTGCCGAACGAGCCCGACAGGTCGTTCGGGCCAAGACAGATCGCGTCGAGGCCGGGCACTTTGAGAATCGCGTCGAGGTTCTTCACTGCTTCGACGTGTTCGATCTGGATGATGACCAACGTTTGCTCGTCGGCCTTCGCGAGATATTCCGGTTGCGATAACACGCCGAACTTCTGCCCGCGGCGCGGCCCGTAACCACGAATACCGCGCGGAGGATACTTGCAGGCACGCACGGCGGCTTCGGCTTCCGCGGCGGAGTTCACGGCGGGAACGATGACACCGGCGGGCGCAAGGTCGAGCACGGGCTTGATCACATTCGCGTCGTTGCAGCGAACGCGGACAAAAGGCGCAGTCTGCGTCCCACGCAACGCCATGACGTGACCGAGCACCGCCGGTAACTCCAGCGGCGCGTGCTCCATGTCGATCCACGTGAAGTCGTACCCGGCTTCCCCGACCAATTCGCTGACGGCAGGATCGCTAAACGTGATCGCCGTGCCGACGCAGATTTTGCCGTCACGGATGCGTTTGCGAAATACTTCGACGTTGTTCATGATTTCTCGCTCGTACATGCTGATGTGATTCGGTTCTGCGCTTCTTCGGAAATGTGGACGCCGTTCGCAACCACGTCGGTGACGCCTTCCAGCTTCAGCAACCGTTGCCGCACGGTGACAAAATGCGTCACCACCTGCAACTGGCAACCATGACACGCGCCGGTGTATTCGAGACGCACTTTTCCGTCGTCCGTGATATCGGCCACGCGCACGTCGCCGCCGTGGAAATGGAGCAGCGGGCGCAGGTCGGCGTCGAGCACGTACTGGACGGAAGCAGCGAGGTCGGTTGCGTTCACGCGGCTTGCAATTCCCTTCTCTTCGCCTCGATGTCCACGCCGGTCAGGCGCGCCATGTTCTTGCCGAGGATCATCGCCTTGTCCTCGCGCGTGATTTGCGGGTAGCCGTAGTTGCGTCGCAGGTCGTCGGGAATTTCCAGCGCCATGAACGCCTCAAGGATCGGCTGCGGACAACCGAGCACGGGCGCTTCCGAACCCCAGAGCAACTTGTGCGCGCCGACGTCGCGGAGCAGGCGGCCCATCGTCTCCTGAATCGCGCGTGGGGCGACGAGCAACATGTGCAGGTTGCCCGAGAGCGCGAGATAGACGTTCGGGAAACGCGACGCGATCGAGACGGTCTCCTCGAAGTACGGCACGGAGAGATGATGGATCACGAAGTTCGCGTCGGGGAAATCGCGCGCGGCCGCTTGCAGGTCGTTGGGCATCGTGTCCTCGACGTTGGCCGGGCCGACGGGGACGCCCTTGTGGAATTGCAGCAGGTTCACGCCGAGGTCGAGCGATTTCTTGTACATCGGGTAGGCGATCTCGCGGTCGTCGCAACGCCACGTTTTGTTGTCGAGGTGCGCGTTGTAAAACTTGAACGAGCATGCGCCCCATTCCTTCGCCTGAAACTCCATCAACTTCAGGCATTCTTTGAGTGGCTGAAATGCGGGATCGACTCCGCCGCAAAAATAGGTGCGATCGGGGAACGCCTTGTGGAACTCGTACTGCGACTCGACCGACGACAGGCCGTCCTTCCAGAAATCGAACAGCGTGACGGTCTGCGCCATCGCGAGGTCGGTGTCGGAATCGTCGAAAACCATCTTGCCCGCCTTCTCGATGCTCCAGTTGGCCGCGAACGCGTCGCCGCCGGGCTTGCCGCCGTAACGCATGTTGTCGCCGCGCGGGCGGACGCCGTTGTTCATGCGCAGCCAATGTTCCTGTCCGACGCGCCCGTTGCGCCCGATGACCTGCTCCTCGGACGCGTTGAACATGTGGACGACGTTGTCAAAAATGAAGATGTCTTCGATCATAAGTGCATTGCTTTCTATTTTGTTGTTGTAGCGGCGGTCTATGACCGCCGAGCTTCTTCAAACGCGCACGCCCATCGACGGTCACAGACCGCCGCTACAGCCTCAGTTGTTCACCAATAAATTTCCTGTTCCGAAACGAACCTCGTCGCCTTCTTCCAACGCGTGACGTTGTCGCGGTAGAAATCGCGCTGGTAAAAAGGACAAAACCTGCCGGGCGGGTTGATGTTCACGACATCGTGGCCTTTGCGCGTCAGGACGTAACGCTGTTTCTCGATGTCCACCTTCGCAACCGACTCGGCGATGGGGAATGTGATCTCCGCAAGCTGACCTTTGGTTACCGGACCAATCACAGCGTAGCGTCCCTCCCATTTCAAAGTGCGCGGCCGACCATCGACACGGCATTTGGTTTGGCCGGGCTTGGCCCACGCGGGAATTCGCAACCGCAAATCGCAACGTTGCTTCACGTGGACATCCACCTGGCCAACATACGGAACGTGGCTGTGGACATCGGCCCACTTGGAAGCGCGATTCAGGAGCAGGTTGATTCGCAACTGACCGTCGCGATGGGTGAGGATGTGCTCCCATATATAATAGAGCGCGCGCGAACCATTGCCGGTGCAGCAGTGCATGATGCCGTTGCCCTGGCCGCTGAAGAAATCATTCGCCGACGGCCAGCCCGCGAACGCGCCGACGTTGCGCTCGGGAACGCGGTCGTTCGTCTGTGTGACCGGGTCGATCTCCGATTGGGGAATGCGCCGTCGCGGAAACGTGAGGCCCGCCTCGTGGACGTGATACACCCAGTCGGGACGGCGAAGTTGGTTCTCGGCGAACTGATTGCGAATCCAGCGATCGGCATCGTCCCAATAATCACCGATGCCGGCATGGCTGAGCTTCAACGCGAGCCCGATCATCCCGGCAAGCTGACACGTCTCCGCGCCTTCGTACTGGGTGTTGCCGATGTTTTCCGGGAAGTAACCGACGGTGGTTTCGCCCTTGGTCTTCGCCCACTCGAACGACTTGCGGACAAACTCAGCGAGTTCCGCGTCCTTGGCCGTCAGCGCGTAGTCGAGCACGCCGAGCAACGGCACGGTGTGATGCTGGAAGTGAACGTAGTTGCTGACTGGCGGCGGACCGGCGGCGAACGTGTCGGCCACCGGCTTTCGTTTGACAGGGGTGGGCGAGTCCGAGAGGAACTCACCGTTCGGACCGTAGTATTGTCCGTGAAAGCAAATGTAGCGCGCCAGTTTTCCGGCAAGGTCACCGGCCAACTCATTGCCGGTGGCCCGGTAAAAATGCGAGAGCCCCTGCGTCGTCCATCCCGGCAAGCTGGACCGAATCCCAATCGGCATCTCTGCGCGGCGCGGGCGTGAGCCGCCCGGCACGAAGCCACCCGAAGGAAACCAGGCGATGCCATCTTTGTGAACCGCAAGCTTGTGGAGCGCGCGCACCACTTTCTCTATCTCCTTCCGCCATGGCCCGCGCGGATCGCGCATCATGTAGAGAGTCATTGCGGAAATGGTGCGGCCGTTGAACAACGGCACGGCGTAATGCTTTTTGCCAGCCGGGCTCGGGTCAGCCCAATCCGGTTTCTTCGCCCAAGGTACGGCGGGCCAGTACACCAATCCATCCGGGCCGATGGATGACAAGGCGGTGGCCATCCATGCCGAGTCCACGTCAGATTCTTGCGCGCTGCCGCTGATCGTCCGCATTAACGGCAGCGCCTCCATGAACTTGGTCTGGCAAATGTCCGACGCCGTGTGCGTCATCGAGGGCGGATGGGCGGTGAAGTTGACGTAGAAATAGAGCCGGTGATTTTCCTTGGGATCAGTCGGCCCGGTAAGACCGTTGACCGCGAGCGCGGCGCGTTCCTGGATGTCGAGCGTGTCCGGCACGAGCGCTTCGTAGCGCTGGCCGCGATACGAAGGCGTCTGGAACGACGGGATTCGGTTGCGAATGAACCTGATCATGCGTGGAGTCGCAGAACGAGCGGGTAATCTTTGAGCAGCATTCCCTTGAGGTGGACGCTGTCGCTGGAAATGTCGGCGCGCAATTCCTGCTCGTTGCCGTTGAGAATGTCGATGCACGTGACGCGCTTGCATTTCTGCCCGGGGAGCGCGACGTTCACCGGCACGTCGCGGAAATGATCGCTCGCACTGCCGGCTACCCACATTGCTACGAGTTTTTCGTTGCCGCGCGTGAAGGCGAAGGTCTCGAACGTTAGATACGGGTCACGATCGAAAGATTGCGTTGGGTTCGGTTGATCGAACTTGACCGCAATCTCGGCCGGCTTCGTGTCGTCAAAAACCGTGCAGAGCGTCCGAAACGCGTAGTAGGCCGGCTCGGGTTGCGTGGGGCTGAGCGGGTCGGCGGAGAACGTCCAGCGGAAGAGACCGATACTCCAGCCGGCGCGACAGCCTGCCCAGGTTTCATTCCAGAACGAAACAACATCGAGCCACGCGTGGATGATCATCGTCCGCACGAGATACTTTGCTTTCGTCAGTTCGGTGCAGACCATCAGGCCATCGGTCAACGGTGGATACGCCGCGGAGTAGGCCCATTCCGTGGCCATGTACTCGCCCTTGAAACCGTGGGCGGCGGCGAGCGTCTTGAACTTCTGCACGTCGGCGACGTAGTTCCGGTAATACGGATTCTCCGGCTCAAGATGATAAAAAGGATGCCAGCCAATCGCATCGACGAGCTTGCCGACGCCTTCCTTGAGACAAACCTCTTGAAACTCGGCGGCCAGCCCGCCCGTCGAGCCGAGCATCACTTTCGCTTTGGGAGCTTCCTCGCGGATGATTGGCGCGACTTCCTTGATGAGTTGGCTGAACTCGCGCGCGGCGGCCGGCGTTTCACCGAAGGCATAGCCGCGCCCCCAATGACGGATCGGGAGGTTTTGCTCGTTCCAGATCTCGAAGTACCGGATGCGATCCCGAAAATGCCGCACCATGAAGCGGACGTAATTCTTGAAACCAACCATCATCTCCGGCGTGTCGGTCGGCAGACGCGGCGTCATGTCGTAGGGAATTTCCCAGATTTGCTTCCCGCGCGTGCGCTTGCCTTCGGGCGTGTAGAGCCAGTTGTTGTAAGCGAGACACATCACGACTTCCGCGCCGTTCTCGACGCACTCGGTGATCGCCGCGTCGGCGCGCGAGTCGATGACGTACTTGCCCTTCTCCTGCTCGACGAAATTCCAGTTGATCACGTCGTACCAGTAACCGACGCGAACCCATTTCAGACCGAGATCGAAATGCGTGGACCACAGCGCTTCGTGCAGCAACCGCTCCGTGCCGTAGCCGTAGTTCGTGGAGGAAACCGTGACGCTGCCGCCATTGGAAATGAGCGCGACGTTCGTGCCGTCCTCGGCGATCACCTGCACTTCGGCGAG
>Ga0187892_10006311_pt1 | contig 17733 bp, 18 predicted proteins | sample MA1701073metaG_FD_139345 | JGI IMG/M metagenome (GOLD analysis project Ga0187892, IMG submission 139345) | Bio-ooze microbial communities from a basaltic lava cave in the Kipuka Kanohina Cave System on the Island of Hawaii, USA - MA170107-3 metaG ... | reverse complement strand
TGAGCTGCTCGCGATCGGTCAAGCCTCGGAAGCCCGCAGCAAAGCGCGTGCGAGGGTCGTCGAGGCCGAAGATCGCCGCCGCGAGGCGTTCGAGCGACTCCGGGTCGGTGCCGAGCGCTCGCGCGGGCTCTCTCTTCACGCGCTCGCTGCTCGGCACGCGAGCCTACGGCTCGAGGATCGGATAGAGCCGCTGCGCCGGCAGCGTGTCGCGGAGCTTGCGCAGGGCGCGCGCCTCGAGCTGCCGCACCCGCTCGCGCGAGAGGCCGAGCGACTGCCCGATCTGCTCGAGCGTGTGCTCCTCCTCGCCGCCGAGGCCGTAGCGCAGCCGCAGGATCAGCTGTTCGCGGTCGGTCAGGTTCCCGATCAGCGAGCCGACGCCCATGCGCATGCGATCGTCGTCGATGCCGCCGTCGGGCTGGATCGCGGCCGCGTCGCCGACGAAGTCCTCGAGCCGCTTCTCGGTGCCCGCCACCGAGCTCTCGAGCGAGATCGCCTCGCGCGAGAGCCGGTCGAGCGCCTCGAGCGACTCCGTGTCGGTGCCGAGCGCCGGCGCCAGCTCGGCCGGGGTGGGCTCGCGCCCGAGCTTGCCGGTGAGCTCCGCCTTCACGCGCTGGCTGCGCTGGAGCCGGTCGTGCACGTGCGAGGGCAGCCGGATCGTGCGGGAGTGATTCTGGATCGCGCGCACGAGAGCCTGCCGGATCCACCACACCGCGTACGTCGAGAACTTGAAGCCGCGGCGGTGGTCGAACTTCTCGACCGCGCGGATCAGGCCGAGGTTGCCCTCCTGGATCAGGTCCGGGAAGGACAGGCCGAGATTCCGGTAGTCCTTCGCGATCGCCACGACCAGCTTCAGGTTGTGCTCGATGAAGCGGTTCTTGACGATCGTCATGCGCTCCTGCGCCGACTCGACCATCTCGGCGCGCTCGACGAGCACCTCGCGCGTCACGCCCGCGCGCACCTCGACGTCGCGCATGCGCTTCGCGCTGCGGCGGCCGACGCGCAGCTCGCGCACCATGCGCCGGGTCTGCTCGCGCAGCTCGGCCAGCATGGCGAGCGAGAGCTGGGCCGCGTGCATCTCGCGCGCGATCGCGCGATCGACGCGGGTGACCTGGCTCGCGCGCGGGCTCTTCTGCGCGGCGAGCGCCTCGCGCCGGCGCAGCTCGCGGCGCAGGCGGCCCACGGCCTTCTCGACGCGCGCGGCGATCTCGCCCGTCTCCTCGTCCCCCATCGACTCCGAGAGCTTCGCGCCCGTGTGCGAGAGGGCGCGCAGCCCGTCCCAGCGGTCCACCACGTAGCGGGCCGAGGCCGGGATCGAGTAGAGCGAGACGCGCAGGCTGGCCGTGGCCGACTCGAGCTCCTTGGCGAGCACGACCTCTTCCTCGCGCTTCAGCGTGCGGGTGCCGCCGATCTCCTGGAAGTAGGATTCGAGCGGCCGGCGCTCGCGGCTGGCGGCGTGGTCGTCGATGGCCGGCGGCGCGGCCGTCGCGATCTTGCGGGGTGCCGTCTGGCTGGGGATCGGGGTCGGGGCGAGTTGGCGTTCATCCAGCTTCACGCGATTCCTCATGGCTAGGAAGGGATTCCCTCGGGGAAGCGAGTCAGGCACCTGCTCCGGCGCGTACCGACACCCGTGCGACGGGCTGCGTCGAGGCCGTCGCGTCTAGAAAGACGTGTACGCGGGGGTGATGCAGTGGCGTCCTGGCTCGGGGCGCTGCGATGGCCTGCCATCATCCAACGTCCCCTTTCTACTTTTCAAGGAAATTCGTGCGGCCCCTGCGGGTCTACTCCTGGGCATAGAGCAGCTCGAGGTCCGCGGCCTCGACGGGGAAGCCCGGTGGGGCCAGGTGGGCCCGCACCCGCCGGCTGGCGCCCGCAGCCAAGCCGCCGGCCGGGTAGCGGACGGTCGCGATGCGGTGCTCCGGCCCGCGCAGCACCAGCCGCAGCATGATGCTGAGGTAGTCCCGCTTCGTGCCGTTCACGAGCGTGAACTCGAACAGGATCCCGCCGTCCGGGCGGGTCTCGACCGTCTCGGAGCGCCAGGTCAGCTCGCCCGTGCGGGGCTGGTTCGCCCGGGTGAGGGGGGTCCCCCCACCGCTCCGCTCCTCGGGCAGCTCGTAGCGGGGGAGCCCGCCGCAGGCGAGCAGGGCGGAGGCGCAGGCGAGGGCGAGTGTCTGCGCCCTCACGCGCGCACCGCGTCGAGGATGAAGCGGGTGGCGCCGTCGATGATCGCCGGGGAGTCCGGGAAGCCCGGCTCCCGGCGGTAGGCCCGGGCGCTGTAGTCCGACTGGAGCTGGCAGATCACGTCGGCGGCCGCCGCCACGTCGAGGTCCGCCTTGAACTCGCCGTCCGCGATGCCCCGGCGCAGGAGCGAGGCCACCAGGTCCCGGTGCGGCTGCACGCGGTCGCGCCCGGCCGCCCGGATGCGCGAGAGCTGGAGCCCCTCGTCGCCGCGCAGCAGGGCCGGCAGCAGCGGGTGGCGCCGGCAGAACTCGACGGAGCGCCGGAACATGCCCTCCAGCGCCTGGCTCGCGCTCTCGTGCGCGGCGTCGCGCGGCACCAGCGCGCGCACCCAATCGCCGATGATCTCGCGCAGCACGACCTCGAACAGATGCTCCTTGCCGCGGAAGAACTGGTAGAGGAGCCCGTTCGAGACCCCCGCGCGCTCTGCGATCGCGCCGATCGTGGCGCCCGCGAAGCCGGCCTCGCCGAAGCAGGCCCGGGCGGCCTCGAGCACCCGCTGCCGGCGCAGCTCGCTGCCGGCCTTGCGCGACGAGTCGATTTTCTCAGCGATGGCAGGCATTTGCTCTTGCCACTCCTGACTTGAATCACATCTTCCATCTTTTCATTGAATTTTTCAACAAGATTGTTCATATTTACGGGACGCCAGCCAGGAGCCCCGCCATGTCCGTCCTGCCCTTCCGCGCCTTCGATGCCGACCACCACTACTACGAGGCCGAGGACGCCTTCATCCGCCACGTGGACCCGCGCCTGCGCTCGCGTGCGATGCAGTGGGCGGTGATCAACGGCAAGAAGCGCCTGCTCGTGGGCGGAAAGGTCAACCGCTTCATCCCCAACCCGACCTTCGATCCGGTCGCACGCCCGGGCGTCCTCGACGAGTACTTCCGCGGCCGCAACCCGGAGCGCAAGGACATCCGCACGCTGTTCGGCGACCTCGATCCGATCTCGCCCGCCTACCGCGACCGGGACGCGCGCCTGCGCCTGCTCGACGCGCAGAACCTCGAAGGCTGCTTCCTGTTCCCGACGCTCGGCGTCGGCATGGAGGAGAGCCTGAAGCACGACCCCGAGGCGGCGGTGGCCGCGTTCGAGGGCTTCAACCGCTGGCTCGAGGAGGACTGGGGCTTCGCCTATCGGAACCGCATCTTCGCCGCGCCGTACTTCACGCTGATCGACGAGGACGCCGCGCTGCGACAGCTCGACTGGGCGCTCGCGGCCGGCGCGCGCATCGTCTGCATGCGCGCGGGCCCGATCGCGCACCCGCACGGCAGCACCTCGCCCGCCGACCGCCGTTTCGATCGCTTCTGGGCGCGCCTCGACGAAGCCGGCATCACGCTCGCGTACCACTCGGGCGACAACGGCTACAACAAGTTCGCGAACGAGTGGGGCGTCGGCGGCGAGTTCAAGTCCTTCGAGTACGACACGCTGCGCATGTGTCTGTCGCCGAGCGCGCTGCTCGACACGCTGGCTGCGCTCGTCTGCCACGGGCTCTTCGACCGCTTCCCGGGCATCCGCGTCGCCACGATCGAGTCGGGCAGCTACTGGGTGGCGCCGCTGCTCGCGAAGCTGAAGAAGGCCTACGGCCAGATGCCGACGAGCTTCCAGACGGACCCGGTCGAGCAGCTCCGCCGCCACGTCTGGGTCTCGCCGTACTACGAGGACGACCTCGAGCGCCTCAAGGGCTCGATCGGCGCCGACCACATCCTGTTCGGCTCCGACTACCCGCACGCCGAGGGCCTGGCCGAGCCCACCGACTTCGTCCACGACCTCAAGGGCTACGACGAGGACGAGGTGCGGCTCGTGATGCGGGAGAATGCGCTGGGCCTGCTGCGTCCCTGGAGGGCGTGAGCGAAGTTGCGAGACTCTGCGGCCCACCCAGACGGGGGACGCATGGGACGCCACGATCGCGAGCTCGCCGCCGGAATCGACGCGGTCCGTGCCGCTGCGCGCATCTGCCGCGCGGTGGCGCAGCGCCTCGTCACGGCCGACACGCTCGAGAAGAAGGACCAGAGCCCGGTCACCGTCGCGGACTTCGCGTCGCAGGCGATCGTGTGCCAGCGCCTCGAGCGCGCGTTCCCGGCCGACCCGGTCGTCGGCGAGGAGGACGCCACCGAGCTGCGCGGGGCGGCGCCTGCGCTGCGCGAGTCGGTGCTGCGCGCCGTCGCGTACGAGCTGGGCGGCGACCCCGGCCTCGCGCCCGTGCTGTCGTGGGTCGATCGCGGCCGCGCGCACGCCGACGGCGCGCGCTTCTGGACGCTGGACCCGATCGACGGCACGAAGGGCTTCCTCCGGGGCGAGCAGTACGCGGTCGCGCTCGCGCTGCTCGAGGGCGGCGAGGTCGTGGTGGGCCTGCTCGGCTGCCCGAACCTGCCCGACGGCGCGGGCGGCCGCGGCCTGCTGTTCACCGCGGTGCGCGGCGAGGGCGCGCGCCGCCATCCGCTGTTCGACCCCGCGCCCGCCGAGGGCAAGCCCATCGGCGTGGCGAAGGTGGAGCGCGCCTCCGAGGCGCGCTTCTGCGAGTCGGTCGAGTCCGCGCACTCGGACCAGGACCTGTCCGCGAAGATCGTGCAGCTCCTCGGCATCCACACCGAGCCGTACCGGATCGACAGCCAGTGCAAGTACGCGGCGGTGGCGGAGGGCGACGCGTCGATCTACCTGCGCCTGCCGACCAAGAAGGACTACCGCGAGAAGATCTGGGACCACGCCGCGGGCAAGCTCGTGGTGGAGGAGGCGGGCGGGCGCGTCACCGACGTGGAGGGCCGGCCGCTCGACTTCCGCCGCGGCCGCACGCTCGCGGCGAACCAGGGCGTGGTGGCGACCTGCGGTCCGATCCACGACGAAGTGCTCGCTGCGGTAAAACAGGTGCGAGGCAAGTAGGCCGGCCCGTGGCGGAATCTCCGGAGGGACGAGCGGGCTTCTCCGAGCGCGAGTTCTACCTGCGCGAGTTCCGCGGCCGCACGCTCGCCATCATCGTCTCGCGCGCCGAGTTCGCCGATCCGCTCGCGCCCGTCCTCGCGGAGCTGGCCGGCGCGGGCGCGCGCGCCATCGTCATCGCGCGCGAGGCGCGCATCCTCGAGCTGCTCCAGACGCAGCCGGTGTTGCGCGCGAGCGACCCGCGGCTCGAGGGCAACGTGTGGCGGGCGCTGCACGAGAGCCCGCTGATCGGCATCGTGGTGGCGCGCGCCGAGGACTTCGGCGATCACGCGCGCGAGCTCGCGCGCAAGCTCGGCGTGTTCAAGCTGGTCTGGCTGGATCCCGACGGCGGCATCCGCACGAAGAGCGGGGAGCGGCTCGCCTTCGTGCACCGCGCGGAGCTGGCGGAGCTGCTGGCCGAGCCCCGCCGCCTCCAGAGCACGCAGCGCCTGCGCCTGTGGCGCGAGATCGCGGACATGCTCGACGCGGGGCTTCCCGCCATCAACGTGTGCGCGCCCGAGGGCCTCGGCGACGAGCTGTTCACGTACGCGGGCTCGGGCACGCTCTTCACGCGCGAGCGCTACGTGACGGTGCGGCCGCTCGGCGTGGACGACTTCGACGCCGCGCACGACCTGCTGCGGCGCGGCGTCGACGAGGGCTACCTCGCGCCGCGCGACGCCGCCGACGTCGACGCGCTGCTCGCGGCGGGCTTCGGCGCCTTCGTCGAAGGCCGCGACCTGGCCGGTATCGGCTCGCTGCTGCCGAGCCTGGACGGGCAGGGCGCGGAGGTCGCCGGCCTCTACACGCTCACGCGCTTCCTCGGCGAGGGCGTCGGCTTCTCGCTCGTCGCTCACGCGCTCGCCGAGGCAGAGCAGCGCGCGCTCTCGTACGTCTTCGCGTGCACGGTCAGCGAGCGCGTGGGCTCCTTCTTCGAGCGCAACGGCTTCCGCGCGGTGCCGCAGGACGAGATCCCCGCCGCGAAGTGGCGCGACTACGACCCCGAGCGCCGCGACCGCCTGCGCTGCTATCGCCGGGAGCTCGCACCCGCGAGCAGCGCGTCCCAGGGCAGCGTGGCGTAGAGCCCGATCAGCACGAACGCCGCGAGGTACAGCCAGCGCGTGCCCCGCCGCGCGGGATCGCACTGCGCGACGCCCATCGCGACGAGCAGCCAGCCGAAGCCCTCGACGGGCGCGAGCGCGTAGGTGCCGGCGCAGAAGACGAGCAGCAGGCCGTCGCGCAGCGCGGCGAGCCGTCGCCACGGAAGGAGGAAGGCGAGCGCCAGCGAGGCTTCGAGCGCGGCCGTGACGGCGGTCGCGAGCCGTGCCGCGCGCGCGAGGCCGTCCGGCAGCGCCGGCAGCTCGAGCGGACGCGGCAAGGGGCCGTCCACGTGCCGGGCCAGGGCGTCGCGCAGCGCGTCGAACGAGTCGCGATCGACGCCGGCGAGCCAGCGCCCCCACGGCGCGAGCCGCTCGTCGACGACGAGGCTCACCCGGAAGAAGCGCCCGTCGAGGAAGTCGGGCGAGAGGCCGAGCTTCCAGAGCGAGGCGAACGCGAACGCGAGCCCGAGCAGCAGGCGCGCGTTGCGCGCGAGGCTCGCCTCCGGCGCCGCCGACACGCGCGCGAGCCCGAGGGCGAGGCTCCAGTAGACGAGCAGGTAGGCGTGGTTGTCGGACATCGGCCAGTCGCGCAGCACCCGCACGGCCGCGAGCGCCGCGACGCCGAGCCACAGCGTCGTACTCGCGAGCGCACGCGCGGAGAGCAGCCCGACGCCCGCGAGTGCGAGCAGCCCGGCGCGCTCCGGCCACGCGCCGACCGGGTGGAGCAGCAACGCGAGCAGGCTGAGGCGGGCGGCGAGATCAGCGTTCATCGAAGCGCACCACGAGTCCGCGCAGCAGCTCGCCCGAGGGCGCGAGCGTCGCCGGGTCGTAGCGGCGCGCGAAGACCTGGAGCTCGATCGCCTCGAGCGGCCCCTGGTCCGGGCTCGGCTGCTCGGCCAGCGCCTCGGCGAGCGCACGCAAGCGCGCCTCGGTCGGCGCCGCGAGCGCGCGCCGCACCGGTTCGAGCAGCTCGTCCGGCAGCGCGAGCTCCCGCCGCAGCCCCGGCCGCAGCGCGTACGCGTGCAGGTGGCGCGCGCCCCAGCCGTCCGTGGTCGAGAACATCCCGAAGCCGCCGCCCGACCACGCGGAGAGCGCCTCCGTCCGCGCCAGCCAGATCTGGTGGAGCGCGACGGCGACGAGCAGCCACGCGGGCAGCGTCTCGAGCCAACGCGGCAGCGCCCTAGAAGCCAGGCGGCGGAGTCACGACGACGTACGTGACTTCTCCGTTCGCCATGCCCTTCACGTACCAGGTGGGACCGCAGCGGTAGTACGACTGGTCGTTCACGACCACGGAGGTCATCGTGCACGCCGGCTCGGGGCCGTATGACAGCGACTCGAACGCCGCGACGGTGAGCGCGGTGCCGACGCTGAACATCAGGAAGTCGGCGGAGTCCCACTCGAGCTCGTCGTCGCCGATCACGACGATGCCCTCGACCTCGTCCCAGTCGACCTCGTCCCAGTCGTCGTGGTGCTTGTCGCCCCACTCCTGCCAGTCCTCGCGGCTTTTGTCGCGGTCCTTCTGGCGGTCGTCCTGCATGTCCTCGCGGTGCTTCTGCCAGTCTTCGCGGTTCTCGGTGCCCCCACCCGGCCGCTCCGAGGGGCGCTGGGCCGCTTGATCCGCGGGCCGCTGCGCCGGGCGCGTGGCGGGCTGCGGCGCCGGCCGCGCCGGCCGCGTACCCGGCTGCGGCGCCGGCCGCGCGCGGCTGTACGAGCCCGCGCCGGGGGCCGAGCGCACGCGACCCGTCTCGAAGGAGCCGCTCCGGGCCGGACCGCCGCGCGAGAAGCCGCCGCCTCCTCGTCCGCCGCCGCCACGCCCACCGCGCGCGAGCGCGTCGCTCGCCGCGAGCCCGAGGACCAGCGCCACGCCCAGCCAGCACAGGCTTCGCTTCACGGCTGCGCCCCCTCGGTCGGCGGCGTGCGCTTGCGCGGCACGAACACGACCCGCTCGTAGCCTGCCGGCGGCTCGAAGCGGAACAGCGCGTCGGGCGCCTTCCCCGCGATCTCCCACGTGACGAAATCGGCGCGGAACTGGGGCTCGCCGATCGAGCCCTCGTAGTCGATCACCACGCGCCGGGGGAGCGGCGCGCTGCCCTGCTCGATCCAGAGCTGGACGCCGACCTCCTCGTTGCGGAACGCGAGGTGGTCGACGCGCTTGCCGTCGAGCAGCTCGGCGCCGACGTAGCGGGCCGACTGCATTTCGTCCGTCAGCAGCTTCGGCAGATCGGGCGAGAGCAGCTCGGAGAGCGGCGTCGGGATGCCGAGGTCCGCGTGCACGTAGTCGGCCAGCTCGTCGAGCGTGCCGGTGCGCTCCACCGTGGCGTAGGCCTTCTCGTTCTCGTTCACGATGGAGAGCAGCTTGCCGTCGTAGCGGAGGGTGCGCCGCGTGCCGTCGCGGTCGGTGGACTCGAGCCGGATGCGGCGGGGCCGGTGCGCCGTCACCTCGCGCCGCGCGCCGAACTCGATCTTCTGACCGTCGGGCTGCACGGCGTCGTATGCGGTGTCGGCCACGTAGTGCAGCGTCTGCACCTTGCCGAGCAGCTCGCTCATCCGCGTGACCAGCGCAATGGCGTCGGGATCGATGTCGCGCTCCGGCGCGGGCGCGGGCTCCTCGGCGCCCGCCGCGACGGCGAGCAGGAGCGCGGCGGCCGCGGCGCCCCAGCCCCTCACCTCTGTTCCACCGGGGCATGGCCGGCGCCTGCCTCGACGAGACGCATGCGGAGCTGCTCGGCCCAGTGGTCCCACGCCTCCTCCACGTCGTCCCACCTGCTGAACATGCCGCGCATGCTGCGCTGGCCGATCCGGCGATCGACGCCGGCCGCGACCACGTCGTGGGTCAGCGAGTCGGTGACCTCGATCTCGGCCGAGGCCTCGCCGACGGTCGCGGCCGAGTCCGCCGCGAGCCCGCCGAGCGTCGCGATCAGCCGTATCTGCGGGATCACCGTCGCGACCACGTCCGGGGCGACGGCCGAGCCCGTCGCCTCGGTGATCGCGCCGCGCACGCGCAGCGTGTCGGCTCCGGGGTCGCTCGCGATGCGGAAGCTCTTGCCGAGCGCGGTGACGAGCGCCGTGTACGCGTGGTCGACGAGCGCCTGCTTCTCCTTCGGGTCGAGCTTCGAGAGCCCGGGACCGGACCACATCGTGACGGAATCGACGTGCACGGCCTGGTAGCGCGAGAAGTCGACGTTCGAGGCGACGTAGCGGAGCTTGGCCTGATCGTCGCCGCCCTTCTCGAGGATCGAGTAGTCGCGCAGGAAGCCCGAGGTCTGCACCTCGCCCCGCGCTTGCCGCGTGGCGGCGCAGCCGACGAGCAGGCCGATCGAGAGCACGGCGATCGAGAGCCGGAACGGATGCATGGGGGGCGTCCCTCCTCGGGCAAGCCGCATGCTCGCATCCCCGCGGCCGGACGGGAAGACCCAGCCGCGCGGCCGCCGGTGATAGGATGGCCGTTCTGGAGGCGCCGCCATGCGTCTGCACGACTTCTTCGACCATCACGCGCGCGAGCATCCGGAGCATCCCTGCATCACGTTCGCGGGCCGCACGCTCAGCTACGCCGAGGCTGCGGCGCACAGCCACCGGCTGGCCCGGGCGCTGCTGGCGGAGGGGCTCGCGCCCGGCGATCGCTTCGGCCTGCTCTCGAAGAACGCGCTCGAGTACCTGCTGTTCTTCGTCGCGGGCTCGAAGACCGGCATCGTGCCGGTGCCGCTCAACTATCGTCTCGCGCCCCCGGAGCTGGCCTACATCGTGAACGACGCCGGCGCGCGCCTCGTGGTGGCGCGCGGCGACTGCGTCGCGGCCTTCGACTCCGCGCGCGCGAGCTGCCCCGAAGCGAAGACCTGCGTCGCGCTCGACGCCTCGTGCCCCGGCTGGCTCGACTACGCGGAATGGACCGGGCGCCACCCGCCGCGCGCCCCCGAGAGCGACCCGGCGCGCGACACCGACGACTTCTATCAGATGTACACGAGCGGCACGACCGGGCGGCCGAAGGGAGCGCTCCTCTCGCACCGCGCCGTGGTCCTCCACCTGTTCCAACAGTTCACCATGCTCCAGCTCCCGCCGCAGGAGCGCGTGCTGCTCGTGGCGCCGATGTATCACGCGGCCGCCGCGCTCACCGCGCTCGGCGCGCTCGTGGCCGGCAGCACCGCCGTGATCCACGAGGACTTCGTGCCGCAGGCGGTGGTGCGCGCGCTCTCCGAGGAGGGCATCACGCGCACGACGCTCGTGCCCGCGATGATCCAGGCTTGTCTCGTCGCCGTGCCCGACGTGGCGGAGCGCCGCTACGACGCGCTGCGCCTGATCGTGTATGGCGCTTCGCCGATCGCGGCCGACGTGCTGCGCCGCGCGCTGGAGGTGTTCCGCTGCGATTTCGCGCAGGGCTACGGCATGACCGAGACCACCGCGGCGCTCACCTTCCTCTCGCCAGAGGACCATCGCCGCGCGCTCGCCGGGAGGCCCGAGCTGCTGCTCTCCGCGGGCCGTCCGCTGCCCGGGACGCAGGTGCGCGTTGTGCGCGCCGACGGGACCGATGCCGCCGTCGGTGAGGTGGGCGAGATCGCGGGCCGCGGCGACCAGCTGATGCGCGGCTACTGGAACCTGCCCGAGGCGAGCGCCGAGGCGCTGCGCGACGGCTGGATGTTCACCGGCGACGCCGGCACGCTCGACGCGGAGGGCTACCTCTATCTCTCCGACCGCGTGAAGGACATGATCGTCTCGGGCGGCGAGAACGTGTACCCGCGCGAGGTGGAAAACGTGCTCTTCGCGCACCCCGCGGTGGCCGACGTGGCCGTGATCGGCGTCCCCGATCCGAAGTGGGGCGAGGCCGTGAAGGCGATCGTCGTGCTCCGGCCCGGCGCCGCGGCCACGCCCGAGGCGCTGCTCGCGCACTGCCGCAGCCAGCTCGGGGGCTACAAGTGCCCGCGCTCCGTCGATTTCGTGGACGCGCTGCCGCGCAATCCGAGCGGGAAGGTGCTGAAGAAGGACCTCCGCGAGAAGTACTGGGTGGGGCAGAGTCGGCGCGTTTCCTGAGGGACTTCCGACCCGGCCGGGTTCCCGATTGCCTCCCCCACCGCGCTCGTGGGAGACTGGCAAGGCACAGGCGGAGGAGGGACCCATGCGCAAGGCCCAGCTCGTTTGCGCCGCCCTGTTCGCGGCGCTGGTCGTGGCTCTTCCCAGCCAGGCAGAGGAGCCGCTCGACGTCGCGGGGATCTACGAGCTCCAGGGAGAGACCACCGTCGAGGGCTCGCCCGATCGCTTCATCATCACCGGCAAGCTCGTGGTGAAGCAGAAGGGCGTCGACTGCACCACGATCGTCGAGGCGGCGATGCGCCGCGCGGCCGGCACCTCGGGCCCGGTGAGCGCCGCGCTGATCGGCAGCGGCGAGATGAAGCTGACCGGACGCAAGCTCGCCGGCGAGGCGGAGCTGCAGTCGCTCGTGAGCGAGGTGCCCGAGCTCGACGTGGCCGTGCCGTTCGCGCCGCGCACCGCCGGCCCGATTCTCGACGCGGTGGCGACCGGCGACGTGCTCGCCGACGGCTCCATCAAGATGGAGATCCGCTCGACGGTGATCGGCGAGGGCTTCACGCTGCCCGAGGGCCGCAAGACCATCGTCATCGCGAAGCGCGTCGCGCGCAGCCCCCACGAGCTCAAGAAGAAGTAGGAGCGACCCATGGACCGCCGTGTCGTTGGCTTCGTCCTCGTCTCCGCGCTCTGTCCGGTTGCGTCGTCCGCCCAGGACGCCAGCGCCCCCGCCTTCAAGGAAGGCGACGTCATCGGCTACGACAAGGTCGAGCAGCTCCAGCGCTACGTCCCGAAGGAGTTCTGGGACAACCGCGACTTCTTCTTCTACGAGGGGATGAAGCTCGAGATCGGCTCGAGCCAGTCGGACTACTCACCGTCGACGCCCTACGTCGAAGCCACGAAGCGGAACGTCGGCAAGGCCTCGGTCGGCGCCGAGAGCAGCCTGTCCGGCTACGTGACCGGCCAGCCGTTCCCGCTCGACAAGATCGACTGCAAGGGCGACCCGAACGCGGGCGCGAAGATCGCCTGGAACTACGACCACCGCTGGGACGGCGAGGGCGGCGCGACCAAGTTCATCTACTCGTACTGGGATCGCGGCGAGCGCCTGCCGCTCTACTACGAAGGCAAGAGCCGGCGCGTCTGGGTGTCCGGGCGCGTCGAGCCCGAGTACCAGGCCACGAACGGCGACGTGTTCCGCGGCGAGCAGCGCAAGCGCGTGAACGGCATCGAGGTGGAGGCCCCGTTCGACTCGCGCGGCCTCACGCTGCTCACGTACCGCTACAAGGGCTCCGAGAACCCGCAGGCCCAGACGCACAACGACGACACCTGGGTCTACTCGCCGGCATTGCGCCGCGTGCGCCGCATCTCGAGCGCGCAGCGCGCGGACGCCGTCGCGGGCACGGACTTCACGCTCGACGACCTGAACAGCTTCGACGGCGTCGTCCCGCAGTACAACTGGAAGTGTCTCGGCGAGCAGCAGCTGCTGGCGCCGATGAACAGCCGCATGAAGGGCTATCCCCTCTCGAAGGACCAGAACTTCGGGCCGTTCGGCCTCTCGTTCGCGGACGATGTGTGGTCGCTTCGAGACGCCATCGTCGTCCAGTTCGAACCGCGCAACTCCGACCATCCCTACTCGAAGAAGGTGATCTACCTCGACAAGCAGGCGATGGAGCCGCTCTACAGCTTCGCGTACGACCGCAAGGGCGAGCTGTGGAAGCTGATCTGGCACAACCACCGCTGGAGCGGCGACAAGGGCTTCGTCTATCCGGCCTGGCCGGGCGTCGACGAGCCGCGCGACATCGTGACGGTGAGCGACATCATCGTGAACGTGCAGACCGGCACGGGCAACCGCATCGAGGCCTGGGACCGCCACGGCACGCCCTTCGACAGCAAGGGCGCCCTGCGCCGCTACATCGACCAGAACCGCCTGACGAAGGGGCGCTAGCCGCGCCGAGGATCTTGGCCGCGAGCTGAGGTGGGGACGTTCTTTGATTAGTTGACTTGTCCGCCGAGCATGCGACCGGTCGGGCCCGGGCAAACAAGTCAACTAATCAAAGAACGTCCCCGCTCTGGCCGAAGGTGGACTGTAAGCCGGGTCCTGTTCCACCGTCCGGTTGCCCGGGCGGCGGCGAGGATCATTCGTCTAGGCGACGCATTGCTGCGTCGCTCGAGCGCTCTCACCCGGACGCCGGGTCTCCGTTTCCGGAGACGCGCAAGCGAGCCACCCGCGGCGACGTCCCTATTCGAGCTTGCTCCGGGAGGGGTTTGCACCGCCGCCGGTCACCCGGTCGGCGCGTGGGCTCTTACCCCACGATTTCACCCTTGCCTGTGCCGGTCGCCCGGCCATCGGCGGTGTGTTTCTGTTGCACTTTCCCTCGGGTCGCCCCGGGTCGCCGTTAGCGACCTCCCTGCTCTGTGGAGCCCGGACTTTCCTCCCGTGGACGATCCCGCCCACCGGCGATCCTCCGTCCACCTTCGGCCGGGCGACAGGCTAACCCCGGATCCCCGAAGAGATAGGGCGCTCGGGGAGGGCGGGGCGCCGGCGGGCCCTTGCAGAATCTGGGTATCCGAGAGATACTTGATCCATGGCCTCCGAGATATCCTCTGGAATGGCCCGCGCCCACCCGACCTCGCCGATCCCGAAGCCGGGCGGCGTCTTCGACCCGGTCGCGCGCGCGCTCGACCTGATCGGCGACAAGTGGACGCTCGTGCTGGTGCGCCATCTGCTCGGCGGCCCGGTCGGCTTCCAGCACCTGCGCCTGCGCACCGGCATCACCGCGCGCGTGCTCTCCGCGCGGCTGCGCCAGCTCGCCGCGAAGGGCCTGGTCGAGACCGTGGCGGGCGAGGGCGGTCGCTCCCTCTACGCCGTCACCGACAGCGGCCGCGAGCTCGCCCCCATCGTGGCCGCGCTCGCGCGCTGGTACGTGCACCACGCCGTCGAAGACCTCGACACCGACGTCTCCCGCTTCACCGAGACCTCGCCGCTCTCGATCCTCGAGTCGCTGCCCTTCCTGCTGCGCGAGGAGCGCTCGCGGGGCGCCGACGTGACCTTCGAGATCCGCCTCACGGGCGTCGGCGGCGGGGCGTGGAGCGTCCACATCACCGACGGCGAGTGCCGCGTCGCGCCCGGCTTCGCGCCGAAGGCCGACGTCCGGTACACGGCCGACGCCCGCACCTGGTGCGGCGTCGCGCTCGGCCTGATCGACCCGCGCAAGGCGCTCGCGAGCGGCCAGCTCTCGAAGGAGGGCGGCAGCCAGGCCATGGACCACTACTTCCACCAGATCGCCGACTACTCGCGCTCCCCCCGGAGCGGAAGAGGAGGATCCCGATGATCTCGTTCGGACTCACCGATGAGCAGGAGCTCGTGCGCAACACGCTCCGCGAGTTCGCCGCCGACGTGCTCCGGCCCGCGGCGCGCGAGGCGGACGAGAACAGCCGCCTGCCCGAGGGTCTCCTCGATCAGGCGTGGGAGCTCGGGCTCACGAACACCCAGCTCCCGGCCGTGATCGGCGGCGGCGACGAGCCGCGCTCGCCCATCACGAACGCGCTGGTGCTGGAAGAGCTCGGCTGCGGCGATGCCGCGCTCGGCCTCGCCGTGGCGCAGCCCTCGCTGTTCGCCTTCGCGGTGGCCGACCTCGGCACGCCCGAGCAGAAGAAGCGCTGGCTGCCCCTCTTCACGGGCCCGCGCTTCCCGGCCGCGTCGGTGGCGTGGATGGAACCCTCGCCGGTGTTCGACGCGCTCGCGCTCCAGACGCAGGCCGAGCCCAAGCACGGCAGCTTCGTGCTCAGCGGCAAGAAGCGCTGCGTGCTGCTCGGCGACCGTGCGGAGCACTTCCTCGTGATCGCCAGGAACGCGCAGAGCGCGAAGACCGGCTTCGGCGCGCTCGACGCCTTCGTGGTGCCGAAGGGCGCGAAGGGCCTCACGGTCACCGAGACCGAGAAGAACCTCGGCCTCAGGGGGCTGCCCACGGCCGGGCTCGTGCTCGACCGCGTCGAGGTCGCGGCCGCAGACCGGCTCGGCGGCGAGGAAGGCATCGACGCGCGCCGCCTGCTCGCGCTCTCGCGCACCGGCGGCGCCGCCGTGCTGCTCGGCCTCGCGCGCGGCGTGATGGAGTACGCGATCCCGTACGCCAAGGACCGCGTGGCCTTCGACGAGGCGATCGCGCAGAAGCAGGCCATCGCATTCATCCTCTCCGACATGCAGGTCGAGACGGACGCGCTGCGCTGGCTGGTGTGGAAGGCGGCGAGCTTCCTCGAGCAGGGCCTCGATGCCACTCGCGAGTCGGTGCTCGCCTGGACCACGGCCGCGGAGCAGGCCATGAAGATCGCCGACAACGGCGTCCAGGTGCTCGGCGGGCACGGCTTCATCCGCGAGCACCCGGTGGAGATGTGGTACCGGCACGCGCGCACGCTCTCGGTTCTCGAGGGCGTGGCAGGCATCTAGGAGAACCCATGATCGACTTCACCCTCTCTCCGAACGACGAGAAGATCCGCGACCACCTGCGCGCCGAAGGCCTCGTCGCGCGCAAGTACGCGCGCCAGTACGACGAGAACGAGCACGAGTTCCCGCCGGACGAGCTGCCCGAGGCGAAGGACTGGCCCGACGTGTGGACCTTCATGAGGGGCCGCACGAAGGACGACACCAGCCTCGCCGTGATGGGCATGCTGATCAGCCACTGGCAGACCTGGGGCGACTACTCCGTCCGCATGCGCCGCTCCGAGAGCGGCCTCGGCAACGCGGCGCTGAACGCCGCGGGCACGAAGGAGCAGATCGCGAAGTGGGGTCACCTGATCCTGTCGATGGCGATCACCGAGCCGGGCTGCGGCTCCGACCCGTCGCGCGTCCAGACCACCGCGGTGCTCGACGAGAAGACGAACGAGTGGGTGCTGAACGGCGAGAAGATCTTCGTGACCACCGGCTGCCGCGCCCAGGGCGTGGTGGTGTGGGCCACGCTCGACCGCTCCGCCGGGCGCGCCGGCATCAAGTCGTTCCTGATCGAGAAGGGCACGCCCGGCTTCGTCGTCGCGCACAAGGAGAAGAAGCTCGGCATCCGCGCCGACGACACCGCCGCCTACGTGTTCCAGGACTGCCGCATCCCGCGCGACAACCTGCTCGGCGGCAACGAGGGCATCCCGAAGGAGAGCTCCGGCGGCTTCCGCGGCGTGATGAAGACCTTCAACATGACGCGGCCGGCGGTGGCTGCCTTCGGCCTCGGCATGTCCCAGGCCGCGCTCGACTTCACCCGCGAGAGGCTCGGCGAGGCGGGCGTCGACTTGTCGTACGGCCCCGGCGTGCACGGCCTGTCGGCCGCGGCGCGGAAGTTCCAGCAGCTCGAGGCGCTCCAGGAGGCGGCCATGCTCACCGTGCTGCGCGCGGCCTGGCTCTCCGACCAGAGCCAGCCCAACAACCTCGAGGCGTCCGTCAGCAAGGCGAAGGGCGGCGCCGCGGTGCGGCAGATCACGCAGGGCTGCATCGAGCTGCTCGGCCCGATGGGCATCTCGCGCGAGCACCTGCTCGAGAAGTGGTTCCGCGACGTGCGCATCACCGACATCTACGAGGGCACGGGCCAGATCCAGCACCTGATCATCGCCCGCACGATCCTCGGGTACGGGCGGAACGAGCTGAAGTAGGCCTCGGCGCGAAGACCTCGTGCGGCGTCGGAGGCCGGGCCGGGTGGACCGGTCCCCGCTCCGGCGCGAAGAGTCGGTGGCGGTGCCGAGCGTGTCTCACGCTCCGGGCGGTGCCGTACGCGCGGCGCGGCAGTCGCCGCGCGCGTGCGGGTACATCCGCACGAGGCGCGCCTGCGCGAGGACCGGCTCCACCCGGCCTCGCGGGCGACCGCTTGCGTTCGCTGCGGCTCGCAATGAGAATCGGCGCGTATGGGGCCCGTCCTCGCCACGCGGATCGCGTCGATCGCTTTCCTTGCGGCCGCCGCCGCGTGCTCGACGGGGCCGCCGATGCCCGAGCGGGCGAGTAGCCCGCAGTTCCGGGTCGGGCAGGTCTGGCGCTACCAGACGCGGCCGGGTGAGGAGGCGTCGCGGGTCATCGTCGGCCGGGTCGAGCGGATCGATGGCCTCGGGAAGGTCGTGCACGTGAAGCTCACGGGCCTGCACCTCACGAGCTCGGCCGCGCCCGGCGCGGTCGGGACCATCATGTACCACGCGCCCATCGCCGAGGACTGGCTGGCGGCCAGCGTCGTCGAGCTCACCGCCGAGCGCGGCGACCTCGAGGGCCTGGCGGAGGGGTACGCGACGTGGCTCTCCGCGTATCGCAAGGGACAGGCGGGCGTGTTCAGCATCCCGCTCTCCGAGCTGGTCGCGACCATGGAGCAAGCGCTGAATCCGTAGGTCGTCCGAGGAGGTCGCATGGGGAACCCGCTCGACGCGCCGTTCGATCTCTCGCAGGCGGTGATCGGGTTGCACCGCGATGGCGCGGCACGGCTCGTGCCGGCGGCGGGCGGACCGCCGGTGCGGATCG
>Ga0187892_10006309_pt1 | contig 17741 bp, 14 predicted proteins | sample MA1701073metaG_FD_139345 | JGI IMG/M metagenome (GOLD analysis project Ga0187892, IMG submission 139345) | Bio-ooze microbial communities from a basaltic lava cave in the Kipuka Kanohina Cave System on the Island of Hawaii, USA - MA170107-3 metaG ... | reverse complement strand
TGTTCTATAATCGGCAGCGGCTGCATCAGACGTTGGGCTATGTCAGCCCGGTGCAGTTCGAAACCCATCACCCTGTCCCCCTTCGGGAGTGTCCACGGAACCGGGGGTAGCTCATTCATCATTACCGATGCAAGCAGGCTACCCTTTCCACGAAATCGCGTCAATTAGCGACAGACGCTCACTGGTGGAACAGCCTGCTAATCGTGGCGAAGCGTTAACGGCGACAGACCTTCAAGCGGCCTGTCGCCGTTCACTTTTTATAAGCGGCTGGAAGGGATGAACTCGACGGCGATCGGCATGGCGTGGCAGGATGCCGGTAGCTGCGGGGCGCCGCGAGCCGGTTCCGGTGGCCCGATGAGGCGAGCGGCCAACAGTACGATACGAATGGCCGAGAGAAGTCAACGCATCATGCCGACGCCGGAGCAGTTCGCCCTTCGTCAGCCGTTGTCTTTCTGCGAGGAAAAGAGTCGGAGAGCTAGAAGATCGCTTTCACCAGCTCGGCGATGGATCGCTGCATGTCCGGGTCGTCCGTAATCGGACGAGCGACGGCGGCTTCGCAGGCGCGGGCCGGCGGGATGCCCTTGCCGATCAACTGCCCGGCGTAGATCAGCAGCCTAGTGCTCACGCCTTCTTCCAGGCCGTGATTGCGGAGGTTCCGCACCTTCTCGCCCAGCTTCACCAGCTTCTGCGCCATCTCCTTGTCCACACCCGCCTCCTTGACGATGACCTGCGTCTCGATCGCCGGCGGCGGATAGCTGAACTCGATGGCCATGAACCGCTGCTTGGTGCTCTGCTTGAGGTCCTTGAGCACGCTCTGGTAGCCGGGATTGTATGAAATGACGAGCATGAAGTCGTCCACCGCCTCGATGACCTGCCCCTTCTTTTCGATCGGCAACAGGCGGCGGTCGTCGCTCAACGGATGGATGATGACGGTGGTGTCCTTGCGCGCCTCGACGACTTCGTCGAGATACACGATCGCGCCGTGCTTGACCCCGAGCGTGAGCGGGCCATCCACCCAGATGGTCTCGTTTCCTTTTAAGAGATAGCGCCCGACGAGGTCGGACGCGGTCAGATCCTCGTGGCAGGCCACGGTGATGAGCGGGCGGCCCAGCTTCCAGGCCATGTGCTGGACGAAGCGCGTCTTGCCGCAGCCGGTCGGGCCCTTGAGCATGACCGGCATCCTGCTTTGGGACGCGATCGTGAAAAGGCCGATCTCCCCGCTCACTTCGGCGTAGTAGGGCTCCTGCCGGACGCGGTAGTGGTCGATGTCCAGCTCGCGGCCTTTGGATGTCTTGTCGTGTTTGGACGCCATCGGTTTTGCGCTCACCGTGCGGGAATTATAAGCCGCGCCTTCCCGCAGCACAACTGATTCACGCTTCCGTCACGGCGCAGAACGGGGACAGGCGCCAGGAAGAAGGGCGCCAGTCCCCTACTGATTCACGCTTCCGTCACGATGTAGCCGGGGACAAGCCGGATGGGATGGTAGGTCCGTTTCGCGTGCGCCAGGCTCGGCAGCCCCGCATCGTCCATCGTATTGACGAACTCGGAGCCGCCTGCAGCGGCCTCCCGGCAGAACTCGCGAAAAATGAAGGGAGCCAGGCCGGGGATCGTGCGGTCGGCCACCTCCAGCAGGACGCAAAACACGGACGGCGAGCGCCGGTACCCGAACGTATAGGCGCGGATGCGCCCGTCCACCCGCACGACCCGCCCCGCCAGCTCCATCTCCCGATGTGCGGTCAGCGCCTCGCGGTGCGCCGCCTCCGAGTCCCCTAGCATGTGACGCCCCGCGTCATCAAGGCCGGCCGCCTGTTTTTGCGCCGACCAGTCGCGGAAGAGCGACAGGCAGGCCTCGCGATCCGCATCGCGATAGGGCTCGACGGCATGCCGGTGCTCCCGCTCGAACCGGTTGCACGCCGCGCGCTGCGACCGGTATGGATCGCCCGCCAACTCGACAAGATCGGCTGTCCGGTACAGATAGTCCGGGTCCTTGGGTTTCACACGATAGCCCCAAGACTCAGCCGCCGCCTTCCATTCTTCCGGCACATTTTCGATACGTGACACCGCCAAGCCCCTGTTCCGTTTCCGCATGATCGCAAACGCCTGCGCAAAGGCCTCTCGATTCGGCACAACTCCCAGGGGAGGCAACGGCATGTACATGCCGTCGGCATAGTCGGCGAAAAGACACGGATGGCCTTCGATCTCGGCCCAGGAGTGCGTGAACAGATGCCGCCAGATCAGGTGGGGAGCCAGGGCGAAATGAGCCAGCGGTGTTTCGATCGATTTCAACACCTGCTCGAAGCGGGGGCGGTCTTCCAAGGTCAACGGGCGAAGAGTTCGAAGTTCGACGTTCGATGTTGTCTCCGTGAACCTCGAACCTCCAACCTCGAACGTTTCCTTCATCCGCTCGGTGAGCTTCGGCAACGGATTGAGCACAACGACATCCTCCTGAAACCGCCCGATCAGCCGCGGGTTGGAGGCCACCATAGCAAGCATATCCTCGCGCTCGAGCATGGCAGTGATGGTCTCGGCATAGGTCAGAATGTCCGGCGGGACGGCGTCGCGCATGAACGGACATTTCGCATCCCACCCCAGCACGACCTCAGGCCCCTCGCCTCTCGCCCCGCGCCCCTCGCCTGCCGCCGCAGGCGGCGCCCACATCATCGCGAGCGGATAGATCTGGCAATCCAGCGGCCGGTCGTCATAGATGCGGCAGTGGGACGTCTGCGGATCGAAGGCCGGGCATTGATAACCCTCGCCGGAGGGGTTGGGCACCACCGAGACCTGGCAGCCATTGGGATCGGGGAAATGGCGGGGAGCAATCCCACGCGCGATCGCGCGGCGGATTTCCTCCGCCGTGAAGTAGGGCCGGAGCAGGCTGTCCCGCTCCGGAAACCGGCAGCAGACGTCGCACTGCAAGCAGACCCGGTTCGGCACCAGTTGGGGAAGGGGCATTCCTAAGTGACCGCCGACGTTTGGCTTTATCTGCCCGGAATCTTATGGTATGTATCAACAGCATCATACGCTCGCCCGGCCAGCGCGGCAATCTTCGGCGGACGCCGGGCATCACGAAACCAGGGATTCTTCATGGCGCCGGAGCCTCTCAAAGCGTCGCACCCCTTCTCTCGCCGCCTGCTCAATATCGTGACGATCATCGACCGCTTTCATGTCGAGGCGGAGCGCAAGGGCGATACCGCATTTGCGGAAGCCCTCAAGGCCTGCGCGCTGACCATCTCGGGGGGCAATCTGACCTGTCCCCTGGGCAACCTGGTCGTCGAGGAAACGTTGCGCACCGGGCAATTTCCGCTCAGCGCGTTGGCTCCTCGAGCGCCGGAACAACTCGCCCCTGCTCCATCCGCAGGACCGCAGACTCTGTCCTCCGCCATCGTCAATCCCATGCTCAAAGCCATCGAATGGCGGAACACCTTCACCAAGCTGTGGGCCCTGCTGGAAGAGGAAGCCAAGCGGACCAGCGACAAGGCCTGCCTGGCAGCCCTCCAGGAGTGCAATGAACCCTCCGACAGTCATAAATGCCCCGTGCGCGAGCTCATCGCGCAGCACCTGAAGCAGGGCAGATAATCCGCGCGGCGGAGTAACCCCGCGATTTCTTGACAAGTACCGGGTGAAAGCATAGCGTTGGCACTCCGGGATTCATACGGAGTCGACCATGCGCGCGCTCCCCTCCCCTGAACGGTACGCGCACCTGCCGTGGCTGATCGTCACGATGACTGTCGTGGCCCTGGTGATCGGCACGATCGCCGCGCGGTATGTCGAGAGCCGCCTCGTGGCATCCAGGGGCGAGAGCCTGGCCCTGGCCGCCGCGGAAATTGCCCACAAACTGGACCTGCTGCTGGCCGAACGGTATGACGATGTGCTGGAGCTTTCGCGCACCCAGGTCTTCCGGAAGGGCGGTATCGAAGCGCAATCCGATTACCTCATTACTATCAAAAGAATCCATCCGATCTATCTATGGCTTGGCATGACGGACGCGCAGGGACGGATCGTGGCCGCCACCAATCCCGCCTCAGTCGGACATGACCGAAGCAGAAGTTCCTGGTTTCAAGTAGCGCGCGACACGGGGGCCGTCCACGTAAGCGACGTGGAGCCGTTCGAAGAAGCCGGCGGCATTGACGCCATCTCCTTCACCGTCCCCATCAAAAGACCCGGCGGGGAATTCCAGGGAACCGTGACGACGCGCATGGGGCTTCCTTTACTGGAAGAAGTGGTGGCTCGAACCCTTCGGACTTTTCAGGGACGCGAAGGTCTCGGTGGCACACTCGAATATAAGTTCATGACAGCCGCGGGTGATGTCTTCATTGATTCGGACCTGATCCACAAAGGCAATGTCAATCTCAAGCGGCTCGGGGTCCCCTCGGCGCTGCTGAGCGAGTCCGGCCGACCCGGCTATGTCGAGGAAGAGCACCTGCAGCGGCACGTCCGCGTCATCACCGGTTATGCCCGGACCCAGGGTTCCGGAGAGTTTCCCAGCCCCGAGTGGACGGTGCTGCTGCGCACCGACGAGGACAATCTGGTGGCCCCCATACGCCTTATGCTCTGGAAAATGGCGGGCGCATGGGTCCTCGTCTGGCTGCCGATGTTGGGATTTCTGCTCTGGTCCACCGGCCGGCTCAAGCAGGAATGGACGCACGCGCAGGTCGAGCATGCCCACGCGCTGACGGCCGAATCGAACTACCGCCAGTTGGTGGAGCAGGCAAGGGACATCATTTATCGAACCGACGCGCAGGGACGGTTTACCTTTCTCAACCCCACGGCGAGCCGCATCATGGGGTATTCCGAGCAGGAGATGCTCGGCCGACGTTTTGTCGAATTCATTCGTCCGGACGCCCGCAAGGCGGCCGAACGATTCTACGGACGGCAGTTCGTACGAAAGACGCCCAGCACCTACTATGAGTTTCCGGCCGTCACCAAGGACGGCAAGGAAATCTGGTTCGGCCAAAACGTCCAGTTGTTGCTCGAACACGGCCGACCCGTCGGTGTTCATGCTATGGCCAGGGACATCACCGAGCGCAAACGGGCGGAGGAAGCGCTGTGCGAGAGCGAAGCCTTCAAGAACCGAATCCTTGAAAGCAGTCCGGACTGCATCAAGGTTCTGGACTTGGAGGGACGGCTGCTGTTCATGAACAGGGGTGGTCAAGAACGACTGGAAATCCATGAAATCGCTCCATTCCTGAATCGTCAGTGGATCGAGTTCTGGAAAGGCGAAGACAAAGAGAAAGCACGCACGGCTATTGAAGCCGCCCGCATCGGGAATGCCGGCAGATTCATCGGATTCTGCCCGACGACAACAGGCAAACCCAAGTGGTGGGACGTGTTCATCGCGCCGCTGTTCGATGCGGACGGCAAGCCCGAGAGGCTCCTATCCATTTCTCGCGACATCACGGATCGCAAGCGGGCGGAAGATGAGCTTCTTCTCTCCCATGAGATCATCGCCAACGCGCATGATCCGATTTCAATCATGGATCTGCAGGGACGGTTCACGTATCAGAACCCCGCTCATGCCTCATTGGTTGGGTTTTCCAATGACGAGTTGCTCGGCAAGACCCCTGCGTTGTTTCTGGGAGATGAGGCGTTTGCATCGATCTGCCGGGAATTGGCGAGGGCCCAGAGCTACCGTGGCGAGGTGATCGCCCGCACGAAAGACGGGACGCGGAAGGACCTCGACCTGTCGGTGTTCACGATCAGGGATGCTGCGGAGAAGCCCACCTGTTTTGTGGCCATCAAGCGCGACATCACCGAGCGCAAGCAGGCGGAGAAGGCGCTCCGGATGCAGGCCCGCGTGTTGGATTCCATGCTTGAGGGTGTCAGCCTATCCGACGAGAACGGAGTGATCTGCCATACCAATCCGGCTGAGGACGCCATGTTCGGCTACAAGCAGGGCGAACTCATCGGCAAGCATGTGGCGGTACTCAACGCCTACCCGCCTGATGAGAACGCCCGGATCGTCGAAGGCGTCATCGAGCAATTGAAGGCGAAGGGTTCGTGGGCGGGAGAGTTCAACAATCGAAAGAAGGACGGCACCTCTTTTACAACCTTCGCTCGCATCACGGCGCTTGACTTGGAGGGAAGAAAGTACTGGGTTTGCGTCCAGGAAGACATCACCGACCGCAAGCGGGCGGAAGAGGTTCGGGAGCAGTTGGTCGCGGAACTAGCCGAATCCCGGAACCATTTCGAGATGTTCTTCCGTCAGACGCCGTCCGCCATCTCGATCACGACGGTCAAGGAAGGGCGGTTTCTTGACGTGAATAAGCAGGCTGAGATCCTGACAGGATACTCGCGGGAAGAGCTGCTCGGCCGCACGACGCTGGAGATGAACTTGTATGTGGACCCGACAGACCGGGCCGGCATTGTGCAAAGACTAAGCGAGACAGGCTTGCTCACCGACGTGGAGAGGCAAATCCGGACCAAGTCAGGCGAGATCCGTACGGCGGTCTTCTCCCTGGTGCTCACTCAGATGGGCTCCGAACCCTGCCTGCTCTCCATCGCGCACGACATCACAGCGCGCAAGCAGGCCGAGGAAAAGCTGCGCGAGCGGTCCAGACAACAGGCAGTCGAGGCTGAATTGAGCCTGCTGGCCGTCACGGCCAGTGACCTGCCCAATCTGTTAAGCACCGCCGCCGAGCTGATGTTGAACGCCCTGGAGGTGGATTACTGCGAGGTGCTGGAACTGCTTCCAAACGGCGCGGACCTGCGGCTCTGTGCCAGCGCCGGCTGGAGGGGCGACCATCTTGGACAGGTGAAGAAGGCGGAACCGGGATCGCTGGCGCAGGCCGCGCTGCAGTCGACGCAGCCGGTGATCATTCAGGATCTCCGGACCGACGCCCAATCCAGCGGTCCCCGGTGGCTGATCGAGCAAGGAGTTGTCAGCGGAATGGGCGTGGCCATCCACGGCCAGGAGGATCTCTGGGGCGTCCTGGATGTGTACGCGGCCGGAACGCGCAGCTTCTCCCGCGACGACATCAATTTTGTTCAGACCATTTCCGGCATTCTGGCGACGGCGATCGAGCGCGCACACGCCGAGGACGTGCTGCGCAACGCCAACCAGGCGCTCCGGACCCTGTCCCGGCAGTTACTGCGAGTCCAGGAGGACGATCGCCGCGCGATCGCCCGCGACTTGCACGATGAAATCGGCCAGTCCCTGACGGCGATCAGACTGAATGTGGAGCGCGCGCAGCGGGCGTCGGAGCCGGCGGCCAGGACCCGCATCATGCAGGACTGCGCCCAGATCGTCGAGCGCGTGCTGAACCAGGTCCGGAACCTCTCGCTCGACCTGCACCCTTCGATTCTGGACGACCTAGGGCTGGCCTACGCGTTGAAATGGTACGCCGACCGCCAGGCCGAGCGGGCCGGACTGAAAATAGAGGTGGCAGCCGACCCTTCCCGCCCGCGCCTCCCTCGCGACATCGAAATCGGCTGCTTCCGGATCGCCCAGGAAGCATTGACCAACGTCATGCGGCACGCCAAGGCCGGCCGGGCCAGTGTCACGCTGAAACGAGGATCGGGCACTGTGGAGCTTCGCGTGCGAGATGACGGGATCGGATTTGTCGTGGGTGCGGCCTTCGCCCCGAGCGGCGAAGCCAGTGTCGGCTTGGCCAGCATGCAAGAGCGCGCGCGGCTCCTTGGCGGAGAGGTCCGGATCACATCGGCGCCCGGACAAGGCACCGAAGTGATCGCGCTGTTGCCGCTGCCCCTCGCCTCGCCTGTCGGCGTGCCGATAAAAAAGGCGTCACGGTCGTGAGGCCCCTCCGCGTCCTCCTCGCCGAAGATCACACGCTTGTCCGCGCCGGCATCCGTGCATTATTAGAAAGCCTGGACGGCGTCGAGGTGGTCGCCGAAGCGGCCGACGGCCGGGAGGCCCTGCGACTCGCGCAGGCGCACGCTCCCGACATTCTGTTGATGGATATCACGATGAAGGAGCTGAACGGCCTGGAGGCGACGGCTCGGCTCGCCAAAGAACGCTCAGCCACCCGCGTCATCATCCTGTCCATGCATGCGGACCAGGCCTATGTGCGCCAGGCCTTACAGGCCGGTGCGGCGGGTTACCTGCTCAAAGGCGCGGACCTGGCCGAGCTGGAGCTGGCGCTCAAGGCCGTCACGCGCGGCGACACCTATCTCAGTCCATCGGTCTCCAAAGGACTCGTCGGCGACCTGCTGAACGGCAAGGCGCCGGAAGCCAATCCGCTGGATGAGCTCACACTGCGCCAGCGGGAAGTTCTGCAGTTGGTCGCGGAAGGCAAGACGACCAAGGAGATCGCCGGCCGCCTGAACCTCAGCATCAAGACCGTCGAAACCCACCGGGCCCAGTTGATGGAGCGTCTCAATATCCACGATGTGGCCGGCCTCGTGAAATTCGCCATCCGCGTCGGCCTGGTCCAGGCCAACGAGTGACCGAACACTAAGTAGTTTTCGTAGCCCCCCCCCAGGATTTTCCTCCCCTCTCTCAGGGTTTCCCCGATACGACCGAGACCATTCCCGTGCCATGCTCGCGCCCTCATCGATCAAGGAGACGCTTATGCACCGCCAAAGAACTTCCAAGCACATTCGCACGTTGATGGTGGACGACCACGCGACATTTCTCGACGAGCTGGAATGCTTGCTCGCGGAAGACCGCGAGATGAATGTGGTGGGACGGGCCGCCTCGGGCGAGGAGGCTTTGGAGCGGAGCAGGATGCTGCGGCCCGATCTGGTGCTGATGGATCTCGCCATGCCGGGCATGGGAGGCCTGGAAGCCACGCGCCGCCTGAAGGCGGAAACCGGCACGCCGCGCGTGATCATGCTGTCGTTGCATGAGCATCCGGTGTATCGCATGGCCGCCCTGGACGCCGGAGCAGACGGCTTCATCCCGAAATCGAAGTTGGGCGCCACCCTGTTGCCCACGGTCCATTCGTTGTTTCCGGCAGCCACTGAGAGCGCGGTTTCATAATGACGAAAGAAGGAGGTGACGGAGCCATGCCGATGAACAGCGGAGAGAAGCAATCGCAAACACGGGAGTTTTCCCGCCGCCTCGCCAAGATCATGGCGATCATGGAGCGTTTCTACCAGGAGGCCGAATCGAAGGGCCATCGGCCTTTCGCCGACGCGTTGTACGAATGCACGAAGACCATCGCCACCGGCGATATGACGTGTCCCCTAGGCAGGCTCGTGGTGGACGAGTCGGCGCGTACCGGAAAATTTCTGGCGTTTGATGCGGCTGCGCACGCACGGGGCCGGAGTCACCAGGCGTCTGCGGCGGAACAGGCTCCGATTCCCGTTAACGACATCACGCCTGTGCAGGCCCTGGAATGGCAGAGCAAGTACACCAAACTGTGGAGCCTCCTCAAAGAGGACGCCAAGTTGGCCGGGGACACGGACTGCCTGGAGGCATTGGAGGCCTGCAACGACCTCACCCAGACCCACCGGTGCCCCGTCCGGGAATTGATCGTGCAGAGCCTGTGGCGCATAGACAAGTCCTGAAGGCGTCGGCCGTAGGAGAGACGCGTGATACCGAACAACCGCCCAGCAACAGCCACCTGCCTTGACACCACGGGCAGATTCGTTGCGGTGCCCTGTCCCACATGCGGAGGCATGCTGGCGCGCCGCGCGCATCGAATCGGGCTGACCGAAGAGATGCTCAGCGTGGTCTATGTGTATCCCTTCCGTTGCCGGCTCTGCACACACCGGTTTCTCGCGTTTCAATGGGGCGTCCGTTATCACCGGGTTTCGTCGGACGATCCCCGTCGCGTCGCTTCTTTATCGTAAGGGAGGAGGGCCGCCGTGGCAATCGTCTGCGCCCGATGCCGAAAACCCTACGTGAGAGCCGACCGGTGCCGAGGGTTCGTCGATCGCCTGCTGCGCCGGGCCTACGTCTACCCCTACGAGTGTCAGGTGTGCCGGCGCCGTTTCCATGTGATGCAGTGGGGATTCCGTCCCACGGACGCGCCGGCGGACCTCAACCACTCCCGTTCGCGGCCGGTCCAGATCCATGCCGTGCTGGTGGAGGAGCGGGGCGAACGCGACGGAACGATCACCGATCTCTCCGCCGCCGGCTGCGCCGTCGAAACCATGCCCCCGCTGCTCGAACACGCCATACTCGGCATCCGATTGAATGCGCTGGACGACAACCCGCCCATTGTGGTGGAGGCAGCCATCGTGCGGTCATCCCTCGGCTCGCGAGCCGAACTGGAATTTCTGCGGGTGGCTAAAGCGGAAGAAGAGCGTTTGAACCAGTTCATCCTGAATCTGTGGATCGATGGCACGCAAATCGCCCGCAGCAGCGGGCGCTAGAAGAAGGAGCCCCTGCGGACCACCTAATACTTTAGTACGCATACCTCCTCCTGTTTAAGAAGGACGCCATACATTGAAAGGCCGGGTGCACCGTGACCTTCGTTCCCCCGATCGTCCCTCGCATTTTCTCTCAGGAGAGAAGCGGTTCCCACAACTGCGTCGTCTTGCCGATTCCCAATAGTCCGCGAAATAGAGCAGGAGGATCCATTGCCTGACCGGACCTCCCACACTCCGATCCCCGACTTCCGGGCTCTGTTTGAGTCAGCTCCCGGCCTGTACCTCGTCCTGACACCCGTCTTGCTCATCGTGGCTGTTGCGCTCTCTCGAAGTTCCTTCAGAGTCACGCCACAGATTTGTTGGTTTTAGATTTGGAACGGAGAACCTGCATGCACGCTGTTGATAAAGCCGGTCGCACAGACAAGCTTCTCCCTGGTTCTGCGCTCCACTTTGTGGTCTTCGGCATCGAGAACCAGCGTTATGCTCTCCGCCTACCTACCGTAGAACAGGTCTTGCGCATGGTTGAGGTGGCACCGCTTCCAAAGGCCCCAGCCATCGTCCTCGGCGTAGTCAATTTCCACGGCCAAATCATCCCGGTCGTTGACATCCAGCGCCGCTTCGGCCACTCCGCGAGCAATTATGGTCTTACCTCCTGCCTCCTGATCGCACGGACGAGCCGGCGGAGGATGGCCCTGTCAGTCAACGAAGTTCTTGGGGTGCATGAGGTGGCATTGGGGGCCGTTACACTGCCGGATGCGGTATTTCCTGGAATTGGTCTCGTGGCCGGAATCGCGGCGCTTCCGGACGGCATGCTGTTTATCCACAATCTGGATACGTTTCTCTCTCTGGACGAAGAGCAAGGATTGACCAAGGCCCTCGAAGGGAACACCAAATGAGAATCTCGGACGAGATACACGTTCAAGCACGGGCCTTGATTGCCGACCGCCTGGGGCTGGACTTTCCGGAAAACCGGCAGGCGGACCTCGAGCGAGGGCTCAGACAGGCCCTTGGCCACTCTCAAGTCAGGGCACCCGAGCAGTACCTGGCTTGGCTCGCAACCCTTCCGGATGAGAGCTCGGAATGGAAATGGCTCGCCAGCTTCCTCACGGTGGGAGAAACGTACTTCTTCCGGGACCGCTCGTGCGTGGGTGCGCTCGAACAACAGATTCTCCCTGACCTGATCGCAGCCCGGCGATCGGCGGGCATTCTGCGTCTCCGGAGCTGGAGCGCCGGGTGCGCCACAGGACCGGAACCCTATTCGCTAGCTATTCTGCTGGATCAACTGCTCCCCGACCGCCCGACTTGGTCTCTTACGATCCTGGCAACGGACATCAATCCAGATGCTTTGGACCTGGCTCAGCGTGGGATCTACAGTGACTGGGCCCTTCGCGAGACTCCCCCGTGGATCATCGATCGCTATTTTCACCGTCGGGGGAAAGACAGCTTTGAGCTTGATCATGCGATTCGCCGGATGGTCACGTTCGCGCCGCTGAATCTGGCCAAGGACAGCTTTCCGGCGCTGATGACCAACACCAGCGCCATGGACCTGATCATCTGTCGAAACGTACTGATGTATTTCACCAGCAACGTCCAGCGAGCCGTGGCGTCCCAGCTTCACGAAGCTCTGGTGACGGGAGGCTGGCTGGTCGTGGCTCCAGCCGAAGCCTCGACCGACCTCTTTCATCCCCTGGTTCCCATCAATCTCCCCGGCGTCATTTTCTACAGAAAGCTGCGGGATTCCCTTCTGCCTCCTCTGCCATGCTCCTCGCCCGAGACGGTAACGACGGAACTATCGAGCCCCCTGTGCGGTACCGGTCAATCCGGTTATCCGGCCCTCGACCAACCACCGATCGCACCATCTGTGAGAGAACCGGTATCTCTCCCGCCAGACAGAGCACTGGATCTCCAGTCCATTCGCATTCTGGCCGACCAAGGGCATCTGGAGGAGGCTCGCCGCTTGTGTGAGGTCGTTCTCGCTCAAGATCGTCTGAATTTCGACGCCTCCCTGCTCCTGGCCGCGATTTGTCAGGAACAGGGAGAGGTCCCTGCCGCCATCGAGGCGCTCCGTCGAGCCGTCTATCTGGCCCCGAACTCGTCCGCGGCACACTTCATGCTGGGCTGCCTCCTCCTCCGGCAGGGGGACCGCAAAGGAGGACGGCGCTCCATGGAGACTGTTGTGCAACTGCTGCATTCAGCCTCCCCTGATGAAGCGGTGTTCGGGAGTGATGGCCTGACGGCCGGCCGATTGCTGGAAACCGCGCGAGCATACATGGAGATGGGGCGATGAGCGATCGGACACGCATCCCCGACTGGCAAGAGGTCCACATCCGTCTGGAGCAGGCCCGACGGTTCATGGAATCGAGTGGCGGCCGTTCGTCGGAGGAGGTCGCACGGATTCTGAGGGAGAGGGCCAAGGCGCTGGCGAAGCCGCCGGAAGAGGCTGCTCCTGCAACGGAGATGATCGCGCTTCTCGTCTTCTCGCTTGCAGGAGAACGATTCGGCCTCGAAATGACCCATGTCCAGGAAGTCCTGCCGCTGCGGGAGCTGATCCCGGTGCCCTGCACGCCAGCTTTCGTCTGCGGGGTCATCAACTACCGGGGGCGGATCCTGACCGTCCTTGATTTACGCCGGCTGTTGAACTTGCCGGGGACAAATGCAACGGAACACAACAGAGTCATTTTAGCGGCGGCAGGAGGCATGACGTTCGGGATCGCTGCCGAAACAATCGACGGAACTCTTTCAGTGCAGACCCGCAAGATGGCGCCGCCTCCGGAGGCCCTCACCGGTCTTCGCCTGGCCATCACCCGCGGGATCACGGAGGAACTCATTACGGTCCTCGACCTCGATGCGATGGCTCGAACACCGGAGATCCTCGTCAACGACGCGGTCGGGTAGGCCGATTCTACCAAGGGGGTGTGCGATGAACTGGACAGTCAGTCAACGGATGATGGCCGGATACGGAGTGGTCTTTGTCCTGCTTGTGCTGGTGACTGGGATCAGCGTCTATGCCCTGACTTCCACCTCCAAGACGTTCGATTACGCGCTCAGCCAGCAGGCGATCATTATGAAGAATCAGCCCAGTCCCAAAGGGGGCGTCGCATTCGCGACCATCGAGCTCCTTCGGTATCTCAACACCCAGGACCGAAAACACCTCAAGGAATGGGACCGATGGCTCGCCTGGACAAGGGAAGGAGCGACCGAAGCCCGGGATACGAGTCCGAACGCGGAAGGACGAAGGGGCTGGGATGAGGCGCTTCGCGGCGTGAATCAACTCGAAGCAGTCGGAAAAGACATGATCGCCGCCGCGGCAGCTGGTCGAACAGCCGAGGCCCAGAAGATCAACACCGAACGGTTCCAGCCGACCTACGAGCAGATGTTCAACACCATCGACCGGGTGCTGACGGACGACAAGGAGCGGATGGCGGAAATCATCCGGGCGTCGCAGGCCAGAGTATCCCAGGCCTTCTGGGCCATGCTCCTCACGGCGGCGATCGCGCTGGCCTTCGGCATCACAACCGCCTTGCTGCTGACACGATCCATCAACGGATCCCTGCGACAGACCATCAGCGCCCTCGCGTCCGCCTCTTCCGAGATCGTCGCAGCCACCACGCAGCAGGCCGCCGGAACAGCGGAGGAGGCCACGGCGGTCCAACAGACCACCACGACCGCGGACGAAGTGAAGCAAACGGCGCAGGTCTCCGCCCAGAAGGCGCGGGCGGTGGCTGAGGCCGCGCAGAAGGCCGCGCAGGTGTCCCAGGACGGCCGGCGAGCGGTGGGGGAGAGCGTCAAGGGATCGCAGGAAGCCAAGACGAGAATGGAGGCCCTCGCCGAGCGGATTCTCGCCTTGAGCGAGCAGGCACAGGCCATCAGCGAGATCATCGCCACCGTCAACGATCTGGCCGAACAGTCCAATCTGCTGGCGGTGAACGCGGCGATCGAGGCCGCCAAGGCCGGAGAGGCAGGCAAGGGCTTCGCGGTGGTGGCCGCCGAGGTGAAAAGCCTGGCCGAGCAGTCCAAGCAGGCCACGGCCCGGATACGGGGAATCCTGAATGAAATCCACGGAGCAACCCAGGCTGCGGTCATGGCCGCCGAACAAGGGGTGAAGGTCTCGGAAACCGGCGAGACGCTGGCCCGGCAAGCGGGCGAGAGCATCCGTATGCTGGCCGAAAGCCTCACCGAGTCGGCTCAGGCAGCCCAACAGATTCTGGCCTCCGCGCAGCAGCAGGTGGTCGGCATGGACCAGATGACGCTGGCAATGCAGAACATCAAGCAGGCCTCGGCGCAAAACATGGCCGCGACGCGCCAGGTCGAAGAATCGGCGCACAACCTGAACGAGCTGGCCCAGCGGCTCACGACGCTCGTCGCGATATCGGGAAACGGACATATTGTGAGAAGCCGTCCATCGGGACGGGTTCACACGACGGCGTAACCGGCGACTGTCATGGCAAGCAAGAGCGACGAACTGAAAGCGCGGTTGCTCGCCACCTTCAAGGTGGAGGCGGAAGAGCATCTGCAGGCCCTGACGGCAAACCTGCTGGCACTGGATCGCGGACTGCCTTCGCCCGAAGCCCGCACGGCGATCGAAGTTTCCTTCCGGGAAATGCACACGCTAAAGGGAGCGGCCCGTTCCGTCGGCCTCATGGAGGTGGAGACGCTCTGCCAGGCCTGCGAGGCCGTCCTCAGCAAGCTTTCACGGGGTGAGCTTGCGCTGTCCCCTCCCGTCTTGAAGACGCTGCGCGACGCCGTCGAACGCGTGCCGCTCCTGCTGATCGATGGGGCAGCGCCGGCGACTGCGGGCGAGCTGGTCAGCTCCCTCAAAAATATCACCACGGGGAAAGTCCATGATGTGGCACGGCCTACGGAAACTCCCGCGCATCACCCGGCCACCCAAATGGCGGCAACGGGAGCCGGACTCCCGCCAGCCAGCACCATTCGGCTCGACGCGACCAAGCTTGATGCCTTGCACGTGCAAGCCGAGGAGCTCCTGCTCTCCAAGCTGGCCGCCGAGAAACGGCTTCAGGAAGCCCGCTCCCTGCTCGACACTGTGGCTCGTTGCCGTACCACTCTGGCCCGTGGACGCGCTTCACAGCGATCACTCCAAGCGAAGGGTCCGGCAGCCGTCCCTCTGGTTGATCCTGAATCAGTTATGCAAACGGTGGAGGCGCAGACCAGGACGATGCTGGAACATATCGCCCGCGATCACCGGATGATCACCTCGGCCACGGACGGCCTCCAGGAAAATCTGCGGCTGCTGCGGCTGACCCCCGCCTCAACCATACTGAACCTATTTCCTGGCATGGTTCGCAGTCTGGCCGACGAACTGGGGAAGCAGGTGGAGTGGATCGTTCGAGGAGCCGATTTGGAAGTGGATCGGAAGGTGCTGGAGGCCATGAAGGATCCTCTCATTCACCTCGTGCGGAACGCCATTGATCACGGAATTGAATCGCCGAACGTCAGGACAAAGACGGGCAAGCCGTCGCAGGGACACATCGCCCTGACCATCACATCCCTGGAAAAGAACCGCATTGAGATCCGGGTCGAGGACGACGGGCGAGGGATTGATTTAGACCAGGTTCGAGCGGCGGCCATTCGAGCCAAGCATCTCACCGCTGAGGAAGCTCAGGCGTTGAGCGATGATGCAGCATTGGATCTCATCTACCGATCCGGAATCAGCACCACTCCCCTCGTGAGCGATCTTTCAGGCCACGGCCTGGGGCTGGCGATCGTCAGGGAACGGGTGGAACGGCTGGATGGCCTGATCCGCGTGGAAACCCATCCCGGCACCGGAACAACGGTACGGATCACGCTCCCGGTCACCGTGGCCACCTTTCGCGGGCTCTTGGTCCGTGCCGGGGAGCAGCTGTACCTGCTCCCCGTTGAGGCGGTCGAGCGCACATTCCACTTCCTGCCCAAGGAGGCGGAGGGCACGGAGGGACGGCCGATGATTCGATGGGAAGGCCGGCCGCTTCTCCTGGCACAACTGACCGAACTGCTTGACCTTCAGACGAGGAAGGACCGCTCCGAGTCCAACGGCAAACAGCCCTGTGTCGTCGTGCGGGCACAAGAGGCGCGCGCGGGGCTTCTGGTCGACGACGTGGCGGGCGAACAGGAAGTCGTCGTCAAGGAGCTGGGGCCGCCGCTTCTGCGGGTCCGGAACGTCACTGAAGCGGGGCTCCTTGGAACCGGCCAGGTGGTCCTGATCCTCCGCCCGGCGGATCTTCTCAGATCAATCCGTGAGAGCCCCCGCCCTCTTCCAGCTTCCAGCGTCCCGGAAGCAGCGCAGAAGCGGCCGGTCATTCTCGTGGTGGATGACTCCATTACCACGCGGACGATGGAAAAGAATCTCCTGGAAGCGGCCGGATATCAGGTGCACGTAGCCGTCGACGGAGTCGAGGCCTGGACGCTTCTCAAAAGCGAAGCGATTGACCTTGTCGTTTCCGACGTCGACATGCCCAGGATGAATGGCTTGGAGCTGACGGCGAAGATTCGGGCAGATCGGGACATGGCGAACCTTCCGGTCATCCTGGTGACGGCACTCGAATCCCGGGAAGACAAGGAACGGGGGCTTGAAGTCGGAGCAAATGCGTACATCGTGAAGTCGAGTTTCGACCAGTCGAACCTTCTGGAATTCATTCGACGACAGTTGTGAAGCGTGGCCTTCGGGAGCCTGTCATGATCCGTGTGCTGATAGCCGAAGATTCGGCGGTGACGCGGGAATACCTCGTTCACCTCCTGAGCCAGGATCCCTCGCTCTCGGTCGTGGGCACGGTTCAAAACGGTCTGGAAGCCGTGGCACAAGCCGAGCGACTCAGACCGGACGTGATTCTCATGGACGTCCACATGCCGCTCATGAACGGCTTTGAAGCAACCCGGCAGATCATGGAACGAGCGCCCACGCCCATCGTGATGGTGAGCTCAAGTTTTAGCCGTGAGGAGGTCGCCATGACCTTTGAGGCTCTCAAGGCCGGTGCCCTCACGGTGTTGGATAAACCCAATGGCCCGGGTCACCCGGACAGCGCCAAGACCGCGTCGCAACTCCAAGAGACCGTCAGGCTGATGGCCAATGTCAAGGTCATCCGCCGTTGGCCTCGGCGCAACCGCCCGGCGCCTCCTGCTCCGCCCTTCCGGATCGACTCCACAATCCGGCTCGTTGCCATCGGCGCTTCCACGGGAGGCCCAGCGGTCGTGACGGAAATCCTTGGATCTCTTCCTCGGAATCTCCCGGTTCCTATCCTCACCGTTCAGCACATTGCACCGGGGTTCACCCACGGCCTTGTCGAGTGGATCGACCAGAGTACCCCCCTCCGCGTGAAACTGGCAGAGGCCGACGAACTCGCGCAACCAGGCACGGTCTACGTGGCGCCGCACGGCACTCAAATGGGCATCACAAAGGGCATGCGGGTCCATCTGACCAAGGAGACGGCGGAGAGCGATTTCTGTCCCTCCATCTCCTATCTCTTTCAGTC
>Ga0187892_10006308_pt1 | contig 17744 bp, 14 predicted proteins | sample MA1701073metaG_FD_139345 | JGI IMG/M metagenome (GOLD analysis project Ga0187892, IMG submission 139345) | Bio-ooze microbial communities from a basaltic lava cave in the Kipuka Kanohina Cave System on the Island of Hawaii, USA - MA170107-3 metaG ... | reverse complement strand
TTTCCGCACGCCGTAGCCGCAGGTCTTTAGCCTGCGACCGACCAGCCGATCGGGTCACGCAGGCTAAAGACCTGCGGCTACAGGATCGGGAAGGGTCTGACCCAACACAATGAGACGGCCTCTTTTTAGCCCGCTTGCGGGGCGGGCTTTCAGCCCGCGCCTCCCGATGCCTACGTGCGCGGCGATCTCTACACTGCTGCATGCCGCGAGGTGAAACCTCCCGGCGCAAGCCGGGTGAATCCCGGCGTTCCATCACCTCCACGTCTCGAAGAGGCTGCTCACGCTCTGGTTCGTGTGAATCCGCCGGATCGCCTCCCCGGCCAAGGGCGCGATCGGCAGGATCGTCAGCTTCGGAAACATCTTCTCGCTCGGGATTGGGATCGTGTCCATCGTGATCACCCGCGAAATCACGCTGTCCTGGAGCCGCTGCGAGGCGTTGCCGGAGAGGACCGGGTGCGTGCAGCAGGCGAGAACGTCCGTCGCGCCCCGTTTCTTCAGCGCTTCCGCGCCCTGAATGACGGAACCGCCCGTGTCGATCATGTCGTCGATCATGATCGCGCGCCTGCCTTCCACGTCGCCGACGATCTCCACGATGTCCACCTTGTTCGGCTCCGGCCGCCGCTTGGCTACGATCGCCAGGGGCGAGTGAAGCATCTCGGCGAGCGCCCTGGCGCGAGTCACGCCCGCCACGTCCGGGCTGACCACCACCAAGTGGTCCTCGTGAAGGCCTTGGTCGACCAAGTACCTCCCCACGATCGGCCCCGCGTAGAGGTGGTCCACCGGGATGTCGAAGAACCCCATGATCTGCTCGGCGTGCAGGTCCACGCAAACGACGCGGTGCGCTCCGGCGACCTGGATGAGGTCCGCCACGAGGCGCGCGGTGATCGGCTCGCGCGGCTTGGTCTTCTTGTCCTGCCGGGCGTAGCCAAAGTACGGCATCACGACCGTGATCCGCCTCGCGGAAGCGCGCCGGAAGGCGTCCAGCATGATCAGCAGCTCCATCAGGCTGTCGTTCACGGGGTCGCAGGTCGGCTGCAGCAGGAAAACGTCGTTGCCCCGGGCGCTCTCGTCCACGAGAACGCGGATCTCCCCGTCGGAGAACCGCGTCGCCGTGATGCGTCCCACGTCGATGCCGAGGTACTCGGCCACACGGCACGCCAGCTCGCGGTGCGCGTTGCCCGCGAACAGCTTCATGTCGAAGAGCTCGCCGGCTTCGTTGCTCACGTGCGCCCCGCTTGCCTCTTCTTGCGCCACCTTTCCGCCCATCCTTCCTTGACCTCCTGCTGACCCCGAGCGATCGCCAGCGCGTCCGGCGGTACATCCTTTGTGACGACGCTCCCGGCCGCGACGAACGCGCCTTCTCCGATCGTTACCGGAGCGATCAGCGTCGAGTTCGATCCCACGAACGCCCTCGCCCCGATCTCCGTTCTCATCTTGGCAAATCCGTCGAAATTGCAGGTGATCGTGCCCGCGCCGATGTTGGCCTCGTCGCCCACCGACGCGTCCCCCACGTAGGTGAGGTGCGAAACGCTCGCGGACTTGCCGATGGAGGCGTTCTTCACCTCGACGAAGTTCCCGACTCGGGCATCCTCGCCGATGAGCGATCCGGGCCGCAGGTTCGCGTAGGGCCCGACCCGCGCGCCCTCCCTGAGCTCCGCGCCGTTCACGTGGCTCAGAAGCACCGTGCATCGGTCGCCTACCACGGATTGGTGCAGGCTGGCCATCGGCCCTATGCGGCACTCCCTGCCGATTCGCGTGCCGCCGGAAAGCGCCGTCATCGGCTCGAGCACCGTCTCCGGGCCGACCTCGACGTCCACGCTCACGTACGTGGTCTCCGGATCGATCACCGTGACCCCGTTCAGGCAAAGCTCGCGGAGCAGGCGCGTGCGAAGCGCCTTAGACGCCTGAGCCAGCTGCCACCGGTCGGTAACGGACTTGAGCATCGCGGAGTCCTCGATGATGCGCGTCTCGATCGTTCCTCCGGCGTCGTATACGAGCCCGATGAGCTCCGGCAGATCGTAAATCCCGCTCGGCGACATGCTCGCGAGCCTCGGCAGCATTCCGAACAGGAGCTCCGCATCGTAGCAGGCCACTCCGCTGTGGACTTCCTGAATCGCTCGCACGCGCGGGTTCGCCTCATGCTCTTCCACGATGCGCGAAACCCGTCCGTGCGGGTCGCGAACGACTCGCCCGTAGCCGGTTGGGTCGGGAAGTCGCATGGTAGCCAAGGTGCACGCCGCGCTTGCGTCCGTGTGCGTCTCGACGAGCGACCGCAGCGCTTCCGACGTCACGAGCGGTGTATCCGCGGAAACCACCAGCACCGGCCCGCGATAGCCCAAAAAAGCGTTTTCGGCTGCCCGCGCCGCATGGCCGCTCCCTCTTTCGCTATCCTGATGCGCGAACTCGCATCCGTCGCCGAGGGCCTCCTTGACAAGCTCGCCGCCCGCTCCCACGACGACCACCGGCCGCTCCACGCCGGCCGATTTCAGAGCCCGAGCCGCAAGCTCGGCCATGGGCGCTCCGCAAACGTGAAAGAGCGCGTTCGGGAGGTCGGACTTCATTCCGGGGCTTCTCCCGGCTGCGAGAACGATCCCTGCGACCTGCGTGTTCAGCATCCTCTGGCCCGAAAGCGACCGCGCGCGCTTTCGTTAGAGTTTTAGCACGGATTCGGGGAAGTCCGATACCGATCGGCTCCGCGCGAGCATGCAAAATGGGCGCATGGCCGTTCGAGTTCTGGACCATCCGTTGTCGGAGCACCTGCTTGCCGGGCTGCGCGATGCGGACACGCCGCCGGAACGCTTTCGCGGTCTTAGCCGGCGGTTGACCACGCTCTTGGTCCTGGAGGCGACGCGAGGCCTGTCCGCGCGGGAAACGAGCGTGAGGACTCCCCTCGAGGAAGCGCCCGCGAAGGTGCTCGCGCAAGGGCTGGCGGTAGTGCCGGTGCTTCGGGCGGGGCTGGGCATGCTCGAACCCGTGGTCGCGCTGTTTCCGGACGTGGCCGTCGGCTACATAGGATTGGAACGGCACGAAGAGACCGCCGTGGCCCACAGCTACTACTGCAAGCTGCCGCAACTCGCCGGAAGATTCACTCTCTGCGTGGACCCGATGCTCGCAACGGGAGGTTCGGCTTCGCAGGCGATCGGTCTGATCAAGGCGCACGGCGCGGATCAGGTTACGATGGTGTGCGTGGTCGCCGCGCCGCAAGGAATCGAAAAGCTCAAAACAGCTCACCCGGAAGTCGACATCGTGACGGCGGCCGTGGACCGCGACCTCGACGAGCGCAAGTTCATTCTGCCGGGACTGGGCGACTTCGGAGACCGGCTCTATGGAACGCTCTGATGTTTCAGGGGAAGGTCTATCTGAGCACGTTCGTGCTAGTCACGATAGGAATGTTCGACCTCGTTACTTCGTTGATTCTTTGGAACCAGGGATTCGGTGAGTCGAACCCGATCTTCGCCCCCCTCCTGCATTACGGCTCCTTCGCCGTCGCGGCCGCAAAGCTCGCGCTCTTGGCGGGCCCGGTGGTTCTCCTGGAATACGCGCGCACGAAGGCGCCCAATAGCGCCGAGCAGGGCACCTGGATCGCGGCGGCGGCGTACTTCGTCCTCTACATTGCGCACCTACTTCGCCACTTCAGCGCTTGACCCACACGCAGCGGGCCAAGAATCCATCAGGATCGTGCCGTCGTCCCTGTCAACGGAGGGCTAACCGCCAATGCAAAACCAGGGCGAGTTCGTCGCCGACAAGGTGATCGGGATTCTCGTCATCGTCCTCTCCTCATGCGTGCTCGTGTGCGGCGTTTCGATCGCGGCCGGCCTGGGGCTCATAGGCGCCGGCATCTTCGGCGCGGCGCGCGGTGGCGGCGTGGGCGCGGCCGAGGCCGCCACGGCGGGAAGCATCGTTGGTCTCACCGGGGTCGCGCTGGGCGGACTGCTCATCGTCTCCTCCGGCATCAGCATCCTGATCGGCTGGGGAATCAGCAAAAGCGCGAAGTGGGCGTTCCTGGTCGGCGCCGTCTGGTACGGGCTCGGCTTGGTTGCCAATTTCGTTCAGTTCAACGTATTGGGCCTGCTGCCGACGGCCGGGTTGCTGGTTTACTGCGTGCTTCGCCTGAGCGGGAGCCTCGGGCCGAAGCCGGCCTAACGTCAGCCCAAACGTTTCGAAGAGAAGCGCTAGGGTTTTCCGCCCAACGCTTCCAGCCAGCCCTCCCGGTCCAGAAACGTCACGATCTCGTCCCGGTACGCGCCGCGCTTCCACCATTTGCCGGGAATCCGTCCGCACTCCTTGTATCCCGCCTTGGCCTGCATCCGGAGAGAGCGCTCGTTACCGCCCAAAACGGCGGACTGCAACAGGCGAAGCCCTAGAACTTCGAAGCAGTAGCGCGCTCGGACCAGCGCGGCGTCGGTGCCGAATCCCTTGTCCCACTGCGCAATCTCGCCGATGAGGCTGCCGGTCTTAGCCGTCCCATGCCGGAAGTCGATCTGGTGGATGCCGGAGGTGCCGAGGTGCTCCCCGTCGAGCGTCTCGATTGCGAACACGATGTCCTTCGGGGCGCCCTTGCAGAAGCGGTCGAACCACTCTTCCTCGGCGAGCCTGGTCATCGGAAAGTCGCCGATGAGCAGCCACTCCGTGACCTCCGGGTCGTTGACCCATCGCATGCAGTTCTCTAAGTGCCGATCCTTGTCGAGCGGCACGAGCCTGGTCTTTTCGCCTTCCCAACCGTAAGCCATGGATTCGCTCCTCCACCCATTCTCAGAGTCGTGATCCCTCGGAGAATGTAGGACGGTTGGACGCGTGCTCGTTTGGAAAGGTTTCCGCAGAGCTTCCGATTCGAAACTCCGGCTTGAACTCGCTGTCGCGGAATCTTCTGGCAAGTATCGAAGCGGACATTCGGGCCGGGACTTTGGACGCCCCTCATAAAACGAACGGCTCCCTCGCACTTTTGCTATATTGATTGCGTGGAGCGCGGCCCAATGCCGCGGGTTTACGCGGGGTAAAAGACTATGATCAATCGAATTGCCGATCGAAGGCGGCGTAAGACGGTTACGCTGCTTGCATGTTCCACCTTGGCACTTGTCATTGTGGGGTACGGAGTGGCTCAGAGGCGGGTAACCACCGTTCAGCCTGCCACGGTTGTGGCCGGAAGCCTTCAATTCTCGGAAGTTTGGGCCTCTAACCTTAAGATTAGGCTGATGTGGGCCGCGTCGGGCGCGGGCTCGGACCTAAATATGGTCGAGTCCCGGCTCGCGGGCTTTAACGACTTGCTTTACGACTGCACGGACGGACAGTGGCGCATCGCGCGCTTTCTGATCCACGACACTCGCAACGAGATGGACCCGGAGAGCGACGGCACCGGGCACCTCCATCGAACGGGCACGCACGGACCGCACGGCCATGCGGACGGCCGACCGAACAAGCCGGAGCACTGGCACGTGAACGAGAACAGCGCGTCCGGCACCTACCTTATGGAGTTCCTTCATTCGTGGACTGGAATGAAGGACGAGTACGAGAAGAAGGACGGCAGCCCCGCGGAATGCCCCGCAAGTAACAGCGACGCTACCGCGAACAGCGCGTGCGTGATGGATGAGACCACCGCAGGCTGGACGGAGATGTGCCGCCCGGCGACCCACAATCCCGTTACCGAGCAGGGACAGGTGCGCGGAATGTCCTGCTACAGCTGGATGGACAAGGTGTTCGCCGACTCCGGCAGGCCTGCCTTCCAAGTGCCCAGCAGCCACATCACCGGTCCGACGACCGCGCCGACCGTCCGCTGGGTGTATCTGACGATTACTCGCGTTCAGAGGCTAAGCGGGCCCGATCCGTTCGGCGGAGCGGGCGACTACTACGCCAAGGTCCGGATGGACGGCGCTTGGTTCACGAAGTCCAAGCACAAGGACAACGACAACGACGTAAGCCCGAACTGGCTTTTCGGGCTGGGATACTCGCGCAGTACCGCGAAGAGCATCGCGGTCCGGCTCGAGATCTACGATCACGACTGGCCGAGCGCCGACGACATGTGCGACGTCGCGCCCGCAAGCGGTCGCAAGTACCTGTCGTTCACGATCAGCCCGACCGGATCGATCTCGGGCGACATCTCCGGATCGGCCGGATCGAACATTGCCGTCAGCGGCGCGGGCGACAGCGACCGCGTGCGAGTTACGTTGAGAGTGAACATGGGCTAATCGATAGGCGGCACTGGAGGCAGGCCCTAGTTGCCATGAGAACTGCCCCGCACCGTGCGGGGCAGTTCTGTCTTCTTTGTGAGGAACCCTGGCAGCAAGTTTCGTCTAAAGTACAGAGGAGGCTAGAGATGTCCAAAGAACGCCTCATCCTGTTGCTGCTGTGCGGCGGGTTCCTGACGCTCGGCATCGAAGTCCGCTACCTACACAGGGACATCGTTTCGGACCACTGGGTCGGCTGGATACCGATCGTTCTCTCTGCGCTTTCCGCGATCGGCTGCCTGGCGGCGGCGTTCGGGGGGTCTGGCTTGCGAACGACGGCTTCGATCGTTTTCGCGCTGGGCTTTCTAGCGGGATTCGGCGGCGTGTACTACCACACGGAGCTGAAGCCAGAGCCCTTCCTGCGACTTGTCACGGAGACCGGTTCGGGCGGGCACTCGCATGACGGCCATGAAGGCTCCGGGGAAAGTAGCGACGTTCCAGCGGAAGAGCCGCCCGCGCTCGCGCCCCTGAGCTTGAGCGGTCTGTGCGCGGTCGGTTTCGTGCTGCTGCGGCCTTCGCGGAATTCAGCCGGCGGCTAGTTGCGAGCTAGGGTTCATTCGATTGTCGCAGGCTAAAGACCTGCGGCTACGCATCGGGCAACGAATCGGATCGCGGGCGCCGCTGTCTACTTCTGAGCGCCGCATTCCGTCGTGCGAGCGTCCAGAATGAAAACGACATGTCGGTTCTCGAGTTTCCCGCCTTTCGCCGGTTTGCGCCGAGCCCTCGACTCGCGCGTGCTTGCCTCGCGGCCCTCTTCGTCGCGGCGGCTTCCCTCTCTACGGCGCAGCCATACGTAATCGACTCGTTCGACGTCGCAATCGATTTGCGGCAGGACGGCTCGATGTCCGTGACCGAACGCATCGCGGTCACCTTCAACGAGTCCAGGCGCGGAATCTTCCGCACGATTCCAGTTCATTACGACACGGGCAAGGGCGTCTCGCGCAGGCTCTTTCTCGGGGGAATCAGAGTCGAGGATCCCCAGGGCCGGTCCCAGCCGACCCAAGTTTCGGGAGAGGGTGACAACCTGAAGATCCGCATCGGCGACGCGGACGTTTGGCTCCCGGCCGGCTCCAAGAAGACCTACGTGATCCGCTACACCGCCGAGGGCATGATCAACTGGTTCGAATCGACTTCCGAGTGGGAGCCTTACGCTGAGCTTTACTGGAACGCCACCGGGACCGAATGGGACACGGACATCCTTTCCACGAGCGTCAAGGTGTCCTTTCCAAACGTGCCGGAGGGCAAAGGAGTGCGCGCGCGCGTCTTTTACGGGCCATACGGCTCCCGTTTGCAGGACACCGCTATGGAGGCCGGGCGGACCGTACACGGCATGATGACCGGCGCGACTATCTTCTTAAGGTCGGGATCGCTGGAAATCATCCGCGCACAGCCGATGCCCGCATACAACGGACTTACTTTCGTTCTCGCCCTGCCCGAGTCCACAATCGCGCGGCCTTCGGCGTTTACGCAAGCTAAATGGTTCCTGCTCCCGAACCTGGGCTTCACCGTCCCCCTGTTTACGCTGCTGGGAATGATCGCGCTTTGGTATGTCTACGGCCGAGACCCCAATACGGGGCCGATCGCCGTTCAATTCGACCCGCCGGAAGGCCTGACCGGCCCGGAATGCGGGACGCTGATCGACGAGCGCGTGGACACCCGGGACATCGCTGCGGGGATTATCGGCCTTGCGGTCAAAGGGCACCTCGTTCTTATTCCAAAAGAGGAAGGACTAATCTTCAAAAAGCGCACCGCGGACATAAGACTAACCGAGAAGGCGGGAGTCGAAGACCTCACGGACTTCGAGCTGAGCCTCCTTACGAAGCTGAAGACCTGCGGCGAGCTGATATCGGACATGGAACTGCGCACGAAGGTCGCGCCCGAGATCGGGGGGCTTCGGAGTTCCCTGTACCAAACCATGTCGAAGCGCGGATACTACTTAGTGAATCCGGACGCGGCCCGGAATCGATGGGCGCTCGGCGGCATCGCGGGAGTCGCGCTCGCGGCGATTCTCGCGCATGCAATCTCTGGTTCGCTAACCCCGATTCCCAGCGTCGTCGGAGGAGTAGTCGGCGGGATTCTCGTGCTGCTGTTCGCGCGCGGCATGCCTAGGCGGACCCTCTTGGGAACCAAAGTGCGCGCGAAAGTGCTGGGCTTTGAGGAGTTCCTCAGGCGCGCGAAGAGCCCGGAATTCAACTGGATGGCCGAAAAGCACCCCGATCAGGCACTCTTCGAGGCATACATGCCCCACGCCGTCGCGCTCGGCTGCGTCGCCCAATGGGCGAGCGCTTTCGAGGGAATCGTAACGGAGATGCCCAAGTGGTACGCCGCCCCCCCAGGCACTCACTTTCACCCCTCCTACTTCGCAAGTGACCTAGGTTCCGTCGCAGACTCCGTCGGTGCAGCCGCGGCCACTCCGCCTCGCTCTTCGGGAGCTTCCGGAGGCTCGTCCGGATTTAGCGGCGGAGGCGGGTTCTCGGGAGGGGGCTTTGGAGGCGGCGGAGGCGGAAGCTGGTAGCCGGCGAGGATCGCTAGGGCCGCACCCCGACGTCCGGTCCCGAGGTGGCAAGGCAATGGCCGAATACGTCCAGTGAGGCGGTCCTTGGCACGAAGCTGGAATCGAGGCGCAACGTCCCCTGCCGGTCCGATAATGCGAACCTTCCGGTGACCGTACGCTCGCGGTCCGCAACCGACAGCGCGAACCGCACGCGGAACGGCCGCGACGTGCCGCTCTGCCGTACGGTGACCCATGTCGTCCACTCCTTCTCACGGGAGATTCTGCGCGCTTCCACGATCTCGAGCTTCGGAAACGATGCTCCGTCGATCCATTGGCTCCAAAACCATTCGAGGTTCTGTCCGCCGGCTTTCTCGAAGTAGGGCCTCAGCTCCGCCCAGCTCGTGTCGACGCCGCGCCGATCCTCGATCACTGCCCTCAACGCTCGAAGCACCGCATCCAGCCCAAACTCGCTTTCGAGCATTCTCATGACGTATGCGCCGCGCCAATAGGTCGCAGAGCCGTATTCGTGCGGAACCGACATCTCCGAAAGAGGGACATTCAAATCCAGCGATCGCAGCGCGTTCTGCAACGTGCGATCCCGGTTCTCGTCGAAAAGCACGCTGTCCACGTACTGCGCCACCCCTTCGTTCCAAGTGTCGCGCGTGTAGCTGCAAGGAACCAGCCCGCCGAAGTACGTGTGGGCGATCTCGTGCGAGACGAAACGCGTGGTGACCGCGCGGTTCAAAAGCGTGTAACTGTAGCTCTCGATTCCGTAGTAGGTGTCCGCGTCGAAGCACGAGTATCCGGGAAACGGAAACGGCCCAAGCTTCTCCTCGAAGAAAGCCACCGCCTGCCGCATGCGCCGGACGTCCCTCTCCGCGCGATCCTTCTCGACGGGCTCCAGCTGATACGACCGGAACAACCTTCCCTTCTCGTCCTTCGCCTCCGCCGCGAGCACGTAGCGCCCGCCGACGACCTTCGGAAACGAAATCGGCACGACGCAATGGAAGGTCTTGGACGTCTTGTCAGCCTGTGGCTCGCGCGGTTCAAATCCAACTTCCGAATCGGCCGCTTCGACTCCCTCGGATACCACCGTCCAACCGGATGGAGCGGTCACCCGCACGGAGGAAGTGTGCGGTTGGCTGGCGACCGTTGGGACCCAAAGCGCCGTCAAGTAGCAGACTCGCTCCGAAACCTTGTCCTCGCCGTCGGATTTCACCACGCCCTCGTGCTCGACTCGCAAGGCTTTCAGAGGCGTTTCGCTCCAAGGAATCAAAAGGCCGCCCGCCCGCAGGATCTCGCCGGGCTGAGGGACGGGCACGCTGCGGTCGTCGGCAGTCACTACCCGAAGCTCTCTCCCGTCCGCTTGCGCCGCGAGCACCGTGAACCGATCGTTCAGCCGGAAGACGGGCGATTTTGCGACGTCGTCCGGCGCCAGTTCGAGGTCGATCCTTGCCCGAACCGTCGAAGCGGCCGGCAAGATCTCCACGTCGGACTTGGTATGCCGAACCTGGTAGCCGCCCGTTCGATATTCCGGGACTTCGCGGCCGATCACGAACCCGTCGGGAGTGCGCGCGAGCGCATGAACGACATCGTGGTCGGCCTCCACGTTCTGTGCGGTGTGAAAGACCGCCCAAAAGGGCCCCTCGCGTTCCCACCCCGGTGGCGACGGCACGACCTTAACCCGAACCCTTCTTAGCCCTCCTCGCCGCTCCGCCATTCGCAGTAAATAAGCGGCGTCCGCTTTCCTGGCGAAGAGCGCCTCGACTCTGGCAGGCACGCCGCTTCCAACCGCTTCTCGAAGGGAATCCAGCGCGGTCTGTTGAGGCGAAACCTGAATCCCCGCGAGAATGGCGAGCACTGCGAGCGTATGCATGGCGTCCGATAAGTATGGACGCGTGGCGGCAGCGCCCGAGTTGCTTGCAAGGGGTAGTGCGGGAACCGCGTGTGTGCCGGCATTCATGGTCCGCTGCCCGTCCCCACCGACATAGCCAAGTACAATTCTATTGAGGAGTGATGAGCCTACAAAACCGCGAAAAGCGGATCCTGCGCGCGGTGATCGTGGAATACATTCGCGGCGCTGAGCCTGTCCCGAGCGAGCTCCTGGTGCATCGATACGATCTGGGGGTCCGTTCGGCGACCGTTCGGAACGAGCTCGCCGCCCTGACGGAGGGCGGCTACCTCGAGCAGCCCCACACGAGCGCCGGCAGGAAGCCGAGCGACCTGGGATATCGCTATTTCGTCGACAACCTGATCGAGGTCGAGGAGCTTTCCGATGCAAGGCGCCGCGCCGTATCGCCGCGCGGCGACGGTGAATTGCTGCAGTCTCTCGTTCTCGAGACGACAGCGGCGCTGAGCAGGCTAACCCACCTGCTTAGCGCGGCGACGATCATGCGCGGCGGACAGACAAGCGTGCGCAGCGCCATTCTCAGCGCGCTGGGACCCCATAAAGCCTTGCTCGTCCTCGTACTGAGCAACGGGCACGCCGAGAGCAGGGTGCTCGAGTGCCCGTCCGGGCTCACTCTGGAAGAAGTCGGCAAGGCGAACGAGCTGATTGCCGCGAGCGTGGCCGGCAAGGGCCTTCGCGCGCTGAAGGGATCGAAGCCTCCCGCAACGCCTCCGGAGTCCTCGCTCGAAAGCCTCCTAGTCGCGGTTTGGGGAATCTTGCGGTCTGTCTGCCAAGAGCACACGCGCGGCGCGCTCGTCACGGAGGGCGAGGAGTTCCTCTTCGGACAGCCCGAATTCATGCAGAGGGCAGACGCGCTTGCGCAAATCTTGGAGACCCTTAAGTCCAGCGGATTGTTGTACGAAGCCCTCGGTTCTCCGGACCAAACCGGTACCGTGACAATCGGAAAGGAGCACCGCGCCGAGGAGATGCACTCCCTGAGCGTCGTCAAGCGCAGCTTTTACGTGGGCCAGAGCGAAGCGGGCACGATCGGCCTCGTGGGTCCGACTCGGCTCGACTACGAATCGAGCATTCCCCTGGTGGACTTCACCGCAAAGGCTTTAACGGACGCGCTGACCCGCTTTGCCGGCTAGCGCCCGCGAGCCGATTCGCCGCTTGAATATCCGTATGGTTTCGAGCCTCGATTGCCGATATATCCCTTAGCCGCAAAGGGAATTGCCCTCTGGGACGGGCGAATCTGGCCTAGCCGCCGTCGCAAGGCGCTTCGCCGCGTCAACGCCCGGTGCGCGAAAGAAGGGGATTGGACAAGGATGATCGGGCCAATAAGGCTGCTTGGCACAGTCTCGGCGACGTTGTTGGCGGGGGCGTTCGCTTGCGCCCAGTCGGGCGAGCAAGATCCCTCCAAGAGCCTCACCAAGATGGCACTCGAGGACTTGATGTCCGTCGAGGTTACGACCGCGACGAAACGGCCGCAATCGGCATGGCAGACCGCGGCGGCGGTTTACGTGCTGACAGCCGAAGACATCCGCAGATCCGGCGCGCTGTCCATTCCCGACCTCTTGAGACTCGTTCCCGGAGCCAATGTGTCGCAGATCGACGCGAACAAGTGGAGCGTCAGCCTGCGAGGGTTCGGCAGCCGATATGCGAACAAGCTCCAAGTGATGATAGACGGCCAAAGCGTGTACACACCGCTGTTCTCCGGAGTCTATTGGGACGCGCTCGAGATTCCGTTGGAAACGATCGAGCGCATCGAAGTGATACGCGGCCCCGGAGGAGCGCTGTGGGGCGCGAACGCGGTCAACGGCATCCTGAACATCGTCACGAAGACCGCGGACAAGACTCAAGGAACAGACATTTCAGCCTCACTTGGAGACTTCGACCGCCACAGTGGGATGGCACGATTCGGCGGCACGCTTGGCAGCGCGGGCCACTACCGGATTCTCGTCCGGGGTTTCGATCGACGCGGCTTCGAGGAGGCCGACTCTTCTCCTGCCGACAATTGGAACGGCTACCGTACGGGCGCTCGATTCGACTGGGTTCAGGGGGAGCGCGACAAGTTCTTCTTCCGCGCGCATTCTCAGTCCATGCGCCAGGGAGGCGCCTTCGAAGTTCCGATCCTCGCCGCTCCCTACTCGGAGCTCGTCGAATCGAGGTTCGATACCCGGGATTGGACGGTATCGGGCGGATGGACTCGCGAATTCGAAGACGGAAGCGCGAATCTGCAGCTGCACGCGAGCGGCTCGGATCGCCGCCAAATGGAGGCCTGCGAGAAGCGAACGACCCTCGAGCTGGACTTCCAGCGCAGCCACAACGAGCGCGGAAGCCACCGGCTAACCTGGGGAGCGAGCCTTCAGAGATCGTCCGATCGCATTCGCAACTCGGCGCTTGTCGCCTTCTCTCCCTCGCGGCGCACCAAGGGCCTCGCTAGCCTGTTCCTTCAAGACGAGATCACGGTATCTCCCCATTCCAAGTTGATTGTGGGCGCAAAGCTCGAACACAACGAAGACACCGGTCTCGAATTGCAGCCAAACGTGCGCTTCGTGGGGCACGCCGATCCGAAGCAAGTCGTTTGGGCCTCCCTTTCGAAGGCCGCGCGAACCCCCAGCCGCGCCGAACGAGACGTGCGAGTCGACCTGCGTGCAATGGAGCAGGGCGGGATGCCAGCGATCATCCGTCTGTTGGGCAATCCAAATTTCGACTCGGCTCACGTCCTCGCATGCGAGGCCGGGCTTCGGCGAGAGGTCAGCGACAAGATCCTCTTGGACCTTGCGGCCTACTACAACGTGTACGACGGCCTGCGGACATTCGAGCCCGAGGCGCCGATCTTCGAGCCCCTGCCCGTGCCTCATCTGGTCCTTCCGCACCGATTCGACAACAAGGCGAGTGCGAAGGCGTACGGAATCGAAGCCGCAGTGGACGTCTTTCCCTCGCGAAGCTGCCGAATTCGGGCCGGATACACGCTCGAGGTCGCGGAGTTCAGGCTCGATTCCGATAGCGGCGATCCCTTCGGACGGGCGGCGGACGACAGGCCCGGAAACACGCCGCGGCACCAGGGGTTCCTGCGCACCAGCATGGAACTCGCGCGGGGTTGGGAGCTGGACCTCGTCCTTCGTGGAGTGGATCGGCTTCCCGGAGCGGACATACCGGGGTACTTCACCGCCGATCTGCGTGTCGGTTACAGGTCTCCTCGCGGCATGGAGGCGAGCTTCGGTCTGAGGAACTTTCTCGCGGGACGGCATCGGGAAGACACGAGTGCCCTTTACGAGGTGCCCCGTAGGGTTCCGGCTTCCGCATACCTGACGGTCTCGTGGCGGAACTGATTGTGATGGTCCATTCCCTACTTTGCAGGGTCTTTCGGACGTGTCTGCTGCGATTAGCGGCGATTCTCCTATTCTCGGCCCAGCTAACCGCGGCAGGCTCCGCACCTTCAAACCAGTTCAAGGAATACGAAGTCAAGGCCGCGTTCCTTTTGCGCTTTATCGAGTTCGCTCAGTGGCCGCCTTCCGCGCTGGGCGCTGCGAGCGAGCCTTTCGTCATCGCGATAGTCGGAAGCGATCCGTTTGGGCAGGTGATCGATCGCCTTGCCGCGGGTCAGACCGCGTTTGGCAGGCCCGTCGTGGTTCGAAGAATTCCTTGGGGCCCCGCTGTTGGCAAGTGCGAGGTTCTGTTCGTCCCGGCCGATCAATCCGACAAGATCTCGCAGATCGCCAAGTGGGTTCAAAGCAAACCCGTTCTGACTGTGGGGGAGTCGCCGGGATTCGCGCACCGGCATGGGATCGTCAACTTTTTCCTCGAGTCGGGCCGTGTTCGCTTTGAGATCAATAACGAAGCCGCAAAAGCCGCCAATCTCTCGCTTTCGTCTCGGCTGCTCAGCCTGGCGAAGCTCGTAGTCGGGGAGAGGGCCGCCAAATGAGCCGTCGGCGCTCGATTCAGCGAAAGCTGACCGCGATCAACCTGATCTCGACGGTTTCCGCCCTTGTGGTGGCGACCGCGGGGTTCCTGGTTTGGGACCTGATGGAATACCGCAGTTCTCTGATCTCCGACCTCACCACGCAAGCGACGATCATCGGCCGGCAATCCGTCGCGGCTCTGCGGTTCGACGACTCGAATGCCGCTAGGGAGATGCTCGCGGCCCTGGCAGAGAAGAGCAACATCGAGCTCGTGGCGGTTTACGATGCCAAAGGCAAAAAGTTCGCGATGTACGCGCGCCGCCCGGAGGACAGAGACAGCTTTCCAGTGGTTCCGGGCATCGAACGCGTGCAGTTTCTCCCGGGCCGCCTCGAGCTGTTTCACGACGTGCCCTATGGCGTGGGACGGATCGGATCGGTCTACTTGAACGCGAACCTGGATGCCTGGAACGAGCGCGTTTCGCGATACATCCAGTTGGTGGCCGTGCTTGCGCTTGCCGCATCCCTCATAGCGTTTCTGCTGACCGCGCGGCTTCAGCGAGGGATAACGGAGCCGATCCGAACGCTCGTACGCGCGATGATCGACATCTCCCTGCACAAGGACTTCACGATCCGAGTGCCCCGTCAAAGCACCGACGAGCTGGCCGCGCTCACGGACGGCTTCAACACCATGCTCGGCGAAATCGAGACGCGCGACGAGGCCCTCACCGCGGCCAACGCCCAACTCGAGGACCGGGTCCGAGAGCGAACTGTAAAGCTGGAAGAACAGATAGACGAGCGATTGCGCATCGAAGCCGCGTTGCGAAGAAGCGAAGTGCAAACGCGCACGATCGTCGACACCGCCCTGGAAGCGATCGTCACGATCGATACCGAAGGACGCATCATCGACTGGAACGCTCAAGCCGAGAGGACGTTCGGCTTCTCCAGGCGAGAGGCGATCGGAAAGACGCTCGCGGATACGATCATTCCCAAGCGTCTCGCGGCAGCCCATGTAAATGGCCTTGCCCGACTGAACGAAACCGGTACGAGCACGATCCTCAATAAGCGCATCGAACAGGTGGCAGTACGCAAGAACGGAGAGGAGTTCCCGATTGAGCTGACGATCACGAAAGCCGACCTCGGCGACCGTGTCGTTTACTCCGGATTCATTCGAGACATCACCGGTCGCAAGCGGGCCGAGGCCGCGATCGAGACGGCAAGGCGCGAGTTGGAGGAAGCTCTCCGCCACGCCACCAGCCTTGCGGAAGCGGCGCAGGCCGCCAGCCGCGCGAAATCGGAGTTCCTGGCCAACATGAGCCACGAGATCCGAACGCCTCTGAACGCCGTGATCGGCATGAGCAGGCTCCTCGTCGAGACTCCTCTCGATCCGGAGCAAACGGAGTTCGCGGAGACGATCTATTCCAGTGCGGAAACGCTGCTGAACACGATCAACGACGTGCTCGACTTCTCGAAGATCGAGGCCGGCAAGATGACCGCCGAAGTCGTCGAGTTCGAACTTCGGTCCGTGGTCGAAGGCGTGGCGGAGATGCTCGCGATCAACGCGCACGAGAAGGGGCTCGAATTGGTGTGCCTGGTGCCCGCGGACCTGCCCGAGTCTTTGTTAGGGGACCCGGTCAAGATCCGACAGGTCCTTTTGAACCTGATCAGCAATGCGCTTAAGTTCACGGAACGCGGCGAGGTCCGGGTCGACGCTTCCGTACTCAGTGAAACCGGGGACCGGGCGATGGTCCAACTCGCGGTAGCGGACACGGGAATCGGCATCCCGGAGGACCGGTTGCACTCCATTTTTGAATCGTTTACCCAGGTGGACGGCAGCACTTCCCGGAAGTACGGCGGCACCGGGCTCGGCTTGGCCATTTGCAAGCAGCTTGCGCAGCTGATGGGAGGCGAGCTCAGCGCGGAAAGCCGGCTTGGCTCCGGATCGACGTTTACGCTCCAGATTCCTCTTATGAGGTCTCGAAAACCGGGGGCTAGGCCGGAGGACTCCTCGCAGCTCGCCCAGGCGTGGGCATTGGTCGTCACGAAGAACGAATCGTTGAGGAGAAGCCTCGGCGAGCAGCTGACGTATCTGAGGATCGCGAACGATCAATCCGATTCCATCGCGAATGCCGCGAAGCGAGTCGCCGCTGCTCCTCCGGATTCGACTCCCGTCGTTCTGTTGGACTCGGCCCTTGCCCCAAGAAACCTCGAAATCGCGGTTCGGAAGCTCGGCTGCGGCCTTCGAAGGGGCGACCCGAGAGTCGTGCAAATCCTAAACTCCACGGCGCGGCCTAGCGCGGAGGAAGCCCGCCAAAACCGGATCGCCGCGGTTGTCCAGAGACCGTGTTCCACGAGCGTCCTTCGCGGCGCGCTGATTCGCGCCTTGCAGCCTGGCCAAGAGATGCCGCATGCGCATCCCGCTTCAGAAGGCTCCAAGGACCTCGAGGCGGCGCTTGCGGGACGGAGAGTTCTGGTGGTCGAGGACAACCCAGTCAACCAAAGGGTCGCGCTGCGCATTCTGGAGCGCTACGGCGTGGCCGCCAAGCTCGTGGACAACGGCCAAGACGCGGTCGAGGCGGCCCTCAGCGCTGAATTCGAGATCGTGCTGATGGACGTCCAGATGCCGGGCATGGACGGCTACGAGGCCACGGGCCGCATCCGCCGGGGCGAGGCGCAATCCGGCAGGCGCGTCCCGATAGTCGCGATGACGGCGAACGCAACGCCGCAGGATCGCGGCCGCTGCCTGGCCGCAGGGATGGACGACTACCTGCCCAAGCCGGTGCGTCCGGCGACCCTTGCGGAGACGCTCGCCCGGTGGCTCGCCCGCGAGCCCGCGGCGCCGCTGCGGAAAGAGGCCCCTGGAGCCGGCTCGCGTCGAGCGGAAGACAAGCGGGGGCGACGAAAAAGGGCTGCTTAGCCCGCGCTGCGAGCCTCTTCGCATCCACCTGCTCGAACCTGAACTCGTGAAAAAGTCTTAGGCTGCAGGGAACCGGAAACGTACACCGATTTCACGTTCACGCAAGGATTTGGGTTGTTTTCCGGGGGACGTGGGACGGATTTCTGGGTTCGAGGTGTCTATTGGTTTGGGTTCGAGGGGGAGGATCGTCAACTTGAAGCAAGTGACGAACGCAAGCGGGGTGCTCGGGCCGACAATCCGGTCAGACAGCCAGGTGCGGGGTTTCGTGCAAGCGACTTTGGGAGCCGCCCATCGGCTCACGACAGACACAGGCGATTCG
>Ga0187892_10006307_pt1 | contig 17750 bp, 17 predicted proteins | sample MA1701073metaG_FD_139345 | JGI IMG/M metagenome (GOLD analysis project Ga0187892, IMG submission 139345) | Bio-ooze microbial communities from a basaltic lava cave in the Kipuka Kanohina Cave System on the Island of Hawaii, USA - MA170107-3 metaG ... | reverse complement strand
CGGGGGCCTGCTACCCGGTGCTCCGGCGCCTTCCGGGACGGGACTCTCACCCGCTGGAGAAGTGCAGCGGACAGGCTCGGTCTCCTTGCGGGATTCCTCGCCTGCTTCACGACGCACCATGCGTGCAGCGTAGCACCCGCTTGGGCCTCAAGAGAAGCGGTCCGGGCCGAAGCCCGGACCGTGGCCCACGACGTTCGTTCCTTCAGGGAATGCCCTCACCCTGCCGGCCGACCGATGTGCCGCGGTAGGGGATACCGCGGCCCCGGTCACGGGGAGGTCACGGGCATTCGCGGCTTCCGGAGCCCTACCGGATCCGCGACATGAACGAGGCCCACGGGAACCGGGCGCCGGGGCACTCGGTCGCGTGGACGAAGCTGTGGGGCACGACGCTTTCCGCCGGGATCTGGTACTCCGCCATCAGCGCCCGCACGAGTCGGACGAGGGCGTCCATCTGGTCCGCGGAGGGCGGGGAAGCCGTGAAATCCCCGACGAGGCAGATGCCGATGCTGTGGAGGTTCCACCGGTTGTCGTCGCCCTTGCGTGCGCGGGCGTGGGCGCCCTCGCGCTGCTGCCGCCAGCGGAAGCCCACCTCGACCTCGCCGTCGCCCGACTGGGTGCCGTTGCCGATGACGAAGTGGTAGCCGAGCCCGTCCCAGCCCGGGTTCGAAAGGTGCACCTTGTGGATGCTCTGGGCATTGGCGCTCGGCATGGCCGCGTGGTGGATGACGATGGCCTGCCAGTCGCGGGAGGACTGCGTGCTCGGTCGCCACTCGAGCGGCAGGCCGACGGACCGGGGCCGGTCGCCGCGGGGCGCCACCGCGAGCGGCGGCGCGGGAGCGCGCCCGGACCGGAACGACGTGAGCCTCGCCGTGATCGTCTCCGCGTCCCCGGCGGAGACGACGTAGTCGGTGCCGCGCATCAGGCAGGGCTGCACCAGCGAGAGCCGCTCCCCGTTGACGACCGCATTGCGGCTGTCCGGGATCAGCATGATGTAGTCCGGGGGCGTGGTCATCTCGATGCCGCCGCGGGACTCCCCGAAGTACTCGAGGTCGAGCTTCTCGGCGAGCCGCCGGACGCTCACGTACGTGCGCGTCGGGAGGTCGGAGCGGGTCTCCTTGTAGACCGGGGGCTGGGTCGCTTGGCAGGCGGCCAGGAACCCGATCACGAACAGCGCGAAGCGCATGCGGAACCCTCCTCGAAGCGGCAAAACCGTACGTGTAGTGGGATAAAGCTTACCTGAACCCAATAGATAGATGTGCACATTCCGGGCGCCGGGTGGCACACGGGGGGCTCTGTACCGAATCCACTCGGCCGGCGGAGCGGGGGACAGAAGGACTTTCCGCCGTGGGCGGGCATGAAGAGGGGCTTCGGGGACGGCGCCGGCCGCGGGCTTCCCCCGACCACCCGCCGCCGCGCGGCTGCCGCCCTCAGGTGCCGAGGCCAAACGTCGCGCCGCAGATGACCGCGGCGGAGTAGAGCGCGGTCTGGAGGCACAGCACGACACGCCCGAACATCTCGACGACCTCGCTCCAGTAGCCCGTCTCGGGCGCGCCGAGGCGCGTTCGGACCGTCCGGTTCATGACCGGCATGCAGACGGCGAAGTACCACGCGAGCACGCTGAAGAGAGCGAAGACGCCGGCCACCTCGGGAGAGACGCGCCCCACGAGGACGAGCGCGATGGCGGCGACGTGATCGACGGCGGTGACGAGGAGCGCGATCCGCAGGGCCGGGCTTGCCCGCACGTAGTGGCGGGACCGGTCCATGAATGAACCGCGATCGTAGGGGTCTTCGACCGGGAGGTGGGGCATAAGGCACCTACCGACAGGCTGGCGCGGCAATCGGATTCTACCCCCCGCGTGCGACCCCGCAACCCGTTGCGTTCCAAGAGGTTAGACCGGCCTTGCCGGTGGTCAGTCGGCGAACTTGTAGCCGACGCCGCGCACCGTCAGGATGATCTTCGGATCCTGCGGGTCCTTCTCGATCTTGCTCCGCAGCTTGTTGATGAAGTTGTCGATCGTCCTCGCGGTCCCCTCGTAGTCGTAGCCCCAGACCTTGTTGAGGATCTGGTCGCGGCTCACGACTCGGCCCCGGTTCTCGATCAGGAAGCGCAGGAGCCGGAACTCGCGGTCGGACACCTCGACCGCCTGGCCCTCCACGAGCACCTGCTGGCCGGGGAAGTCGACCTTCATCTGCCGGTACTCGAAGGACGGCCCCTCGCCGCCCGGCGCGGCCCGACGGAGGGCCGCCTTGACGCGCGCCACCAGCTCCCGCGTGGAGAAGGGCTTCGTCACGTAGTCGTCCGCGCCGAGGTCGAAACCCATGACCTTGTCGCTCTCCTGCTCCTTCGCGGAGAGGATCAGGATCGGGATCGTGGGGTCGTGCTTGCGGATCGTGCGACAGACCTCGAAGCCGTTGACGCGCGGCAGCATCAGGTCGAGGACGACGAGGTCGGGGCGGCGCTCGAACACCATCTCGAGGCCGCGCTCCCCGTCCGGCGCCTCGTGGATCTCGTAGCCCTCGAAGCCGAGGCTCTTGCGGAGGCCCAGTCGGATCGCGGGGTCGTCCTCGATCACGAGGATCACGCTCGATTCGCTCATCGTCCGGTCTCCACGGGTGCTCCGGACGCGAGGCCCTTCGGCGCCGCCGCCGACGGGAGCACCACCACGAAACGGCTCCCGCCCTCCGTCCGGTCCTCCACGAAGATACGCCCTCCGTGCGCGCGCACGATGTGGCGGGCGATGGCGAGGCCGAGCCCGGTCCCCTCGACCTCGCGGGTGAGGAGGTCGTCGGCACGGTAGAACTGCTCGAAGATCCGCCGCCGCTCGCGGTGCGGGACGCCCGGCCCGTTGTCCTCGACGGCAAGGACCACCCGTCGCTGCTCGGGGCCGAGCGTCAGCTCGATCCGCCGGCTCTCCCGCGGCGAGTACTTGTAGGCGTTCGAGAGGAGGTTGCTGACCACCTCCGCGAAGGCGTCGGGGTCGTGCGAGACGGGGGGCGTGTTCACCGCGATGCGCACGGTGAACGCTTCCGCGGGGAGCCCGGTCGTCCGCCGGAAACGCTCGGCCTCGGCGCGGACGACCGGCTCCAGCGTCCCGGTCACCCACCGGAAGGGCCGGCGCCGCGCCTCCAGCCGGCCGAAGTCGAGCACCTGCTGGATGAGGCGACCGAGCCGCTCGGTCTCCTGCGCGATGACGTCGAGACACTCGCGGCGCTCGGCCTCGTCCTTCACCTGCCCGCCCCGCAGCATGTCCGAGAACATCTTGAGCGAGGTGAGCGGCGTCTTCAGCGCGTGCGAGACGTTGCTCACGAACCCCGCCTTGAGCTTCGCGAGCTTCACCTCTCGCATCACGGCGCGCGCCGTAAGCAGGCCGCCCGCGAGGATCCCCGCGACCGAGAAGGCGATGATGTACCAGTAGGGCCTCTCGTGGTCCCTCGCCCGCTCGAGGACCGCTCGATCGGAGATCGTCGCGGTCGCCTGGTAGCCGGGGAGCGCCGCGATGCGCGCGGAGGGCTGGCCGGCCGGCGCCTCGGCCACGATCTCCGGGCGCACACCCTCGGGCGCGCGCGCGGCGGCAGCGACGGCGACCTCGCGGAGGAACGCCTCGAGCCCAGCGGGGTCGACCGCGAGCACCTCCGACTCCCCCGAGACCCCCGCCTGCCAGACGCAGAAAGGCGTGCCCGCGGCCGCGCGCACGTTGCGATGGACCTGGGGCGACGCGAAGGCCGGGAACGGCACCTCCCGCCGCGCCTCGGCGAGGACGAGGGCCCGCTTCTCCTGGAGCGCCCGGCCGGGGGCGTAGGCCGGGTCGCCCTCGCCGGCCGCGTCGATGCGCGCGAGGAAGAGCTCCGTCTCGGCCGCAGCCGCGCGGCCGGCCACGCGGTTCAGCACGCCGACGCGCCGCGCGCGGAGGAGCACCTCCGCGTCCGGCCTCGCCGCGCCGAGGAGCGGCGCGGCCGCGTGGAGCAGCGAGCGCGAGCGTCCGAACTCGTCGCGCACGAAGGGGTGCTCCTCGGCGAAGCGGAGGTTCCGTTCCGCCTTCTCCGTCTCGTCGTACAGGTGGCCGCCATACTCGCCGCGCAGCCTGTCGGCCTGTTCGCCCGCCTCCTTCTCCTCGCGGTCCGCGACGTCCGCACGGAGCCAGAGCGGGAGCCCGCCCGGCTCCTCGATCCGCTCGTCGGCCCGCACGAGGAACGCGTCGGCGAAGAGTCCCTCGCCGGCCGCGGCGAGGCGCGCGCGCCACCCGGGACCGCGCTCCTCGAAGGCCGCGCGGAGCGCCGCCCCCGCGAGGAGCTGGAAAGCGTTCTGCGCGGCCGCGGCCTCGCGCGCGAGGAACTCGAGGGCCTGGTCCTGGAGGCGCTGCGCCGCGTCCTGCCGCTCCTGGCGGATCGCCCCGAGGCCGAAGGCGGAGAGGAGGAGCGCCTGGAAGAGCGCGAGGAAGACGACGAGGACGACGATGCGCGTCTCCGCCGGGATCCTGCGCAGCCAGTACATGGGATGGGGCGGGGGGAAGGGGGGTCAGGGCTTGGAAAGCGCTCTCATACGAATCCGAAGTCGGAGAGGTGCTCGAGACGATAGCGCTTCGGCTCGCCGCCCGGCACGCGCACGAGCAGCCCCTCGCGGATGCTCGCGTTCACGACGGTCCCGCGCACCTCCTCGCCGCCGCGGAGGAACCGGACGTCCTTGCCCTCCATCGCGCTGAACCGGTTCCACGCCTCCTCGAGCTCGGCGAAGTCGCCCTGCCGGATGCGCTCGAGCCACTTCTCGAGATCCTGGAGGACGTGGCGCAGGAGCCGCGGGCGGCGCACGCGCTCCTTGTCCTTGCGCTCCTCGCGGAGCGACGTCGCGATGTCGCGGATCTCGTCGGGGAAGTCCTCGTGGACCTGGTTGACGTTGACGCCGACGCCCGCCACGACGCGGTGGGAGGCGCCGTAGTCCTTGACCTCGAGCAGGATGCCCGCGACCTTCTTCCCCCGCACCAAGATGTCGTTCGGGAACTTGATCCGGGCCGGCACGCCCGCGATCTCCTGCATGGCCCGCGCGAGCGAGGTCGCGAGCGCGATGGTGAGGACCGACGCGAACGTCTCGGGCGGCTCGAGGTCCAGGAGCAGGCTGAAGAGCAGCGACTTGCCCGGCGTCGAGTACCAGATGCGCTGGCCGCGGCCGCGGCCGCCCGTCTGGTGGTCGGCGACGACGAGCGTGCCGTGCGGACGCCCCTCCGCAAGCAGCTCGAAGGCGATGTCCTGCGTGGAGGCGACGCTGTCCTGGTAGTAGATCTGTGATCCGAGCCGGTCGCACCTGAGCCCGGCACGGATCCAGTAGGGCAGGAGCCGATCCGGCTTGTTGACGAGGATCCAGCGCCCCTCCGCGTCGTCCTCGAAGACGAACCCGTCGTGGGCGAGCCGCTCCCGCACCGCCGGCAGGAGGTCCGGGGCGATGCCCGTGCGCTCGGCGAGCGCGTCGGGCGAGAGTCCCTGCGGTCTTGGCCGGAACTCGTTCAGGAACGCGGCCAGGATCTCGTCGCGGATGGCCTCCATAGCCCCCCTTCTTGTACGGCTTTCCGGCCGGTTTGCAAACGGGAGGCTTCGGGGGCGGGGGGGGACGGCCTCGGCCCCCCAGCCCCCCTGCCAACCGGGCGCGGTTTTCGATAGCCTCTCCCCGCCTTGCGCGGGCTCACGACCACCGAGCGTAACTGGCTCCGTGCGGTCGCCATCGTCTTCGGGAGCGTCGTCCTTTTCTGGTGGATCCAGGCGGCGGAAACCCGGTGGCGGCCTGCACCCCGTACGGAGCAGATCGTCTACGACCCCGTCGAGACATCGATGCGGGTCCTCGCGCTCTCCCACTTCGTCCTCGGGCTCATCTTTCTCGTCACGTCGCGCGGGATGCGGCAGCCGCGGGCGCGGCGATCGCTGCTCCTGCTGGGCGCGGCCGGCGCCGCGTTCTGCTGGCTCTTCGCGCAGGTCGGGGGCCACCGGGAGAAGTTCGGGCAGGTGATCGTCCTCTTCTACTTCGCGATCCACGAGTTCCGCGACGAGGCGTTCTTCTACGTGGCCAACGGGGACGCCCCGTCGGGGACCGACGCGACGACGCTCGGATGGCGGGTCCTCCTCGCCCCCGCGTGGATGTTCGGGGCTGTCGCAGGGGCGATCATCCTCGGGGCGGCCCTCGGGATCGGCGATCTCCGCCGCTTCAGCGCACCCCTGTTCGGCACCTTGGAGCCGCCGCTCCGATGGGCGATCGGCGCGATACCGCTCCTCCTTCTCGCATTGCTCGCGCTCCGCATGAAACACCGTTGGGACCGGAAGGGCGAAGGCGCACTGCGCGAGGTCCTGCGCCGGTACCGCCCGATCGTCCGCGTGTGCGCGGGCATCGGCCTCCTGATCCTCCTCGAGCTCATCGTGCGGCAGAAGGTCCGCATGCTCGTGACGCTCCACGTGACGGCCTGGTACGTCTTCGTGATGCACAGCCTGCGCCGACGGCCGCCGCCCGTACCGGCGCCGGTCCGCTTCTCCTGGGCCTGGATGCGCTCCACCCCGGGCGGCTTCTCCTTCCTCCACGTCGGTCTCGCCGTCCTCGCGCTCCTCGGCTGCGCGGTCGCGGCGTACGGGTACAGGAACTCCGACTCGCAGGTCTGGTTCCACCTCGTGCTCTCCCGCGACGCGTTCCCCTACTGGACGATCATGCACATCACGCTCTCGTTCGTGCCGAAGCCATGACGAGGGCGCCCGGAGCGCGCCCTAGACCAGGGCTAGATCCGCCGACGCAGCCGCGCGAGCCGGTGGTCGATCGCGTGCAGCTGGCGCGCGCGCGTTGCCGGATCGACATCGGTCCCGCCGGCGAGAAGAGCGGCCCTCGCGTCGAGCGCGGCCTGCTCCGCGCGCACGACATCGCGCGCCCGGTGCTCGTAGTACTTGGCGAGATCCTCGAGCGGCTGGAACGCGCGCGGGCGGATCGCGGCGCGCTCGTGGAGGAGGCGCGCCGACTCCGCATGGCGGCCGGCCCGCCGCTCCAGCAGCGCGAGCCGCTCGAGCGTACGCGAGAGGAGCGGGTGGCCCGAGGCGCGCAGCCCCTCGAGCGCCGCGGAATAGTGACCGCGCGCGGGCGCGTCGTGGCCGAGCGACTCGCAGAGCAGCCCGAGGTTGCTGCGTACGACCGGGTGCGCCGGCGCCAGGACCTCGCGCGTGAAGCAGGCGGCGACCGCGGGCAGCGTGAGCACGTCGTGGAGGTTGTGCTCGAAGACGCGCGTGACCAGCGCGGGATCGCCCTGGAGGTAGCTGAAGTAGGCGCGCGGGCACTCCGCGCCGGGGAGGTCGTCCGAGCGCAGGAACCCGACGAGCTCCCGCTCGAACGTCTGGAGCCGGCAATCGCCGAACGCGCCGCGATAGAGGCTCCGGCCGACGAGGCAGAGGTCCAGGTGCACCGCGGGCATCCGCAGTTCCATCCGGTGGAACGTCAGCCGGTCGGTGAGCCGGGGCGCGTCGAACCCCTTGCCGTGGAACGAGACGGCGAACTCGAACTGGGATAGGCGGCGGTTGATCGCGGCGAGGAACGCACGCTCCTCCGTGATCTCGCTCAGGAAGTACTGCTCCACGACGAAGTTCTCCCCCTCGAACCACGCGGCGCCGAGCAGGAAGACGTACGTCCCGACGCCGCCGCCGAGCGACGTCGTCTCGGTGTCGAAGAAGACCGTGCGCCCGAGGTCGAACGCCTTGAGACGCGGTTCGCGCGCCACGTCCGCCAGCTCTCCCGGTGCCGCCGCACGGACGTCTTCGAGCCGCAACCGGCCGTGCACGAAGCCGAGCGGCACCTCGAGCCGCCGGACCCAGAGCGGGCCCTCGTCGGCCTCTATCCGCCCCCCGGGAAGCCGTGCCGCGGTCGGGGCAGCCTGGACCCCCGCCGCCGGCGCGGCGATCCGTCGGAGCTTCTCCACAAGGCGCATCCGCGGTCCATCGTACGGACGGCGGGGACGCCCTAAGCACGGCTGCGGCAAGGGGTTAGCAGCGGGACCCGCTACCGGTTGTGGTCCAAGGCATCCCCTCCACAACGGACCAGCGATCACTCGCGCGCCTTCGCGAGGATGGTCTCCGGCGAGGGCCGCTTGCGGTAGTTCTCGGCGAGCCAGCGGTGGCTCACCCGGCCCTCGCGGTCGATGAGGAACGTCGCGGCGCGCGGGAGGCCGAACTTCTCGAGCACCCCGAACGCGACCGTGGCCTTCGTGTCGGCGTCGGAGAGGAGCGTGACGCCGCTGCCGAGGTCTTCCTGGAGGGATGTGAGCTCCGTGGCGTCCTGCGGCGCGATCGCGCACACCTCGATGCCGAGCCTCGCGAAATCGTCCTTCCTCTCCGCGAGCTGCACGAGCTCGCGCACGCAGAAGGGTCACCAGCGTCCGCGGAAGAAGACGAGGAGCACCGGGTGCCCCCGCTCCGCCGCGAGGTCGAAGCGCGCGCCGTCGCGCACGCGGATCGCCGAGACCTCGGGCGCTCGGTCGCCGGCGCGCGGCGCGTCCGCAGCGGCGCCGTACGCCGAGAAGACGAGCATCCAGTAGGCCATGCCGCCCGCCGTGAGGACCTGCAGCGAGGCCACGGCGAGACGCCCCCGCCCGGGGCGGCGGCACCACAGGAAGACGCCCCACGCGGCGCCGAGGCCGAGCATCGCGAGCGGGACGAAGTCGGGAGGGTCCGGGAACCCGAGCACCGCGGGAAGGAGGGCCGCGCACCCGCCGAGGGCGGTCAGGAGGAGGGGGAGGAGCACCGACGGAGGATAGCCTTCGCGACCTGCTTGCCCAAGTTGCCGATCGTGGGCCCGGGGCCGACGCAGGCGGGGCAGCCGGAGGAGCAGGGGCATCCCTCGAGCGCCTCGCTCGCGGTGCGCAGCAGCAGCGGCCAGAGCTCGTAGACCTTCTCGGCGAGGCCGACGCCGCCCGGCACGTTGTCGAAGAGGAAGAGCGACGGGCGGTCGAACTCCGCGCTCTTGATCTCGGTCTTCCGGCGGACGTCGGTCACGCCGCAGCCGAGGTAGATGGGCAGGAGGTGCTGGAGGAGGTAGCCGAGCCCGCTCCAGCCGCCCGCGTGGCGCGGGTCGATGAGGTTGAGCTCGGCCGCCGCGGCCGGCTCAAGCAGCATCCACACTCCGGTCGTCTCCATCTCCTCGGGAGGCAACGCGATCTCGCCCGCGCCGACGTTCTCGCGCGTGTAGAACTTGATCTTCTTGTAGACGGTCGCGAGCGTCTTCACGCCGACCTCGCCGCGGTGGAGGACGTACGCGCCCCCCACGCCCCCCCCTTTCGATTCGTCGGCGTGCACGACGCGGACGTCGACGTCCACCTCGGCCTCGGTGAAGTAGTCGGGGTTGACCCGCTTCGCGTACGCGCGTCGCTCGTCGTACTCGAGGCGCGTGATCAGGAACTGCTCGCCCTGGTGGCCGTAGATCGCGCCCTCGTGGATCTGCGTCATCGCGTCGGGCCGGTCCACCTCGGCCATCACGACGTTCCTCTCCTCGTCGAGGACGACGAAGTAGTCCACGTCCGCCGCGGAGAGCGAGATGTCCTCGGCGGGATAGGCCTCGGCCATCCAGTGATAGCGACCGCCGGCCTTGTGGAGGATCCGCGCCTCGCGCGCGAGGTACTCGAGGATCTCGCTCGTCTGCTCGTTGCCGCCGAAGAGCTCGCCCTCGTCGAAGGGCAGCTCGAAGGCCGCGCACTTCAGGTGACTCACGAAGACGATCAGGTTGTCGGGGTCGGTGACCGCCCGCTCCTCGGGGCGCTCGAAGACGTACTCGGGGTGCGCCGCGATGTACTGGTCGAGCGCGGTCGAGCGGCAGACGAGGACCGCGAGGCTCATCCCGCCGCGGCGGCCGGCGCGGCCCGCCTGCTGGAGGGTCGAGGCGAGAGTGCCCGGATAGCCGGTGAGCACCGCGACGTCGAGCGAGCCGATATCCACGCCCAGCTCGAGGGCGTTCGTCGAGACGACCTCGTGGATCTCGCCGTCGCGGAGCCCCTTCTCGATCTCGCGCCGGAGCTTCGGGAGGTACCCGCCGCGGTAGGCGCAGATCGTCTCGGGGCTGAATCCCCGCGTCCGGTTCCGGTCCTTCAGGTACTTCGTGAGCACCTCGACCATCTGTCGCGCGCGGACGAAGTAGATCGCCTGCACCGCTCCGCCCGCGAAGAGGTCCGAGACGCGGCGCACCTCCTCGAGCGCGTTGGCGCGGAGCCCGAGGTCCCTGTTCACGACCGGCGGGTTGTAGAGCGCGAAGTGGCGCTCGCCACGCGGCGCTCCGGAGCGGTCGACGACCTCGACGGGGACGCCGAGCAACCGCTCCGCGTGCTCCTTCGGGTTCGCGATCGTCGCGCTCGACGCGAGGAAGACCGGGTCGCTCCCGTAGTGGCGCGCGATCCGCCGCAGCCGCCGGAAGACGTTCGCGACGTGGCTACCGAAGACGCCGCGGTAGGCGTGCAGCTCGTCCACGATCACGTAGCGGAGGCCCTGGAAGAGGTCGGTCCACTTGACGTGGTTCGGGAGGATCCCCGAGTGGAGCATGTAGGGGTTCGTGACCACGATCTCGCCGGTCTCGCGGAGGACCGCGCGCGTGGACGAGGGCGTGTCGCCGTCGTAGGTGAAGGCGCGGACGCCCACGGGCAGCCGCTCGACGATCGCGTTCAGCTCCGCGACCTGGTCCTGCGAGAGCGCCTTCGTCGGGAAGAGGTAGAGGGCGCGCGCGCCCTCCTTCCGCACGGCCGCGTCGAGGACAGGCAGGTTGTAGCAGAGGGTCTTGCCGGACGCGGTCGGCGTGACGACGCAGACGTTCCGCCCCGCGCGCGCGAGATCGGCGGCGGCCCTCTGGTGGGTGAAGAGCCGCTCGTACTTGTACGCCTTGAGCGTCGCGAGGAGGTCAGGGTGGACCCAGTCGGGGTAGTCCGCGAAGGACGCAGGCCGCGCCTCGAGCGTCCGCCACCTCACGACGTTCTCGGCGTAGCGGGGATCGCTCCGGAGGCGCTCGATCACCTCCGCGAGGGGCAGCGCCGCCTTCGGAATCGTGGTCACGCCGCCGATTCTCCACGCGGGAGGGACGCCGCGGCGCGCGTATAGAATGAGGTCATGCGCCCGTCCCCCCTGGCCTTGCCGGCCTTGGTCCATCGGATGGCCCACGGCCTCCCCCTTCTTCTCCTTGTGTCGGCGCTCGCAGCGGACGAGGCGCCGAAGGAGGTCACGGTCGCGCTCGCGCCGGGGCTTCCCAAGGACGGCGCGAAGCTCGGCTACTCGAGCCCGCGCAAGCTGGACCTCGAGTCCACGGCGCCGCGCTTCCTGATGGAGATCCCGAAGTTCACGGACCCGCAACCGCTCTTCTTCCGGCTGTCGCTCGGCGAGACGAAGGGCATCCCCTACTACGGCGCGCTCGACCGCGAGGCGGACGCTCCCCAGCGCAACCTCCTCTACATCGACCGGGACCGCGACCTCGACCTCACGAACGACGGGCCGCCGGTGAAGGCCAACGTGCGCGGGCTCGCGACGACCGAGGCGAAGCTCGTCGAGTTCCTCGACCTGAAGCTCGACCTGCCCTACGTGATCGACGGAAAGGAGACGCAGGAGACGTACGCGTGCGTGGTCTTCTACGTCGAGGACGCGAAGGGGTCGACGCTGCTCGTCGAGCGCGACGGGTGGCGGGAGGGGAAGGTCTCCGTGGAAGGGGAGGGGTACGACCTCGCGCTCGTGGACGACGACAGCGACGGGCAGTTCTCGACCGGCGACTCGTGGGTGCTGCGGCCCGAGGGGACGCCGAAGCGGGACCTCCTCGACAGCGACGCCACGCGGTCGATGCTCTTCCCGGCGTGGACGAAGGACCAGAAGTGGATGGTCGAGGTGAAGTCGATCGACCCGGCGGGCCGCACGGCGGCGCTGCGCGTCTCGCCGGCGAAAGAGACCGAGATGGACTTCTTCGTGCGCGTGGCGCGCCAGCGGCAGACGGAGGAGGAGAAGGAGCTGAACCTCGATCCGCTGCGGCCGAAGGCGGGCGACGGCGACACGATCGAGTGGATCGTCGGGAAGGACGTACAGTACGCGCTCGACATCGCGAACGCGCCGAACGTGCAGAAGCCGGTGCTCCTCGAGTTCCGGTCGCCCGCGTGCCCCTGGTGCGCGCGGATGGCGCAGTACACGTTCCGCGACCGCGAGGTGGTCGCGCTCGCGCGGCGGTTCGTGTGCGCGCAGATCGTGTTCGCGAAGGACACCGAGGACGCGAAGAAGTACCGAGCCGAGGGCACGCCGACGTACGTGATCCTCGGCAAGGACGGGGCCGAGATCGCCCGGCAGTCCGGCTTCCTCCGCCCGACCGAGTTCGCCCCCTGGCTCAAAGCCGCGCTCAGGTAGGTACTAGGTACGCGCTTCGCGCGACGCAACCCCTTGGCGGGCGGGCGCTTGCGGCGACCGGGTGCGGACTTCAAGTCCGCGGCAACGTCGGAACCACCGCACGGCCCCTCGCTGCACGGCGGCATCCGCCCCGTTCGCCAAGGTCAGCATCCGGGCACCGCAGCCGATGCACGGTCGCACGCACCCGGTTCACTCGGGGACCTCGACGGTCGCGGACACGGTCGCGCACGCTACGACGACAACCTCGGTCTCGCCGCTCTTCGGCGCCGCGTCCACGATGAGGATCAGGCGGCCGGGCGAGAGGCCCCGCACGACGTACGTCGTCTCCTCGTCCCAGCGGACGCTCCATCGGAATCCGGTGGATGGGTCCCGCGCCGCGAAGGACCAGGCCGCCGGCAACGTCCTTGGGAGTCGGACCTCGAGGCACACGTTGCCCTCGACAGGCATGCGGAGGTCGAGTGTGCTCGCGGCGGGGCGGTGAACGGTCCCATGACCCTGCTTCTCCGCCATCACTCGGCCGCCGAACCACGACGGCACTACGGCCTCACGGACGCCGCAGTCGCGGCAGGAGCGCGCGGAGCCGCGTGGCGAGCGCCGAGCCTTGGCGCGGGAGCGACACCGGCTCGCCGGGCGCGCACGCCGAGTGGAGCGCGCCGAGCGCCTCGATGACCTGGTCGCCGAAGCGCCGGTTGCGGGCGAGACGCGGGCCCACGACGCGCCGAGGGTGCGGGATCAGGACCGGGTTCGTATTGATCTCCCACACCTGGATCCGCCCGTCGCGGATGCCGTAGTCGATCCGTCCGTACTCGACGCCCGCGAGGTCGAAGGCGACGTCGACCTGCTTTCGGTGCGGGAACGAGTCGAGGAACTCCTGCTCCTCGCGGAGGTGGGCCGCGTTGAGCAGCGCGGGCTTCTTCACGACCCAGTCCGCGCCGAAGAGGAGGTGTCGCGCCACGAGCGTGCCCCCGATCCGCATCGCCGAGTACTTGCGGAACACGCCGCCGGCGTCCGCCGTGTCGAGGAACTCCACGACCAGGAGATCCTCGCGGCGGAACCGCCAGCGCCATCGGAGCACGCGGCGGATCGCGGGCTCGACCTCCTCCGGCCGCCGCAGCAGGCCCGTGAAGCTCCCCTCGTGGGCGTTCGCCGCCCGGATGAAGACGGGGAAGCGCGCTCCCGCCAACGCCTCGTCCACGCGCCACGCGCGGAACGCGTTGACGCCGCGGCCGTGGAGCGCCCGAAGCAGCTCCTCGCGCCCGAGCACCCGGGCCGGGTCGTTCAGCACGCGGAAGGCGGGGCCCGAGGCCGAGAGCCGCGCGTGCGCCTCCGCGGCGGCCGCGCGCTCGTCCGGCCGCAGCCGCTCGAGGTCGGAGAAGATGTAGAGCCCCGGCTCAGCAGCGCGTGGCGGCCGCTCGTAGGCGTGGATGCGGATGCGGTCAGCCAGCGGCCCCGCCCACCACCTCCGGAACCGCCGCATCGTGTGGCGGTCGTGCCCGGCGCAGGCGAGGTAGTGGATCAAGGCGCGCTCGCCGCGTCGGGTCGGAGCGAGAAGTGGGTGTGCACGGCGAGCCAACCCTTCGCCGACCGCCGGAGCACGATCGACGACCGGCCGACGCGCGGGAAAGGCACTCCCGCGGCGTCGAACCCCGTCGAGGACCACCTGGACGCGACCCAAGCGACGCCCCCCACCACGTCGATCCTAGCGAGGTCCAGGTCGAACCGGAAGTCGCGCGTCACCGGCCACGTCTTCCGCCACTGTTCGCGCACCAGCTGCTCGCAACCGTCCGCACGCATCGCGACGCTCCCGAAGCCCAGCGCGACCGGATCGAACAGGCGGGCGCCTCGTGCGTAGTCCACCGACCGCACCGCGGAGGAAAAAGCCTCCAGCCAGTCGTGGATCTCGGCCGACGTCGCTGCCACGCGGCGGATTCTAGGCGGAGCCACGCGTTTCCATGCATGCGACGGGCCCGGGCCCCGAACGCCCGGGCCCGCTCGCGCCCAGCCGTCGCGCTAGTGGTTCCGGTAGTCCGCGTGGCAGGAGTCGCAGCTCTTCTTGACAGCCTTGAAGGCGGCCGTGGCGGCTTCCTTGTTCCCGGTGCGCAGCGCCTCTTCGAGGCTGCCTGCCGCCTTCTCCGCCTCGGCCACGCGCTTGAGGAAGTCCTCGCCCTTCGCCTTCGCCTCCTCGACGCGCGCCATCTCCCGGTAGAGCTCCCAGAGCATCTTGGCCTCGTGCTTGGGGCTCACGTCGGGGGACTTCGCGGGCGGGTTCCAGCCGTTCTCCATCGACTGCTTGAGGAACTCGAACCGGTGGTCCACGTCCACCATCGCCGCGCGCACGCCCTTCGGCTTCACGGCGGCGGGCGGCTTCGGCGCCGCGGCGATCGCCTCGGCGCTCGGCGCCTTGAACTCGCGCACGTCGCGATAGAGCCCCGCGTAGTCCTTGCTCGTCTCGGAGAGCTCGAGCGCCTTCACCGCATCCTCGGCCGACACGCCCTCGAGGCACTCGCGGGCGATCATCGCGGCCGCGGGGCCGCGGTGCTTGCCGTGGTGGCAGTGGACGTACACGGGACCCGGCGACTCCTTCACCGTCTTGATGATCTCGATCTGCTCCTCGATGGTGATCCCGTCGTAGCCGATCGGCACGTGCGCGTACGCGAGCCCGAACTTCGCCGCGAGGTCGACATCGGGCATCGACCCGTCCACCGTGAGGATGGTCTTGTAGCCGAGAGCCTGGAGGTTCCGGAACGCCTCCTCGCCCTCGGGCTGCGCGCCTTGGCCGAGCTTCTCCGACCAGCGCCGGTGTCGGTGGAGTCCCACGGGGTCGCCGTGGTCGTCCACCTTGACGACGGGTGCGGCGGGTGTCTCCGCAGTGCTCTCGCGGTTGGCCTCGCAGCCCAGGAAAAGGACGGAAAGGACCACAACCGCGCCCGACTTCATGGCGAGACAGTTCGCAAGCAGTGTGCCGCACCCTCCACAGGGGAAACCCGTAGCTCTGGAGATACGTCCCCGTACCCGGAGGGTAGCAGAACCGCTACGGGGGAGGTAGGGGGGTCTGGGGGGCACCGCCTTGGCGGCGCCAGGAGGCGCCGCTGTGGCGAGGCGAGCCGTACCCCCTTATTCTCGGAGCTTTTTGAGCTCCTCGGCGAGGACGGGGACCACCTCGAAGGCGTCCCCGACGATCCCGTAGTCCGCCACCTTGAAGATGGGGGCCTCCGGGTCGATGTTGATGGCCACGATGCACTTCGACGTCCGCATCCCGGCCAGATGCTGGATCGCGCCGCTGATCCCAACCGCGATATAGAGCTTCGGGCTCACGGTCTTCCCGGTCTGGCCGACCTGCTCCTCGTGGGGCCTCCAGCCTGCGTCCACGACCGCCCGGCTCGCCCCGAGCACCCCGCCGACCGCCTCCGCGAGCTTCTCGAGGATGCCCCAGTTCTCGGGGCCCTTCATGCCGCGGCCGCCCGACACGATGATGTCGGCCTCGGTCAGGTCGAGCTTCTCGCTCGCCTTCGCGAGGACCTCTTTCACCACCGCTCGCAGGTCCTCCGGCTTCACCCCGGCGTCGATGACCTCGACGGGGGCCGAGCGGCCCTCCCGCGGCTGGGCGGGCGGGAAGACGTTCGGCCGGAGCGTCGCGATGACCATGGGCGACGAGGCCGCGATCGTCGCGACGGCCTTCCCCGCGTAGACGGGCTTTTCCACGCGCGTTTTTCCGTCCGCGACGCCGACCGACGTGACGTCCGTGAGGAGCGCGCTGGACGTGGCCGCCGCGAGGGCCGGGCCCAGGTCCTTTCCGACCACGGAGGCGCCCATCAGGAACAGCCGCGGCTGCGAGGCGGCGACTGCCTTGAGCAGGGCCTTGAGGAAGGCGTCCACGCCGAAGGCATGGAAGGCCTGCGCGTCCGCGACGAGGACCCGGTCGGCGCCGAGCTTTGTGGCCTCCGCGGCCAGCGCGGTCACGCCGTGGCCGACGAGGACCGCGTCGAGGGAGCCCTGGAGCTTGTCGGCGAGCCGCCGGCCCTCGCCGAGGATCTCGGCCGCGGACTTCTTGAGCCTGCCCTTGCTCGTCTCGACGAACGCCGCGACCGCGGCCATCAGCCGGCCCTCGACACGGCGCGCCGCCGCGACCCGAGCGCGGTCGCCCGCGCCCTCGCTCGGCGCCGTTCCCGCCTCGGCATGGCCCCCGCGCCCCCCCTTCTCCGCATCAGATCACCTTCGCTTCCTGCCGAAGCAGCCGGACAAGATCGGGCACGGCTTCCTTTCCCTTTCCGACGATCTTCCCCGGCGGCCGGGCCGGCGGCGGCGAGAGCCTCTCGATCTCGAGGCGGCCCGACGGCGCGGGCGCGTCGATCTCCTCGATCGGCTTCTTCTTCGCCATCATGATCCCCTTGATCGAGGGGTAGCGCGGCTCCGCGAGCCCGCGCTGGGCGGTGAAGACCGCGGGCAGCTTCACCTCGACCACCTCGGTGCCGCCTTCCGCCTCGCGGTGCGCGATGCCCTTCCCGTCCGCGAGGTCGAGCTTCGTCACGAGCGACACGACCGGCAGGTCGAGCAGGCGCGCGACGATGATCCCGACCGCGCTGTTGTCGGCATCGATCGACTGGCGGCCGAAGAGGATCGCGTCGAACTTCCGGCCCTTCAGCGCACCCGCGAGCACGCGCGCGACGCCGAGCGGCCCCCGCGACCCCCCCTTGTCCTTGAGGTGGATCGCCTGGTCGGCGCCCATCGCGAGGGCCTGCCGGATCTCCTTCGTGGCCTCGGGAGGCCCGAAGCAGATCACGGTCACGCTCCCGCCGGTCGCCTCGCGGATCTGCACCGCGCGCTCGAGCGCGATCTCGTCGTACGGCGAGATCACGTGCTCGACGCCCGCGGGGTCGATGGCCTTCCCGTCCGCGCCGACGCGGATCTTCGCCGCGGAGTCGGGGACCCGCTTGATGCAGACGAAGAGGTCCATCGGGGGGATTCTCGCACCGGCTCCAAGGAGGTCAGGGGGCCTCGGGGGCGGGAGGGCGCGGCGGCCTGGCCCCCTAGCCTGCATGATTCAGGAGGACCGCGATCATCCTGCCGCATCGTCAACACGGTCCGCGTCGTTCGGCGCACCACGTCGAGGTGCGAACCAAGACAGCGTGTTCCGGGCGAGGACAGCCTGACGAGATCAAGGAGCGACGACGAAGCTGGCTCCAGAGGAGCCTGCGAGGAGGAGCGACGCAGAGATCGGCTGGATGGACCGCCCAGAACCGCGGGACTCGTGAATGATGCGGGCTAGGGCCAATGGCAGGGACTTTAGCCGGCACGGCGCCTCCTCTTGAGAGGGTAGTTGGACATCTTGACGCGGACGGCCCTTGGGTAGGAGCGTCCGGGCCGTGGCACGACCTGGGCCCGAGTCACTG
>Ga0187892_10006306_pt1 | contig 17750 bp, 14 predicted proteins | sample MA1701073metaG_FD_139345 | JGI IMG/M metagenome (GOLD analysis project Ga0187892, IMG submission 139345) | Bio-ooze microbial communities from a basaltic lava cave in the Kipuka Kanohina Cave System on the Island of Hawaii, USA - MA170107-3 metaG ... | reverse complement strand
CCCGCCGGGGGGCCTGGGCGGTGACGCGCCGCGAGCGGGACGGCCGGCGGGAGGCCCCGCACGCTGGCGTCCCCGCTCGCGGCGCGTCACCACCGGGCGCACCGTCAGGTCCCGGGCGGGCCGTACCTCGGCCCGGGTCTCGGGGACGTGGCTCGCCGCCGTGACGCGGGCCACCGGCGGCCCCGCCACGGGCCGGATCTCGCCGCGGTCCGCCGCCGCGACGCGAGCGTGATGCACGTGGCGGCCGCCGAAATCGTCGGCCTTGACCGTCACCACCGCGTGCTTGACGCGCGCGTGGTCGTAGACGGTGACGTTGTGCGCGTGGATCACCGTCGTGTGGTGCACGACCACCTTGTTCACGACCCGCGGGCCGCCCCAGCCGCCCCACCAGGGGACGCCGGCGAAGCCGCGGCGCCCCCACCAGGGGATGACCGGCTCGCCCCAGCCGAGCGCGCACCAGCCCACGACCGGGCGAACGGCGACGTGGGCCGGCGGGCCGAAGAACACCACCAGCGCCGGCGCGTAGACCGGGCGCACGACGCGCGGGCCCGGCGCCCACGCCCAGACGCCGCGCACCAGCACCCAGCGCCCGTAGTGGTAGGGCGCCCAGCCCCACGGCGCCGCGTCGACCCAGGTCCAGCCGTAGTAGGGATCGCGGATCCACGTGCCGGTGCTGTAGGGGGCCCAGCCGGATGGCGCGTGGCGCGGCGTCCACACCGGGCCGTACGTCTCGATCACCTGCCAGGTCCCGTGCCGATCCAGGTCGGCCTGGCCGTAGACGTCCTCGGGGAGGTAGCGCGTGCTAACCGCGGCGGCGAGCGCCTCGCTGCGCGCGTGGTTCCACTGGTCCCAGGCGTCGGCGCCGGGCGCCGCCGCCGTCAGGATCCGGTCCCCATCGACCACCAGCTCCTGCTCGGGGTCCACGCGCACCGGCTCGCCGCCGGCCGGGACCGCCGTCGCCCAGCCGCCGCGCCGCGCGACGAAGGCGGTGCGCTCGCCGGCGACCGTCACGCGGTAGTAGCCCGGCCGCTCCACCGTGAAGGCCGCGCCCGGGGTGCTCAGCTCCACGGTGGACCCGGGGGCCAGCGCCCGGAGATCGAGGGCCGCGATGCCCGCCGTCACCTTGAGCTGGAGGTGACCCGGGTCGTGGCCGGCCAGCCCGATCGCCGTGGAGGCCCAGGCCCGCGCGTAGGCGCGCGGGCCGATCTGCAGCTCGAGGCTCGCCTCCGGGCCGGTGTAGAGTTCGTCGCCCGGGGCGAGGGGGATGTTGGGCTGGGCGGCCGCCCAGTCCTCGGCGCCCGGCCGCCAGAAGGACACCTGGCCGTGGAGGTAGCTGAGGCGCGGCGGGGTCGGGTCGACGCTCCCGGCGGGGCCGCCCTCCCCGGCCCGTCCCGGCGGGGCCGTGCCCAGCGCGAGCAGGAGCAGGACGACGGTCGCGAGTGCGCGGCGGCTGTTCATGGCCTTTTCCCTACCTTCCCATCGGCTGGGCACCTTCCGGTCGGCTGCTTCTTGGCGGTCAGACGGGGACCGGGCGGGGGAATTCGTCAGGGCGCCTCGATGGCCTGGGCGGCGGCGAGGTCGGCGATGCGCCGGTCGTCGTAGCCGAGCAGGCCCGACAGGACGGCCCGGGTGTGCTCCCCGATGCGGTAGGGGGCGGGGCCCCGCGGCCCTACCGGCCGGCCGTCCACGTGGTAGGGGCTCCCGGTGACGCGGACACCCTCGCGGGCGGGGTGGGGCACGGTGGGGAAGAAGCTGCGCGCGGCCAGGTGGGGCTCGGCCACCAGCTCGGCCGGGCGCAGCACGGGAGCGCAGGGGATGCGGGCCTCGCCGAGCGCCCGCAGCGCCTCCTCGACGCTCGGAAAGCCCGACAGCCAGGAGGTGATGACCTCGCGCAGGGCCCGCCAGTTCCGGCGCCGGGCCTCGCCGGTGGCGAAGCGGGGATCCTGGCCGAGGTCGGAGCGCTGCATCAGGGCCTGGAGCCGCGGCCAGAGCTGGGGCGCCCCCATGAACTGCATGGCGAGGTAGCGCCCCCCGATGCGGTGGACCACCATGCCGGGCCGCGGGTTGCCCAGCTCGCCGCCCCCGTTGAGCACGGAGCCGAAGCTCAGGCTGTCGGCCGCCACCAGGGCCTCGAGCATCGAGACGTCGAGATGGGCGCCCCGCCCGGTGCGGCCCCGGCGCCAGAGCGCGGCCGTGATGAGGCCGAAGGCGTGGGTGCCGGCCAGGACGTCCGCCGCCTGCAGGTTCGAGGCGCGCGGCGCCGCCTCGTCGCCCTGCTCGAGATGCATGAGCCCCGAGATGGCGTTGACGACGTGGGCGAAGGCGGGCTTGAGCCGCCACGGCCCCGTCTGGCCGAAGCCCGAGATGGAGCAGTACACGATGTCGGGGCGCACCTGGCTGACGGCCGCGTGGTCGCAGCCCAGGCGCGCCACCACGCCCGGCGTGAAGTTCTCCACGAAGACGTCGGCCCGGCGGGCGAGGTCCAGGACCACCTCGCGTCCCCGCGGGTGGGCGAGGTCCACGGCCACGCTCTCCTTGCCGGCGTTGACGCGGCTGAAGTAGCTCGACTGGTCGTCGCGCCCGGGCTCGAGCTGGATGGGACTGCGCCGCATCTCGTCGCCCTCCCGCGCCCGCTCGATCTTGATGACGCGCGCGCCGAGGTCGGCGAGGAGCCGCGTGCAGTAGGGGCCGGCGAGGACGCGGGTGAGGTCGACGACGATCAGACCGTCGAGCGGTGGGGCCTCGTCGGGCACCCGCGCAGTATAGCAGCGCCGGCTCGGGCGGGTGCGGGCGTGATACCCTTCCGGGGGGCGGCGGCCGGTCACGGCCAGGAGGAAACACCGATGCCGGGACGATTCGAGGGCAAGGTGGCGCTGGTCACCGGGGGCGCGTCCGGGATCGGGGCCGCGACGGCGCGGCGGCTCGGCCGCGAGGGCGCCCGCGTGGTGGTCGCCGACGTGGCCGAGGCAGGCGCCCGCGCCACCGCGCGCGAGATCACGGCGGCGGGCGGCACGGCGCTCGACTGCCGCGCCGACGTGGCCGACCCGGCCGACGTCGCCCGGATGATCGCCCGGGCCCAGGAGGCCTACGGCCGGCTCGACGTGCTGCACAACAACGCCACCGTCGTCGAGAGCGGCCCCATCGAGCGGCTGACGCTGGAGGGCTGGAACCGCACGCTGGCCGTGAACCTGACGGCCACCTTCCTCGGCATCAAGCTCGCGGCGCCCGCGCTCCGGGCCGCCGGCGGCGGGGCCATCGTCAACACCGCGTCGATCTCGGGGCTCGGCGGCGACTACGGCCTGGCCGCCTACAACGCGGCCAAGGCCGGCGTCATCAACCTGACCCGCACCGCCGCGCTGGAGCTGGCCCGCCACCGGATCCGCGTCAACTGCGTCTGTCCGGGCGGGGTGGCCACCCCGCTGCTCGGCTCGCTCCTCGGCGACAACGCCCCCGTCCCCCACTGGACGGTGGCCGGGCGGCCCTCCGACGGGCTCGACCCCGAAGAGCGGCGCCGCTTCCGCGATCGGCTCACGCGGGCCCATCCCCTCGGCCGGCTCGGCACCGCCGAGGAGATTGCCGCCGTCGCCTGCTTCCTGGCCTCCGACGACGCGTCCTTCGTCACCGGCGCCGCCGTCGTCGCCGACGGCGGCCTCACGGCGCACACCGGCATCCCGAGCCCGCGCGGCGAGGCGCGCGGCCAGGAGGGGGCATCATGAACTACCGCGCGATCTCCGCCGACTGCCACATCGACCTCTGCTGGCTGCCGCCCGACCTCTTCACGTCCCAGGCCCGCGCCGCCCTGCGCGACCGCATGCCCTACGTCACCGACGGACCCCGGGGCCCGATCTGGGTCAGCCGGGGCGGCGGCTACTTCGGGCTCGTCAACGGCATGGGGTCGGCGGGCCGGGAGTACGTGCCCGGCCAGATCCACCGCTCCGACCGCATGGCGGCGACGGGGCTCTACGAGGACGGCAGGAAGGGCATCCGGCGCCTCACCGAACCCGACCTGCGCCTGCGCGACCAGGACCGGGACGGCGTCCAGGCCGAGGCCCTCTACGGCATCCTGGGCACGGCGGCGCGGCTCAACGACCCGGAAGCGGCGCTCGAGGTCATGCGCATCTACAACGAGTGGCTGGCCGACTTCTGCGCCACCCACCCCGAGCGCTACGCCGGCCTCGCCTGCATCCCGAACCAGCCGATCGAGGCGGCGGTGGAGGAGATCGAGCGCGTGGCCAAGCGGGGCGCGCTGCGCGGGCTCGACATCGCCAACACGGTGGACATGACACCGCTCTGGGACCCCGCCTGGGAGCCGGTGTGGACGGTGGCGAGCGCGGCGCGCCTGCCCGTCCACTTCCACACGGTGGGCGGCCGGCTGCCCGAGCCCGTGCGCCGGGCGCTGGACCCGGCCCTGGCCGCCCAGGGTGACGGCGACACGCCCGTGCTGCCGCGGTCCGCCGCCCGCGCCGCCTTCGCCGTGCACATCACGGGGTTCCAGATGCACATGGCGAACGTGCTCACCTCGGTGATCTTCGGGGGCGTGCTCGAGCGCTACCCGGCCCTGCGCCTCGTGATCGGCGAGAGCGGGATCGGCTGGATCCCCTACGTGCTGGACCGCATGGACGCCGAGTGGGAGGACCAGTTCACCGACCTGCCGCTCAGCATGAAGCCCAGCGAGTACTGGCGGCGGCAGTGCCGCGCCACCTACCAGACCGACCGCATCGGCATCAAGCTGCTCGACGACCTCGGCGTCGAGACCATCATGTGGGGCTCGGACTTCCCCCACCCGGACGGGGTCTGGCCCGACTCGCAGGAGTACATCGAGCGCGAGCTCGGCCACCTGCCGGCGGCCACGCGGCGGCGCATCGTCTGCGACAACGCCGCCGAGCTCTACGGCTTCACCGGCCCCGCCGCGCGCTGAGGGCGGGCGCGGCGGCGCCTTTTAGGATCGGCTCCCCGGGGCGGTCCGGCCCGACGGCCTCACCGCGTCATCGACACCCGGAAGACCTGCTGCCGGCAGTCGCCCTCGATGCCGGAGCCGGTGACGAGCAGGCGGGTCACGGTCTTCCAGGGGGTCGGCTCGCTGTCCGCTTGTTGGCGAGGGCGAGCACCCTCAGGGTGGCGACCTGCTGGCCGTCCTGGGTCGCGATGCCCGGGGCGGGCTAGAGCAGGCCCAGCTCGAGGCGCGCGGCCTCGGACATCTTGCTCGGGTCCCACGGCGGGTCGAAGGTCACCTCCACCGCGACGTCGGTGACCCCCGGCACCCCCCGCGCCCGCGCCTCCACCTCGGCGGGCAGGCTCTGGGCGGCCGGGCAGCCGGCGGCGGTGAGCGTCATCCGGATCGCCACCTTGCCCTGCGGGTCGACGTCGACCCCGTAGATCAGCCCCAGCTCGTGGATGTTGACGGGGATCTCCGGGTCGAAGACGGTCCGGAGCGCCTCCACCACCTGCCGCTCGATCAGGGCGACGTCGGCCATCCGGTCCTCCGTCACTCGGTGGACACCGGCTCGGTGGCGCCGGACAGCGCGGCGTTGAACGTGTGCCAGGGCAGGGTGGCGCACTTGACGCGGGCGGGGAACTCCCGCACGCCGGCGAACACCGCCAGCCGGTCGCCCGCCTCCGGGTCGGCCTCGGCGTCGCCCGTCACCATGGCCCGGAAGCGCTCGAAGAGCGCGAGGGCGTCCTCCGGCGTCTTGCCCCGCACCTCGCTCGTCATCACCGAGGCGGCGGCCCGGGAGATGGCGCAGCCCGTGCCCTGGAAGGCCACCTCCCGGATCACGCCGTCGGCCAGCTCCAGCTCGACGGACACGCGGTCGCCGCAGAGCGGGTTGTAGCCCTCGGCGGCGCCGGTTGGCTCGGCCAGCTTGCGGAAGTTGCGCGGCTTCTTGTGGTGGTCGAGGATGACCTGCTGGTACAGCTCGCGCAGCTCGGACATCAGCCGAAGATCTCGCGCACGCGGGCGAGCCCGGCCACCAGCCGGTCGATCTCCTCCCGGGTGTTGTAGAACGCCAGCGAGGCGCGGGTGGTGGCGGGGACGCCGAAGCGGGTCATGACGGGCATGGCGCAGTGATGCCCGGTGCGGACGGCGATGCCCTCCCGGTCCAGGATCGTGCCCACGTCGTGGGCGTGCACGCCCTCCACCACGAACGACAGCACGCTGGCCTTGTCCCGGGCGGTGCCGATGAGGCGCACGTCCGGCACCGCCTCGAGCGCGGCCGTGCCATAGGCGAGCAGCTCGTGCTCGTAGGCGGCCACCCGGTCCAGCCCGAGCCCCTCCAGGTACTCGAGCGCGACGCCCAGCCCGATGCCGCCCGCGATGTGGGGCGTCCCCGCCTCGAACCGGTAGGGCACGTCGTTGTAGACGGTCTTCTCGAAGCTCACCGACTTGATCATGTCGCCGCCGCCCTGGAACGGCGGCATCCGCTCGAGCCACTGGGCCTTGCCGTAGAGCGCCCCGATGCCGGTGGGACCGAAGACCTTGTGGCCCGAGAAGGTGTAGAAGTCGCAGTCGAGCTCCTGCACGTCCACGCGCATGTGGGCCACGGCCTGGGCGCCGTCCAGCAGCACCGGCACCCCCTCGCGATGGGCGGCCTGGATCATGGCGCGCACGGGCAGCACGGTGCCAAGCGCGTTGGAGACGTGGGCCACGGCCACCAGCCGCGTGCGCGGGCCGAGGAGGCGCTCGAAGGCCTCGAGCGGGACCGCGCCGGCGTCGTCGATGGGCACGACCCGGAGGGTGGCGCCGCGCTCTTCGCAGAGCATCTGCCAGGGGACGATGTTGGAGTGGTGCTCGAGCCCGGTGATGAGCACCTCGTCGCCCGCCCCCACCACCTGCCGGCCCAGGGTGAACGCCACCAGGTTGATGCCCTCGGTGGCGCCCCGCACGAACACGATCTCGCGCGGGTCGGCGGCGTGGAGGAAGCGCTGGATGCGCCCGCGCGCGCCCTCGTAGGCCTCCGTCGCGCGCTCGCTCAGCCGGTGCACCCCGCGATGGACGTTGGCGTTGTCCTGGGTGAAGTAGCCCAGGATGGCGTCCAGCACCACCTGGGGCTTCTGGCTCGTCGCCGCGTTGTCCAGATAGGCGAGCGGCCGGCCGTGGACCTCCTGGTGCAGGATGGGGAAGTCCTTGCGCACGCGCTCCACGTCCCACGCCGCCGTCGCTCTGCGTCCGCTCATGCCGCCTCCTCCTGGACCCGCCCGCCGTCGAGCCGCCCGGCCAGGAGGCCGTCGAGCCACTCCCGCACCGGCGCGGCCCGGATCCCCCCGAGGGCCTCGGCGGCGAAGCCGTAGGCGACCAGCGCCCGCGCCGCCGCCAGGCCGAGGCCGCGGCTCCGGAAGTAGAAGATGGCCTCGTCGGCGAGCTGGCCGTCGGCGGCGCCGTGGCTGCACTTGACGTCGTCGGCGAAGATCTCGAGCTGGGGCTTGCTGTCCACCTCCACGCCCTCGGAGAGCAGGAGGTTCTTGTTGGTCTGATGGGCGTCGGTGCCGTCGGCGCCCCGGCGCACGACGACCCGCCCGCTGAAGACGCTGCGCGCGCGGCCGTCGAGCACGCCCTTGAAGAGCTGCCGGCTCGTGGCTCGCGGCGCCGCGTGGTCCACCACCGTCTGGACGTCGCCGTGCTGGGCGCCGCCGAGCACGGAGAGGCCGGCCAGCGTGCACCGGGCGCCCTCCTCGGCCAGCGTCACGTGGCTCTCGCGCCGCACCAGCCGCCCACCGAACGTGACGACGGCCGCCTCGCACCGGCTGTCCCGCGCCTGGCGGACCCGGAGCCGGCCCACGTGGGCGGCGGCCGCGCCCTCGCGCACCACGGCCACGTGGTCGAGGGCGGCGCCGGGCTCGAGGACCACCTCGGTCACGGCGTTGGTCAGGTAGGCGCCCGGCGCCGGCGCGGCATAGGCCTCCAGCACGGTGGCGCGGCTGCCCGCGCCGAGCAGCAGGAGGTTGCGGGGGTGGCCGATCCGCGCCGCCCCCCCGGCGCTGGCGAGGAAGAGGAGGAGCAGGGGAGCCTCGAGCGTCGCGCCCTCCCGGATCTCGACCAGCGCCCCGTCCCGCCAGAAGGCCAGGTTCAGGAGGGCGAAGGCCTCGGCGGGGCCGTCGGGGACGGCGTCCAGGGCGCCGCCGAGGTGGCGCCGGAGGGCGGGGCCGTCCGCCCGCGCCGCCTCGGCCAGGCTCGCCGCCCGCACGGATCCGTCGGCGGGCGGCGTCGACAGCGCGGGAGCGTAGCGGCCGTCCACGAACACGAGCCGGCCGGCCACCGGCACGTCGGGGGCGAGGGCCGCGAGGGCGGCCGGCGTCGGCGCCGGCGCGTCGCCGTCCGGGCCGAGGTCCAAGGCCATGGCCTCGAGGGCGGCCAGGCGCGTGTAGCGCCACTCCTCGTCCCGCGTGGTGGGCAGGCCCCGGGCAGCGAAGCGCGCGAAGGCCGCCCGCCGCAGCTCGCGGAGCCAGTCCGGTTCGCGCGGGCCCGTCCCGAGCGCCCGCGGGTCGAAGGCGGCACGCAGGGTGTCGACGGACAGCCCGGTCGGCGTGAGCGTGCCGGCCGTCATGCGCCCCCCGCCTCGGCCTGGATCCAGTCGTAGCCCCGCGCCTCCAGGGCCTCGGCCAGCTCCTTGCCGCCGGAGCGGGCGATGCGGCCCCCGGCCAGCACGTGCACCCGGTCCGGCGTGACGTGGGACAGGATGCGCTGGTAGTGGGTCACGAGCAGGATGGCGTTGTCGGGCCCGCGCAGCCGGTTGATGCCCGTGGCCACCGTGCGGAGGGCGTCGATGTCGAGCCCCGAGTCCGTCTCGTCGAGGATGGCGAGCCGCGGCTCCAGGAGCGCCAGCTGGAGGATCTCGTTGCGCTTCTTCTCGCCGCCGGAGAAGCCCTCGTTGACCGAGCGGCTGGTGAAGCTCGGGTCCATGTCCACCAGCTTGAGCTTGTCCTTGAGGACGGCGAGGAACTCCATGGCGTCGAGCTCCTCGAGCCCCCGGTGGGCGCGCACCTCGTTGACGGCGGCCTTGAGGAACTGGGCGTTGCTGACCCCGGGGATCTCCACCGGGTACTGGAAGGCCAGGAACACCCCGGCCCGGGCCCGCTCCTCGGGCGGCATGGCGAGGAGGTCGCGCCCGTCGAAGCGCACCTCGCCCCGCGTCACCGTGAAGGCCGGGTGGCCGGCCAGGACGTGGGCCAGCGTGCTCTTGCCGGAGCCGTTGGGCCCCATGACGGCGTGCACCTCGCCGGCCCGCACCTCGAGGTCGATGCCGCGCAGGATCTCCTTGTCGGGGACCCCGGCGTGGAGCGCGCGGATGCTCAGGAGCGCATCGGCCATGGCTAGCCCACGCTGCCTTCGAGGCTCACGCCGAGGAGCCGGGTCGCCTCCACGGCGAACTCCATCGGCAGGTTCTTGAAGACCTCCTTGCAGAACCCGTTGACGATCAGCGACACGGCGTTCTCGCCCGAGATCCCCCGCTGCTTGCAGTAGAAGAGCTGGTCCTCGCCGATCTTCCGCGTCGAGGCCTCGTGCTCCACCACCGCCGAGGCGTTGGCCACCTCGATGTAGGGGAAGGTGTGGGCGCCGCACTCGCTCCCCAGCAGCATGGAGTCGCACTGGGTGTAGTTCCGGGCGTTGGCGGCCCGGGGCAGCACCTTCACCAGGCCCCGGTAGGTGTTGTTGCCGTGGCCGGCCGAGATGCCCTTGGAGATGATGGTGCTCCGCGTGTCGCGGCCGATGTGGATCATCTTGGTGCCGGTGTCGGCCTGCTGGCGGTTGGCGGTGAGGGCCACCGAGTAGAACTCGCCCACCGAGCCGTCGCCCTGCAGGATCACGCTCGGGTACTTCCAGGTGATGGCCGACCCCGTCTCCACCTGGGTCCAGGAGATGCGCGACCGCGCGCCCTGGCACTTGCCGCGCTTGGTGACGAAGTTGAAGATGCCGCCCTTGCCGTCCTTGTCCCCGGCGTACCAGTTCTGCACCGTGGAGTACCGGATCTGGGCGCCCTCCAGCGCGATCAGCTCCACCACCGCCGCGTGGAGCTGGTTCTCGTCCCGCATGGGGGCCGTGCACCCCTCGAGGTAGCTCACGTAGCTGCCCTCGTCCGCCACGATGAGCGTGCGCTCGAACTGCCCGGAGCCCGCCGTGTTGATGCGGAAGTAGGTGGACAGCTCGAGCGGACAGCGTACCCCCTTGGGCACGTAGCAGAAGGAGCCGTCGCTGAACACGGCCGAGTTCAGCGCGGCGTAGAAGTTGTCGGTGTGGGGGACCACGGTGCCGAGGTAGCGCTCCACCAGCTCGGGGTGCTCCTGCACCGCCTCGGAGAACGAGCAGAAGATGATGCCCATCTCGCGCAGCTTGTCCTTGAACGTGGTGCCCACCGACACGCTGTCGAACACCGCGTCCACCGCCACCCCGCTCAGCCGCTTCTGCTCCTCCAGCGGGATGCCGAGCTTCTCGAACGTGCGCAGGATCTCCGGGTCCACCTCGTCCAGGCTCGCCGCCACCTTCTGCTTGGGCGCCGAGTAGTAGACGATCGACTGGTAGTCGATGGGCGGGTGGGTCACGTTGGCCCAGCGCGGCTCCCCCGCCGCCCGCTCGAGGGCCGTGAAGTGCCGGTAGGCCCGGAGCCGCCACTCCAGCAGGAACGCGGGCTCGTTCTTCTTGGCCGAGATCAGCCGCACCACGTCCTCGGACAGCCCCGGCGGGATCGAGTCGGCCTCGACGGCCGTGACGAACCCGTAGGGGTACTGCCGCTCGGCGAACGCCTCGATGGTGCGCGCGGACTTGCTCACGGCTTCTCGCTCGCTCATGGGCGCCAGGATACGCCATTTTCGGCTACATGGCGACCCCTTTGGTCGTATATCAGAACATTCCCATTAAATCGGTATGTTACATCACACGAGCTCAGCCCCTGATTCGCCGATCGGCCAGGGCCGCGCCCTGGGCCAGCGCCTCCAGCTTGGCCCAGGCGATCTCGGGGTGGACGCGCCCCCCGAGGCCGCAGTCGGTGGAGGCGATCACCCGCTCCCGGCCCACGAGGCCGGCGAACCGCCCGATGCGCTCGGCCACGAGCTCGGGGTGCTCCACCACGTTGGTGGCGTGGCTCACCACGCCGGGCACGAGCAGCTTGCCGTCGGGCAGCTTGACGTCCTGCCAGACGCGCCACTCGTGCTCGTGGCGGACGTTGCCCGCCTCGAAGGAGTAGGCGCCCGCCCGGACGGCCAGCATCACGTCCACGATGTCGCGGAGCGGGATGTCGGTGGTGTGGGGGCCGTGCCAGCTCCCCCAGCACAGGTGAAAGCGCACGCGGTCCTCGGGCAGCCCCCGGAGCGCGTGGTTGAGCGCCTCCACGCGGACCATGGAGAAGCGCCGGTACGCCTCCACCGTGGGCTCCGGGTTGATCATGTCCCAGTTCTCGGCGATGGCGGGGTCGTCGAGCTGCAGGATGAGGCCCGCCTCCACGATGGCCCGGTACTCGTGACGCAACGCCTCCGCGCACGCCCAGAGGAACGCCTCCTCGGTCGGGTAGTGGCGGTTGGCGATGCGCGAGGCGCTGCCCGGCGCGATGGAGGTCATGAACCCCTCCGCCAGGCCGGCCGCCTCGAGCGCGGCCCGGAGGTTGGCGATGTCCGTCCGGATCGCCTCGTGCCCCGTGTAGGTGAGGGGGCCGACGCACACCGGCCAGCGGGCGGCCCGGGGCCCCGTCGAGACCCCGGAGTCGGGATCGGCGTAGGCGGCCGGAAAGCGCAGCCGGTCTCGCCGGTCGGCGAAGCTCGTCAGGACGGTCTCGCCGGGGCCGGAGCGGCGCGCCGGCAGGTCGTAGAGCCCGGTGGTCGTGAGCTCGAGGCCTCCCAGGCGCTGGAAGCAGTAGCTCCACCAGGCCCGGTAGTTCACCCGGTGGCCCATGGCCTTGCCGTACTCGCCGTCGCCGGGCACGTCGATGCCGACCTCGCGCTGCCGGCGGACCACCTCCGCGACGGCGGACCGGAGGCGCGACTGGAACTGCGCCTCGTCCACCCCCTGGCCGGCCTCCCGCGCGCGGTTGACCTCGACGAGGTCGTCCGGTCGGGGCAGGCTCCCGGCGTGGGTGGTGAGGATGCGGTCGCGGCTGTCCCTCATGCCGCGGTCCGCGGCGAGCGTCCGCCGCGCAGCACGCGGCCGGGCAGGGCGCCGGTGTGCTCGCCGCCCGCGATCACCACCCGCCCGTTGACCACGACGTGCGCGACGCCGGTGGCGTAGCGGTGGGGCTCCTCGTAGGTGGCCAGGTCGCGCACCCGCGCGGGGTCAAAGGCCACCACGTCGGCCCGGGCCCCCGGCGCCAGCACGCCGCGGTCGGCGAGGCCGAGCCGCCGGGCGGGCAGGCTCGTCATCTTCATGACCGCCTCCGGCAGCGAGAGGAGCGCCTCGTCCCGCGCGTAGCGCCCCAGCACCCGCGGGAAGGTGCCGTAGCTCCGCGGGTGCGGCTTGCCCTGGCCCAACTCGCCCTCCACCGCCAGGGCCGAGCCGTCGGAGCCGATCATGACGGCGGGGTGGACGAGGGCGCGGCGAAGGTCCGCCTCGTCGAGCTGGAACAGGATCATGTAGCCCTTGCCCCCCTCGGCCAGGATCAGGTCCATGGCCGCGTCGAGGGGATCCTGCTTCCAGGCGGCGGCGATCTCGGACAGCCGGCGCCCCTGGCAGTCCGGCCGCGCGGGCGAGTAGGCCACCATGATGTCCCCCCACCCGAGCCCGCGGAGCAGGATGGGGCTGCCGCCCGTGAGATCGGCGCGGATGCGGGTGCGCTCGGCCGGATCGCGCAGGCGCCCGAGCATCGCCTCGATGCCGCCCTCCAGCGCCCAGTCGGGCAGGAGCGTGCGGAGGGTGGTGCTGGAGGCGGTGTAGGGGTACACGTCGGCCATCACGTCGAGCCCCTCGGCGCGCGCGGCCTCGATGAGCCGGAGCGCATCCGCCACGCGGCCCCAGTGGGGCCGCCCCGCCGCCTTGATGTGGCTCACCTGGACGGGCAGGTCGCCCTCCCGGCCCACGCGGATCGCCTCGGCCACGGCGTCGAGCAGCGTCGCCCCCTCGCCCCGGATGTGGCTCGCGTAGAAGCCGCCGCGGCCCCCGGCCGGCGCGCCAGCGCCACGATCTCCTCGGTGGCCGCGTAGGAGCCGGGGGCGTAGATGAGGCCCGTGGCCAGCCCGACCGCCCCCTGGGCCATGGACTCGTCCACGAGGCGCTCCATCGTGGCGAGCTCCCGCGCGGTGGGCGGCCGCCGCGCGAAGCCCATGGCGGCCATGCGCACGGTGCCGTGGCCGATGAGCTGGGCCACGTTCAGCGCCACCCCGCGCGTCTCGTAGCCGCGGAGGTAGTCGCCCATGCCGTTCCAGGAGAAGTCCATGCCGGGCGGCAGGTAGAGGGCGAAGCCGCGCATGTCCTGACGGTGCTCGTCCGACACGGGGGCGGGGGAGAAGCCGCAGTTGCCCACCACCTCCGTCGTCACGCCCTGGCGGATCTTGGACTCGGCGCGGGGGTTGGCCCAGAGGCGCCAGTCCGAGTGCGAGTGCATGTCGATGAAGCCGGGGGTGACGGTCAGGCCGCTGGCGTCCACGGTGCGGCCGGCCGGCTCGCGGCCGAGGTCGCTGACGGCGGCGACGGCGTCGTCCGTGATGCCCACGTCCGCCCGGCGAGCCGGGGTCCCGGTGCCGTCGATGACCTGGCCGCCCACGATCTTGATGTCGAGCACGCGCCACCTCCGGGAATCGGGTTCACGACCGGCCCATTCTACGTCACGGTGGCTGCGGCGCCGCGGTGGGAGTACGCTCGCGGCGTGCTGGAGGAGCGGCTCACGGCGGCGGTCCGGGACCTCGTGCTGGCGAGCCCGCGGCTGGCGGCCCACGCGGGCGGCCCCGGCGAGGTCCACCGGATGCTCGCCGCCATCGAGAGCCTGTGGCTCGACGTCGGCGGCGCGCGTGTCCACCTGGATTGGCACCCGAGCCCGACGGCACGGGCCACGGTCGTCTTCCAGCCGGGCAGCGGGGCCCACGCCCGGCTCTACTTCCTGCTGGGCGGACTCCTCGCGCGCCGGGGCTACCACGTGCTGGCCATCGACCGCCCCGGCCACGGGCTCTCGGAGGGCGCCCGCGGAGATTGCACCGTGGAGGAGGCCGTCGCCGTCGCGGGGGCGGCCATCGACCTCGCCCGCCGCCGCTTCGGGCTCCCCGTGGTCCTGATGGGGTCGAGCCTCGGCGGCCTCCTGACGGTGTGGGGGCTCCTGGCCGGGCTCCGGCCCGACCTGGCCGTCGCCCACAACTTCGTCTACCCGGGCAAGCTCGTGTCGATGCGCTGGCGCGCGCGCTTCATCCGCCGCTGGCGCCGCGCCCCGTATCCCCTGGTGAAGCTGGTCCACGGGCTCGAACGGCTCTCCAACGACCCGGCCGTGGCGGCGTACCTCCGGAGCCGGTCCGACCCCGGGGCGGCGTGGGAGCTGAGCCCCCGGAGCGTGGCGAGCCTGTTCGGCCACGTGGCCCCGCGGCCTCCTGCCCACGCGCCCGAGACGCTGATCCTCACCGGGGACCGGGATCGGGCGATCCCGGCCTGGGCGACCCGGTTCTTCGCCTGGTGGGCGGGGCTGCCGCGCTACGAGGTGGCCGTGGTGCCGGGCGCCGGCCACCTCCTGTTCCACGACCACCTGGACCGCTCGGTCCCCCTGGTCGCGGACTGGCTCGACACTCGGCTGCCCGCCCCGCGCCCGGGCTGACGGGTCACCGGCCCCGCCCGAGCTCGTCCAGGAGCGTTCCGGCCGCGCGCAGGTCGTGGGTGTCGAAGCCCTCGGTGAACCAGCCGTGGACAGGGGCGAGGAGGCTCCGCGCGTCCTCGGCGCGCCCGGCGTCCCGCCAGAGGCGCGCCAGGCTCGTCGCCGCCCGCAGCTCGAGCGACCGGAGCTCGCGGCGCCGCGCGAGGTCGAGCGCGCGCTCGAAGCACCGCTCGGCCTCGGCGAGGGCGCCCGGGGCGGCCAGCCGTCTGAGCTCGCCCTCCACCCGGTGGACCTCGGAGCCGTAGACGCCATAGCTCTCGGCGTCGCCCATCTCGGCCAGCAGCTCGAGCCCGCGTCCGGGCGCCCCCGCCTCGGCGTAGAGCGAGACCACGATGCACTTGCCCATGGCTTTGCGCCACGTCCGAATGTCGGAGGCCAGGTGCTCCTGCTGTAGCGCGTCCAGGGCGGCCACGTCGGCGCCCGAGGGGTCGACCCCGCGCAGGAGCACCGCCATGTCGGGGCGGCGGCCGCGGAAGTCGTGGGCGTCGATGACGGCCAGGCACCGCTCGGCCGTCGTGGCGGCGCCCCGCCGGTCCCCGCAGAGGTAGGCGAGCGCGGAGGCGAAGCTGAGGGCGAGCGTCCGGGTCATGGCGTGGCCGAGGGTCTCGGCCAGGCGGACGGCCTCGTGCATGGTCGCCCGCGCGCGGTCCGGGTAGCCCATGAACCACTGGCCCACGGCCATGAAGTAGCGGCAGCAGGCGCCGGGATCGTGGCCGGCGTACACGGAGGCGATGCCGCCATGGCGCTCGCGGTCGTAGAGCGCGATCCCCCGCTCGAGGTGCGGCAGCGCCCGCCGCACCTCGCCCATGGACACGAGGGTCGGCCACAGGCTGTGGTGGGCCTCGAGGAGCTGGCCGCCGTCGTCGCCCCGTCCGGCGAGGTCGAGCAGCCGCTGGCCGGCCTCCAGCGCCGCCTCGTAGCTCCCCCGCGTGAACTGCACGTACCAGAGCCCCCACAGGGCGGGGAACCGGCGGGAGGCGTCGTCGAGCCGCTCGGCCAGCGCGAGGGCCGTCCGGTAGGACGCCTCCACGACCGGCGAGGACGGCCCGTGCATCGAGATCAGCGGGGCGCCCAGCGCGATCCTCACGTCGAGCGCGTCGGACAGGGTGGCCGGCGTCTCCGGGAGCCCGCCCAGCAGCGCCAGCGCGCGCGCGCGAAGAAGTCCACCGCCTCCCGGCTCGCCGAGCGTGCCGCTGCCTTGGCCCCCGCCTCGGAGAGGTAGCGGACGGCCTTGTCGGCGAGGGCGGCGCGCTCGGCGTGGTGGGCGAGGACCTCGGCGTGCTCGCCGAGGCGGTCGGCGTGGGCGCGCTCGAGCGCCTCCAGGATGGTGGCGTGGAGCGCGCGGCGGCGCTCCTGGAGGACGCCCCCGTAGGCCACCTCGTGGGTGAGGGCGTGCTTGAAGGTGTACTCGAGCTCGGGGAAGAGCCGCGCCTCGTAGAGCAGCTGGGCCGCCTGGAGCTCGGCGAGCGCCGTCGGCAGGGCGTCGTCGGCCAGCTCGGCCACCGCGGCCAGGAGCGGCACCGGCACGTCCTTGCCCACGACGGCGGCGGCCTGGAGCAGGCGCTTCAGCTCCGGGCGCAGGCGGTCGATGCGCGCGGCGAGGATGGCCTGCACGCTCGGCGGCACCTGGACGGTCGCGGCGGCCCGGACGAGGCGGTAGGCGCCGGGCGCCCCGGTCAGCACGCCCGTCTCCACCAGGGCGCGCACGCTCTCCTCCAGGAACAGCGGGTTGCCCTCGGTCCGCTCCACGAGGACCGGGGCGAGCGCGGCGATGGACGCGTCCTCCCCGAGCAGCGCCCGCAGCAGGGCGTCGGCGCCCTCCGGCGGCAGGGGATCGACGCGGAGCTGGCGGTAGTAGGTCTTGCTGCCCCAGCCGTGGCGGTACTCCGGCCGGTAGTTGACGGCGAGGAGGACGGGGGCGCTGCCCAGGCTGTCGGCCAGGCCGTCCAGCACGGCCTGGGTCTCGGTGTCGATCCAGTGCAGGTCCTCGAACACGAGCACGAGCGGCTGCACGCGGCTCTCCCGCAGGAGCACGCGCTTGGCGCTCTCCAGCGCTCGCTGGCGCCGCCCGCGCGGCTCGAGAGCCGAGAACGCCTCGCCCGGCTCCGGCACGTCGAGGATCCACAGCATGGCCGGCACCGCGTCCTCGAGCGCCCGGTCGAGGGTGAGGAGCGTGCCCGTCACCTTGGCCCGGGCGGCGCGGTGGTCGTCCGGCTCCTCGATGCCGAAGTAGCCGCGCAGGAGCCCGGCCAGCGGCAGGAACGGCGTGGCCTTGCCGTAGGAGACGGAAGTGGCCGCGAGCACCCGCCAGCCGTCCACGTGATGCGAGCGGAGGAATTCGTGGAAGAGGCGCGACTTGCCCACGCCCGCCTCGCCGCCGACGGCCACCAGCTGGCCCCGTCCCTGCCGGGCCTGGGCCGCCGCCTGGAGCAACTGGTTCATCTCGGCGTCGCGCCCGACGAAGCGGCTCAGGCCGCGGGTCCCCGCCGCCTGGAGCCGGGTGCGCGCGGCGGTGGCGCCCGTCAGCTCGAAGACCTCCACCGGCCCCGGCAGGCCCTTGACGGGCACCGGCCCGAGCGGCCGGACCTGGACGAACGCCTCGGCCAGGCGCAGCGTGTCGAGCGTCAGCCGCGTGGCGCCGGCGGGGGCGAGCTGCTCCATGCGGGCGGCCAGGTGGGTGGTCTGGCCGACCGCCGTGTAGTCCATGCGGAGGTCGCTGCCCACCGAGCGGACCACCACGTCGCCCGAGTGCAGGCCGACGCGGATCTGGGCCTCCACGCCGTGGGTCCGCCGCGCCTGCTCCGCGTAGCGGCGGACGGCCTCGTGCATGCGGAGCGCGGCGTAGCAGGCGCGCACGGCGTGGTCCTCGTGGGCCAGCGGCGCGCCGAAGAGCGCCATGATCCCGTCGCCCATGACCTGGTTCACCGTGCCCTCGTAGCGGTGGACGGCCTCCATCATACGCTCCAGCAGCGGGTCCAGGATCTT
>Ga0187892_10006303_pt1 | contig 17765 bp, 26 predicted proteins | sample MA1701073metaG_FD_139345 | JGI IMG/M metagenome (GOLD analysis project Ga0187892, IMG submission 139345) | Bio-ooze microbial communities from a basaltic lava cave in the Kipuka Kanohina Cave System on the Island of Hawaii, USA - MA170107-3 metaG ... | reverse complement strand
TGAAGTTGTTCGCATTGTTTATATTTACAGTATTGCAACTATCACTATGACCGAGACATTCAAGGAGATATGCGACAGGCTCCTAAACCTACCTCTTGAGGAGAAGGAGAGGCTGGCAAAATTGGCGAGTGAGGCACTTGCGAGAAGAAGAGCGAAGAAGAGCACTTGATGTTCTTAACGATATGCGATACGTAGTGTTTCGACGTTGTAATGTCAATTATAACAACGGAAGGATGGAAGAATTCTGGAATGATATTGACAATCTAGATACTCTCTTCGCGCTTTCCGGTAAGATTCTTGACGAAGATCTTGAGGACTCAACATTCGAATCATGAATACGTTGAAGGAAATTTTTTACGGGAAGAGTGGAAAGTATTAGACTGCTTTTACACACATAACTATCATTACAAAGTTTTTCTTGACTGGTTGACTTCTTGATAGCCAAACATTCCTAGCCTTATATAGGACCCCCCCTATAGCTTTTGCATCCGTGCGTTTTTTCGCGTATTCGGGAAAATCTGTTCTACACCTTACTGAATGCAAATTCAATTAAGGTTCGGTATGACTTGCATACTTGGATCTGAACTTGTATCTCTTGTTCTAAACAATGCTTTCGATTCTTACGCGCTGTCGATAGTTTTACTGATGAAAATAGATCAGATTTGAGTATGCTAAGAACAATTAGTAGATGTTTTAGTTGTACGTGAAAATTAGAGTATCAAATTAACATAAGCAGAATTCTTGATAAATAACTTCTTATGCTTGAGCAACGGCAAGCTCGGTGAACTTGCGAACAGTTGACATTATAGTACTTTCCGTTATTGGTGTAATAATTGCAGTGGCTGTGATAACATCGATTATGGGACAAGGAAATAGAGATGGAGGTAATTTCCCGAATGGCACTAACGGATCCGTAAATTCAGATGGGAATGCTCTGGCACCAGCGTCAGAACCTGTCTTGATGGACCCGTTTGGCTCTCCGGTTAGCAGAATTATAGTAAACGAACAGGTGCTCTTCCAGTCTGAAATCACCAACAAGCAGGACAAGAAACAAGAGTTTGTGTACATAGTTCACATAAAAAATTCCGAGGGAGTAACGGTCTCGCTTTCATGGTTCAGATCGGAGCTGCCTCCAAATGACAAGTTTAAAGTATCGCAGTCATGGATCCCTTATTCTCCGGGAACATATGATGTGGAAATATTCGTGTGGGACCGTATTGAGGGAAAGATCGTATTGTCTCCTTCAAGAAAAATCTCAGTTGAAGTAGAGTCTTAGGAACAAATTTTTATTTGGAAGTATCATATCCTACACATGCCAAAAGAAGGCTATAAGGCGCCGGATTTCAAGTTACCTTCTCAGGACGGCAAGGTTGTCAAGCTTTCAGATCTTAGGGGCAAGAAAGTTGCTCTATACTTTTACGTCCGGGATTTTACACCGGGATGTACGAATCAGGCCTGCAGCATGAGAGATGGTAGTGATAAGTTAAGATCGAATGGTATTGTAACGCTGGGCATTAGCACTGACAGCGTAGAGTCACATAAAAAATTTGCAGACAAGTATGAACTGCCGTTTACAATATTATCTGATGCAGGCGCAACGGTAGCGAAGGCATACAAAGTGTACGGGATGAAAACCTTCATGGGAAGGAAATACATGGGCGTCAGAAGGACCACGTTCCTGATAGACGAAAAGGGAAGGATAGTCAAGGTAATGCCAAAAGTAGATGTAAGAGATCACGCTGATGAAGTCCTGAAAGCGTTCAGAGCAGCAAATTCTGCATGAATACATTTATGAATAATACATGTATTGGGTCATGGTAGCATATGTCCAAAGCAGCGCCGACGAACATGGAAGAGATCCGCAAGCACAAGGATACGTGCAGCAAGATATTAGCTACGAGTCCGAAGATAAGATATGTTGGCATGATTAACATGTTCGGAAAGCCAATTGCCGCTGCCATAAGAAAAGGCATGAGACCGTTGTTCAAACCGGAGGAGGCTAGGGACGAGTTCTTCCTGACAGCGACTTGGGAATCTCTTAGGAAGTCTTTTGCGTCGTCCCTGGGCAGGAATAGTTTCACTCTAACCGTGCATGAAAAAGTGAAGATCGTATCCTTCTTGAGCGACAGTGTCACGATCTACATAACGGTTGAAAACGATACGTCTTACGGCGAGATCCTGAAGATCGTGGAAGCTGCGTCACAGTTCAGGACGTGACGATTTCTTACGCTTTCTTAGTATAACTAATACTGCAACGATCGCGCCAGCAACGATCAGCGTTATTATTTCAAAGTACTGCAGCAGTAACTGGAGCAACTGCTCGCCCCAAACCATGATCACTATGGCTTCAGCAAAGAACCTTGCTCCCCTGCCGATTATGGAAGCGACGGTAAATCGCTTCAGATCTAACCTTACAATCCCAGACGCGATCGTGAATACCTTGAATGGTATTGGCGTAAAGGCCGCAATAAGGACAGCCCACGCGCCGTATTTTTCGAAATAAGATTCAACTCGCTTGATCTTGCTTTCAGAGAAGAGTCGCCTTGCTAATGGCCTACCGCCTTTCAGGCCTAGGTAATATCCGGCAATGCCGCCCAGAACAGAACCTATGGTTGACACTGACGCATAATACAGTCCCAGCGAAGGGTTGAACAGCACGAGAGGGATCAGAACAATATCAGGAGGAATGGGAAACACAGATGATTCTATGAATGCTATTATGAACAAACCCGTTTCTCCTAAAGGTAGGAAGATATCCTTACCCCATTCGAGCAGATCCTCCGCTATCCCCATAGATTCGATGTCTGGTTTCGTGTCTGATATAACTATTAACGCGTTTGAAACCTATAATTCTGGTTATATGTTAGCCTGAAGCAATAATGTTTCCACAGGCTAAAAAACTTAAATAATGCTAACTCTCTATATCTCATGTATTGTCGGGATTTAGACCAATCCTAACGAAAGTTGCGATCGTAGGAGTTCTGGTAGCAATGATAGCGACAACAGCGGTGATAGCTACCATGTCTAGCGATAGTTCTGATGAAGGCGTTCTGTTATCTCCGATGGAAGGGATGGTTGAGAAATACAGCATAGATCCAGACAAATATCTTACCGAATTTAATTATGGTAGGGTTTCAACGCTCCCCGACGGAACAACGCTCAGGGAATTCACGTTGATTGCACAGAATGCAGAGATCGAGGTTGCTCCAGGCGTATTCTTCAACGCATGGACATACAACGGAACAGTGCCTGGACCTACGCTGCGCGTTACCGAAGGGGATCTGGTCCGCATAGAATTTATCAACAGGGCAGATCATCCGCATACAATACACTTCCATGGCATACATGCCGGCAACATGGATGGAGTGATAGAATGGGTGTATCCAGGCGGGAGGTTTGTCTACGAATTTACTGCGGAACCATTTGGTGTTTTCCTGTATCATTGCCATGTAGATCCGATTGAACAGCACATTAACAGAGGTCTGTATGGTGCGTACATAGTAGATCCAAAAACTCCTAGGCCTGAAGCTACAGAAATGGTCATGTTACTGAATGGTTACGACACCGATTTCGATACGGAAAACAACTTCTACACTGTTAACGGAGTTGCATTCCACTACATGCATCACCCGATAAAGATCAAGACTGGTGAGCCAGTAAGAATTTACATGATAAACCTATTAGAATTTGATATAGTGAACAACTTCCATCTACATGGCAATGTCTTCAAGTATTATCCAACTGGCACGGATCTGAACAACTATCACCTTACGGACATGATAACGCTAAGCCAAGCTGAAAGAGGTGTCATAGAGTTTACGTATCCATATCCTGGGATGTACATGTTCCATGCCCACAAGATAGAATTTGCTGACAAGGGCTGGAACGGTTTCTTCAATGTGGTTGAGGGTGAAGCAGCGAATGGAGGTATGAGACATTGAATCCCAAAACTATAGCGATGGCAGTAGTGCCGCTGTTCATTCTCGGCGGTGTAATCTACTACCTCATGGGTCCGGGAACTTCCTTCCTTTACACCACGCAGCCATTGCCAGACGTTACTGTAGAAAATGCCGAGTTCAAACACGGGGAGATAATTGTGAATATACGCAACACCGGTCAGGACTCTGTTACTATAGCGCAGGCAGACATAAACGACAGGCCTTGGGAAGCATTGATCAAGCCGACAAATGTTCTGTCCAGATTAGCGACTGCTCAAGTAATCATGAAATATCCGTGGATGGAAGGTGTGCCATATCAAATTGGGATAACAACATCTGATGGCACAAGATTTGCCTATGAGGTTGAAGCCGCTGCACCGACTCCCGAGCTGAACTCTGAGCAACTATCATACTTTGCAATTCTAGGATCTTACGTTGGCATAGTGCCTGTTATAATAGGTCTGTTATGGTTCCCGTTCATGAGCAGAATAAGCAAGCAGTGGTACAACTTCTTCCTTAGTTTGACAGCAGGGCTGCTTGTATTCCTTGCAGTAGATGCGCTGAAGGAATCGTTTGAAATCACAGAAAGCATTGCAGGTGCGTTTAGAGGCGAAGTCCTGATCGTAACTGGTACAGTTGCAACTATCCTAGTGTTGATGATGCTATCGAACAGACTTCGTGGAAAGACCATAACAACAGGAACAGCGGGAGTTAGCACAAAGCAACTCTACGGACTGTCTCTATCATATATGGTAGCTATTGGAATTGGGTTGCACAATCTAGGAGAAGGGTTGGCAATCGGTGCAGCAGTTGCCGTGGGAGCTATTGCACTTTCAAAATTCCTCGTGGTAGGATTTGCAATACACAATACGACAGAAGGCCTTGCGATAATTGCGCCCATCGCAAAACAAAAGGCCAGAATAATGCATCTCCTAGCTTTAGGTTTGATAGCCGGAGGGCCGACAATCATAGGAACGTGGATAGGAGGATTCACCTATATGCCAGTTGCATCCATACTGTTCTTAGCTATAGGTGCAGGCGCTATATTCCAGGTTGTATACTCGATATTCAACTGGATGAACAAGGAGATGGAGAGCAAGATAACTGCACCTCACAACATCGCAGGGTTCATAGTTGGAATTGCAATTATGTACCTCACTGGTTTGCTTGTAGCAGGTTAAGCTATTCACCAAGCAAAGTCATCCGAATACAAATGTATAGAAAACAAAGTTATTCGTCTTAGGAATAACTTCCACTTCGTGAATTTCAGGCTTTTCTGTTTTCACCAGATTATGCATGAAATCCCAGTTAACATCAACATAGCTAATCCCATTATCCACCGTAACATCGTTGCCAGCATTTTCTTTAGTTAGATAATTGCCATCAAGCCTGACTTCGATCCTCGCAGGCTTTCCGTCCTCAGTTCCCATTATCGCATTCACTCTTTTAGCATTGCACTTCATCATAACAGCAGCGTTGTTACCTTCCTTGCCAGAATACTTTACGCCCTCCCTATCCCAGAACCAGCTCCCCCGCAAATATACAGTGTTATCCAGATGTTTCCCAGAATCCTTGAACTGATTCACCTTGCCCGGCTCTGCCTTGTGGCTGTTGCCAAACCGCATCAACCTTGAATGTCCTACACATATCTCCGGGCTCATGCCATCAAAGTGCATGCCATGTATATCGTAAATTTTGTCCTCAGGATTTTCCTTCTCTAATTCAGCAGGAGGATTCTGACCGGCTTCCTGAAGCAGTTCAATTATTGGATATTCAAACTCCTGTATGCTACCATAACCAGCATGTTCGTACCTGATCAGTCCATTAGAATCTATGAGGACATGTTTTGGCCAGAAGCTGTTTCCGTACGCCTCCCATGTCTTGTTCTTCGTATCTAATGCAATAGGGAAGTCTACGCTGTACCTCTCAAGTGCTTTTTTTACGTTAGCTGTATTAGCGGCAAAGTGATATTCTGCGGAATGTGCTCCAATTACAACCAGTCCATGCTTCGAATATTTTTCGTTCAGTCTTCGCACTATCGGAGTTGATCGTAGGCAGAATATGCATGTATAAGTCCAGCAATCAAGCAAAACAACCTTTCCTTTTAGTGCTTTGAGCGATAATGGTTTAGTGTTGATCCAATCTTCTATATCAACAAAATCTGGAGCAGGAGTTGCAGGTATTACATCCATGATAAACTGCGAAGCCATTTCTACATTATTTAAAGTTTGAAAAGTTTACACATTGATCTTGCGCCCGGACAGTTCAGATTAAATACTGTCCATATCAGCTACTGCACATGCAAAAAGTCTTCTTTGATGATCTAACAAATATTCTGGATCGTGCTAAAGATGCGTCTTATGCAGAAATAAGGTATCACTCCAGACTGCTCAACGAGATAAGGATCAGCAATGGCGAGCTTGACAGAATTCGTTCGGTTGTGAATGATGGTGTTGGCATTAGAGTTCTTGTTGATGGTTGCTGGGGGTTCAGCACTACTAGCGAAACATCGAAGGAATCACTCGTAGATACCATGCATGCAGCTCTCTCTTCAGCAAGTCTCCTTTCAAAGGGCAAGCAGCGCAAGGTAGAGAAACTTGCAAACGCAAAACTTGCAGTAGGAACATTCAAGCCTGCAGTAAATGGAAAGTTGGAAGACTATAGTATAGAGGACAAGGTTAAACTGGTCAAGAGTTCAGAAGCATATGCCAGAAAATATTCTAACAAAATAAAATCAGCTTCCTGCACCTATCGTGAGACAATTGACCATAAAATTATCGTGAATACTGACGGAGCATCTGTCGAGCTCTTCGATTCAAAACCGGAATTTTCAATGAGTGCTGTTGCGGCAGAGTCCGGGAACAGCGTAACAGCTTCAGAAGACATTGGGATAACCGGCGGCTGGAAGGATCTTTTCTCGAGCAAGAGTGCTACTGACATTGCAAAGGAAGCTGCGAAGAAGGCTGTCAAGTTGTTGAAAGCAAAGCAGCCTAAGGGCGAAAAGACCACAATCATTCTTGATCCAGGGATGGTGGGGCTTATTTCTCACGAGGCGATTGGTCATACTGTAGAAGCGGATTTTGTTTTGTCAGGTTCGATAGTTAAGGACAAGATTGGGCAGAAAGTTGCAAGTGATCTAGTTACTTTGGTGGATAGCGGACCCTCCCAGATCCAAAAGTGTGCTGCGGGAACAATATTCGTAGATGACGAGGGTGTGGTTGCAGGGAGAACTGCGATTATAGAGAATGGCATTCTATCGTCATTTCTGCACAACCGGGAAAGTGCGTCAATACTTAATGCCGAACCAACTGGAAATGCTAGGGCGTTTGAATATGATAATGAGCCTTTGATAAGGATGCGCAATACCTACATCGAGCCAAGAGATTACTCATACGATGAAATGATCAAGGAAACAAAACATGGTTACCTGATCAAGGGAGCTAGAAACGGACAGGCGGATGCAAATGGTGAGTTCATGTTCGGCTCACAGGAAGCTTACTTGATAGAGAATGGAGAGATCAAACAGTTACTAAAAGGTGCAAGCATATCCGGTCGAGCATTTGATGTTTTGATGAGCGTTGATGCTGTAGGCAAGGACTTCAAGTATGACATCGGCACTGGCTACTGCGGCAAGTCCCAACCTATGAAAGTAGATGGCGGCGGACCTCATATCAGGTGTACTGCAATAATCGGAGGTCTGCAATGATGTTACTTGATACTTGCTTTTATGCTGTAAAGGAAGCGTCAAAGCAGAATGCTGATGAGGTAGAAGCTTACGCGTTGTTTGAAAGAGAAGCTGAAGTGTTTTTGGAGAACAACGATCTGAAGCAGGTCAAGTCGCACAAGATCGGCGGTATAGGGGTAAGAGTATTTGTTAAAAACTCGCTAGGATTTGCATCTGTCAACAGCTTGGAAAAGGAAAAGGTTCTCGATGCTGTAAACAAAGCAATCAAGATAGCTGGTGTGAGTCCAAAGGACAAGCATAATGGTTTACCAAAAAAGAATTCCATCCATATGCTAAAAGGAATTTACGACAGCAATGCTGAAGGCTTCGATCCAGCAGATGCTACGAAATGTGCAACTGAGATGCTGAAGACCGCTAAATCTTATGATTCTAGGGTCAGTGTTGATAGCGGTACCTTCAACTCTTCCGTTCTTACACATGCGTTGTGCAGCTCGAACAATATAGAACTTGAAGAAGCAATCAGCGTATTCTCATGGGATATAATGGGCATGGCCCTGGACGGTAATGATGTTTCGAATTTTGATTTTCAGTTCAACGGTACACACTCAGTAAAAAATATTGAAGTAGCTGCAACAGCTGAAGATTTTGCCAAAACTGTTGTAAAATCATTGAACGCAAGAAAGATCGAGAGCCTTAAGGGCTCGATGTTGTTGAGCCCTAATGCTGCACACGAGCTTATACAGAGTGTTTTAACATTCTCGATTAACTCAAACAACGTGCAGAAGAAGACCAGCAAGTTTGCAAGGAAAGTAGGAAAGAAAGTGGCAGCTAGCAAGTTAACTATTATAGATGATGCGACTTTCGCTGACGGCCTTTCAGCTGAAAGTTTTGATAGGGAAGGCGTTGGTCATAAAAGGAATGTAATAATCGACAAAGGTGTGCTGAAGCAATACATCTACAATACCTACACCGCTGATAAGGACAGAACAAAGAGCACAGGCAACGCTGCTGGTGGCACAACTTCACCTCCAACAGTAGGTTCGACAAACCTGATCTTCGAAGCCGGCAACAAAAATCTAAGTAATTTGATCAGCGAGATAAAGAAAGGTGTTATGATAAATAGGTTTTCCGGGAATGTTAATCCAGTCAATGGAGACTTTTCCGGTGTTGTGAAGGGCGGTCATCTCATTGAAAACGGTAGCATTGTATGTCCAGTAAAGGAGGTCATGGTTGCTGGGAACGTATTTGATTCATTGAAAAATATATCCGGTCTCTCGCGTGAAAGGAAGAAGATATTTGATTCGTTCCTCCCATACATAACTATAGAAGGAATTTCTTTTACCGGCGGCTAATATTCTGTTTTACCTGTATTCATCGCCGCAATCGCCGATCAATTTGTAAAGATCGCGCGATTTGCCAAGCACAGATTTTATCAACTCATGATCCTCCACATCAAGTTTGAAATCAAATACTCGAGCGTTGTCCTCCCTATGATCAGTCACGCCAAGCCTTACACCAACGATCACTCCAGCGACGGTTTGACGATCCAAGATGTAACGCGTGCCCACATTTGCTATACTTACATCATGTTTGTCTGCAATCCGCTTGAGTGTTAGGAGCAGTTCTTGAAACAGGTTCCAGCTTCCCCACGCATCGATCATCTGCTTATATTTTCCTAAGCTCGCCGTATTGAGTTCGTAGCCTCTAGGTTCAGGCTGCCCCAAGTATTTCTCTGAGAGCAAACCTCCACAAAGAGTTCCGTACGTCAACAGCTGTATGTTATGCTCCCTGCAGTAGGGAATCATGTTTACTTCTGGCCTGCGGTCTATCAGTGAAAACTGAACTTGGTTAGATACTATCTTTATGTCATGATCGGTAAAGAGCTTCAAATGTTCAGTATCAAAGTTGGTCAGACCAAGATGTCTGATCTTGCCCTTGTCACGAAGCTCTGACAAATAATTTAGCGCATTAAAATAATTATTATTATGGTAGTCCCACCAGTGGAACTGTAGAAGATCAAGCGTTTCAACATTCATACGACGTAACGATAACGCAATGCTTTTCTCGACTATGTCTCGCGTGATGGGACCTGGATGTGGCACCCACTTTGTGAAAGCTTGAAGATTGGTGAGTGCTTCAGCACCACGTTCAGAAACCAGTTTACGTTTGAATTCTCCTACAAAGTCTTCTGCCGGCCCATAAATGTCTGCCAGATCCCACGTTGTAAAGCCTGAGTCATGATAAGTAAACATACTTGAGACAGCTTTCTCAGGATCTATTGATCCATGAGCCCCGGAAACCTGCCACATTCCGTTCAAGATTCTGTAGATTCGCATATCAGGTGTGAACTGGAGCTTGCTTGATTCAGGCAGATTCATTTGAACTTATGCTCTTTTTAGAGCATTAAACTTATACTTATCGGAGAAAATTTCTGATACGTGCAAGACAAGTATGATATTGTGGTAGTTGGAGGAGGGCCAGCCGGACTTTCTGCCGCTTACGTAGCTGCAAAAAATGGTGCAAGTGTTATTGTACTTGAAAGAGACGATGGTATAGCACACAACATCAGAACTAGCGGCGTGAGCTGGATAGATGAAATGACGAAATTTGGTATAGACAAAGAACACTATAATCCAATCAGAAATTACGCATTCTTTTCACCATCAAACGAAGTTACAATACAAGGTAATGAATCAAAATGCTGCGTCCTGAACGTAAGGAGTACATATCAACATCTTGCATTCGAAGCTGCTAGAGTTGGTGCAAATATTATGGTCAAGGCAAATGCAACAAATGCCATCGTGCGTAATAACAAAATTTCTGGCGTGAAGATCAACACACCAAAAGGAGAGTTCAGCATTAACGCGGATCTTGTCATAGATGCCAGCGGATTTAGCGCTACAATAGGGAGGAAGGTTGGCTTTGTTTCTGAATGGAAGCGATATGGTGTAGGTGCAGAGTACGAATGCTTCGCAGAAAATTGTGATGATGAAACATGGATGCTCATGGTAGGAAATCAGTATTCGCCTGCTGGATATGCATGGGCCTTTCCTTTGGGAAAGAATAGAATTAGGATCGGAGTTGGCATTGGTCGACCGGAATCAAGTGAAGAGCCTCTCGATAGATTGAATGCAATGTTGGATAAGAAACCGAAACCGTTGGATAGAATGGGTAAGATAGAACCGGTTGAGTTGCATTATGGTTTCATTCCAAATGAAGGTGTGAGAGCAAGCTCTGTAGCGGATGGTTTCATGCTTGTTGGTGATTCTGCAGGCCAGGCAAATCCTCTTGTACTTGAGGGAATAAGATACGCGATAGAGTTTGGGAGGCTTGCTGGAGAGATTGGTTCTAGATCTTTGCAAAATGGTGCAACAAAGGAATCATTGCAGGAATACGAGCAGGTATGGAGATCAAGAGTGCAAAGTAAGATTGCTGCAGCGTTGAGAGTTCAATCAAGATGGCTGGATCTTACTGATGATGAATGGGACAGGGAGATTGAAATAATAAGAGATATGAGCATGGATGAATTCCTTGACTTTATTCGCGCAGATTTCAGCATGTCAAAGATGCTCAAGCTTGCGCTGCATCATCCAAAAACAGCAGCTAGGCAGCTCTTCAACATGGTCCTGAAGAATTGATCTTTGAATTAGTTAATGAGCGAGCTTTTGATATTGGAACCTGTTTATCTTGATAATACTTCCTTGCGGAAGTCGTGGATGTTTTGCGCCGTTAATGAACGAAACCTTGCCCCGGTAATCGCCCAGACATCTTATCTGTTTAAATGGCTTCACGTGTTTGAACCTGACAGAGTGACTGAATCCTTTCGAAGGTAATCCACGAAGATGTTCTCTTTCTTTAGACGTGATCTTTCGGAGGCTGGAGCCTAGTACTGCTTGTCCTGCAAAGCCTCTGCTATATTTGCCGGCCATGCATAAAACAACCTTATCGCCCTGCTGAAGTTTCTTTGCATGCGCAGCTTTAGGATTCAGTGCCCAGAATCTTTTCCTTACTCGATTTTCAAAGATCTCTGCAGCATTGGGTGCTCCTCTTCCCTTGTGGTCAACGACAACGAAGACCCAGTAGTTATGCATGTGCATATTTCAATGGAGTGGTTTTTTAGGTTCTGTTACAATGAGATGAGACAAAATCTGCCGTCAAGGATAATTAAGAAAGTTGCAAAATCTGTCTAATTTCTTCAAGAAATTTTTCAGCATCATGTATAATGCTTGTTGCACTGTGCTCCCCAAAAGTTAGTCCATAGTCAGCTTGTTCTCTTAATCCCATTGCCTCTTCAAATGCCTGTATCCGTGAATTCTGCAACAAACCGGTCTTGCCAAACAGCTCCCCAACAGCTACCAAAAGTGCTCTATGGCTCTTTTCCCTGAAACCCTTGCTGTAAAGCAGTGCCCTAGCTGAATGGAACATGCAGTAGTATGCCTGAACCGTTGCCCACTTGTAATCCTCTTCGCTATAAGTTATCTTTGCCCTTGAGAGATCATGTTCAGCTCCTTGGATTTCCTTGAGAACAATATTCTTATCCGTTTTCATTCTGGCAATCTTTCGTTCATCAAGTAGCCTTTGCAATGTTGCGCTTATTCTGCCTGCCATAGTACAATCCCGCTCATTATCCTTTCATAGAGTGCTTTATCTTTGCTTTTCATTGTCGAGAGTGATGACGCATCCACTATTATTGGAGAAATTCTTCTTTCAATACTTCTACCATGCTTGCTGAGTTTTGCTTTTACCTTGCCTTTCTCATCAGTCAATATGAACAGGTCTATATCACTTTCAACCGTATCTGTGCCTTCTGCGCAACTTCCGAAAAGTATTATCTTTGTACTTATCTCTTTGATCTCTTCCACAAGAGAGTTTAGTGCTGAAACGGTGATCATGATCTTTATCTGTCTTGCAAGCGCATTGTTCATATTAAACCGGTAGAAGTGAGTCTTGCCTCGTTTCTCCTCTGTGATAATGGAATGTGCGACGAGTTTTTTCAGGATCTTGTTGGTCTCTCCAACACTAACCTTGGTCTTTTTGGATAATTCCCGCTGGTAGAATGACTGCAGTGGGTTATATGCCAACAGGAATAGCAGCCTTAAGGAGTAAGGTGTGATTAACTCTGACATTGATTGGTTGTTCAGTATAGTGAACATATGTTCATATCTATGAACAATGCTATTTAAATTGCTTTCGCCGAATAGATTACTAAATGCTAGAGAATTCTTTCTCACGTTTATCGTATTTGGCCAGACCTTTGAATACTTCACTGTACTTAGTTGCCACTAGCTCTATGATTTTATCAGTAGTCTTTTCATCAATCTTCTTATTCCTTCGAGTAACCAATGTTATCAGAGAATACATGTCATTTTCTATACTTAAATCGTTTTATTCTAAGACAGTAAATCCTGCTTTCCTATCTTTCTAAAGGTATAATTTCAACACATTCCCAGTGTATGTATGGCCGGAGAACTTTCTGAAGGCTTCTGCAATATGATCGTCCAGAAGTACAAGGGAGCAAAGCTGCTGAGACCTATCTATGTTATACATGAGCACCACGCAAAACGACTTCACTGGGATCTTAGGTTGGAGATGGACAATATCCTCAAGAGCTGGGCACTTCCCAAGGGGGCGCCCATGGAAGGTGAAAGGCGACTTGCTGTACAAGTAGAAGATCATCCTATTGAATATGCCGCCTTTGAGGGCATCATACCTGAAGGCAATTACGGAGCTGGTGAGGTCAAGATATGGGACAGCGGTACCTTTGATATAGAATCAAGGAAGGAGAAGAAGATTATTGTTAACATACACGGCAGGAAGCTGAAGGGAAGGTATTGTTTGCTGCATTTTAGACCTGATAAGAACTGGCTGTTCTTCAAAGTCAAAGAACGTTAGGCGATAAATACAGGGATCATGAACGTGGAGACTGCGAGAACCATATCGGCAGAATCAGGAAAGGCTTATATGCCATTTTCCCATGAATGTTTCATTGTGGTATAAATGGCAGAAATTGTAGAGGTCGATAAATCCGGAAGAATCGTTATACCCAAAAGATTAAGGAAAGATCTTGGTATCAAGGAAAAAACAAAATTCATCATGGCTAGAAGGGGTGAAGGCCAGCTATTGCTGCAGAAACTGGATGTTGAGAAGATAGCGCAGAGACTGGAAACCGAACTTGCCGGGAAGGACATTGACGCCATTACCGAAGTTATAAGGAAGGAGATTAATGAAAAGATCAGGAAGAGATATCCGGACCTTCTTGCTTGATACAAACGTATTTGTTTCGGCCATCAAAGAACCTGCCAAGCAAACAAGCACGCTTAAACTGATCATCAAGATTGTTAATGATCCAGAACTCAAACTTGTAGGGAACTATCTCCTGGCGCATGAAATGCTGCGCTATGCAGAGCTGCTAAAGTCAGAGATCGCTAGCACATTGATTGCTGTGCTATTGTCAGAGATGGAGATCGTGAGAGTGGCGAAAAATTATAGAAAAGCATGCAAAGCCTATATCAAGACCCCTGACCGGGCGGACATAATGCATGCAGCAACCTGCCTTCAAACCGGGGCTGTCCTCATAACAAACGACAGGCATTTTGACAGAATTCGCGATGAAGGAATAATCGACGTCTGGAGCGTGTCAAAGAGCATAAGGAACTTGTTGTAGAATCAATATCAGACCCTTTTGTACCCTCCCAAAATCCTTGGGATCTATGGTCCTGTCGCCAATGAATGAGATCTACTATAGATGTTTATTCTGCCAGTATGTACATGGATCTGTGGTTCATATTCATGTATAGAACGTGGAGTATGTTTGAGTAATACAGTCCTGTATTTCCCGAATACGCGAAAACACGCACGGATGCAAAAGCTGTAGAGGGGGGAGGCCTAATAAAGAAATCCTAGCGGAAACTATTGTGAATTATGATATGCCAAAGCGGAACATATGGAATTCAGGCTGATTTCAAGCGATATTCAAGCGAAAAGCTGGAATTCAATTATCTTGCTGTGTTTGTTAGACTTTGATCAAGGAGAGGAGTTTGCGAAGAGGGGCTCAGTACGGTAACACAAACCTCATCAAAAATATTGATTTCCATAACAATCGCACCAAAACATCCTATGCAATGAAGATAGATTCCTTTAGATCCCTAAAGTGCACGTCTCCTGTAACGACTTTTGCAGACGCTTTTCTTGCAGTTGCTAAAACAACTGCGTCTGACATTCCCCAGTCCTTGACTTTCTTTTTTCTTTCGAAATTTATTTCACCTGCAGACGCAGCGATTTCTTTATCGAGCGGCACTATCGTTGTTACAGAACTTATGAACAAAAGGTCTGAAGTGAAATAGCTCCAGCCTTCTCTAAGATACTTTTCTAAGTTCTGCAACTGAAATAGCAGATGTTGCGCCTTTCTTGCTCTCGATGTAATCCTTGGCTTTGGTACCGGACCCACTTCCCCTGAAGTATTCAATCCATGCGTAAGAATCTATAACGAACCTATAGCTCATGCGTCCTTGCCTCATCCTTGGACGTGAAGGGTTTCATTCTAGGATGAGCTCCAAACTTTGATTCGGGAACTCCCTGAACCTTAAGAATTAGTTTGCGTATGGTCTCGTCAATGCTACGGGCTTCGAACTTTCTCTTCAGTTCCTCGAGCATCTGTAGCGTGCTCTTCTTGACCTCAACAGTGGTTGACATGCTATAACTATAGTCTATAGTAGTTAATAAGTTTACCATGTTATACTCATACTCTCGCTGTAAGAGGGGATATGTTTTCATCAATCAGGAATTTTGTCTTCTTCTCATGCGCCAAGCTCGGCCAATTCCTCGTTCTTTATTGTTAGAGCTGCATATTCTATTGCTGCTCTTATGTCGCGTTCCTTCAAGGAGGGATATGAATTTATTATCTTCTTGAAATCATATCCAGCCGAAAGCAGTTCTAGTATCAAGTATACCGGAATCCTGGTTCCTTTTATTACCGGTTTGCCCACAAGTATGCTAGGGTTGATATCTATCCTGTCGAGCAAGTCTGCCTTCTTTTTCATCTTCTTGACGCTCATATGGTAAGTATTGTTTCCTAGGTAAATAACCATAACTGTTCTGAAATGAACAGCTGTTCTCTAATCATGAGGAATATCTTCTATCTCTATTATGTATGAACTGCCCTTCAAATGCTACCAGAAACCCTGATTAGAGATTGCTCACTCTTATCCCTTTACTATAGTAAAGGCATTCCAGTATGCTCTGGAAAGGCATGCGGGGCTGTTAAGAAAGGATAATTCGACACCGTATATCGTACATCCCTTTCTTCCAAGAAATACCTAATCAATCATTGCCACGATCTATAGAATGTATTCGCACGGACAAAGACATATCTCCCGCCTGTGATTAATCTGACATGCGATAATACAACTGACAAACAACTTTTTATAAAAAGCTGGCCGATGAAAGGATACGCGTCTAGACTACTCGATACATTGGAAGAGAAAAAGAAAGTACAGAAAGGAGATAAGTGGGGTGCTCTTAGAGTTAGCTATATCGAAGGGAAAAGTTGTTCGGGATAATCGATGGGTTAACGCGTATAATGCTATTATAAGAGTGCCTAATTCCGGCCGTACACTCAAGGTTGTATACAGAAGGACCGGGCCGCAAAGGTATAAAATAATAACCGCGTATTGGTTAGATTAGGTGTGAGCGAGCTTTGGTATGATCCTGAAGAGGACGTATTAGGCATCCAGTTAGGGAAGAAGAAATACTGGAAGAGCATCGAAGTGGCGTCTAACGTAGTTGTTGATCTGGCTTCTAATGGGGAGATTATAGGAATTGAGATCTTGAAGGCCAAGGAATCCTTCAAAAAAGATGTTCCGGTCATAATTTCTAATGCTAGGAAGGCACATAGAAGCTAACAGGATTGTTCTCACTCCTATCCCCTGGAAACTATAGTAAAGGCATTCCAGTATGCTCTGGAAAGGCATGCGGGGCAGTTAAGAAAGATAGTTCGACGCCGTATATCGTACATCCCTTTAGAGTATTCCTATGGTTAGCTGATGAGGCAAAGATATATGATGAGAAGGTTTTCAGCCTCGCAAGATTAGCTACAGCTTCGTTTCTTTGTTTGAAATAAAGATCTGATGATCTTGTGTCACCAATCGTAAAATAATATCATCTAGTATACCCTTTACTGAAAATGATATTGCGGGAGGAGGTGAGTTGTGTCTAGCAAAATACGTTTAGTTGATTTGGACATTCTGATTGATCGCTAGCGGGTTTTTAGGTTATAGAGTTTGTGCCTCATTCTGTAAAACTCTTCAGGAGAAATCTGTACTTTCTTGGGTTTGCGCAATAGTTTCTCTAGGGACGGCTCTGCACGTGTTGAAGGTTCTGTAATGGTCATTGGCAATTATTAAGAAACACATGTTATATAAAGACTGATGAAGTCCATGTTAAAGCAGCTCATTAAGTTCTTCAACCGTTAAGTTTGCTTGTCTTAGGATGGACTTAGCGTTCCTATGGCAAGCTCCCTGTGCATCGGAACTATCGCTATGTATACTTTGTCAGCTTCAGTCTTCTTAAGCTTAACATGACTTCCTCTTTGGTGAACAACCAAGAATCCCTTTTTCTGTAACGCCCTGACAACCTTACTTCCTGATACGACCGGGAGTCCTTTCATCTACTTCAACTTTTATTATCGTGACAATCGGTCTTTCTTGACTAGCTGGTAACTTTACATCTTTATCAGTAATATACAATTCAAGCGCTTCCTTCAGGTTGGAGAGGGCCTTTTCAACAGTCTTTCCCTGACTGGCTATATCCAATTCGGGACATAATGCAACATACCACTTTCCCTCTTTAGTTATGACGGCAGAAAATTCGAGCTTTTCTCTTTGCATCCTTCATAAGATTCTCTTACTGCTTATTTAAGCTCTGTGTAACTGTTCTTTCTGAACCACATCCTATAATATAGTAAGCTTTAGAGCCGCATTCTTACAGAAACCTTGATTAAAGATCGTTCTCACTCTTATTGATTGCAAACTATAGTAAAGGCATTCCAGTACGCTCTGGAAGGACATGCGGGGCAGTTAAGAAAGATAGTTCGACGCCGTATATCGTACATCCCGCTTTTCCCTTGTCAATCATACATACCGTGA
>Ga0187892_10006302_pt1 | contig 17766 bp, 12 predicted proteins | sample MA1701073metaG_FD_139345 | JGI IMG/M metagenome (GOLD analysis project Ga0187892, IMG submission 139345) | Bio-ooze microbial communities from a basaltic lava cave in the Kipuka Kanohina Cave System on the Island of Hawaii, USA - MA170107-3 metaG ... | reverse complement strand
CTCGCCGGGGCGGTCGCAGCGTCGCAACGCTGTGACCTGGACTTACTAAGCGCGCTCGGAGGGATTCGAACCCCCAACCTTCTGATCCGTAGTCAGATGCTCTATCCGTTGAGCTACGAGCGCGGGTCGGCCTTTCAGCCTACCTCGCCCTCGCACGGGCGGAAGCTGGCCGAGTCCTGCCCGCAGGACCGAGGGTGATCACCGACGGCGGCGGGCGGGATTGAGGCGCGCCGCGTGGAGGACGACCCACCCGGCCCGGCCGTTGACTCGGGGTCCGGCGTTTCGCCACCCCGCCGGCCGGAAAGGTTCACAGAACCGAGAAGCGACGAGGAGGAGACCATGCCCAAAGTCGACGAGCAGAGCGGCGAGCCCCTTTCCGACGACCCGTCCCAGGCCGACGACAGCCTGCGCGGGAGCAAGGTCGAAGGAGATCCGGGACTGAAGGGCGCGTCGGAGACGGGCGGCGCCAATGTCGCCGAGGACAAGGAATAGCGCTCCGGACTAGCCGCTGAGGCTGTGGTAGGCGCCGGCGCCGATGGCGCCGGCGCCGGTCGCGCCCGGCACCCCGGTCGGGCTCAACCTGTCGATGGTCGTCCCGTCCCCCAACTGGCCGGCGCCGTTCCAGCCCCACGACTGGACCGTGCCGTCCTCCTTCAGCAGCATGCTGTGATAGGCGCCGGCGGCGACGTCCCAGATGAACCCGCCACCCAGGAACACGGGGAAGTTGCGGTCGACCTTAGTGCCGTCGCCCACTTGGCCGGCGCCGTTCCAGCCCCAGGCGTAGATGGTGCCGTCACCTTCGAGGGCGAGGGTGTGGAGGGCGCCGCCGACCACCTTGTAGATGTTGCTGGCGCCGTTGGTCCGGGTGGGGACGTGGCGGTCGACGTTGTCCCGCAGGCCGAGCTGGCCGAAGGCGTTCCAACCCCACAGGTACAGGCTGGCGTTGGAGACTGCCATCGAGTGGTAGTAGCCGGTGCCGATCTCGTACACGCCGGTCAGGCCGCTCACCGTCACCGGCGTGTGGCGGTCGACAGTGGTGCCGTCACCTAGTTGCCCGACGCCGTTCCAGCCCCATGCTCGCACCGTGCCGTCGTTCTTCAGGGCGATGCTGTGGTACGCCCCCGCCGCCACTGAGGAGATGCCGGTCAGGCCGGGCACCCTGGTCGGCGAGTGGCGGTCGACGGTGGTGCCGTCGCCCAACTGGCCCACCACGTTCCAGCCCCAGGTCCAGACGGTGCCGTCGGACTTGACCGCCAGGGAGTGGTACGGGCCGGCCGACACCTCGACCACGCCGGTCAGGCCGGGCACCTGGATCGGGGACTTGCGGTCGACGGTGGTGCCGTCACCCAGTTGCCCGGCCCCGTTCCAGCCCCAGGCCCAGACCGTGCCGTCACGCTTGAGGGCCAGGCTGTGGAAGGCGCCGCCCGAGACCGACGCCAGGTTGGTGAGGTCGCCCGACTCGGTAGGGGCGTGGCGGTCGGTGGTGGTCCCGTCGCCCACGGCGCCCAGGACGTTCCAGCCCCAGGCCTCGGCGACCGTGGACCGCAGCTCGTAGATCCCGATGTCGACGTTGGCCGTGCCGTCGCCATCACCCTCGACCACGCGGGGGTTCCCGTCGAAGTCGGTGGCGGGGAGATGGGGGGCGGCCGGATCGCCGCCGTCGATCACGTCCGAAGGGGGAAGGATGTGCTGGTCGTGGGGGGCCACCCGGAAGCGGGGGTCGGTGCCGACGTTGCCGTTGGTCCCGATGACGGTGCCGCAGCCGGTGGTCGGACCTGCGGTGGTGTTGAAGATCGAGTTGTGGGAAAACGTCCAGAGCGACGTGCCCGTGCATTCCAGGACGGAGGCGAGGGCGGAGCCCCACAGCATGTTGTTGTAGAGGCGGACGGCGCCGTCCGTCCCGAGGAGAACGGCCGATGCCGTCGGGGCGGTGTTGGACACCACGTTGTTGTGGACGATGGTCGGCTGGAGCGGGCCCAGGGCAACGGAGGCGATGCCGCCGCCGGCGAGAGCGGCGACGTTGCGGTGGATCATGTTCTGGACCACCACGGCGTCGGTGTCGCTGACCAGGAGGACGCCGCCACCCCGGCCGTCGGTGGCATCGTTGTCGAGGATGCGGTTGGAGCTCAGGACCGCGCCCGTGCCTGCTATGGCGACGCCACCGCCGTTCGACGACGAGTTGTCCATGATCCAGTTGCCGACGATGTGGGGCGAGCCGCCGTCCACGGCGATGCCGCCGCCGGCGCCGTCGACCGTCGCGGGAGCGGGCCCGTTCTCCCTGATCTGGTTCTTCTCCAGGTAGGGCGAGCCGTTCCTGATGCCCACGCCTCCGCCGCCGGCGACCGCCCGGTTGGCGATGATCTGGTTGTTGATCAGCGTGGGGGATGCGTTCTCGATGTGGACCCCGCCGCCGAAGTCGGCCAGGCCCTCGCGGAGGGTGAAGTTGCGGAGGACGGCAGAGCGGCCCTCACCGCCGGCGAAGGTGACCACTGGGCCCCCGGCGTCTCCGTAGATCGTCGTGTTCCAGAACTCGCCCGACGACTGAACCTCGATGTCCTTGCCCTTGAAGTCGATCCGCTCGTGGTACTGGCCGGGGGCGACCACCACGGTGTCGCCGTCGGAGGCGGCATCGATGGCGGCCTGGATCGTCGGCTGGTTGGCGGGCACGTTGATCACCGTGGCCGCCGAGGCGGGGGCGAACGGGGCCGCCGCCAACCCGGCGGCCAGCACGACCGCGGCTGCGACGGTCGAGAACAACCTGGACTGCATGACTCGGCTCCATTTCCGCCGTCGCTCCATGAACGGTCCCGAGAGGTATCGACCCCTGGAGCCGGCCACCTGAGCGGTTACTGGTAGCGGCGGAACGTCCGTACCATCTCGCTGGGACCGGCGGACGGGGAGAGAACCTGCTCCGGGGACGGAGGGGTCGCGGCCTGGCTGTAGGCCGCGACCGCCGTTCGTGGCGGAGAGGAAGGGATTTGAACCCTTGAGGAGGCTTTACACCCCCTAATCGCTTAGCAGGCGATCACCTTCGGCCGCTCGGTCACCTCTCCGTGCTCGCGAGAGTGTTGCACAGCCGGGGCGGGCAGCGGAGCGGAGGGAGTGGGATTTGAACCCACGGGGCTCGTCGCCCAAGGCTTTTCAAGAGCCTCGCATTCGGCCGCTCTGCCATCCCTCCGGTGGGCGACGAGGCTAGCGGGCAGGTCGTTCGACCCGGGCCCGCAGTCCGCTCACCCACGAGTCGGCCGCCCGCCACGCCGCCTCGGCGTCGCGGCGGATGGCGGGGCCGTGGTCTCCGGCGGCGGGGTAGGAGCCGAGGAACTTCAGGTTGCGCAGGTGGGCGTGGAGGTCGCGGAGGCAGTCGGCCACGACCTCGTCGTCGATGTGGCCCTCGAGGTCGATGATGAAGCAGTAGTCGCCCAGGCTGTGCTTGGTGGGGCGGGACTCCAGCTTGGTGAGGTTGATGTCCCGGGCGGTGAACTGGCCGAGAATGCCGTGGAGGCTGCCCGGCTGGTCCTGCCGTTGAAAACAGACGATCGTGCTCTTGTCGTGGCCGGTGGGGGCGGGGATGCCGGTCCCCGGCGGGGCCACCACCACGAATCGGGTGCGGTTGTCGGAGTGGTCCTCGATGGACTCGGCCAGCACGTCGAGGTCGTAGAGCTTGGCCGCGAGGGCTGTGCCCACCGCGGCGGTGCCGTCGGGCGGGGACCCGGCCAACTGCCGGGCCGCCTCGGCGGTGGAGGTGGCGGCCACGATCTCGGCGCCGGGAAGCTGCTCGGCCAGGAACCGCCGGCACTGGGCGGCGGCGTCGGGGAAGGACGAGACCCGCCGCACGTCGGCCAGCGCCATCCCCGGCGGGGCCAGGAGGTTCTGGCGCACGCTGAGGACGACCTCGTGGCGGATGAGCAGGTCGTATTCGAAGATGAGCCCGTCGAGCACCTGGCGGACCGTCCCCTCGATGGAGTTCTCCAGGGCCACGAAACCCAGGTCGACGTCGCCCGTAGCGGCGGCCGCCAGCACGTCGGGCATCGACCGGAATGGGACCAGCTCCCCCGCGGCCAGATCCGGTTCGCCCAGGAGAGCCTCCTCGGTGAACGTTCCGGGAGGCCCCAGGAAGCCGACGCGCCGGGAGCGCACGTCACCAGGAGTGGTCATCGCCGCAGAACGATAGGGCACCCTCCCCGGCCGGCGGCGATAATTGGCCGTGGACGAACCGACCCTGCGGCAGCTACTCGACGACGTGCGCTCCGGCGCGCTGGCGCCCGACGACGCCGTGGCCCGCCTGCGGCGGCTGCCGTTCGCCGACTTGGGGTTCGCCCGCGTCGACCATCACCGGGCCCTGCGCCAAGGCCTCCCCGAAGCGGTGTACGGCCCGGGCAAGACGCCCGAGCACTGCGCCGAGATCGTGGCCGAGCTGCTGGCGGAGCCGGGAGACACCCCCGTGCTCCTGACTCGGGCCGACGAGGCCCAGGCGGCCGCCGCCCAGGCCCGTAACGCGGGCGCGGTCCGCACGGGGCGGACGTTGGCGTGGCGCGTGCAGCTCGGCCGCCCCGGCCGGGTGCTCGTGCTCACCGCCGGCACGGCCGACCTCCCGGTGGCGGAGGAGTGCGTGGCCACCCTGTCGGCCCACGGTCTGCGGCCGGGGCTGCTGGCCGACGTGGGCGTGGCGGGCGTGCACCGGCTGCTGGTGAGCGTGGACGAGCTGGCGTCGGCCGACGTGGTGGTGGTCGTGGCCGGGATGGAAGGAGCCCTGGCCAGCCTGGTGGGTGGGATGACGCCCGCCCCGGTGGTGGCCGTGCCCACCAGCGTCGGCTACGGGGCCGGACTCGAAGGGGTGACGGCCCTGCTGGCCATGCTCGCCTCGTGCGCCTCGGGCCTCACCGTGGTCGGGATCGACAACGGGTACGGGGCAGCGTGCGCCGTCCTGCGTATGCTGCGATGACCACTCTGGCGTGGTTCCACTGCTTCGCCGGCATCGCCGGTGACATGGCCCTGGGCAGCCTGCTCGACGCCGGGGCCGACGTGGAGGAGGTCACCTCCCTCGTCGAGCGGGTGCCGGTGAAGGGCTGGAAGCTGGAGCTTCAGCCCGTGCTGCGGGCCGGGCTGGCCGCCACCCGGGCCATCGTCCACGCCGACGAGGACGGGGTGGTGCGCACCTACGCCCACATCTCCGGCCTGATCGACGAGGCCCGCCTGCCCCAGCGCGTGCGCGATCGCGCCCAGGCCGCCTTCGCCGCCCTGGCCCGGGCCGAGGGCCGCCTCCACCGCCGCCCGCCCGGGCAGGTCCACTTCCACGAGGTCGGGGGGATCGACGCCATCGTCGACGTGGTGGGCGTGTGCGCGGCCATGGAGGTGCTGGGCGTGGACGACGTGCGGGCCAGCCCGGTGGCGACGGGGTCGGGCATGATCCGCACCGCCCACGGCATCCTGCCCAACCCCGCCCCGGCCGTTGTCGAGCTGCTGCGGGGCGCGCCGACCTACGGGCGGGCCGTGACCGTCGAGCTGACCACCCCCACCGGCGCGGCCCTGCTGGCGGCGACCGCCTCGTCCTACGGGCCCATGCCCGCCATGACCGTGTCGGCCACCGGGTTCGGGGCCGGGACGCGAGAGCTGGACGACCTGCCCAACGTCACCCAAGTGGTGCTGGGCACGGCCGCCGCCGCACCCGAGGACGAGCCCGGGCAGCCGGTGGTGCAGCTCGAGGTCAACGTGGACGACGCCACCGGCGAGGTTCTGGCCCACACCGTGTCCGCCCTGCTCGAAGCGGGCGCCCACGACGCCTGGATCACCCCCATCGTGATGAAGAAGGGGCGGCCCGCCTACACCGTGAGCGTGCTGGCCGACCCGGCCCTGGTCGAGCAGCTGAGCCGGGTGCTGGCCACCGAGACCGGGTCGCTGGGCGTGCGGGGCCGCCGCCTCGACCGCTGGCCGGCGGCCCGCCTGGCCGCCGAGGTCGAGGTCGAGGGCGTGCCCATCCGGGTCAAGGTCAGCGCCGGGCGGGTCAAGGTCGAGCACGACGACGCCGCCCGCGCCGCCCGCCGCACCGGCCTCCCCCTGCGCCAGGTCCTGGCCCGGGCCGAAGCGGCGTGGCACACCCGCCAGCCTCTCGACCCTGCGTAACCCCGCACGCGGCGGTCACCCCTGGGCCAGGCCCGGTCGCCAGTCGAGGAGGCGGCGGTGGATGGAGGCGAGGGGGGCGGTGAGCTCGCCGGGCGCGATGGTCGCCAGTTGGCTCAGGTAGGTGGTGATCGACGACCGGTCGGACGGCAGGGAGCGCTGGGCAAAGGCCTTGAGGTAGGCGGCGGCGATGTCGGCCGCGTCGCCGGCCAGCGTGCCCTCGACGAGGGCGCCGGTGAGCATCCGGTCGGCCACCCCCGACCGGTCCCAGAAGCTGGCCGGTACGGGCGGCGGCTCGTACCGTTCCAGGAAGGCCAGCAGCTCGGCCCGGGTCCCTGCGTCGAGAGTGGCGCCCAGGCAGCTGAGCTGGAGGGAGACGAGGGCCCCGTAGGGCTTGCCGTCGATCTGCCAGGACGCGGCGTACTCCTCGGCGGCTCGGTCGAGGGCCTTGCGGCGCTCGTCGCCGCTCAGGAGGACGGCGTCCTGCTTGAACAGGCCGCCCTTCAGGGCGTGGCGCTCGGCCGTCTTCCCGAGGCGGTCGAGGCTGCGGATGCGCTCCTCGGCCTTCCTCCGCAGCGCCCCCGCCGTGTTGGGCGCCTCCAGCTCGGCGACCTTGGCCCGGCCCGCCTGGACCTCGACGCCCAGGCGGTGCTCGGCCCACGCCAACTGCTCGACGGCACCGATCCACACCTCGCTGTCCTTCACGGCCAGGGCCGTGCGGTAGCAACGGACGGCGTCCTCGTAGCTGACGAGCAGCCGGTAGGCGTCGCCCAAGGTGGCCCAGACCCGTCCCTCGGACCACGTCGACCGGGCCAGCCCCTCCAGCTCCCGGGTGGTGGCGAGGAGCGCGCCCTGGCGGTTGGCGTCGGCGTCCCCGGCCTGGACGCTGATGTCCTCCAGGCGGCGGATCACCTCGTCGGCCGAAACCGGGGGGGGCGGCGGGCGGGAGTCGCCCTCACCCGGGAAGAGGCGGAAGGCGGGGTCGCCGTAGCACTGGTAGGCGGCCCACGTGTTGGACGCCCCCCCGTCGGCGCCGAACGCCTCCTGGCGGGCGGCCCGCACCGCGTCGCCGAACATGTCGCCGCTCACCATGCGGTCGTAGAACGTCTCGGCGAAGGCCGCGGCCGGCTTGTCCGACACCGACCACCCGGCGGCCACCACCGCCTTCACCCCCATGTCCATCAGTTCCCGGGCCAGGCTGGCGGCCAGCTCGTTGATCCGTTTGCGGGCGAAGGCCATGGGCGGGGGGGCGGTCGGGTCGTCGAGCACGGCCGAGCCCACACTGGCCAGATGGCAGCAGTTGAGGAAGACCAGGTCGGGAGGCCGCCGCATGTTGCGGAACATGTCGGCGGTGAGGTACTCCGACGGCCCCGGGCCGATGACTACGCCGCCCATGGGCATGGGGGTCGAGCCGCCCGCGTCGGCGCCCCCCGGTTCCTCGGCCGTACCCGGTGCGGCGGGCGAGCCGGGCTCGGCCGGCTTGCGGCCCCGGGGCGGCTCGAAGTGGCCGTGGGCGGCGATGTGGACGACCTGGTAGTCGTCGGCCATGAGCGCGCTCAGGACCTGCGTGGCCGAGTCGGGCGGGGCGCTGGAGGTGTCGAAGATGCGGGCGGTCACGGCCAGGCGGCGGCCCAACTGGTCGGCCACCTCCCGGGCCTCGCGGCGGGCCCCGTCCAGCCGGCCGAATGCCGGCGGGCCGGGCGGGTCGCCCACGACCAGGGCGACACCGGTGCCCGACGGGGGGTCGGCCCGGCCCGTGGTCGGGAGGCTCAGCTGGCGGAGCAGGCCGGCGTTGTGGACGAGGGGCCGGCGGCCGGTCAGTGCCCCCCGGTCGGTGAGCGCCTCCCAGGGGAAGTCGGCGGCCCGGGCGTCGAGCACGAGTTGGACGTTCTCCACCGCCGCCAGCTCCCGCTTCACGTCGTTGGGGAACAGGATCTCGAACAGGGCGACGTTGATCGAGCCGTCGACCGACGTCTGGAGCACGGCGTCCTGCAGCATCTGGCCGACGATGCGGGTGTCGACGACCTGGGTGAGCTGGTCGGCCCGGGCCCGGGACCCGAGCGACGTGTAGTGGAGCTCCACCCGCCGCCCGTCGGGGTCGACGTTGGTGGTGGACACGATGAGGCGGTGCCACATCCCGGCCCCGTAGTCGGACGTGGGGACGGCGGGACGGCTCCCCTCGCCCTCCCCCAGGCACGGGTCGGGGGCCAGGGTGACCAGGGAGCGCACGGTGGTCGGCAGCTGATCGCCCACCGTGCGGACGACCCGGGCCGCCTCCTCGGCGGGGGCGGCGTAGCGCTCCACGATCTCGAGGTCGGCGATCCGGACTCGGTCGGCCAGGCCTCGTTCGCCCAGCAGGCCGTTGGCCAGCACGACGCCCTCCACGATGGCGGCCACCGACGCGGGCAGGGCCATCCCGATGGAGCCGAAGCTGCCGAGGAGCACGCTCGTGATCCCGATGGCGTTCTCGGACACGACCAGCCGTTCGTCGGGCTGCTCCAGCCAGCGCAGCGCGTGCTCGAGGGCGGCGTCCCGGACGGCGCGTGCCAAGCCGGTCGGGGTCAGCTCGCCACTGCCGCCGAGGCCGGCGACGATGCCGCCCGGCGGCGACCCGCCGTCAGTGGTGATGCGCAGGACGTCACCGATCTCACGGGGGTAGCGCTCCACTGCCTGGCGGCGCGACAGCTGGTAGCCCAGCCGCCAGTCGAGGAAGCCCTCGGCCCCGCGGATCGGGTCCCCGCGGTAGTGGCCGACGAGCACCGGATAGCTGCTGCGCTCCAGGCTGGCGTGCAGCACCCGCACCCGCAGCACGGGCGCGTCGGAGGGGGAGGCCGGCGGCCGGCCCAGCCAGGCGGAGACGGCGGCCGTGCCGGCCCGCTGCATGGCCGCCCGCCGCTCACCGCGGCTGGTGGCCACCGAACGGAGGGTGGACCCGGCCACGATGTCGGGCCCGACCGGTTCGGCCGGTTCGACCAGGGCGGCCGGCAACCACGGGCCTTCTCGGGCCGAGCGGGCCGCCGGCAGTGGAGGCCGCGTCTCGGCCAGCAGCCGGGTGGTCCCGTCGCGGAGGATGCCGTCGACGGCCCGGACCACGTTCCCGTCGGTGGTGAGGGCCCCGTGCTCGGCCTCGGTGAACCAGGTCCGGCCGTCGAACAGCAGGGCCCCCGTCTCGTCGGCCAACCCGAGGGCGTGGGGGACGCGCCCGTCCCCGGCTCGGGTCATCCGGTAGCGGAACCCGCCCTCGGCGCCCACCTTGACCGCCTCGGGCGTCTCGTGCCCCGACCCGGCCACGTAGTACATGCGGTCACGGTCGAAGCCCCGGTCGCGCAGCGTGGCGTGGGTGGTCCGAGCCTGGGCCAGCAGGTCGGCGCTGATGCGTCCGTCCCGCCAGCAGGAGGCGTCGTACATCCGCTCGGTGTCGCTGCCGTCGGGGCCGGCGCCGGGGGCGGCGAGCAACTGGTAGAGGCCGGGGAAGGAGGCGAGCACCGACCGGATGTCCTTCCTGGAGTTGACCAGGTCGAGGGCGGCCAGCCACCGGACCAGTCGATCGTCGCCGCTCAAGGCCAGCCCGATCGAGAAGGTCCCCCGATTGGGTGTGCCCAGCATGACGAGCCGGCCGCCCTTCCCCCGGTCGTCGGGCCGGTCGAGGGCGTCCCAGACGTCGCGGTGGTTGGCGATGAGCATGCGGGCCACGAGGCCCCCCATCGAGTGGCAGACGAGGTGGGCCGGCCCGACGCCCTGCTCGAAGTGACCGCGGATGGCGGTCGCCAGCCCGTCGGCCGAGGCCTCGATGGGCAGCCGCCAGTCGTAGGAGACGGGGATCACGTCCCACCGCTCGTCGAGGGCGAGGACGAGGGGCAGGTAGGTCCGGTACAGCCCGGCGGGGAGCACGCGGCCGCTCGGGGTATCCGGCCGTAGCTTCAGCCGGGCGAACTCGCCGGCGACGAGCCGCAGCGGGTTGATCCACACGTGGTCGCGGTGGGCCCCGTCGGGGACGTCGAGATGGGAGCCCATGACCCCGGGCACGACGAACACCGTCCCGTCCTTGGGGGCGCGCCCGGCCCTGGCCGCGAACGACTCAAGGGCGGTGTCGCCCACGAGCGTCCGCAGCTCGTCGAGCTGGGGGCCGGGGAGGGCGCCGATGGCCTGCCGCACCCCTTCCAGGTCACCGGCCGCGAACCGTTCGTCGACCTCGTCCAGCGACCCGGCCGAGGCGGTGGTGGCAGGGGTGAGCCGGGGGACCGCCGCCACCGCCGTGGCCCGCACCGCCGGCTCACCGGGCGTGAGCCACGCGGCCAGCGCGTCGAGCACCTCGGGTGTGGTCCAGAAGCTGGAGTGGTCGACACCTCGTGCGGGAGGCAGCACGAGCCGTTCGGACACGGGGAACCCGGGGCCGCCGTTGAATGAGTAGGCGCTGGCGGTGGGGACGATGAGGTCGTTGGGCTCGAACCCGAAGATCCCGTCGACGAGCTTGTCGCGGACCACCATGGCCATCCCCGACTGGGGTGACGGCTCGAAGTCCGTAGCGATGGCCCGGTACCGGGTGGGCGTGGCCCGGGCCTGGTTGAGCATGCCCAGGAAGCCCGATGCGGCATCGGGCTGGGCCTGTGCTCCTCCGGCCTCCTGCTTGACCCAGCGCATCGACAGCAGGCCGTCCAGGCCCTTGAAGGCCCCCACCGCGATCTGCTTCACGACGGTGACGATCCCGTTGATGCTGTCGGTGATCGGGTTGTCGGGGACGAGGTCGAGCAGGTTGGTCAGCCCGTCCAGCAGGCTCGCCAGGCGGTCAGGATCGGCCAGAGGGGTACCGCGGTTGGGCGTGGCGACGAAGACCACCTGGCGGACCCGCAGCTTGGCCGCCGTCCCCGCCGCCTCCCCCAGCTCGGCCAGGGAGCGAGCCACCAGGCCGCCCCGAGAGTGGGAGAGGATGTCGACGTCGATCGTCACCCCGTCGGGCAGCAGCCCGGCCAGGGCCTTGGCGTTGCTCAGTGGGTCGACGGAGAGGGTGGGGTGGTCGAAGCCGAACACCCGGCCCTGGTAACGGTCGTGCATGGCCTGCACGGCCTCGCGGGGGAAGGCGCCGAAGCCCGAGTGAGTGAGGCTGTTGGTGCCGTGGACGAGCAGGAGAGCCGGGCCTTCGGCCAGGCGGCGCACGGCGGCGTCGTCGAGGGGCGCCACCCCCTGCTCCTGGTAGTCGCCCGGGTCGAACGTGCGGATGCGGTGGGGCCGGGTCTTGGCCTCCCACCGGGACACGAAGTGGTCGCCCACTTCGCCCGCCACCCGGTCGATGAGGTCGAAGGTCAGGACCCGCAGGACCCGCCGGGCGACGGCCCCGACGAGCCCGCGGGTGGCCGCCTCCACGTCGGCCGGTGGGGCCACGGGGACGACGAACCGCTGGGCGGCGGCCGGGCCGCGGCTCCCGCGGCGGGCCGCAGCCGGGCCGAGGGCTGCGTCCTGAGGGAGGATCCACGACACCGCCCCGTTGGTTTCCACCAGCACGACCTGGCCGCGGCCCGGGGGCGGAGCAGGAACGTCGAGCGTGATCTGCCCAGGCCCGCCGGCCATGGCCGAAGCGGCGGCAGGGCCGCCCCGGCTGGCGGCCGCGGTCGCACCCGCGGTCGCACCCGCGGGCCGGATCCGCTTGGCCTCGAGGACGATGGCGTGGTCGGCTCGCAGCCCGGCGTCCTCCAGGACGGCCAGGACGAAGCCGGGGCCGCCACCCCGGCGCACGGGCTCGGGCTCCACCCGGGCCGAGACGTCAGCGCTCGACAGCCGTACTCCGCCGACCAGGACCGGCGCCGCGCCGGCCTGAAGCTCCGCCATGCTCCGGCCTCCTCCCTTCTTGCCCGAAGGTCGAGCCTACCGGCCGGGCACGCAAACTCTAGGGTCCGCCCACGTCGTGGACGCCTTCCTGATCAGCTTCGGGGTCATCTTCGTGGCCGAGCTGGGCGACAAGAGCCAGCTCATGGCGCTCACCTTCGCGGCCCGCTACCCGGCCCTGCCCGTCCTGGTGGGAGTCGCGCTGGCGACCGCGGTGGTGCACGCCGTCTCGGTGGTGGTGGGAGCGGCGGTGGCGGTGAACCTGCCCACCCGGGCCATCAACGTGGCCGCCGGGCTCGCCTTCTTCGGCTTCGCGGCATGGACGTTGCGGGGCGACACCCTCGACGAGGACGAGGAGGCCAGGGCGGCCGGGCGGGGGCGGGGGCAGCGATCGGCGGTCGTCGCCGCCAGCACCGCCTTCTTCCTGGCCGAGCTGGGGGACAAGACCATGCTGGCCACCGTGACCCTCGCCACCAGCCACGGCCCGTGGGGCACGTGGGCCGGGTCGACCCTGGGGATGGTGGCGGCCGACGCCCTGGCCATCTTGGCCGGCCAGCGGCTGGCCCGGCGGTTCTCGGCCCGCACCGTGCGGGTGGCGGCGGCCTGCGCCTTCGTCGTGTTCGGGCTGGTGCTGGTGGCCAGCGGCCTGCGGGACTGATCCGCCGGCCGTCGTGTCGAGTGCCGCTACGGCCGGGCGGCGGTGAGGAAGCCGGTGATGCGGTCGTAGGTGGGGGCGTCGCGCTGGCTGGGCGTGACCGGCGTGGCCGCGCCGTGGTCGTGGCGAGGGTTCAAGGGGTCCGAGAGGTCGTCGACGGGCCGGCCGTCGACCAGCTCGAGGCTTGGCCCGCCCGCCGAACTGACGACCTGGGCGCCCGGGATGGCGGCGGCGAGCCGGGGTGCGTCGTAGGGGGCGGCGTTGGCGGGCACGACGATCATCGTCGGGATCCGAACCCGGGCCGCCTCGGCGACGGGGTCGATGCCGTACAGCTCGGCCAGGTAGGGGGCGTCGTCCGGCGGCAGGAGAGGCCGCAGCTCGGTGCGCATCTCCGCCAGCGGTGGGAGGGTGCGGTTGGCCAGCAGGTTGGCCACGAGGGTTCGGAACTGCTCGGCCGACTCGGGGCCGTACTGGGCGGCGAGGCGGCCGGCATGGAGGTCGACCAGCGAGCTGCCCGGCGCCGACACGAGAACCAGGCGCTTGACCCGGGCATCGGTGGCAGCCAGGCGGAGGGCGATGAGGCCACCCTCCTCGTAACCGACGACGGCCAAGTCCTTGCCCTCGGTCTCGCGGCGCTGGGTCAGCAGGTCGAGGGCGGCCCGGGCGTCGGCCACCAGGCCCTCGACCGTCACCGTCGCGCCCTCGTCCAACCGGCTCTCGCCCGTGCCCCGCCTGTCGTACCGGTAGGTGACCAGGCCCGAGTCGGTGAGGGCGCCGGCCAGGTCACGGCCCAGGCCGCTGGGCGTGCCGTTGGGGGCGATCGTGCCGTTGCGGTCCCCGTTGCCGGCGCTGGGGAGGACCAGCACCCCCGGCACCGACGCCCGGGCGGCGGCGGGAGGGACGGTGAGGGTGCCGAAGATCCGGGTCCGGTCGCCGCTGACGACCTGGACGGACCGCTCCCCGGGCTCGTTGGCGGACGGCTCGCGATCGATCGGGTCGTCGAGGGCCGTGTCTGTGTCGCTCCCCCCGCCGCCACCGCCACCGCCGCATGCGGCGAGCAGCAGGGCCAGGACGAGGGAGAGGACCATCCGCCGGTACCGCCGTGCCTTGTGCATCATCATGCGCGCCTACCCCTTCCCGGAAGCCACTCAAACTGTAGGCCGTGCTGGCCGCCGGGGCCGGCCGCCGCTGAGACCTCGAAGTGATGCGCTTCAACCACCGATTCGGTGGTCCAGGCGCATCACCTCCCGGCCAGCCGGCGGGGAGGGCCGGCTCGCGCCGAGGCCGGCCATGTGTCAGTCGTAATTCCTGATGGTCCTCACGTTCAGGAAGACCATGAGGGCCCCGAAGATCGCCACCACCAGGAATCCGCGGCCGATCCTCGTCCAGTTGAGGTCGTCGAGGACCAGGGAGCGCAGCCCTTCCATGATGTAGGTGACGGGGTTGAACGTGGCCGCCACTTCCATGGGCCGGGTGAGCATGTCGCGAGGTACGAAGTTGGGGGTCAGGAACAGCAGCGGGAAGAAGATCAGCGACCCGGACTGGGTGGCTGCGGCGCTGCGGGTCTTGAGGGCGATCAGCTGCATGTAGCCCGAGAAGACCACGGCCCACCCGCCCGAGAGCAGCAGAAGGAGCAGCAAGCCGAGGAGCCCGCTGGCGATGTCGATCCCGAACGGCAGCGCCATCAGGACGATGAGCAGGGCGATCCCGAGGCTCTTGACCCCTTCGGCGATGAGCTGGCCGAGGACGATGGCCGTGCGGGAGACGGGCGAGGCCCGCAGCTTGTCGAAGTAGCCACCCTCGATGTCCTCCACCATGAACTGGGCCGCCCCGCCGAACGAGGAAGCCAGTAGCAGGGCGCTGGGCAACTGGAACGCCGCATAGTTCTGCCCCTCCAGGAACGGCGTGCCGGTGGCCGGGAAAATTCTCGCCGCCTGCCCCACGTTGACGACCAGGAAGAACAGCGGGATGAACACCGTTGGCAGTAGCGCCTCGGGGGTGCGGAGGGCGGCCCGGATGGCGCGGCCGCTGAGCGTGACGAACTGGGTCATCGCACCTCCTGCACCTGGCCCTCGACCACCTCACGGACCCGGCCCGTGGCGTCGAGGAACACGTCGTCGAGGGTGGGGTCGGCAGCGAGGCCCCTTCGCTCACGCAGGTCGGCCTTGAGCTCGTCGGGCGTCCCTTCCCGCACGATCAGGCCGCCGTCGATGATGGCCAGCCGGCTGCACAGCTGGTCGGCCTCCTCCAGGTACTGGGTGGTGAGGAAGACGGTCGTGCCCTGGCCGTTGATGCGCCGGACCTCGTCCCAGACGACCAGGCGGCTGGCGGGGTCGAGGCCGGTGGTGGGCTCGTCGAGGAACAGCACGTCGGGGCGGTGGACAAGGGCCGAGGCCAGGTCGAGCCGCCGCTTCATGCCCCCCGAGTACCCCTTGATGCGCCGGTCGGCGGCGTCGACCAGGTCGACCAGCTCCAGCAGCTCCTGGGCCCGCTCGGCGGCGGCCGCGGTGGAGAGGCCGAACAGCTTGGCCTGGAGAACGAGCAGCTCCCGGCCTGTCTGGCGCGGGTCGAGGCCCGCCTCCTGGAGGGCCACGCCGATCTTGTTGCGGACGCCGTCGGCGTCGCGCTGGACGTCTACGCCCGCCACCCGGGCCCGGCCCGACGTGATCGTGGTCAGGGTGGTGAGCATGCGGACGGTCGTCGACTTGCCCGCTCCGTTGGGCCCGAGGAACCCGAACATCTCGCCGCCGGCCACCTGCAGGTCGACCCCGTTGACGGCCTCGACGGTGCCGGCGCGGCCCGTGAACTTCTTGACCAGTTGCTCAGCTTCGACCGCCAACGCCATGACGGCGACCTTACCGACTAGAGATGGTCCCCGTGGGCGGCAGCGACCTTCCCGGGGAGGTGAAGTTCACCAACCTCGACGATCCGCTCTTCGACGGGGCCGAGGCGACCAAGCGGGATCTGGTCACCTACCTCGACGCCGTCCGGGACCTGATCGTGCCCGTGCTCGAGGACCGGCCGCTTTCCGTGATCCGGGTCCATCGGGGCCAGGAGGCGTTCATGCAGAAGAACGTCCCCAAGTACACCCCGGACTGGGTGCGCACGGCCCGGTACTGGGCCGAGAGCTCCAAGCGGGAGGTCTCCTACGCCCTGTGCAACGACCGCCGCACCCTGCTGTGGTTCGCCAACCAGCGGGCGGTGGAGTACCACCCCACCCTGGTGCGGATCGACCGGCCCGACCGCATCACCCACCTCGTGCTCGACCTCGACCCGCCCGAGGACGGCGGCTTCGCCATGGCTGTGCGGGCCGCCCATCTCGTCCACCGGGCCTTGGCCGGCGTCGGGCTGGAGGGAGCGGTGAAGACCAGCGGGGCCAAGGGCGTGCACATCTTCGTCCCCATCGACGACTCGGCGCCGCTGGAGGACTCGGCCGCCGCGACCAGGGCTCTCGCCGCCCGGGTGGCGGCAATGGATCCCGACCTGGCCACCGTCGAGTTCATGAAGGAGAACCGGGGGGGCCGCGTCTTCGTGGACGCCACCCGGGTGGGTGGGGCCACGGTGGTGGCGGCCTACAGCCCCCGGGTGCGGCCGGGCACGCCGGTGTCGTTCCCGATCGGCTGGGACGAGCTGGACGACGTGTCGCCTGCGGACTTCACCGTCCACACCGCCCTCGAACGGCTCGGGGGCCGGGACCCGTGGGCTGCGTCGATGCCGGCCCCGCAGTCGCTGCCGGCCGAGTTGGTCGAGGAGGGCCACGCCATCCCCACCGCCCGGGTTCAGGCCATGCACGAGGGCAAGCGCCGAGCGGCCCGGGCCCGCCGTTCCCCGGAGTCGAGCTAGGGGGCCGCAACGGCCTCGTCGGTGCTGGGATGGGCGGCCACTGCGGCACTGCGCCAGCGCGGACTGAAGAGCGGGGTGGGGCGCTGGTCGGAGCAGCACTTGACGCCCTACCTCTTCACCAAGTTCCTGGCGCTCGTAGGGCAGGATCGTCCGATCGAGGTCGGCGACACGCTTGCCGACAGCCTCGTCCTGCTGCGCCAAGGACGTCGGGCTGACGTGGATCTTGCCATGTGGCGTCGCCTGTTCATGCTCGTGGGCGGCTTCCCCGAGCTGCTCGCTCCGACCCGCGACCGTCCTGACGACGACGAGTCCAGCCGCCTCCTGGAGTCCCAGCAGGTTCTCCCTAACGACGCCGTCGAGCGGGCGATCTACAACGACATCCCGCAGTCATTCGGCCTCGGTGTTGCCGGCTGACCCGATGTTGCTCGAACGGCTCCTCTACGTCTTGGCCGCCCAGATCACAGGTCTGCTTTCACCGTCGAACATCTGTGGCGACCTGGGACTCTCCCAGCCCACCTTCGACCGGTACCTGTCCTACCTGGAAGCATGCCTTCCTCGTCTTCACCCTGCCCAACTACTCCGGCCGGGAGGGCCACCGTGCAGGCGGGGTCGCAAGCTGTACTTCGTCGACGGTGCGATCCGAAATGCGGCTCTCCAGCGGGGGCTCGCACCCATCGACAACCCCATCGAGCTGGGCGCGCTCCTGGAGGATCTCGTCGCCGCTACCTTGCGATGGCTCTCCCTCCACGCTGGCGTCCGCCTTTACCACTGGCGCCAAGGCCGGCACGAGGTTGACCTGATTTTCGACCACCCCGAGCAACCGCTCGCCTTCGCGATCGGATCGTCGCCCGACCACCCCCGCGCCGGGCTCCAGGCGCTGACACAGCGGCATGCCGATCCCGGCGCCGGTCCTACATCGTGGCTCCACAAGTGGCCGTCGCCCATCCCGACTCCACGGCTAGCGGCGTCGGCACATCGCCGCTCGACCTCGTCCTCCAAGTCGTCGGGCTCCTTGGCCGAAGTGGCCTTGGCCAAAAGCCTGGGCGTGACTCGGTAATGCCGACGGTCGTAGAGATTGGCCCTTTCAGCCGGTCCCGCACCCCCTCTGACCTGCGCTTTTACCGTGGGCGAGGGGGGACCTAGACTTTCGCAGTTTTGAGGCCGTGAGCTACTTGCCTTGACGGTGAGGCTTCCTCGGCTTGCGTGTAGTTCGGCTGGGGGCGGGAGCCGGTGTGTGATCGGGTCCTTCGACGAGTTCGAGGGTGAGCTCTTGGAGCTCGCTGATGAGGTCTCGGAGCTTGCGGGCGTTGTCGAACAGCGGCTGGTACTCG
>Ga0187892_10006300_pt1 | contig 17769 bp, 18 predicted proteins | sample MA1701073metaG_FD_139345 | JGI IMG/M metagenome (GOLD analysis project Ga0187892, IMG submission 139345) | Bio-ooze microbial communities from a basaltic lava cave in the Kipuka Kanohina Cave System on the Island of Hawaii, USA - MA170107-3 metaG ... | reverse complement strand
TCGCGATGAACGTCGAAGGCGTGAAGCGCGTACAAAACAACCTGTCGACGACGGCAAAATAACGATCCGTCCGACAGGCAAGACGGGCGCCGACGCCCAGCAGGGTCGGCGTCCGTTTTCTTCGCTTGCTGGTTTGCAATCACTACACCGTCACGGCCGATTGCCACAGGGTCGGCACGGGTTCGCCGCGACTAGACTGAATGCGTGCCGACCCCTTTTGCCAAATTCTGCTCGGTCTGCGGTGTCCCTGTCGTTCGCCGGGTGCCGGTCGGGGACAACCGCGAGCGCGCGTGCTGCGATAACTGCGGAACGATCCACTACGTCAACCCGCGCCCGGTGGTCGGCGCCATTCCAGTCTGGGAAAACCAGGTACTCCTCTGCAAGCGCGCGATCGAACCGCGCTATGGCACATGGACATTGCCGGCCGGGTTCATGGAACTGGGCGAGACCTGCGCCGCCGGTGCTGCGCGAGAGACTCTGGAAGAAGCCGGCGCACGGGTACGTCTTGGCCCCTTGTTTTCGATGATCGATGTTCCACATGTGGAGCAAGTCCACATTTTTTTTCGCGCTGAGCTCGTAGACACCGCCTTCGCGCCCGGTGCGGAAAGCCTCGAAGCGCGCCTTTTCAGCGAGCCCGACGTTCCGTGGGACGAGCTTGCCTTTCGCACGGTATCGACGACGCTGCGACTGTATTTCGAGGATCGCAAGCGCGGCGATTTCGGCGTGCACACGCGCGAGATCACCGGCTTATCGAGCGCCCCGCGTGCATGATCGCCTGGCTGCGTGAAGACGAACCGTTTCCCCCAGTGGACCGCGCCTTGCGCGCCCCCAATGGACTGCTCGCCGCCTCCGACGCGTTGACTCCGGCGATGCTGCGTGCCGCCTACCGGCGCGGCATATTTCCGTGGTCGAGCGACGGCGAACCCGTGTTGTGGTGGTCGCCCGACCCGCGACTTGTTCTATATACGGAAGAGTTCAAGATCGCCCGCTCTTTTCGCAAGCGGCTCGCACTGGTCGCTCGCGGCGACGAGTTCACCGTGCGAGTCGATGCCGCATTCGAACGGGTGATGCGCGCCTGCGCCGCGCCGCGGCCTGGGCAGGACGGCACGTGGATCACTGCGGCCGTCATCGACGGTTACCTCGCGCTGCACCGGCGAGGTCTCGCACACTCGGTCGAGCTCTGGCGCGCTGACACGCTGGTCGGCGGTCTGTACGGCGTTGCCCTCGGCCGCATGTTCTTCGGTGAATCCATGTTCAGCCCGGAGCGCGACAGATCGAAAATAGCGCTCGCGGCACTGGTGCGCCTGCTGGCACGCGAAGGGGTGCGGCTTGTCGATTGCCAGCAGAACACGAGGCATCTGATATCGCTCGGCGCACGCGAGATCACACGCAGCGGGTTCTGCGAGCACGTGGCGAAAGCTTCCGCACAGCCCGCGATCGATTGGGAGTGTTACGCTCGCGAGAGGCAAAACTCGCTGCTGGCGGAACAACTTCAGGCAAACGACGGCTGAGGAACGAGGCAGGAATTTTCCCGCGGAACGACGTTGGCAAACCTCAAGGAACTTCCGTTCTCCGCGTTGCAGTTTTATGCGACGGCGCCGTATCCCTGCAGTTATCTGGAAGGGCGGCAGGCGCGCTCGCAGGTGGCAACCCCGGCGCACCTGATCAATGCCGATGTGTATAGCGAGCTCGTGCGCATCGGTTTTCGCCGCAGCGGAATTTTCACGTACCGGCCGCACTGCGATGGGTGCCGGGCGTGCGTTCCGGTGCGCGTTCCGGTGCGCGAGTTTCGCGCCAGTCGCAGCCAGCGGCGTGCGTTGCGACAGCATCGCGCGCTCGCGTCGCGCGTCGTTGCGCTCGCCTTCGAGCAAGAGCACTACGAACTTTATCTGCGCTATCAATCGACCCGCCATTCGGGCGGCGGCATGGACAACGACAGCCGCGAGCAGTACGCGCAGTTTCTCCTGCAGAGCAAAGTCAATACGCGGCTGGTGGAATTCCGTGAGCCGGCGCTCCGGCCCGGCGTACCGGGCGCATTGCGTATGGTGTCGATCATCGATGTGCTCGCCGACGGACTTTCCTCCGTGTATACGTTTTTCGACCCCGATGTGGTCAGCGCGAGCTATGGCACCTTCAACGTGTTATGGCAGATCGAGCAGTGCAACGGCCTGAATCTGCCTTTCCTCTACCTCGGCTACTGGATCGCCGACAGTCCGAAGATGGCCTACAAGGCGAACTTCCGTCCGGTTGATCTGCTGCGGCACGGCCGCTGGGAACGCCAACCCTGACGCGCGTCGCTGGGCGGCGCCGGCCGCTTGTGCTGTACCACCGATGCTGCTGTACCACTGATGCTGCTGTACGACTTCGCGCGTCCGTTTTTTTTCGCGCTCGATCCCGAGACCGCTCACGATCTTGCATTCGCGAGCCTGGAGCGCGCGCACGCACTCGGACTGACGCGGCTCGTCGCCGCGTGTGACGACGATCCCGTCGACGCGATGGGACTGCAGTTTCCGAATCCGGTGGGACTCGCCGCCGGGCTCGACAAGGATGCCTTGCATATCGATGCGCTGGGCGCCCTTGGATTCGGGTTCATCGAGGTGGGAACCGTGACACCGCGGCCGCAGTCGGGCAACGCAAAGCCGCGACTCTTTCGCCTGCCGGCGGCGCGCGCGCTGATCAATCGCATGGGGTTCAACAACGATGGCATCGATCGCTTTGTTGCAAACGTCGATCGCAGCCGGTCATTCGTCGGTGGCGGGGGCGTGCTCGGTCTGAATCTCGGCAAGAACGCCGACACGCCGATCGAGCGCGCGCTCGACGACTACCTGATCTGCCTGCGCAAGGTCTATCCGCTGCTCACGCAGCGCCCCGGCTATGTGGCGATCAACATCTCGTCGCCCAACACGCCGCAGCTGCGCGCGTTGCAGGGCCCCTCCGAGCTCGCGGCGCTGTTGCGTGGAATACGAGACGAGCGCGCGCGGCTCGCGAACCGCCACGGCAAGCGCGTTCCCGTCGCGGTCAAAATCGCCCCCGATCTTGACGGCGAAGACATCCGGCGCATCGCCGACGCGCTGGTGGCGCACGATATCGACGGCGTGATCGCGACCAATACGACGATCACACGCGACGGGGTTGCCGAACTGGCACACGCGAGCGAAGCAGGGGGTCTGTCGGGCGCGCCCCTCGCCACGCGTTCGACCGCGCTGGTGAGGCAGCTCGCCACGCACCTGCAGGGTCGTCTGCCGATCATCGGCGTCGGCGGTATTTCGAGTGGGGGCGACGCGCTCGACAAGCTGCGCGCCGGCGCGTTGCTGGTTCAGATGTACACCGGGCTTGTGTATCGCGGCCCGTCACTGGTCGGTGAGTGCCGGCGCGCGATTCTCGATTCTCGAAGCGATTGACGATGCGATGTTTCATCGGCATCTGGCCCGACGCGCCGGCCCGCGCGCGACTCGACGTAACAGCGCGCGACTTGCACGCGCTGGTGCCGGCGGCGCGGCGTATGCGCGCCGGGAATCTGCATTTGACGCTCGCCTTTATCGGATCGCTGGACGAAAAGGTGGCAGCCAGGGTTGCAGCGCGACTGGAGGAGTTTCCCCATGCGCCGTTTGACTGGCTGCTCGACAGTACCGGTGCGTTCGCCGGCGCACACGTGGCGTGGGCAGGCGGCGCCGAGGATGAGCGCCTGAGTCAGCTCGCCGGACGAACGCGCGACCTGCTCGATACCCTGGCCGTCAGCTACGACCGCAAGCGCTTCGCTGCGCATGTCACCTTGCTGCGAGACGTGGATCGAGCGGCGGCGCTTGCCGGGTCGATCGCCCCGCCGATTGTCTGGAGGGTCGAGAAGCCCTTGCTGTTACGGTCGCTGAGCGCTGCAGACGGAACGCGTTATGCACCGTTTCGCATCCTGCTATAAGGATTTCTCAATCCGAATCGGCAGCGTTTCATGAGACTGCGCGGCGCCGTCACGACTGTGGCTCGCGAAAAAACGGCGATCCAGGTGATCGAGCGCATGATGAATCTGCTCGATGCACTGGCCGCGCGTAGCAGTCCCGTGAGCCTGAAAGAACTGTCGCGTGTCACGGGCCTGCACCCGTCAACCGCGCATCGGATCCTGAACGACATGGTCGTCGGCCGTTTGGTCGACCGCGGCGAGCAGCCGGGTTCCTATCGCCTTGGCATGCGCCTGCTGGAGCTTGGCAATCTGGTCAAAGCGCGACTTTCGGTGCGCGAGGCCGCGCTGGAACCGATGCGCGAACTGCATCAGCGCACGGGTCAAACCGTCAACCTGTCGGTGCGGCAGGGTGACGAAATCGTCTACATCGAGCGTTCCTACAACGAGCGCTCCGGCATGCAGGTTGTTCGGTCCATTGGCGGACGCGCACCCCTGCACCTGACCTCGAGCGGCAAGCTGTTTCTTGCTCACGATGATCCACGCGTTGTGCGCGCCTATGCGACGCGCACCGGGCTCGCCGGTCACACGCGAAACAGCATTACGGATCTGCAAAAACTCGAGCGCGAACTGTCGATGGTGCGCGCGCGCGGTTTTGCGCGCGACAACGAAGAACTGGAACTGGGCGTGCGCTGTATCGCCGCGACCATTCGCGACGACTCGGGACGAATCGTCGCGGGCCTTTCCGTATCTGCGCCTTCGGAGCGGATGCAGGACGACTGGATTTCAGATCTGTTGGCGACCGCGACGCAGATATCGTCCGGCCTGGGTCATGCGCAGCTGGGCTAGCTGCTACATCAGCGAATTGCTGCCGCGTGCAGTTTCGCCCAGGCGGGCACGCCGCGCTTCGATCCAGTTGCGGATGCGGTTCGCGTCGCCGAGCCGCGAATGCTTGCCGACCGAATCCAGCAGCACCATCACAACGCGCTGGCCTTCGATGACGGACTGCATCACCAGGCACCGACCCGAAGCCGAGATATAGCCTGTTTTCTGCAGGCCGATTTCCCACTCCGGGTTCGACGTCAGGCGATTAGTGTTGCCATAACGAACCAGACGCCGGCCGACCGGGAGTGCCAGCGAGTCGCTGGTCGAATACTCGCGAATCGATGAATGCTCGTACGCGGCTTTGACCAGCCGCACAAGATCAGCTGGACTCGACCGGTTTTCATCCGACAAACCCGTGGGATCAACGAAGCGCGATTCGTGCATGCCCAGCATCTGGGCCATGGCGTTCATCGCTTCGACAAAGGCGTCGACGCCGCCCGGATAGGTCCGACCCAGCAGCTGAGCGGCGTGATTCTCAGATGACATCAACGCGAGTTGTAACGCATGCGAGCGCTTCAAGCGGACGCCCGGCCTAAGCCTAGAACGCACCTTGTCGATGGTCACATCGGACCGGGTGACCTGGAGCAATTCATCGGGATCGAGATCGGCTTCCATGGTGACGATGGCGGTCATCAACTTGGTGATCGAGGCGATTGGGAGAACAGCGCGGCCGTTTTTTTCGAACAGTACTTCTTCGGTGTCCTGGTCCACCACCAGCGCGACGCTCGACCTCAAATCCAGCCAGTTCTCGCCGCGCGACAAGCCGGCAGTGTGCGCGTGACTGCGACGTACGAGCCTGCGTTGCTGCGACGTGCGGCGAAACCCGGCTACCGGCGAAGCATTGCTCGCCGAATCGGCATCGATGCGGACGAATTGGACAGCGGCATCGCTGCTGGAAGTCGCCGCCGCGTCGCCGGACGTCGCAAGGATGGCCAGCAGAATCGCGGCTGTCCAATTTCGCGTCACGTTGCTTCGCATCGCAAACCTCCGTGACGCGGAATTTGCCATCAGAGGCACGCCCGCGGTTGCGCGATCAACCGGCCGCGCGCTCCGTTTATCGGATGAATTCGCTGCTTCAGGTTGACCCAGCCCAGATCGAACATTGTTCACGGATGATGTAACGACGACAGGGCATTGATTCTAATAACGAAGCCGCAGTACCCCGTGAGCAGTCCTACGTACGACGTTCAGTCGAGAAACCGTACGAACAGTTCGACCGGCTCACGCTCTGTTTGCAACGTGTTTTCGACCTTGTTCGTATCGGCGTATCCGAGCGACATGCCGCAGACGACCATTTCCCCGGATGACAGATCAAGCGCCTGACCAATCACGCGATGAAACGGAGTGAACGCCGCCTGAGGGCAGGTGTCGAGTCCGCGCGCACGCGCCGCGACCATGATGGTCTGGAGAAACATGCCGTAGTCGAGCCAACTTCCTTGCTCCAGCACGCGGTCGATCGTGAAGATGAATCCGACGGGCGCGTCGAAAAAACGATAGTTCCGCCCGTGCTGGGCATGCATTCTGGATTTGTCGTCTCGCCCAATACCGAGCAGGCCGTACAAATCCCAGCCGATCTTGCGCCGGCGTGACAGATACGGCTCGATCCACTTGCGCGGGTAGTACGCGTACTCCTCGGCGTGCTCGCGCAGTTGATGGGGATCGTTGTGAACTGCGGTGATCGCATCACTCAGGCGTTGCTTGGCCGCACCGGTGAGCACGTAGACCTTCCAGGGCTGAACATTGGTTCCACTGGGCGACCGGCTCGCAACACGCAGGATGTCTTTCACGGTCTCGCTCGCTACCGGTGTCGGCAGAAATGCGCGCACCGACCGGCGCGATGTGATGGCGGCGTCGACAATTTCGTGTCGCCCGGGCGGCGCGCTGTCGTTCATCGACAAATCCTTTCAAGCGCCTGTCGCAACGGCGGGGGTAAATCAACCGGTCGGCGCGTGTCGCGATCGACGTACACGTGGACGAAGTGCCCCTGCGCGCTTGCCTTCTCCGCCGACTCGCCGAACAAGCCGATCTCGTAACGAACGCTTGATCGCCCGATCCGCGCGACAGACAGCCCGGCATCGATCCGCTCCGGAAACGAAAGCTCGTTGAAATAGCTGCATTGAGTCTCGACCACCAAGCCGATGACACGACCCGCCTGGATATCGAGCGCGTCGTTGCGAACGAGGTATTCGTTCACTACGGTGTCGAACCAACTGTAGTAAACGACGTTGTTCACGTGGCCGTAGGCGTCGTTGTCCATCCAGCGTGACTGGATCGGAAGGAAGTACTGGAACGCCGCTCGGCTCGCGGCAGCTGCACGTTCACCCACCGGCGGGTCTCTTTTTTTGCGTCAGCGATGATAGCCAGCGCATTGGCGTTGCGGCGCATGCGCGCCAATGCCGATACGCGGCGAGAACGGTGTTGAAGTGAGCATCGACGGTCACGTCGATGTCGCGGCCATAGCCTCCCGCCATCACGACGGCGATCGGCACCGACAAACGACGCGCTCCGGCCGAACACGCGCGCATCGCGTTGTGCCAGTCCGTGCGTGCTGAGCTTCAGTCGACCGAGTCGGTCGTTTTCGTGGCGTCCGCACCGGCCAGGTAAATCAGAAACTGCGGTTGAGCGAGGTTGAAGGCACGCTCGAGCGCTTGATCCATGGTTTCGAGGTACTTTTTCGTCATCGGTGCCATCGGGTAGCTCGATATCCAGATCGCTGTTCGCCTTGCAGAATGGAAAATTCTTTGCGGCGTGCAGCGACATCGTGAAGACGAAGTCATCTTGCGCAAAGATCGTCGCTGTCCCGTCACCTTGATGGACGTCGAGATCGACGATCAATACTTGATCGCACACGCGATGGGCCTGCATTCTTCGCGCGGCGACCGCTACGTCATTGAACAAACAATAGCCAGCGCCGCGATTGCGGTGCGCATGGTGAGTGCCACCCGCAAGATTGACGCCGACCCCTTCCGACAGCGCGGCGCGGCAGGCAGCGAGCGTTGCTCCGACTGATCGTCGCGCGCGTTCAACCATCTAGAGCGACCACGGTAAGCCGATCGCGCGCACTTGTTGCGCGTCAAGCAGACCGTGAATCGCCCGCTGCACGTAATCGCCATCGTGCGCCAGCGCAAGGTCATCGTTGGAGGCAGCATCTGCCTCGCATACATGAACGCCGTCAAGTTCGTGTTCGAGTCGTTCCCGCAGCCGAGCGTATTTGGCAATCGGGAATCTATGTCCTGGCGGCAAGGGCAGCGCGAATCGGTCAATGGCAAAAGCTTTCATGCCAAAGCCACGACGCCGAAGCCTAGAAGGATTCCTCTAGCCAATCTGCCGCATCGCGCAAATGCGCCCTCCCAGACTCTTGCGGGAACCCTAGGAGTGAAGTGCAAGTCATTGGTGGACATAAAAGAATCGGCGATTTAGGGACGAGGACAGTTTCCATTGCGCTGCAAAACTTTCTCTTGACTTGCTTCGATCGGTGCATACAATTTGTTTTGTGCGCTGCACCAACAGCGCAGGAAAGCAAAGTGCAGCCGATCACACCCAACCTACCTTTCAACCCACTTTCTCCAAGGAGTCACTCCATGATCGCAACTCCCGCGCAATTCGCTGAACTGCAAAAAGGACAAATGGACGCGCTGTATGCAATGTCACACGCCGTCTTCGAAGCAACCGAAAAACTGGTCGAACTGAATCTGGCCGCGACCAAGGCACTGATGGATGAGTCGGCGGAGCGCACCCAGGCCCTGATGGGCGTCAAGGACGTCCAGGAGTTGATGGCCATGACGGGCAGCACAGCCCAGCCGGCTATCGAAAAGCTGGTCAGCTACGGCCGCAACGTTTACAGCATTGCGAGCGGCGCCGGCGCCGAGTTTTCAAAGATCGTCGAGACGCAAATCGCCGACGGCAACAAGAAGGTCACGGAGATCGTCGATTTTGCGGCCAAGAATGCACCCGCTGGTTCGGAGCCGGCGGTGTCTGTGTTCAAGAGCGCCGTAGCGGCCGCCAACACTGCGTATGACACGTTTGCCAAGGCTGCGAAGCAGGCGGTTGATGTCGCCGAGTCGAACTTTGCCGCCGCGACGCAAGCGACGATCAAGGCGGCGGCCGCCGCCAATGACGTGGCGCGCACCACGAAAAGCAAGAAGGCGGCTTAATGACCGGTTGGCCGCTACTTGATGCGACGCCTAAGCGGCCCATCTTTGCGGTCAACAGGTTTTTCTGTCGGATTCTCGATAGCAAGACTGCCGAACAATCGCGGTGACACGTCGCTGACCGCGGAATAAAGTTTGCTCTGTAACGGTTGTCTCCTTGGCACCACTGTCCGGACCTAGTCCGGACCCCTTCTGTCTCCTCCTTTGGTGGTGCTTTCGAAGCCTGGTCCCCCCGACCAGGCTTTTTTTTCTCTATGGAAGTTCGAACGGCGCGCCCATACGCCTGACTGCAGCCGTCAGCGTGTCAAAGGCCACCTTGACCGCAGTGGTCGGCCCTTTGACTCCCAGCTCGATATGACGGCGGGCCGATCGTCCGTCCTTGCCGTCACCCATCGACGGCAGACTGAACAATTTGACCTCGTTAAACCGCGCTTCGATTTCCTCCATCAGCGGCGCGATGGCCGACTCGGGCGTGTCAAACACGAGCATCGAGCGTTCGAAAAAATCGATCGAATTGAAATGCTCCCGGTACCAGGTGTCGAGGACCCATTCGAGCATGGGCCAGGCCATTGCGGGAAAGCCCGGGACGAACCAGTGTCGCGCGACAGAAAAACCGGGGATCCGGTTGTACGAATTCGGAATGATCGACGCACCATCCGGGAATTCGCCCATCCTCAAACGCTGCTGATTTTCTGGAGTCGTCATGTCCGCAGTGCCGCGACCTTCGGCGGCCATTTCCGCGCAACGCAACGCGATCAGTCGAGCCGCTTCCGGATGCAGCCGCAGTTCGACGCTGAGGGCTTGCGCGGCAGCCTGCCGTGTATGGTCGTCAGGTGTCGCACCGATACCGCCGCAACAGAACACAACATCGCGCGAGGCGAACGAATTGCGTAGAACGCTGGCAATAGCCTGACGCTCGTCGGACAGGAACTGCGCCCACGCAAGGCCCAGGCCGCGCGCCTTCAGCAGACCCACTACGGCGGCGAAATGTCTGTCCGAACGTTTGCCGGAAAGGATCTCGTCGCCAACAACAATCAGACCGAAATGCGGCGCGCCCATGTCGCGACATTCTATGGGCATGGCGCAGACCGATCGAAACGCGGCTTCGATCTGAAACGAAATGTTTCGTCCCGTCCTCTGGCCGGCTCGCGCGCGCGTTGACAACTTCGAGGTCAAGGACTCTGATAACACTCTCGCCGAGGCTGCAATGAAGACCGCGTACCAATTGCTTGCGCTGATTGCGGTAGTGGTTCTCGCCGCCGCCGATGTCCGTGCTTCTCAATCCGATCCGCCCGGACGAGTCGGTCGGATCGGTTACCTGTCGGGCCCGGTCACGCTGACCGATCTGCAAGACGGCGACGATGAGGCGGCGGCGCTCAACTGGCCGCTCACGTCGCAGCAGCGGATGTCCACCGGTCATGTCGGCCGCGCCGAAGTGCGCATTGGGTCGACCGCAGTGCGGCTGGACGGGGATACGGTCGTCGATTTCTCGCGCATTGACGACGAAGTGATCCAATTGGTCGTGCAGCGGGGCTCGGTCGCATTGCGCATCCGCAACCGCGACAAGCTGCGAGAGATCGATGTGCTGACACCGCGCGAGCGCATCAATTTCGAGGACACCGGCCGTTATCGCATCGATGTCGATCGCCCGGCGGGATTTTCCGCGGTCACCGCCTATGTCGGGTACGCGCGCATCGGCGCCGGGTCCACGAGCTTCGTCGTGCAGAGCGGCCAGCGCGGCGAAGTGACGGCGTCACCTCATGCGTCGTTCCAGCTCGTAAACGCGGCGCATGACAGCTTCGACGACTGGGTCATCGCACGAGATCGGCGGGACGACACGGTGCGCAGTGCGCGCTACGTGTCGCCGGAGACAACCGGTATCGAAAGCCTCGACGAGCACGGCTACTGGCGCCAGGTCGACTCCTATGGCGCGATCTGGTACCCGACGCACGTCGCGTCGGGTTGGGCGCCCTACCGCTATGGACGCTGGACGTACGTTGCGCCCTGGGGTTGGACCTGGATCGATGATTCGCCGTGGGGCTTTGCTCCATTTCACTACGGTCGCTGGCATTTCGTCGGCGGCGCGTGGGGATGGGTTCCCGGTGTTTTCGTCGCGCGGCCTGTCTATGCACCGGCGCTGGTGGCGTGGTACGGGTCGGGTGTCAGCGTCAGCGTAGGCCATCCGGTGGGCTGGTTCCCGCTGGGACCGGGTGAGGTTTATATCCCCGCGTACTACCACTCGCCCCGCTATATCACCCATGTGAACAGCGGCTACTACACGAACACGCCGCCGAGTTACCGCTATCGCCGGCCGGACTACTCGACATGGGTGTCGGGCGACACCCTGACACGACGCGCGCCGGTGCAGCGATTTGTGCAGGCGGCGCCGAATGAATGGGTCAAGTTGCCGACGGCTCCGCAACCGCCGATTCGCGGTCCGGGCGATGGACGCAAATTCAAGATGGAGTCGACGACGTCGGCCGGTGCCGCACCAAGGACGCAGATTCAACCGGCGCAGCCGAGTCGCGCTGTCGTCGGCAATTCGATCGTCAACTCTCGCGGCAGCGAGACGATCGTCCGTCCACCGACATTCGCCGCGCCACCGCCCGCCGCACAGCCGCCCGCTACCGTCGCGTCGCCACCGGCGCGCTCAATTGCGCAACCTGGAAGTAACGATCGGGCGCGCGCGCCAGTCGTGCGTGCACCGCGCGAAGATATCGTGCGATCGCCGCGCGTGCAAATACCTGAAGCGCACGCACCACGTCCACCGCAGGCAATTGCCGCGCCTCCGACCGCTCACGCGCCGCGAACAGTCGACGCGCCGCGCAGTGAACCGCCGCCGTCGCCAGTGCGGCTTGCGCCTGTGCCGCGTGAACGCGCGCAGACGGTTGAGCCGCTGATCGGTGGCCGCAACGCGCCACCGGTTCGCGGCAGCGATACGGCACGTCATCAATCGCGCGTGAGTCCGGGCGCCCGAGAACAGTAGAAACACGTAGCCTGCTCGTGGTTCAAACTTTCAGCGCAAGCTGGCACGTAACTCGCTGTCTTTTCCTCCGTGTGTCTGCGCAGTCTTTCTGCGTAGAATGATTTTGTGCGGTAAACCATCCCGCACGCGACGACGGAGATCCGCATGCATCCGAGCCGAATGATTCTTCCACTGATCGTTTCTGCGCTGGCTGCTGCTGTCGCAAGTTGCGCGGCGCCGGGTGACGCCAAGCCGTCGTCTACAGCGCCGCAAGTGCCCCAGATCGGAATGCGAGCTCTTGGCAAGAGCCCTGTTTCGCTCGAAGTCGTATCCGCGCAGTTCGGCGTCTTTGGCGCTGACGCAACCGGCCGCCGCATTCTTTTCGAGACGAACAAATTCCCAGCAGTCACGGCCGCGCCATACGGCTGGTACATCATCTTCAAGACCGATCGGCCAACGGTCGTATGGCGTGAGGAATTTGAACTCCCGCAAGAGCCGCCCTCGTGGGGACCCGGTGAGGCGCTGGGCATCTACTCGATTTCGCCTGATCGCAAGACCGCCGTCACTGAACGCATCATTCCCACACGTCTCGGGTTCATCGCCAACGAATGGCGGTACGCGCCAGGCGACCCCACGGGCGCACACGCAATGCGTGTTTATATCGACGGCAAGCTAGTCAGGGAATTCAAGTTCGACATCGAAGACGGTCCGGGCAAAGACGATCGCGGTCATCGCGGTCGCGGACCGACAACTTGATGTGTCGTTCTTGAAAAACCGCGCGGCGCCTCGAGCGCCACGTTTGTTTGCGGCCCTGCCCCACCGGTAATCCGTGCAGTACAACTAGCCTTGTCGCCGTTGATTCGGGAGGGGAAGGCGTGCCCACGCGCGCGAGCACGCGGAGCGAGCCGCGTCGGGCGGCCGATAGGGGACGCGTCTCAGGCCAATAGATAACCTGAATTGCGCGATGGCCGTCGTACTGTTCGATGCAGCGTTGCGCGCAATCGAGAATACGATAACCGCCACTCTGGGGTGGCCGTTACACGCTTAGGAGAAAGACGCGTGAAAACTTTTCTGTTGTGCTGTGTCTTTCTCGCTTCCTTCGCAACTGCGACCGGATCGTCCGCGCAACTACGCCTGATGGTCGCCAGCGATCCTTCGCACGAAGACAGCTTCTCCAAGGTCGCCGCGTTGGGCTACGGCGACAGCCTGGGCAAGCAACTCGGCAAGTCGGTGCAGATGGTGCCCACCGCGCATCTGACCGACGTCATGCGCGCCACACGCGCGCGCGAATTCGACGTGTTCGTCGGACCGAGCCAGGTTGCCGCTTCCGCGCTCGAACACGGCTATCGGCTGATCGGTAACACGGGGCGCGACGAGATCTATGTTCTGGTCGTGCATTCCTCGATCACGTCGCTCGCCGATCTGAAGGGCAAGAAAATCTACCTGCCGCAGCAGGACTCGATTTATAGCTATCTCGGCCGCGGCATGTTGAACGAGGCCGGTTTTTCTCTGAAGAATTTCTCCGAAGTCATGTTTCGCCAAACTTCCGGCGCCGGTCTGATCGCTGTAAGTGCAGGCATCGCGCGCGCGACGGTTGCAAAGCGATCGGACTATGACGATTGGACCAAGCAGCAGGTCAATCACGCATCGCACGTGCTGATCGAGTCGAAGCCCGTGCCCGGAGGCGTCACGCTCGTTGCGAAGGACGAGCTCGCGCCCGAGCTGCTGCAGAAAGTGGCCGTCTGGGGCAACAACGTCCTGAAAGCACAGCAGCGCAGCGGTCGTGAGCCGTACCGCTACGTCAGTCAATTGGGAATCTTTACGCCAACAGCGCTGCCGGGCGCGAACCGCGTCGGCGCGCAAGAGGTCGAGACGCTGATCAAATCCGGGGTTACCTGCGTCGACGTGCGCACCGAGCGCGAATACAAGGCGCGCCGCGTCCCTGGCGCGATCCACATCGCGTACAACGAGAAGAGCCCGAAGGACATCGCGTTCGACGAAGCTCAGGACAGTTTCGTGTTGCCCGACAATCTGGATCGTGGCAAACCGATAGTTTTTTATTGCAACGGGCCCGAATGCTGGAAGTCCTACAAGGCGTCGAAAGCGGCCGTCAAGCGCGGTTTCAAGGAAGTTCACTGGTTCCGGGGCGGCATGCCCGAGTGGGACAAAACCGGACTGGCCGCCTTGTCGAATTGATCAACGACGCAGCGAATCCCACACCTTCTGCAACCGCTTGACGCTGACCGGCATCGGCGTGCGCAGTTCCTGCGCAAACAGCGACACGCGCAGCTCTTCCAGCAACCATCGAAATTCTTCCAGGCGTGGATCGCGCTTCGATTTGCGAGCGGCAAGTTCGCGGGCGAACGGGCCATGCAGCGCCGCAACCTCGGCGGTGCGCTGCCGATCCCGCTCGGGATCTGTCTTCAGTTTGTCGAGCCGCGTTGAAATCGCCTTCAGGTAGCGCGGGTAGTGCGCCAGTTGCGCGGCCGGGGTGGCGACGATGAAACGCGGTACGAAGAGCCCTCCGAGCTGTTGTTCGATATCGGCCACCGGCGCGGGAAAAGCGCGTGCGCCGTTTGACTTCCTGGGAATTGCGGCGGCTTCCTGGACGATTGTGGACACAAGGCGTGCGATTTCCTGTCCGATGAGATTCAACTTGCCACGCGCTTCGTTCTTGCGCGCAGCAAAGCCGGCGTTGTCGGTCGGCCACGGTTCAACCAGGCAGGTGCGGTCGAGGGCCGCGCTGATCACCTGATCGCGAAGTTCCTCGAGCGTCGGCAGCGACGTCGCCAGGGCCGGCACCGTGCCCGCCTGCATCTGCGTTGTTTGCAGTATGTTTAGGCCGCGCTCGAGAAACTTCACCTGGTCCTTGAGTTGCAACCTAAACAAGCGGCGCAACCCGCCGTGATGCCGCACCCGGGCTTCCTCGGGATCATCGAACACTTCAACCGCGCAAGAGTCGCCGCGGTCGACCAAGGCCGGATGACCGATCAGCACTTGCCCACCGCGCCGGATTTCAAGCAACTCCGACAGCACGCCGAAATCCCAATCGGTAACGCGGTCGTGCAGCTCCTCCGCAACCTGGGCGTCCCGATTCGCCAGCGACTGAAACGTTTGCCGCGCCTCGCGCCCGAGTTCCGCGCGCAGTTGCGGCAGGCTGCGGCCCATCGCCAGTTGTCGGCCGTGTTCATCCACGACCTTGAAATTCATCGACAGATGCGCCGGCAGCGTTTCGAGCTTGAAATCCTGTAAGGTGCAAACCACATCCGCCTCGCTGCGAACATCGTCGATCAGCGCCTGGACTAACGGTCGTTCGGGCCGGGTGATCTCAACACCGTGCCGCGCGGCAAAACCGGCCGCGTACTCGAGCAGCGGCACACAACGCCGGCGTAGTTTCTGCGGCAGGGACTTCAACAACAAGTGGACCTTCTCCTTCAGCAAGCCGGGTACCAGCCATTCGCAGCGAGTTGCGTCGACCTGGTTCAGCGCGAAAAGCGGCACCGTCAGCGTCACCCCGTCGCGCGGTGTTCCTGGTTCGAAGTGATACGAAAGCGCCATGTCGACGCCACGCATGTTGACTTGCTTCGGAAAGAGCTCTGTCGTCACGCCGGCGGCTTCGTGTCGCATCAATTCGTCGCGCGACAGATGGAGCAGCTTCGGGTTCGTCTTCTCGGCGTCACTACGCCAGTGCTCGAATTGCGCCAGTGTGCAAACGTCCGCGGGGATCAGCCGGTCGTAGAACGCCGCGATCAACTCGTCGTCGACCAGCACGTCGGGTCGGCGCGTCTTGTGCTCAAGCTCGCGGATTTCGCGTACCAGTTTCTGGTTGTGCGCGAAAAAAGGCGCGCGCGTTTCAACCTCGCCCGCGACCAGTCCCTCGCGGATCAAGAGTTCACGCGCACGCACCGGATCCTTCGGTCCAAAAGCCACGGTCCGCTGCGCGTAGACGGTCATGCCGTATAGCGCTGCACGTTCGAACGCCATCGCCTGCCCGGCGCGTTTCTCCCAATGCGGCTCTGACCAGGACTTCTTCAACAGATGGCTGCCGGTTAGCTCAAGCCAGACCGGCTCGATCGTCGCGACCGTACGCGCGAACAGGCGCGACGTTTCCACCAGTTCTGCCGCCATGACCCAACGCCCGGCTTTTTTCACGAGCGGGGAACCGGGCCACACAAAGAACTTGATGCCGCGCGCACCAACGTAAGGCGGTTCGCGAAAGTCCGCGTCCAGCGTCTTGAAGCCGACATTGCCGAGCAGTCCGGCCAGCAGGCTCAAATGAACCTGCTCGAAGGTCGCGGCCGATGCATTGATGCGCCAGCCGAACTCGGCCACGATCGTGTGCAATTGCGAGTGAACTTCGCGCCACTCACGCAGCCGGCGCGGTGAGAGGAACTGCGACTTCAGCTCATCGGTGAGTTTGCGGTTCGATTTTTTGTGATCGATGCGCTCGTTGACGAACCCCCATAGCTTGACGAAGGCGAGGAAGTCCGATTTTTCGTCGGCGAACCGTCGATGCGCTTGGTCAGCCGCCTGTTGCGCTTCGAGCGGTCGTTCGCGCGGGTCCTGCACCGACAATGCCGAAGCAATGATCAACACCTCGTGCAGCGCGTGGTTATCGCGCGCCGCAAGCAGCATGCGGCCGATACGAGGATCGACCGGCAGCCGCGCGAGTTCACTGCCGATCGGGGTGAGTTCGTTGTTGTCGTCGACGGCGTTCAGTTCGGCCAGCAGGTCATAGCCATCGGCGATTGCGCGCGCCGGCGGCGGCTCGATGAACGGAAACGCGCGCACATCGCCCAGCCCGAGGGATTTCATGCGCAGTATCACTGCGGCCAGTGACGAACGCAGGATTTCAGGTTCGGTATAGCGCGGTCGTTTCGCGTAGTCGGCTTCCTCGTACAGGCGAATGCACACACCGGCGGCGACACGGCCGCAGCGCCCGGCGCGCTGATCCGCCGCTGCCTGCGCTACCGGCTCGATCTGAAGCTGCTCGACCTTGTTGCGATAGGAATAGCGCTTGACGCGGGCGAGTCCTGAATCGACCACGTAGTGGATTCCCGGAACCGTCAGCGATGTCTCTGCAACGTTGGTCGCAAGCACGATCCGGCGACCGCCGCCGGGCTTGAAGACGCGTTCCTGCTCTTCCGCCGACAGGCGCGCGAAAAGAGGCAGGATCTCGACCGGCGAGCCGACCGAGGCCCGGTGTTTGCGCAGTGCCTCGGTCGCCTCGCGGATTTCCCGTTCGCCGGGAAGAAAAACAAGCACGTCGCCGCGGCCGGCACGCGCGCACTCATCGACCGCATCGACGATGCCGTCCATCAACGTGCGGTCGTCGCTGTCGTCTTCGTCGCGAAACGGCCGATAGCGAATCTCCACCGGGTACATGCGGCCCGACACATTGATCACCGGCACCGGCTCCTCCTTCGAACCGAAATGCCGTGCGAACTTTTCGGCGTCGATCGTCGCCGACGTGACGATGACCTTCAGATCGGGCCGCCGCGGAAGAAGCTCTCTCAGATAACCAAGCAGAAAATCGATGTTCAGCGAGCGCTCGTGCGCCTCGTCGATGATGATCGTGTCGTAGGCCGCAAGCTGCGGATCGCTCTGCGTCTCGGCGAGGAGGATGCCGTCGGTCATCAGCTTGATCGACGCGCCGGGCCGTGTGTGGTCGGTAAAGCGAATCTTGTAGCCGACCACCTCACCGGGCGGCGAATTCAGTTCCTGCGCAATGCGCCTGGCGACGCTCGACGCCGCGATGCGGCGCGGCTGTGTATGACCGATCAATCCGTTCCGACCACGCCCGATCGCCAAACAGAGTTTGGGCAGCTGCGTCGTCTTGCCCGAACCCGTTTCGCCGCAGACGATGACGACTTGAT
>Ga0187892_10006298_pt1 | contig 17775 bp, 13 predicted proteins | sample MA1701073metaG_FD_139345 | JGI IMG/M metagenome (GOLD analysis project Ga0187892, IMG submission 139345) | Bio-ooze microbial communities from a basaltic lava cave in the Kipuka Kanohina Cave System on the Island of Hawaii, USA - MA170107-3 metaG ... | reverse complement strand
TCGCCGGTTCGTCTGTCCGGTGAGAACTCCAGCGAATTCAATCAACCGCGGAACAGGAAACAGAGAACCGGGGACGGAGAACAGGGAACAGCGGAGCTCCAAGTGAATTTTCGGGCAAAGGCCCGCGGACGGGAAGGGGGGGACCTGGCTTCGGGGCTTTCTGCTTCTGATCGTACGAAGCACAACGTCACCCTCACCATCCTCATCAGCAGTGCGAAACAAAAAGGGCCGACGGCTGAAAGCCGACGGCCCTATCTTTTCCCCCCTTCCCGTCCGCGGGAAGGGGGGACACAGGGGGGTTAGGTCAAGCGTCGAAGTACAACGCGAACTCGTAAGGATGCGGGCGCAGGCGCATCTGATTGACCTCGGCGTCCTGCTTGTAGCTGATCCAGGTGTCGATCATGTCCTGCGTGAACACGTCGCCCTGCAGCAGGAAGGCGTGATCGTTCCTCAACTCGCTGAGTGACTCGTCGAGGCTTGCGGGCATGCCCGGAACATCGGCGAGCTCCTCGGGGCTGAGGTGATAGATGTCCTTGTCGAGTGGATCGCCGGGGTTGAGCTTGTTCTTGATGCCGTCCAGGCCGGCCAGCAGCATTGCGGAGAAGCCCAGGTAACCGTTGCATGTCGGATCCGGGAAGCGGACCTCGATGCGCTTGGCCTTGGGGCTCGGGCTGTACATCGGGATACGGACGGCGGCGCTGCGGTTGCGGCTCGAGTACGCCAGGTTCACCGGCGCTTCGAAGCCCGGCACCAGGCGGCGGTAGCTGTTGGTTCCCGGGTTGGTGAATGCGGCGATGGCGCGCGCGTGCTTGAGGATGCCGCCGATGTAATTCATCGCCAGCTCGCTCATTCCACCGTAACCGTTACCGGCGAACAGCGGCTTCTCGCCCTTCCAGATGCTCTGATGAACGTGCATGCCGGAGCCGTTGTCGAGGAAGATTGGCTTGGGCATGAAGGTCACGGTCTTACCGTGGCGCTTGGCGACGTTCTTGCAGATGTATTTGTACCACATCAGCGCGTCGGCCATCTTCACCAGCGGCAGGAAACGCAGATCGATTTCTGCCTGGCCCGCGGTCGCCACTTCGTGGTGGTGCTTCTCGACACGGTAGCCGACCTGCTCCATGACGCGCACCATCTCACCGCGGATGTCCTGCTGACTGTCCGTCGGCGGAACCGGGAAGTATCCTTCCTTGTAGCGCGGCTTGTATCCGAGGTTCGGTGCTTCCTGGCGTCCGGTGTTCCACTGACCTTCGGTCGAGTCGACGTGATAGAAGCCTTCGTGCTGGTTCTGGTCGTAGCGCACGTCCTCGAGGATGAAGAACTCGGGCTCGGGGCCGAAGTAGGCGACGTCACCGACCCCGGTCGATTTCAAGTACGCTTCGGCTTTGCGGGCGATGTTGCGCGGGTCGCGGCTGTACTCTTCTTTGGTGATCGGGTCGACGATGTTGCCGATGAGCGACAGTGTCGGCAGCTCGCAGAACGGGTCCATTACCGCCGTCGTCGGGTCGGGCACGACCAGCATGTCGCTGGCGTTGATCGGCTGCCAACCGCGGATCGACGAGCCGTCGAAGCCGAGGCCTTCCTCGAAGACTGCTTCTTCCATCTCACTGATCGGGCAGGTGAAGTGCTGCCAGGTGCCGAGCATGTCGTTGAACTTGACGTCCACCGCCACGGCCTTCTCGGCCTTCATCATCTTGATGACCTCTTTCGGGTTCATCCCTAAATCCTCCTTCTATGGTCCTCTCGCCCGTGTCGGACGAGGTGTATCGATCTTTGTTTGGGCAGCTTCAGACGGCGTCGCCGCCACGCTCGCCGGTGCGGATGCGGATGACTTCTTCCATCGGCAGGACGAAAATCTTGCCGTCGCCGATGCGCCCGGTTTTGGCGGCGCCGGAGATGGCGTCGATGACCTGGGCGACCATGTCGTCCTTGACGACGATCTCGAGCTTCACCTTCGGCAAGAAGTCGACGACGTATTCAGCGCCACGGTACAGCTCCGTGTGGCCCTTTTGGCGACCGAAGCCTTTGACTTCACTCACCGTGATCCCCTGGATGCCGATGCTTCCGAGGCTTTCCTTCACTTCATCGAGTTTGAACGGCTTGATGATTGCTTCAACCTTCTTCATGGGGCCTCCTTAACTTTCAGACGGCCAGGGGAGCTTCTTATGCCAGTCGCACTGGCCTGTAAAGCCACCCTTCGACGTCACAGCGTGTATGCGTTCTCTCCGTGTTGTGACAGGTCCAATCCGACGACTTCATCTTCTTCCGTGGCGCGCAATCCGACCATCGCGTCGACGATCTTCAGCAGAACGAACGCCCCGCCACCGCAGAAGACGATGGTGATGATGACGGCTTCGATCTGAGCGATCAGCAACGCCGGGTTGCCGAAGAGCAAACCATCGTTGCCCGCGGGGTTGATCGCCTTGGAAGCGAACACGCCGGTAAGAATGGCTCCGGTGATTCCGCCAACCAGATGCACGCCGACGACGTCGAGCGAATCATCGTAGCCCAGTCGGTGCTTGATGTTGCAGGCGTTGAAGCAAATGAAGCCACCCGCCGCACCGATCACAATCGAAGACATCGGTCCGACGAAACCTGCCGCCGGGGTAATCGCCACCAGGCCGGCGACGGCACCGCTAGCGGCGCCGAGCACGGTCGGTTTACCGCGTGCCGACCATTCGGCGAACATCCAGGCCAGGGCCGCAGCCGCCGCGCCCGTGTTGGTGGCGACGAATGCGCTCGCCGCCAGTCCGTTGGCGCCAAGGGCGCTCCCGGCGTTGAAGCCAAACCAGCCGACCCACAGCATCGCGGCGCCAAGCACGGAGAACGCCAGGTTGTGCGGCGGCATCGGTTCATGCGGATAGCCGAGGCGCTTTCCCATCACCGCTGCGGCTACCAACGCCGAGACACCGGAGCTGATGTGCACCACCGTGCCGCCGGCGAAGTCGAGCGCCCCGAGGTTGCGGACCAAACCGCCAACCGCCCATACCATGTGGCAGATCGGGTCGTAGACCACCGTCGCCCACAGCAGGCTAAACAGCAGGAAAGCGCTGAACTTCATGCGCTCCGCAAAGGCGCCCGTGATCAGCGCCGGGGTGATCACGGCAAACATGCACTGGTAGATCATGAACATCAGATGCGGCAGCGTCGCTGCATAGTCCGCGTTCGGTTCCTGCCCGACCCCGTTCAGCCCCAGCCAGCTCAAGCTTCCGATGAAGCCGCCGATATCGGGACCGAAGGCCAGCGAATAGCCAAACACGATCCACTGGATGCTGACGACCGCCATCAAGATGAAGCTCTGCATGATAGTCGCCAAGGCGTTCTTGCGCCGGACGAGACCACCATAGAAGAGCGCCAATCCAGGCGCCGTCATGAACAATACCAGAGCGGATGACGTGAGCATCCATGCCGTGTCGCCAGTGTCGATCTTCGGCCCTTCCTGCGCCAATGCTTGGCTCGCCAGCGCGATCGTGCCGGCAAGCGCTGCGAAGGGTACTCCTCTCCTGCAGTTTGTTCTTCTCATGCTGACCATCCCTCGCGTTAGATTCACACCCCTGCCCCGCGACCGACAGGGAGTAGCTCATTCACCCGGTCGGTTCAGCAACCATAGTGCCAGACGACACAGACTGACTATGGCTGGACAGAGGACAGCGGCGGCTCGGGCCATGCTGCCCGGTCCGCAAGCAAGGCTTTTTTTTTGGGCAGGATGCTATGGCCCTACAGGCGAATCCGCGACCGGCGTCCGCGTTCTTTGTTGCGCTGATAGGTCGATCCGAGGAGCCAGCCGACGACAACTCCCGCCAGACTGAGCAGGATCGCCCCTCCCGATACGCCGGAATCGGGCTCTGGTGCCGGAACGTTGCCTGCTTCGGGCAAAGGAAAGCGCTGGTCGAGCCTGCGATTCAGCGCTTCGACCGCCTCGCTCAACCGCCCGATCTCAACTTCAACGTTTGCGCCACGGAGTTTCTTCGCGACGGTGCCCGGAGTTTCGGTCGCTGCTGGTGTCGACGTCACCTCCGCTGATGCCGTCGGCGATGCCGTCGCGCGTTCCGTCGCGCGCTCCACAACCCGCTGCGGTGTCGACGTCGATGCGGACCGCGTCGTACGCGTCGGTGATCCGGCGGCCGGCGTTGGCGCCGCAGTAGCAGGCGTCGGCGCTGTGGTCACCGGCGCCGTCGGCGGCGCCGGTGCGGCTACCGGCGTATCGGCTTTGAGAACGCGCAAGTACTTGCTGTGAACGTAGCCGACTTGTCCGCTTGCGGTGGTGACCCGTGCCCAGGTGCCGTGACGTTCCTGCAGTTGCACCTGGCTGCCTCCAGTCAAAGTGGCGAATGGCGGAAACTCTCGGCCCGGACCGCGGCGGATGAAGAGTTGGCTGGTTCCCTCGACCACCGCCGGTTGACCCTGTGCCGAACACTTCGGCGGAACCGAAAAGGCGATGACGAGTACTGCGGCAGCGCCGATGAGAATGCACGGCAGGGCGGCGTGGCGTGACATTGTCTCCGAAGGGAAGTGGTCGGGGTGACTGGACTTGAACCAGCGACCTCACGGTCCCGAACCGTGCGCTCTACCAGTCTGAGCTACACCCCGGTCTGACGATCAATCGGTGTGAGAAGGCTGCCGCGAGGGACGGTTTCCTAACACACCAGTGCTAAATTGCAACGTTACCTCCGGCAACCGATCCGGTTGCTCCACGCTCACATGGCGGCAGCCGTCCGCTCCGATCCCGCTGTCGATGCGGCCGCGCGCATGGACGAAATCGTTCTTCCATAGTCTCCGGTCTTGAAGATCCCCGAGCCCGATACCAGAACATCCGCACCGGCTTGCGCCGCCAACCCGGCGTTGTCGATCTTGATGCTCCCGTCGACCTCGATGAGAAATGTCAGCCCCTTCTCCTGTCGGAAGGCGCGCGCCTGACGCAGCTTTTCGACCGACGACTCGATGAAGCTCTGGCCGCCGAAGCCTGGATGCACACTCATCACCAGCAGCATCTCGACGTCGGCGAGAACCTCGGTCACGGCGCTGAGCGGCGTGTCCGGATTGATGACGACCGCGGGTTTGACGTTGTGCTTGCGGATCAGCTCGATCGTCGACCGCAGATCATCGCACGCTTCCACGTGGACCGACAAGATGTCCGCTCCCGCTTGCGCAAAGGCCGGAATGAACGCGTCGGCGTTCTCGATCATCAAATGTGTGTCGAGCGTCAGATTCGTCACCTTGCGGACGGCGGCGACGACGTCTGGCCCGATCGTCAGGTTGGGCACGAAATGCCCGTCCATCACGTCGAGGTGAATCCAATCGGCGCCGGCGGCGTCGACGGCGCGCACCTCTTCGCCGAGTCGGCCAAAGTCGGCGGAGAGAATCGAAGGAGCGATCTTGATCACGACGAAACGATACCTGTCCGTGGTCGCCGCTTCAACCGAGCTCCGAAGAATCCGTCGGTGCCGTGGACACTCGGAAAAGTGCGGAGAAACAGGTCGTCGCCGATCAACGGGCGGGCGCTTTCGGGCATCGCCGGCCGCGGGTCGTGGAGCGCGAAATCAGCGGAGTGCGAAAGGAAAGTCGCTACGACTCCGTCATTTTCCTCATGCGTCAGTGTGCAGGTCGCGTAGACGAGGATACCGCCAGGTCGCACGTAACTAGCGACGTGTTCGAGGATCCGCAGTTGTAACGCCGCCGCCGCCGCGGCGTCTTCAGGTGTCCGGCGCCAGCGGATTTCAGGGTGGCCTCGCAGTGTTCCGAGCCCGGTGCAGGGAGCGTCGACCAGCACGCAATCGAACTGCGTCGGCTCGTCGGATCCGGGTTGCCAGATCGTTGCGTCGGCGCGCCTCGCAGCCACGGCGCGCAGGCCGAGCCGGCGACTCATTTCCTGGATGCGCTTCACACCCTTCTCATTGGGGTCGAGGGCGATCAGCGTGCCTGTGTCGTTCATCCGCTCCGCCAGCATGGTTGCCTTGCCGCCCGGCGCGGCACAGGCGTCGAGCACGCAATCGCCGGCCTTTACCCCGGTAAGCAGCGCGATCAGTTGCGACGCTTCTCCCTGAACTGACACGCGCCCTTCCTTGTAGCCGGGGATGGCGGTGGGAACACCGCCGGGGGTCACACAGATGCCGGCGGACGACCAACGAGCCGGTTGCGCATCGAAGCCCTGCGAGCGCAGATCGGTGATCACGTCGTCGCGGCTTGCCCGCAGCAGATTGACCCGGAGCACTGTCGGCGCTTCTTCGTTGTCCGCCGCCAACAGCGCTCGCGTCGCTGCGGGTCCCAGCTCAGTGAGCCAGCGTTCCACCAACCAGCGCGGGTGCGAAAGAAGGACGCTCCAGTGGACTGCAGGATCGGACTCAATCGATGGCAACGGCACTGTCTGCCACTCGCGTGTAGCCCGCCGCAGGACGGCGTTGACCAGGCCTTTGCCCGCTCCCTTGCGGTACCGCTTGCTCAGCTCGACCGACGTATCGACGATAGCGAACACCGGAATCCGACTCAGCTTGGTCATCTGAAACAGCGCCATGCGCAACAGCACGCGAATCGGTGGGTCGAGGGAATCGACAGGACGATTGGCGCAGGCCGCGAGGAGATGGTCGAGATAGCCTTGCCAAGCGAGGGTGCCGTAAACGATCCGCGTCAGCAGACCTCGATCACGGGATTCCAACTCCGCATCGTTGACCTGGCCGAGCAACGCGTCGGCGAATGCACCTTCGTCGACACGTTGAAGGATCTCCCACGCGACGGCGCGCGCATCGGTGGAACGCTGCATCGAATGCTGAACTAGGCTAACACTGTCCCGACCGCTACGTGGTTGCCGCGGCTGAACTCCGCCGCGGACAGTCGTTTACGTCCCTCCAGCTGCAGATCTGCGATCATGAGGTCACCTTCGCCGCAGGCGACTCCGATGGTGTCGCCGATAGCGACGATGGTGCCTGCTGGCGTGTTGAAGTGTCGCCCCGCAACCGCCTTTGCCCGGTGAATCTTGACGACCCTACCGTCCAGAAAGGTGTACGCCGATGGCCAGGGATGGAACGCCCGTACCTGGCGCTCGATTGCGACTGCCGGCTGTGTCCAATCGATACGTCCCTGCTCCTTGCTGATCATCGGTGCATACGTCACCTGCGCTTCATCCTGAGGCGTGCCCTCGAGCTCGCCGCGACGAAGCAGCTCGATCGCTTCGATCAGCGCCGCGGCTCCGAGCTCGGCCAGCCGATCATGCAACGAAGCCAACGTGTCGTCGTAACGGATCGGTGTCTCACGTACGAGCAGCATGTCGCCGGCGTCCATCCTTTCCTCGACGCGCATGATCGTCACGCCGGTGCGCGGGTCTCCGTTCAGAATCGCCCACTGCATCGGCGCCGCGCCGCGGTACTTCGGCAGCAACGAAGCGTGGACGTTGATGCAGCCATGCGGCGGAAGCTCGAGGATGCCGTTCGGGAGAATTCGTCCGTAGGCGGCAACGACGATCAGATCGGGCTTCCACACCCGAAGTTGTTCGAGAAACTCCGTGGTGCGAATCTTCGCCGGCTGCAACACCGGAATACCCATGTCAGTTGCGGCTTGTTTGACCGGAGGCGCGGTCAGGCGCTGGCCGCGTCCCGCCGGTTTGTCCGGCTGGCACACGACACCGACGACGTCGTCGGGGCCGGTCATCAGGGCGCGCAACGACGGGACAGCGAAGTCGGGTGTGCCGAAGAAGACTATTCGCATCTCTGTCTCTCGGCTGCGTAGGGCGGCGCTGCTACAGCAGCCCGCCCTCGGGAGCCGGGCGCGCGCGCTGATTGTAGAGCAGCCGCCGTAGACGTTCGATCTCGTCGGCACTCAGCTTTGAAACGTCTACCGAGAGATCGGAGCCGACCTGCATGCCGCGTTGCACCGCGGGGCGCGCGCCGAGCTCTTCAAACCAGCGCTTGAAGTATCGAAAGTCGTCGATGTCCTGCCCCTGGTTCTGCCAGCCGGCCGCCCACGGGTAGGAGATCATATCGGCGATCGTATACTCATCGCCGGCGAGAAAACGGCGGTCGTAGAGGCGATTGTTCATCACGCCGTAGAGTCGATTGACCTCGTCTGTAAAGCGGCGCATCGCGTAGGACTGGTCGCCCTGCGAATCTCCGAGCCGGCGGAAGTGACCGCACTCGCCGGTCTTCGGTCCCTGGTTCGCCATCTGCCAGATCACCCACTGGTTGACCTCGTGCCGCTTGCGAAGCTCCTGAGGATAGAAGCGGCCCGCCTTTTCCGCCAGGTAGATCATGATCGCGCCCGACTCGAACAATGTGATCGCGGCGCCACCGTCCGCGGGTGCGTGGTCGACGATGGCTGGCATACGGTTGTTCGGACTGATCTTTAGAAAGTCGGGTGTGAACTGATCACCCTGGCCGATGCGGCAAGGGACGACGCGGTATGGCAACCCGCATTCTTCGAGGAGGATGGTGACTTTCTTGCCGTTGGGTGTGGGCCAGTAGTGCACGTCGATCATCTTTTCGCCTCCGCGCAAGTTGCTGTGTTCACCTGATCGGCCATGCCGTGCAAAGTCAATCGCCACTGCGCAGCCCCGCCCTCGGCAACGGGTCTGCGCAGACGCCCAGGAACCGAGCTTCCGGCTGCGGTGGGTGATCGCGATCGCCGCGGCGAGCGTTGTCATTACCCTGGTAATGTGCAACATGTTTGTCATGGCATTGGCACATTCGAAGCTGACGGCGCAGGGACAAATCTCGGTTCCGGTGGAGGTTCGGCGGCGACTGGGACTCCGTCCGGGGTCTGTCTTGGAATGGGAGCAAGACGGCGAAAAAGTGGTCGTGCGGAAAGCCGGCCGGTACAGTTCGGAGGAGATCCACCGAGAGCTGTTCGCGAAAACGCCGAAACCGAGAAAGACATCCGAGTTGAAAGAGGGCATACGGCGACACGTGCGGAAGAGGCATGCGCGCGGTTGATACGAATGTTTTGATCCGGCTGGTCACTCGCGACGATCCGAAGCAGGTGGCTGTCGCCGAGGCCTTCGTCGCGGGCGGCGCGTGGGTTTCTCATCTAGTCTTGGCGGAGGCGATGTGGGTCCTGGAGTCGGTCTATGAGGTCGATGCCGACGGTCGTGCGACTGCAGTGGACATGCTCCTCAACCACGCGAGTCTTACGCTGCAAGACGAGGATGTGGTTGCAGCGGCGCTGAAGCACTTTCGGCGCAAGCCGTCCCTAAGCTTCTCCGATTGTCTCATTCTAGAGATCGGCCGGAAGATGGGACACCTCGCCCTCGGAACGTTCGACCGCAATTTGGGAAAGCTCGCCGGCGCTCAGCGGCTGTGATCGAACGAACTCTTCGGGTCGGACGTCCTCGCGAGGCCGTCGATCGCGCGCGCTTTTACGCCGAGTACTCGCTCTATGTCGCCGAGCCGGGGCGTGAGATGCATTTCAAGTACGAGCCGGCGTAGTTCAAGAAATTCGCTCGCAAACGCTGAGAAAGCCAGGGTTCAAGGTACAGGGTTCGGGGTTCCGTCGCCGCCACCTGTACGCCGGACCCGGCGCCCGACATGGCGCCGACGGATGCTAGCGCTCAAAACTTGCCACTTGTGAGACGGAGATCGGGAAGTCACACTACTGATCTTGAACCCAGTCGCAGGGGTCACGCATTTTGCAGCGACGGGTGGAGGAGGTGGGGTCGTATGCGCGGCAGGATCCTTGTTCTTTCGTTGGCGGTTGCGGCGGTGCTCGCGCCGCCCGACCACGCCGGAGCCCAAAGCGGGCCGGCGACGGCCAATCCGATTCTATTTGTGACCCAGCTACCCGTGGGTGGCTTTGTTCCGGTCGTCGCGACCTTCGGCAACCACCTCACCGCGCCCGACCAGGCGCCGCGCGGCGGCGATCTCGTCATCCGCTACCCCGACGGCAGCCTACGCTTTCTCACCCAGGAGGCCGGATTCGGCAATTCCGGCATGCAAGGGGTCAACGCAATTGCTGTGCGCGAACCCTGTATGCATTGGAGCGGCAGCAAGGCGCTGTTCTCGATGATCGTCGGCGCGCCGGCACAGCAATACGCGATCACAACCTTCTATTGGCAGATCTACGAGGTCACCGGTCTCGGCCTTGGCCAGACGGCTTCGATTCGCCGCATCAACAATCAGCCGGCCAACTTCAACAACGTCTCGCCCATCTACGCCACCGACGGTCGTATCCTGTTCACCTCCGATCGCCCGCCGAGCGGTGCCTCGCACCACTACCCACAGCGCGACGAATACGAGTCTGCATTCGTCGTCACCGGGATCTACTCGCTCGACGAGTCGTCCGGCGCACTCGTACTCCTCGAGCATTCCCCGAGCGGTAGCTTCTCGCTGTCACTCGATTCGTTCGGCCGCGTCATCTTCACGAAATGGGACCACTTGCAGCGCGATCAGCAAGGCGACGCAGCCTCGACGGCGGCCACATTCAAAGCGTTCACCTACGCCAGCGAAGCAGCGACCGCCGCCAAGACCACCAGCCTGATCGGTGCCGAGGTTTTCCCCGAGCCGCGCACGCAAAACGATCCGGCCTATTCGTCGCTCCTGTCGACGCATAGCTTCAACCACTTCTTTCCCTGGGAGATGAACGAAGACGGCAGCGCCGAGGAAACCCTCAACCATATCGGCCGTCACGAGCTCGGCGGCTCGTACACCGAGGGTAGCTTCGCCGCCGATTCGAACCTGACCTACTACGTCGACCCGAGTCTTCATGCCAATCAGCTGCAGATCCATGGTTCGGCCGGTCTGTTTCACTTGCGCGAAGACCCGGTGATTCCCGGCGACTTTCTGGCGACGTACTCCCAAGAGTTCGCCACCGGTACCGGCGGTACGCTCATGCGCCTGACTGGCGCACCGTCGATCAATGCCGATGACATGGAGCTCAGCGCGATCACGCCCACCAGCGAAGACGCACAGGTACCGCAGCAAACCGGGTACTTCCGCAATCCACTGCCGCTGTCCGATGGCATGATCGTCGCGGTGCACACGCCGGCGACCGGTCCTCTGACCAATCTCGGCAGCACTCAATCGCCGAACTGGTCGTATCAGTACCGGCTCAAGAAGCTGGTTCCGCAAGCCGAATTCTTCGCCGCCGGACCAAATCTGACGAACGGCATTCAGAAGAATCTCAGCTGGTGGACGCCCGACGCTCTCGCGTCTTACAACGGCAACCTCTGGGAGCTCGATCCGGTCGAAGTCGTCACGCGCCCGGTACCGACCCCGCGCACGCAGACATTGCCGGCGATCGAAGCCGGCGTATTCGCCGACGAGGAAGTCGACGTAGCCACCTTCAAGGCATTTCTTGAAAGCAATGGCCTGGCATTGATCGTCAGCCGCGACGTGACGCAGCGCGATCGCGCCGATCGGCAGCAGCCTTTCAATCTTCACGTGCCCGGCGGTGTTTCATCGATTGCGACCGGCGGAACGGTCTACAACGTTGCCTACCTCCAGGTTTTCCAGGCCGATGCGTTGCGGGGTTACGGCAATCTCCCGAGCCCGTATCCAGGACGGCGGGTGCTCGCGCGTCCGATGCATGCCCCTGGCGTATCCCAGGCTGCGAGCGGGCCGGCAGGTGCTGTCGCCGTGGCGCCGGATGGCTCGGTCGCCGCGCTCGTCCCGGCGCGCCGTGCCCTTTCGTGGCAACTCACCGACACGAACGGCAGCGGCGTGGTGCGCGAGCGCAACTGGATCAGCTTCCAGGCCGGAGAGATCCGGGTTTGCGCCAACTGCCACGGCATCAACACATTCAGCCAAACCGGCGAGCCGGCGCCGATCACCGAGCCGCAAGCGCTGCACGACCTGCTGGCTGCGTGGAAGTTGCAGAACAGTGGAGGACCGACGGTAACGCCTGGTCCCAGCCCTACACCGACGGCACCCGGCGGAGGCGTTTGCGCCAGTGGCATCATCATAGACAAAGCCCGGTTGCGCGCCCGGCTCGCGCCGAGCGCTTTCAGCATCAGCGGGCAGGCGACGATACCGTTGCCGTGGCAAGCGGTGGCGCCGCACATCAACGGCGTGCGTATCTCACTTGCCGGAGTCTTCGATATCATCGTGCCCGGCGGTGCGGGATGGACGGTGAGCACGACCGGGAAGCGGTGGCGCTATCGCGATCGGGATGGATTGATCGGCGGCATTCGTGGAGTCGACGTGATGGATCGCTCGGCGATCGAACCGGGACGCCTGTCGTTCCGGATCCGCATGTTCGAGGCTCCGGCGGTACCGGCACTCGGTCCGGTCGATCTGGCCCTACGGTTCGGCAACCAGGGCGAGTGCGCTAGCGCCCACTGGGACGGGCCGGCGGGAGAACCGCCGTTGTGCGTCGGAATTGCTTCAGGCGTGAGTTGTCGTTGATGATCGCCGCCTGAATCGAAAGTGAAGATCTTCGGATGACTCGCACGCGGTATATATAGCTGCCCGTTGCTCGTCGGTCCTGTTGGGTGGTTCCTACAGGCCACGAGCCACGAGCGACGAGCCACTCCTACCAGACGAGCCGCTCCTATCAAATGTGAACCGACGGCGGCCCCTTGTTCTCGAGGGGCACGCCGTCGCGGATCCATTTCTTTACGCGACGCCTGTAGATGTCGCGCTTGAGGCGGCTGATGCGGTCGATGAACAGCTTGCCGTCGAGGTGATCGATCTCGTGCTGCAGGGCGACGGCGAGAAAATCCCGCGCTTCGATCTCGATCTCCTTCTCGTCCGGAGTCCATCCCTTGACGAGGACATGATCGGCGCGCTCGACGTTCTCGGTGAAGTCGAAGACGCTGAGGCATCCCTCTTCCCAAATGATCGAGCCTTCGGCTTCGGTGATCACCGGGTTGACCAGCTTGATAATATTCTTGCCCTTCTCTTCGCCGACGTCGAGGACGATGACGCGTTCGTTGACGCCCAGCTGCGGCGCCGCCAGACCGACTCCCGGAGCGGCGTACATGGTTTCGAGCAGGTCGCTCACCAACGTATCGATCTGCGCATCGATGTTGCGCACGACGAGCGCGGTTTCCTTCAGTGCTGGATCGGGAAACTTCAGAATCTTGCGAACGGCCATCTGGAAGCAGGGTACAGGGTTCGGGGTACGGGGTACAGGGCGCTTCGCACGCCGCAATATTTCATTGCCTGCTTTCGAGGATAGCCAACGTGGATCGACCGTCGATGACGATCTTCTTTTGGGAATCGATCCTCTCATTGGGCGCGGCGTTGATCGCGTTCGATCGCGTCTCTCACGCAGGGCGGGCTGCTGACCTCAATCGGCTGTTTGGGTTCAGACTCACGGGTCAATCCAATTTTGGAAAGCGCGTTAGTGGCTCGCACCCGCGACGATTTGCATATAGATGATCGGCGCCGATGAGCTACGACCCGTCAGCTGGATCGACCGACTCGCCGAAGCGGAGCCGGCTGTGGCTGATCGCCGCTGCCGTCCTCGCTTGCGTTTTCTTCACTCTCGCAGCGCTTGGGGCCCGCCAGGCAGCCGATTCGATTCGGGTCCTCGCCCAACTAGATGACGCCTACAGCGCGAGCTTCGACGCGAGCAAGCAACTGTACGACTGGTCGATTGCCAACGCTGTACCCCTGGCTCAAGGCGCAAGCGCTGTTTCAGCCCTTGTGGTTGTCCTGGCTTTGTTTGGCGCCGGCCGGCGCGTCGGGCCGGTGGTTCTGCTTGGCGCCGGCGTATGTTCGGCGGCCTGGGCGCAGGCGATGTTGCTCGCCGACCGTGTGGAGCTTGGGATCGCTCTCTACGGCACGGCCTTCCTGTGCATGCTGACGCTCGGCTTCTGGAAGCCGCTCGACCGGACGTTGCGCGTAGATCCCGCGCCGTCCTCGCCCATCGATTGGATCGCGATTTCTCTCTTCACCGTGTTCGCGATGGTCACGCGGCTCTACGGGCTGAACGAGCTGCCCGACGGATTCGATGTCGAGATCATCAGCATCACTCTGCAGAGTTTGACCCTGCACGGCATTCGCGAATGGGCTGGCACCGGATTCTTCACCAACAGTGCCGGCATCGCTCACTTCGTGCCGCAGTGGGCGATGGCGAAGCTGTACGGCGCCTCGCTGTATTCGGTGCGGCTCGCGGCGGCTTCTTGTGGCGTCCTGTCGGTGCCGATCTTCTACGTTCTTGTACGCCGGCTGGCAGGGAGGTCGGCGGCAATCTTCGGCACCGTGCTATTCGTCACGAGCCCCGAACAGCTCTACTGGTCGCGTCTCGAAACCACCGTCTACGTTCCACTCACGGTGTTGTCACTGACGACCGTTCTGCTGGGTTTCTCCTTGCTTCGGAGCGGCCGCTGGCCAGTCGGGCTCGCCCTCGCATTCTGCATGGGTATCGCTCGCATCTTCTATCATGCGGGCATCGTGATGTTCCTTCAGCCGGTGTTGTTCTACGCGCACGCGTTGATCTTCCGGCCGTCGGCGCGACGCTTGGTGCTGCGCGTGCTGCCGTTTGTGGCGCTCGGCGTCGTCGGCTGGGTCTTGAGCATCAGTCTGATGCGCATGACTGCCCGCGGCGATGGATTCAGGTTTGTGAACCCGTTCATTATTTCCGGGCAAGCGCCGTGGACGAAGCAAGGTCAATTCACGCAGCAGGGGCCAGTCGAGCTGGCGCGGCTGCAGGCGGTCTCGATCGGTACGAACCTCGGTCAACTCGCGACCAGCATGTCGTACAGCACCGGCTTTTCGGGCTGGTACAAGCGCTCCGACGCGTCACGTCATCCGACGATCATCAATGTAGCCTTCTTCGCCTGCTTGCTGCTCGGGCTTGGCTACCTTTTGGGGCAGCTGCAGGATTTGCGCGCCTGGGCGATCCTGACGTGGATCGGGCTCGGCTTGCTGCCCGGCGTGTTAAGCCTGGATCCCGGGCCGCGCCGGGTCGCCTTGATTTTCCCTGCTCTTCCCATCGTCGTCACGTTGTTTGCGACGTCCGCTGTACGACTGGTCCGCATTCACGGCAGCAGACTCGCCGGAATCGTCATGGCTGCGGCCGTCGCCACCGCCGCGGTAGGGATCGGGATCACGAATCTGGTATCGCACTTTCTCCTGCCGATGAACCCGTTGCATCTGTCGAAGTTCGTCGCCGCCGGCCGACCTGTCGTCGAAGCCAGCGATGTCGTGCTGTACGATTTGTCTAACGATGCGGCGACCACGATCGTCCTCGGCAGTCTCGATGTCTTCAGCGATCGGATGCCGCCGCCCTGCACCCAACAGTTACGCGGGGATCAGCCGTTGGCCGCCGTGCTCGCGCCCACCTGCGGTTTCGACAGCTTTCTTCACGATTACACGATCTCGAGTGACCGCTTGAGGGAAGCCAGGGAGCGCTACCAGCCGGAGAGAATCACCTACGTGCTGAGTCTGGCTCCGCGCAGTCAGCACATGCGCGATCTCTTGACGGACATCTATCCCGGCGCGACGCGGCGGCTCTACAAAGGGCCGTTCGAAGAATTCAGCTTCGAGGCGATCACCGTGCCGCGCACGCAAGTGGAAGCGGCGCACAAGCCACGCCTGCGAGTTGCGCCGGGCATTCCCCAACCCGAACAGATCTTCGCATCCACGCAGCCGCTCGACATTGTTACCGATGCGTCAGTTGGCGAGGGCGCGGTCGTCGAGGCCGGCTTCGTTCTCGACAAGGATGAATGGTGGTCGCTTGCCGTCTCATCGCGGTGCGACAGCGTCATCGAGGTCGACGGTGAAGTCCAGGAATCGGGACGCATGCGACCGCTGCATGCCGGACCGCACGCGTTCTCGCTTCGGCTTCCCAATCCGGCGGCGTGCGGACGGCCGCTGCGTGTCACCGCGACCTCGCCGCAGAACGAGAGGCGAGACGTGTTTGCTTCGGGTGTCATGGTCGCGCCGGAAGTTGCCACCAACCTGCGGGCACGCGCGCTGCCCGTCGGCGTGTATCCCGGCTATCAACCGCCTGAGCGAGTTGTAGGCCCTTCCGCGGACGGCCAGCCGGTCGATTTCGGTGTCGCCCCCGATGGCATGCTGACGGTCGCCTTCCGCAACAACGATCGTGTCGTGCTGCGACGCGTCCGGCCTGACCGTTCGCTCGATCCAACCTGGCGCGCTCTTTTGCCTGACGATTTCGGATTCCAGTCGCTCCAGGTCGCGCGCGACGGAGCGATAGCGGTTTTCGGGAACGCCGAGGTTGCGATCTACGACTCGAATGGGCAACAGACGAATTCCTGGCCATACCCACCGGCGGTTCTCCCAGGCGGGGCATTCGACCACGACGGTGCGGTTCTGCTGTCTTGGCCAAGCGAGAGCGCCGTGTTGCGCGTCAGGCGAGATGGCACGGTCGAGAAACCGTTGCGTGGGTTTGTAGGCGGGCCGCAACGCTTTGACTCACCCATGACGGTTGTATCGGACTTCGCGGGCGACCTTGTGGTCATGCAAGACAACGGTCGCGTCTACCGCTACTCGCGCCCGCAACCGAACGCGCCGCTGAAGTTGGTAACGAGTTTTCAGACAACCGCGTACGGACGGCTCAGCGGTGTGGAATTCGGCCGCAACGGCATGCTCTTCATCCCGAAGCCCATGGATGGAACGATCGAGGTCTACTCGCCGGACGGGAGACGCATGCTGGCGCCCGATCCGAGCCATGATCTTGGCGAAGCGGTCCGCTTCGTACGGCGGTTTGAGGATACCGGCGATCGCCTCTACGTTCTCGACGACGTCGGTACGCTCTCGGCGTTCAAGCCCGTGCAGCCGGTTGATGAGAGCGGCGTTCGTAGCGAAGCGGCGAATTGATCTCAGTTCTTCACGGCGCGAAAAAGGCTTGCCCAGGCCATCTTTCGGATCAACGGCACCTGTTCCAGAACACGGTCCACGCTCATCAGGGGTCCCCACAGCCAGCGTGAGCGCTCGCCGGTCAAATACGGCAGGATGTCCGTGTTCCCCAGTAGCGGATAAGCGATGAATCCGAACTGACGATACTCCTGCATCTGCAAACCATTGGTCGACAACGCGGCGGCGAGCTCAGGCTCTGAAAAACCATCCTCGTCAGGGTCGTGGCCCTGAAGACGCGAATGCCTGTACTGCCAGTGACGGATCGCGCGCGTCAGCCAGTGATCGTTGGCCGGCTCGGAACCGATGAAGGTCCCGCCGGGCCGCAACAGGCGCTTTACCTCGGTCAGGATGCTGTTGATGATCGGACGCGCGTGATGCAGCGCTCCCTGGATGATGACGACATCCGTGCATTGGTCCGCAAGAGGCACCTTCGCTGCCGTGCCGCCCACCAGCGTGACTCGACGTTCGCCTTTCTTTGCCAGCTCGTTGCTCGCGAGCTCGACGCTGTCGACGTTCAGGTCGAGAGCGAACCCCTCGCTGAAACGAGCCGGTAGCCGGCGGCTGATTTCCGCGCCGCCGCACATGAGCTCGACGAGAAGTCCCTGAGCGCTCGCCGGAATCTCCTTGAAGAGCTCACCGACCCACCAATCGTAATAGGCAACGGTGGCTGGAACGGTCCGGCGAACGGCTTCGTATTCCCGCAGGATTTCGCGTTCCTCGTCGAGGTGGGCGCGACACTCTCGCCACTCGTGGTCACTCAGGAAGACGTCAATCCCGGCGCGCTTCGGATATGTCGCGGGGCACGCGGTGCAGCGGCGGCCACCGTCGGGGCCGCTCGTCAGCGGCGAGTGACATTCAGGACAGACGAGATCCACCGTTCACCTCCGGGACGGGCGATATACTTCGGTCTCAATTCTCCCTCTCCAACAGAGACTGTCGATAAACGCCACAGGTCCCTCGATACGGCCGCTGAGAAGACGCGGCCTACTCGGGACGAACGGAGAAAGGTCTTGTAAATCAAGGCCAC
>Ga0187892_10006297_pt1 | contig 17784 bp, 20 predicted proteins | sample MA1701073metaG_FD_139345 | JGI IMG/M metagenome (GOLD analysis project Ga0187892, IMG submission 139345) | Bio-ooze microbial communities from a basaltic lava cave in the Kipuka Kanohina Cave System on the Island of Hawaii, USA - MA170107-3 metaG ... | reverse complement strand
GCGATCGCCGTCGCCGGCTCTGCACGTTCGATCCCGGCGCGGATTTCCTCGCGCTCGGGCAGGGTCAGCGGTGCTGCTGGCATGCTGGCGGCCTCCACCGGTCGGCGTCTGTGTCGACAGCGGCAGCCTTGCCGCCATCACGCTCCGACCGGTGGACCTCAGCTACGTCGTGTAGCCGTCACCCCTTGAACCCGCCGCCAATACCCCGACCTCCGGGAAGAAGATGGCTTGACCCGCGGCGATCATGACAGCTAAGGCCGCCAGGTAGAACACCCATGTGCCCAGCCGGTAGAATTGGTCCTGCATGTCCTTGGCCAGGGCGTCGGCCCGGACGTAGTACGGCAGCATCCAATCGGCCAGAGCGCCCAGCTCAGGGTCGTCCTGTTCAGCTTCGGTGGAGACCAGGTACTTGCGTTCGTCTTCTAGCGCCTCCGCGACCCGGGGCCCGGGCAGAACCGCCCGGTTGTACGCGATGAGCTCGCGCAATGCGCCGGGGTCGAGATACTGGGCCTGCCCGGTGGCGGGGGTAACCAAGACCATGGGGAGCTGCTGCTGGAGCGCGACCTCGACGATATCGGCAGTACCTCCCCTGCCCCGAGATGGCTGCCCGTCCCAGAGGGCGATGAGCACGTCGACTTGGCGCAGCATCGCCCTTCCGGCATCGAAGTAAGCCTCTGGGCGCGGAACGTCGGAGACAACAGTCTGGACGGTTGCTAGGGCAAGGAGACGTCGGAACTCGTGTCGCGACTGCACTGACTCGAAGTCCTTCTCGTACTCCTCGGGGGCCATCGGCAAGGGGACCTCCAGTTCCCCCCCCGCCTTTTCGAGAACCACCGAGGCCACCAGCCGGTCCGCCCCTTCGGCCAGTGACGAAACGACCGTGAACGCTGCTGGCGTCGACCCTTCCAGCACCTGCTGGCGAGCTAGTTCCAACGCCCTCTCGATTCCGGTGACGAGGGCGCTCCCGTCGCTAAGGTGCCGGTGGCCGGCGACCCCGATCCTCACCCGGACTGCTGGCCGGCCCTCATCGCCCGAAATGGCGTCGACTTCGCTCTTCGACATCATCCTCCTAGCCTGCCCTATTCCATCTTTCGCGCTGGCACAGTACCCCTTTCCGAAGCAGACCGGAGGGGGTCCGACGATGACATCCACGTATTCGTGGCCTATCGCCGGAGCGACGCCCAGACGTACAGTTCCAGACCGAGTTGCCCGAGGTTCGCAATACCGCGCGCTATCTGGTGGTCACTACACTAGGAGCGAAGGCCGGAGCGAAGCGCGCTCTGTCGGACTTCTTGTGCGGCGCTGTGCGGCTGCAGCTCCCACAGCTTCTCGACCGCTTCGCGAAGGGCGCGGTTGTCGCCGGCGCGGATCGCCTGCTCACCCTTGTCCACCCAAACCTGGGCCGCATTCGGGTTGCTGAATGCGTTCTCTGTCCTGTCCATACCATCGAACACCTCGCGCCAGAACCAGTCTTGTTTCGACAGGATTCGAAACTTCAGAGCATCGAGCGCCTGGATACATCGCCGAACGCCTCGCTCGTCGAGCTTGGCCGCCGCTTCCTCGAAGTCCTTGCGCTGCATGTCGAACTCATATCGGTCGACGGCGTCGCCGTATTGGGCGGCGAGTTGGGCGGCTTCGTCGAGCGTGGCGCGGGCTTGGAGGGCCCGGCCCGCCAACAACCGATCCATGCCGATGCGATGCTCGAGAGTGGCTATCTGTGTACGGAGGTCGCGGCCCGAGGCGACCAGCCGGCGAACTCGGTCCGGATCAGACAGGCCCGACTGCTGCTCGGCGGTGATGACGTCGATGTCGAGGTCCTCGAGCTGGCGGCGGAGCGGCTGCAGCGTGGCCTCGAGATCCGGATTCGGCTCGTGGTTGAGGTGCTCCTGAAGGACGGCGAGCCGGTCGGTGAACCGCTGGATGTCTCGCGTGAGCTTCGCGGCAGCGCCGCTCTCGTCCTGTTGCTCCCGTTGGGCCAGGTAGACGCCCTCGGTGAAATGTTGGTTGAGGTGCGGCACCATGATCTCGATCGTGATCAGCCGCGACGTATCGATCCGGATCACCAACTCGATCGCGGAGTCCTCGGGGATGGGCCGGTGGATCATCGATGACGCGATCTGGGCGTTACCCACCCAGGTGTTTCCCTCAGGCTCGCTCAGCTCCTCGCCCTCCCAGAGCTTCACGGTGAGCGCGGTGCCCTCGTCGGCTGGGCGCAGCGTATGGTCCGCCCGGTAGTGGATCCGCTTTTCGGCGGGCAGTAGCGTGTTGCGGGGGAAGATGGGATCGAGTTCGGCCCGACCGGTGGGCCGCACCACCTCGATGGAGATGGTGTGCGGCAAGGGGGGCGCGGAGAACTCCAAGCCGTGCCGGATCGTGAACTCGTTGGGCTCGATCTGCAGCGTGCGCCCCTCGCCCTCGCGCACATAGAGAAAGAACGGGCAAATCTTGCCCTCTTGCAGGGTGACGTCGAACTCGAAGTAGTTGTCGACGGCCGGAAACCACCCGCTGGTCCAGTAGCCAGCCCGTGAATCGATTCGTACCTCCAGCGAGGGGCGGAGCGGCCCGCCGATCTTGCCCGCGACGGGCGTCGCGGTCGATGCGCTCACCGGCTCGTACGCCAGCTGCACCTTGATGGTCCCCTCAGCGACGGCGGGCGAGACGCCCTTGCGCTCAACGGTTTGGGCGAACAGCGCGGCGCCGCGTGCAACGACGGTCATGGGGTCGAGAGAGTGGTCGATCGGCGCGTCCAGATGCTCGACAAGAGCCGCGCGCAGGTAGGGCGCCTGCGTCGGTCCGCCGACAAGGAGGATCTTGGTGAGGTCGCGGCCCTCGACGCGAGCGCCGGCCAAGGCCTCGTCGGCCAGCTGGAGCGTACGGCGGACGATCGGCTCGTAGATCGCCTCGATCTCGGTGCGCGTAATCGTCACCTCGAACTCGATGTCGGCGCCGTCGGCGCCGGTGAGATCGAAGAGACTGACGGTGGTCTGCTGGGCCGAGCTCAACTCGATCTTCGCCTCCTCGGCCTTGGCGCTGAGCCGCCGGATGAGGAGTTCGAACCGCTCGTCCCCCGGCTCGGGGAGTGAGTATTCGGCTCGCAGCGGCGCCAGCAGGCACATCTCGGCGATCTTTCGGTCGACGTCCTTTCCACCGAGAAGGTTGTCTCCCCGGTGTTCGAGCACGGTGAGGCGGCCGTCGCGCGTCGAGGTGACGGCGACGTCGAATGTTCCGCCGCCGAGGTCGTAGACGAGCCACTTCTGCTCTCGGGCATCGGGACTCACCCCGTAGGCGACGGCGGCCGCGATGGGCTCCTGGAGCAGGGCGGAATCGGAGATCCTGGCCAAAGCGGCCGCCCGCGCCGTGGCGTCGCACTGCAGCGCCCCAAACGCCGCGGGCACGGTGATGACCGCCGCCTCGAGCGGCGTACCCGTGGCTCGCAAGACATCTTCACCGAGCGCCTTGAGCACCTCGGCGGACAGCTCCTCGGGTGACATCCCGCGCCCCGATGCCGGGAACGTTTTCACCTCCATCTGACCCATCCATCGCTTGAACTCCGAAGCCACATTGCCGGGGTCATCTACGAGCGCGTTGTAGGCACGCTTGCCCACGATGATCCGCCCGTTCTTGAGGACGCGGACGACCGACGGCGTGATGTTCATCAGGTCGTTGTTCTGGAAGACATGCAGCGTGTCCCCCTCATATCGGGCGACACAGGAGTTGGTGGTGCCGAGGTCGATCCCGAACTCCATGTATGCGGTCATCGGAGGGAGCTCCTTCCTATTGGGTGTCTTCGAGCGACCGAGTCACAACCTGGCCGTGACGAATGACGCCGTCTTGCCAGAGGCAGATCGGCGAGACCATCTCGTTTACGATGGACGTGCCCGGCGCCAGGGTCGGGTCCCGCTCGGTGCCGAGAACCTCGACGGCGAGACCGGGCTCATAAGGGTGACCGGTGAGGTCGACCGTCTCGATGGCGAAGTCTTCCAAGAAGTCGCGCAGCCGTCGCACGACGTAACGGGCCGCCGCGGTCGACACCGACGCCTCGCTCTCGGTCTTGGTCGCCCAGCGGTCCAGACGCCAAACCTCGACCGCAACATCGACGAGCTTCGTCAGCGCGACGACGACTTCCGCGTCGGGGTCAGCCTGGTGCATCCAGGGCCTCTGTGGCCCGGCGGCCCGCTATTGGCAACCCACTCAAAGCAGGAACAGGAGCAACACGAGGATGCCCAGGTGGACCCATTGGGGGATGCCCAATCGGACGCGAACATGAAAGCCCCAGGAGTTGCCATTACCTCGAGTGACCAGGTAGCGCGAGAGCGGTATCAGCGGGATCATCAAGACGACGAAGTAGACGGTGCCGTAGTACCAGTCCGTCTTGCCCGGGTACCTGCCGCCCCACGTGTAGATGTTCGTGCCAGTACCAAAGCGGCCCACACGAAGCTTGGGTGCCTTGGTGATCGGTCGCACCTTGTCGCGCTGAGACTGAGCACTCGCCGCGTTCGCACCGCGTTGCGTGGCGATACGGCCGAAGGAGGGCGTGCCCGCAGCTTGCGCCTCAGCGCGCTTGTACAGCTTGTCGGCCTTCACGAAGTCGCTCGCCCATGTCCAGTCGCTGGCGAGTCCGGCCATCAACTCTCCCACTGCCCCTCGGGCGCGGAGCGAGAACACCGATGTCGGCCCGGCCAGGCGTTCGAGCGCAGCGAGACGCGCCACCACCTCGGTTTCGAGTCTTGCCGTCGCACGCTGGCAGATCGGCCGGTTGGCTTTCGAGACGTCCTCGGCAGAATCCCGTACGACGGCACAACCGTCCCGCACCTCGCGCACCAGCGCAGTCAGCGACTCCTCGAGTGGCCCGAGGATCTCAGTCTCGAGCACCGAAGCGAGTTCGTCGCCGAGGCCGAGCGAGCGGAGCAGGCCCAGGACCCGCTGGACCAGAGCGGCGTCGTTGCCGCTGAGGCCGGTCTTGGCCGCCGCGACGAGAGGGAGCAGAGCAAGGCGAACGGCGCTCCTGCGGAGCCGCCCGATGTCACTCGCGTCGGCAGCCGGCTCGTAGCCCCCCGATCGCTCGGCTTCCAACACCGAGCTCCAGTAGCTGTCGTCGTCGACTGCCCCTCGCCAGCTCGCGATGGCATCCTTCCAGGGTGCCGCGTCGGCGACGGTGGGGTGTGTCGCCGCCACCCGCAGCAGGCCGAACAAGGACTGGTCGTGCTGGCTGGCGGGGCCCGTTCCGTTCGCGCTCGGGAGCGGCAATGTGGGATCGAGCGCGGCCAGCCCGGCCGCTTCCGAGCCAAACCAGAAGAGCCGCTCGATCAGCCTCTGCTCCACGTTGCCGAGACGGCCGAGTGCCTCTTGCACCGTGGCCTCGGTGCGCTCGACGGCCCCGAGCCAGGCGAGGTCCCACGTCGTGGCGCGGGCCACATCCAGCTTGAGGGACCTGCGGACGGCACTGGCCGCGCCGATCACGTCGGCCCGTGCTTCGCTCGTGTTGACACCGACGATCCGGTAGGCGTTCTTAGTGACCGCAGGGAAGTCGAGCGGCTTCGGCGGCGGTGCGGGCTTCGGTGCCTGCGCCCCAGCGGCGCTGGCGTTCGTCGACAGTGACTCCTCCAGCAAGCCAGCCCCCTTACGGCAGCCCCCACACGTACACAGCACCATTGGCTCCTCCGGAGACGGCGTGCCGTCCGTCGGCGGAGATGGCCAAGGTTACAACGGGCGCTCCGTGCTCGCTGAAGCGCCGCAGCTCCTCTCCCGAGCTCAGGTCCCACAGCCGCATGGTCGTGTCGTTTCCGCCGGAGAGGACTCTGCGGAGGTCGGCCGACATCAGGGCGCGCCGCACGGATCCCTGGTGGCCCTCGAACCGGCGCACCTCGGCGCCGGTCGACAACTCCCAGAGTTGGATGGCGCCGTCGATGTCGGCCGTCAGCGCCAGCTCGCCGTCGGCGGAGACGTCGACGCTGTTGATCGGGTTGGTCGGCCGCTCCAGGCGGGCGCGCTGCTGCCAGTGCTCGAGGTCCCACACCCGCAGACCCTGATCGGTGCCGCCGGAGACTGCGAGCTTCCCGTCGGCGGAGATGGCCACACTGCGCGGCTGACCATCGTGGCCGGTCATGCGGCGGACCTCGTAGAGCTCGTCAAGGTCCCACACTCGGAGCGATCGGTCGGCGCCGGTGGAAACCAGCCGCCGAGAGTCCGCCGTGAGCGCGATGGCTGTCACGGCGCCCTCGTGTCCGCTCAGCCGGCGGACCTCGCGGCCTGATGCGACGCTCCAAAGCCTGATCGACCCGTCGAAGCCGCACGAGACCACCTGAGAGCCGTCGGTCCTGAGGGCGACACCAGACACGATCCCTGGACGTGAAAGGGAGCCGGTGTGGCCGCTCAGCCGACAGAGCTGGCGCCCACTGTTGAGGTCCCATACCCGCACCGACTTGTCCCAGCTCCCCGACGCCGCCAGACCCTTGGGACCCAGCAGGGCGACACATTCCACTGCGTCGCTGTGGCCCAACAGGGAGCGTGTCAGACCCGTCGTGCGCAGTGCGTCGTCGAGTTCTCGGGCGGTCTCGCCTTTGGCGGGCGGCGCCTCGGCGCGCTCTGGCGGTCGCTTCGCTAGGTGGTTGTGGACGGCGGCCAGCACCGAGTTGACCAAGTCCTCAGGGCGGCGGAAGAACTTGACCAAATGTCGGCTCGAGGCGTCGGCCCGCAAGGCGGCAATCCGTTCTCCCGCGGGGCCACGGTCGACGAGGGCGGGTGGCCAGGGCTCCTCGGCGTCGAGCAGAAAGATGAGGCAGGGCTTGCCGCCGCTCTGCGCCCGGCGGTACTCGAGCTCGGTGATCGACTTGGCGGAGGGGTTGCCCTCCGGGGGAACGAATCCGTATTTCCATGCAAACAGGCCGATGTAGAAGTCGACCCCGTCGACGTCCTCCAAGCATCGCTGAAGTGGACGACTGTCGTCCGCGCTGTAGTCCTCCATGCCGACGACCCTGACATCAATCTGACGGAGGGCGTCGATCACCGCTCGCCGGTACCCCTTGAGATCGATGTAGGTCGACGACAAATAGACGGCCGAACCGGCTCGGTCTCGTCTCCCGTCGTCCATCGGAGGCAGGGTATCTGGGCGGCGCGGCGAACCGCTGATGGACGCTCGTGGAACAGGCGATCGATGCAGAGGACGAAGCCGCGTCGCCGTTCGTGTGGGTCGTGAGGGACCTGAGGCGCGTGTGTCGCTCGAGCACAAGGCGCTGCGGTCGCGTTGGATGCCCCATGCCAAGGACCAAGTCCGTCGTCTCACCGAGGAGGTCGCCGCGCCAGCGCCTGGCCCGACAGCTGGGCGCCGAGGCCGACGTCGCCCGCGGGCTGGCGCTGGCCCCGGCGCTGGAGGAACTGGAGCACCGCGCCGGCGAGCTGGAGGCCGAAAAACACCGACAGCGGGCGCAGGTCGGCCGCCTCGAAGCCCACGGCTGTGAGCTGGCCGACACCCTGGCGGCGGCTCGGGCGATGAACCGGGAGCTGATGAAGGAGCTGAACCGCCATCCACGCCGGGACCGGGGTTCAACAGCGACGGCGAGCGAGAGTTGGACCGGGCTGTGTCACCTACGTCCATCACGCTGGACATGCCGCCCTGTTCAGCGCCGAGGTCGACGGCTCGGTGTCCTGGCACCCCGACTCGGCCTCGCGGTCGTTCACCCGCCTCTGCCGACAGGCCGGTGCAGACAAGCGTGGCGACCCGGCTCCTGTCATCGGGGGTCGACGTCCGCGCGGTCGCCGGCCGCCTCGGCCACCACAACGCCGCCACCACCCGCGACGTGTACTCGCACCTCCTCGCCGAGGCCAACCGGGATGCGGCGGACGTGTTGGGTCGCCTGTTCGACCACGCCGTCGAGCCGGATGGGACGCCGAGAAGGCCGACGCCTGATCGTGGAACCGATCGTCCTGCGTGACGAGGACCCGGAGGACGTCGTCGTCGTGGGGGCGGCGCCCATGGAATCGGCCTACCTCGCCGCACGGCACTCGACGCCTACGACGAGGTCGGGCTGTACACGGTGTCGGTCCTCTTGGCGCTCGACGATTGGGTGGATGCACTCTGCGCCCGGAAGCCGTACCTGTTGCGCTACGGAAGGTGTGGCTCTCGACGGTCGGCGCCCTCCGCGCCGCCGGCTTCGCCGTCATCGCCACCCTGGCCCGCACGCACCACGACGTCGTACTGCCCGGCGTCACCGCTCCTACCCTCAGCAGGCTGGAAAGGCTGCTTCGAGCCTCGAGTCCCGAATCCGGCGCGCTGGCCATCTCGACCGGGCCGTTGAATCGACCTCGTGACGTGGGACTTGTGGGTCGACTACCACCCGACGCACGGGAACGCCCTCACGCACACGAACGTCCGCAACGCTGAGCCCGGCGTCGAGTTGAAGCAGGTCGAGCACGTTGTCGTGGGGAACGAGGAAGCCGACCCGGCGGTGGCCGAGGTCGTGGCCGTCAAGCCGACCGGCGTCGTGCTCGTCAAGGTGCTGCCGAGCCAGGCCGAGGATCACCTCGACCTCGTGCGACGGACCGGCGTGACAGCCAGCTGAGGACCCCTTTCGTACGCTCGCAGAGCCGGCTGGGTTGCCCTGGGCGGCCGCTACCGAGCGGGCATGTGTAGCGAGCGCCTACGAGCTGGTGGCCCGGGGCGAGGTGCCGGGCATACGCATCGGTCGGCGCATCGTGGTGCCGCGCCGGGCTCGTCGCCGCCGAGCCAACTATGATTCTCTGTAGTTGTTCGTTCGGGCACCCGTGCCGCGTCTTGGAGGTTTCGCTTATGAGAGCCATTCGCTTGGGCGTCGGCGCCTGTCTTGCCAGCCTCGTGCTCGTGCTCGCCAGTTCGGCGTGGGCGTGCGTCCCGGGTGGCGGCGACGGTGACAAGGCGCCGTCGGATGCGGCCCGCGTCTCCTCCTCCTCATTCGAACCTACCGGGCCCGGGTCACGCCCCCTGGCCGCGGGGACGGAGAGATCGCAGGCCCCCAAGGCTCTGGCCGCCCTGGCCGGCGGCGGCGCGGTGCTCGGGCTGGCCGGCGTGTTCGTGGTTCGCCGAGGCCGGCGATCACCGCTCGCCCCCGCCCTGACTGAATAGCCGGGCCGGGCCTGCGTTCAGCTATCGGCCGGCGACGGTTCCGCCGTTGGCGTAGTGAAGCTGCCAGCGCCGGCCGGCGTCGGTGGATCGGACGATTCCCCCGTCGACCACCGACGCATACAGCTCGTCGCCGGTGGCGAGGAACGACTCGGGCTCGCCATCGAGCCCGGTTCGCTCGGTCCATGTCGTCCCGGCGTCGCGGCTCAGGTACACCTCGCCGGTGAGGCTGACGCCCCAGAGGACTGCCGGCGACGGCCATTCGACGAACGCCAGTTCAGGACCGGGGCGGAGGAGGAAGGACCGCCCGCCGTCCTCACTGGCGAGCAGCATCCCTCCATCACTGGCGAGGACGACCTCGGGACGCGTTGGGCTCACCGCCAGATCGAGCGCAAAGAGCTGGGCCCTCGGCTCCCAGTTCAGGCGATCGCCACTCACCAGCAGCCGACCGCCGGTGCTGTCGAGTCCGTAGACCAGGCCGTGCTGGGAGGCAAGGGAGTGAAAGTCTGCGACGCCCAACAGTGAAAGCGGCTGCCAGCTTTGCCCGGCGTCGATGCTCTGGATCAGACCGAGAAGCGGACGCCCACCCTCGGGAACGAGCTGGGTTTCGGTCAGGTCCGGATGGCCGCTGCCCAAGAACCGGTCTGGTCCGGTGACCGTGAACGCCATGGTGTCCTGGTAGCGGTCGGCAACCCGGACCGCCTGGCCTCCTCGAGGTAGGCGGAACAGCCCGGTGTGAGTCGCGGCCATTACTTCGCCATTGGCGGGGTTGAGCGCCAGGCCGTGTACGTGGACCACACCGGGATCGGCGTCGGTGGTGATGCTGGTCGGGCGATCCGGGTCGTCTCGCAGCGCGGAGACGGCCAGGCCGATGGCCAGGATGGCGGCCAACAGCATGGCCGGTTGCCGGTAGCGGGGAACCCGATTGACCACAGACCGGTTCACCGGGCCTGCTCGCCGCCCGAGAGCCCGCCGGGGATCGCCGGCCCGGACGAGGCTGGTCGTGAGCGGTACCAGTTCAGGGCCCAGGCTCCGGCGCCGGCGAGGAGGACGGCGAGGGCCACCGCGAACGACTCCAGCTGTTGGCGGGTCGGCCCGGCGCTGAGACGGGGAAGCCAGAACGCGGCCACTGATCGAACGAGGGCCAGGCCTCCGACCGCCAGCAGCGCCGACCGCCGCGGATGATCGGATGCGACATGCATGACGGCGGCGCCCAGGCCGGCGACGACCAGGGCCACGGTGACCCCCACGGGGAACTGGGTTTCGGGAAGTCCGAGGGGCCGAAGGCCTACGGCGGCCGGCGGCCCGAAGCAGCCGTCCCGCACGAGGCAGGTCACCTCGTAGGTGGCGTAGCCCCACAGACCGTAGGGAGCGAGATCCGCCATGCGGGAGAACAGAAGCGACCGTGACCCACGGTGTCGAAGCGACCAGCCTGCGGCCAGCACCGCGCCCGCCACCCCCGCCCAGAAGTGCATGCCGCTCCGGATGATCAGCAGATCCTTGATCGTCCCGAGAGCACCAGGATCGTCCAGGGCGACCGCGGCCAGCCGAGCTGTCACGACTCCGACCACGAGCGGCGGGAAGGCGACGTCCCAGAAGTCGCGCCTGGGCAGGGTGATGGGTGGCGCCCATCGGACCGCGGCGGTGACCACGAGGGCGACGGCCGCAAGGCTGAGGAGCAGGCCGCGGTCGATCATCCCCGGCTCGCCGACCGGACCTGCGCCGCCAGCGTCTGTTCGGAGATTCCACCGACGAGGCTGGACTGCAGCGCACCGGCTCGGTCGAAGACGTAGGTCGTCGGGAAGCCTCGCAACTGGAGGCGCTGACGGATGGCGCCGGACCCGTCGAAGACGTTGGGATAGGTGATCTTGTAGCGCCGGAGGAAGTCGCCCGCCGGTCCCCGGTCATCTCGGGAATTGATGCCCAGGAACACCACTGATCCCTCGTACCGCCGGGCTGCCCGCTGGAGCAGCGGCATCTCCGCCCGGCAGGGGCCACACCACGACGCCCAGACGTTGACGACAACCGGCGTACCGCGAAGACCGACCAGTATTCCCTCGAACTCGGCGGCCGAGACCTCCTCCAGGACGCCCTCCGGTGGAAGCTCACGTGCTGGGCCGGCGGGCTTGTAGTCACGAAGGTCGGATTGGGCGGCACAGGAGGCGGTGGTGAGGGCAACCGCCAGGAGCATCAACCGCAAGCTCGGTGGTTTACGACAGACTGTCATATGATCCCCGCCACGGTGACGACTGACAGTAGTAGATCAGCCACGGTTCCTGTGGTCCGCGACCTGGCGGCCTACGACGTCGCCGTCGCGGCCGACCTGCATCACCAGTGCCTTCCGGAGGGGTTTTTCGCCAAGCTCGGGGTTCCCTTCCTGAACACCTACTACGGCTGCTTCGCCCGCAGTCCCTGGGCGGTGTGCCTGCTCGCCGAGGTCGGCGGCCGTCCCGCGGGAATCCTCGTTGGCGCCACCGACAGCTGGCAGAACTACCGGTTCTTGGCCCGACGCTGTGGGTGGCGATTGGCCCTGTCCGGATTGCCGGCGCTGGCCACCCGCCCAGGCCTGGCGTTGTGGTTCATGCGCACCCGGTTCCGTCGCTACGCTCGTGGTCTCGTGCGACTGATCATTCGGCGCTGGCCGCGCCCGACGATGGGCAGTCCCACTCCCTCGGCGGTGGGGTCTTCGGACCAGGAGGGGCTCCTCGTGCATATCGCCGTAGCGCCTGGACTTCGCCGCAACGGCGTCGGTCGGGCCCTGGTCGAGGCCTTTCAGGACGCGGCGCGAACCAGAGGCGTCACCCGGCTTCGGCTCCTGGCGTCGGCCGACGACGAAAGCGTCGGGCTTTTCTATGAGTCGATGGGCTGGAGGCCGGGCGGCCAGGTGGTGGATGCCGATTCTCGCCGATGGACTCGTTTCGCCCGTCACCTGTGACCCTGCGTGGCCGGGCGACACTGCTCGCCGTGGCCCTGATCCTGACGTCCTGCGCCGGATCGCCGCCGCCATCAGCCACGCCCGACGACACCGACGCGCCGGCCCCGGCGGCGTCGACGACCACCACGACTGCGCCCCTCGCCGCCCCCGCGCGCTACCAGCCGGCGGCGGGCGAACCGGTGCCCGAGGTCAAGCAGCTCGCCGCCGATGTCGTCCAGGCGTTGGCGACCTACGGACCGAGCCCGGCACCTCTGGACCAGGCTCGTCGACGGCTCACCGGGCTTTCGGTACGGGGGGATCTGGCGGCCAGCGCCGGGCCGCTGCTGGCTCCCGGCGTGGAAGCGGCGACCGACATCGTGTACCCCCAGCTGGGGGGACTGACGGCCACGACCGCCTCGGTGATGGTCGTGGCCCGGCAGCGTCAACGGAACGACGCCCGGGCGGTTGAGAGCACGGTCACCCGCACGATCGACGTCCGCCTCGCGCGGACGCCGGCGACGGCGTGGGTGGTCACGGCCCTGGCGTCGGTCGGCGGGGAGCCGCCCGCCGTGCCGCCCACCGCGTCGGAGGCGGCGGAAGCGGTTCTGTCCAGTACGAACCTGGACATCCCCGACTCGGCTCGTTGGGACATCCAGGCGGGGATGGTGGACGCCCGTGTCCTGTCGCTCCTGGCCGAGCTGGCCCGCACCCACCAGCTGAGCGTTACGGTCCTGGCCACCGGGCATCCGGCCAACGTCTTCGCCACTCGCAAGGTGAGCAACCACACCGTCGGTCGGGCCGTCGACGTGTGGGGCTTCAACGGTCGCCCGGTCATCGACCAACGCCAGACCGACGGTCCGCTCGCCAGCCTCGCCAGGGCCCTGTTGACCCAGGGGGTCACGGAGTTGGGCGGCCCCTGGGACCTCGACGGGCCCGGGGGAGCGTCCTTCGCCAACACCGTGCACCAAGACCACCTTCATCTCGGCTTCGACGCGTAGGCAGCGGGTGTCCCGGCCGGGCGGCCGCCAGGCGCTCGGCATGGCGGCCGGGACCACCCTCAGTCGGGCCACCGGCGTTCTGCGGACGGTGGCCCTGGCCTGGGCCATCGGCGTGACGGCCCTGGGCGATGCCTACAACACCGCGAACACGGCACCCAACATGATCTTCCAGCTCGCCGCCGGGGGCGTCCTGAGTTCGGCGTTGGTGCCGATGTTGGTGCGCCAGGACGACCCGCGCCGCCGAGCAGAGGTGGTCTCCATCCTGCTGACCCTCACCTTGGTGATCGGCGTCATCGTCTCGGTCACCCTCGCCATCGGCGCGCCCGGGATCATGCGGGTGCTGACCTTGGGTGCTCGCCGACGCCCGGACTACGAGCAGTTTCTCGACGTCGGCACGTCATGGCTGCGGATGTTCGCGCCCCAGGTGGCTCTGTACGCGGCCAGCGTCTTCGCCGTGGGGGTCATGCAGTCTCGGGGACGATTGCGCCTCGCCGGGTTTGCGCCGGTGGTGACCAACGTGGTCACGATCGCTGCCGCCATCGTCTTCGTCCGTGCTGCGGGCGGGAGCGTGCCCTTGGTGGGCGAGATGGACCTCGCACTGCTGAGCATCCTGGGCTGGGGTACCACGCTGGCCGTGGCCGCCATGGCCGGCCTGCACCTGTGGGGCGCGGCCCGAACCGAGCCTGGCCTTCGGCTGGTCCTGCGGCCGCGCGACCCGATCGTCACCGAAGTGGCACGGCTGGGGGGTTGGGTGGTGCTCTACGTCGTCATCAACCAGGTTGGGTACGCCCTCGTCGTGGTCATGGCCAACACCGTGGCCGGGGGACTGACGGCATACCAGTGGGCCTTCACCGTCATGCAGCTTCCCTACGCCATCGTGGCTGTGTCCGTCTATGCGGCCGCGGCACCCGGGCTGGCTCGGGCCGCGGCGGCCGGAGCGGACGTCTCGGCTCGCGTGGGTTCTGCCGCACAGGCGACGTGTGCCCTGATCGTCCCGGCCGCGCTCGGGCTGGCGGTGCTTTCCGACCGGCTGGCGACCTCACTGGTGGGAGCCGACGGTGCGGACCTGGTGGCGGCCGGCATCGTCGGCTTCGCGGCTTCGCTCGTGCCCTTCGCCCTGTTCCAGTTGCTCGTCCGCACCTGCTACGCCTACCAGGACGCCCGGACTCCCGCCAGGGTGAACGTGACGGTCAATGTGGTGAACGTGGCGGCCGCACTTGTGGTCGTGGCCACGGCGTCGTCACCCCGAGCTCGGGTGACCGGTCTGGCCCTGAGCCATGCCGCCTCGTACCTGGCGGGCACCGTCGTGCTCGGTCGCAGGCTTCGGCGCGAACGGGCACTGGGGCTCGCCATGATGCGGAGTGGCGCCAGCAAGGTTGTAGCGGCGACGGCGCTGATGACCGCCGTGCTGGCGCCGGCGGCGGCTCTGGCGCCCCACACGTCCACCCGGATCGCCACCGTGGCGGTGAGCGCACTTCTGGCCGCCGGGGGTGCCAGCGTGTATCTGATCGCCGCCCGAGCGCTCGGCGTCGCGGCCCCTGGGCTCAGCTCTGTGTCCGGTCGAGGAACACCAGCTTGAACCTGCCGATCCGTAGCTCGTCGCCGCTCACCAGGACTGCCTGATCGACCAGTACACCGTTGACGTACGTGCCGTTGAGTGACCCCAGGTCCTCAAGAACGAAGCGGCCGTCGTGGTGGCTGAGCCTGACGTGTGCCCTGGACACCGTGACGTCGTCGAGGAAAACGTCGCTGGCGACGTCGCGCCCGATGGCCGTGACCTCCGGCTCAAGGATGTAGCGGGAACCGGCCAGGCTGCCGCCCGGCACCACGAGGGCCGCGAATCCGGCCAGCGACTCCGGCAACTCCGGCGCGGACCGCGTTGGGAGAGGAACGACCGTCACCCGCTCGGTCGCCAGGCCGGCTGGGTCGTCGTCGGCCACCGTGTGGAGACACCGCGAACAGAGACCCTGCGAGGCGTCGACGGGCTGTCCGCAGTTGTTGCAGTACCGGGGTGGAATATCGCCAAACTACCAAACGAACGACAGTCTGTCGTAATAGATCGAGGCCTACCTCCTCAGAGGTTGCACACGTGGACGGCGAAGGTCACCAGGTGGTGGACCTGGATCGTCGAGCTGACGGCGGTGACAAGCACGCCGCCGACGCCGGCGGCGATCGCAGTCTCGACCGGCGATGACGCCGAGGGGCCGGCAAGGAGCGCTTCGACTCGGGCCACCACGTCCTCACCGTCGAGGGCCATCACCCCGGGTGCCGCCGCTTCGTGCCGGCCCAGTGCGGCCCGAGCGATCGCCCGGGCGACCAGTCGCCGGTCACCGACCTCGGCCGCGGCGTCCTCGTCGGCCCAACGCTCGGTGGCGAAGCGGACCTGGGATGCCAGTACCCGCAGGACCGGCAGAGCGGCTGCCGCCAGCTCGGCCAGTGCGGTGTAGCGGTAATGACGGTTGGTCAGGTGCGAGCGCTCGTGGGCGAAGAGTGCGTTCTGCTCGCCGCGGTCGAGCAGTTCGAGCATGCCTTCGGATACCACGATGTGGCCGGGGTGGCCCGGCACGGCAAAGGCGACAGGCTGGGCCGTCGAAAGGATCTCGACCGGCCCGGTGCCCGTCATCTGGACGAGGAGTCGGCGCCGCGTCCTGATGTTTCGGATCAGGGAAGTTGCCATCAGGAGCAGGGCGCTGGTCGACGCCAGACCGATCCAGGCGGGCACGGCCTCGTGCGAGCGCGAGAACGTTCGGCACCAGCCCACGCGATCCACCATCCAAGGAATCTGCGCGGCGTAGCCGAGAGCCAGCGCCGTCAGCGCGCCGGCCACCGCCGTGGTGGCCAGTACCGCCAGTGCGGTCAGTAGCCGGACTCCGATGGCCGGGCGCAGTCGGCGTTGCAAGCGACCGGCCGACAGGCCCACCACGACGGCGGCCACACCGGGGAGAACGAGGGTCCAGCTCACTTCCGGTTGTCGAGTTGGCCCAAGATTCGGCGCAGCGCCCGTTCTTCCCGCTTGGGGAGTGAACCCACGAAGCGGCTCAGGGCACCCTCGCGGTCCTGGCTACGATCGAGCATGGCCCGCATCCGTTTGGCCGTCAGCTCCGCTTCGGTGACCACCGTCCGGTAGGCGTAGGCCCGGCCTCGCCGTTCCCGCTCCACCAGGCCCTTCTTCCACAGTCGCATGAGAATGGTCATCACCGTCGTATAGGCGAGATCAGTGTCCATCGCCTCCAGCACCTCGGCCGGAGTGGCCGGTCCGACACGGGACCAGAGTTCAGCGAGCACCTCGGCCTCGAGTGCCCCCATCTCACGGCGCTCGGACATCTCTACTCCCGGGGTCTGGTGGCCCGCTCTTCGCGCGGCGCTCGGCCGGGACTCTACGCCGGTGCGTCTGCCACCATATGATACGACGCACTGTCGTGTGAAGGAGCCGAGTCGGTGTCACCGAAATCGCGGTCTCGGAAGGTACCGAAGAAGAAGGCGTCGACGAAGGCGTCTCCGGCCCCGGACCGAAGGGGCCCGGTGGTGTTCAGCGCTGAAGAGCGAGCGGCGCTCACCCCTCGCTACACGCCGCCACTGGTTCTCAAGCGTCACCGGCCTGGCTGGCACCGTTGGACCGGTTGGGCCCAAGTCGCGGTCGGTATCGCTCTTGTACTCCTGAACTACGCACAGGACTTCGGGCCGCGCCTCCTCCCAGGCGGCCACAGCGAGTTGTACTTCCTGCTCGGACTGATGACCGCCGGTGGCGGTTCGTGGTGGCTGGGCGTCTTCGACCGCCCGCAACGCCAGCTCCGGTAGGTCACCACCTCACGGGCCGGGGCAGGACTCCTTGCGCGTCGGAGGTTGCGTCAGGCGGCCGATCGTCGCCCCCGGCAGCGGTCGCACCAATCGCACAGCCAGTGCTCCGTTCGGGACACGCTGAGGGGTGTTGGCCACCACGGAGAGGTCGGACGGCACCGTCACGAAGGGCTCCCGGCTCACCTCATAGGGACAACGGCCGGTCGGTGTTTCCAGGATGACGGCGTCGCCTGTGGTCAGCCGATCCAGGTTGGCGAATGGCTTCCCGTAGGTCGTGCGATGACCGGGGATGCCGACGTTGCCGACATCGCATGGCAGCGGCGTGTCCGGGTAATGGCCAGCGCCTGCACGCAGCGCGCTGGGCGAGGTGCCCTGGACGACGACCACGTCGACGCCGAGCTTGGGAATCCTGATCCGCGTGAGAGCATCGCCGACCCGCAGCGAAGCGGCTCGGTACCGCTCGGCCTGCCGAGGACTGGCGAGTTCCCGGTAAGCCGGTCCTGCACCCGGCCTTGATAGAGGTTGGTGTAGAAGGGGTTCGTCGCTCGATGTGGGCCACCGGCGCGTCACCGCCGCGCTGGTCACGATGGCGCCGAAACCAGGTGACGACGCTGGCACAGCGTGATGTTGTAGATGGCCAAGCCGAAGATGGCGACGCCGTTGGGGATATGCCAGGCGGCGGCTTCCAGGCTGGTCCGGCCGGCGTAGCCCAGGCCGATCTGGAGGGTCATCAAGGCCACGAGCACGGCCGAGACGACCACTATCGGCTTTCCCAGTCGGCCGACAATGGCGATGACGAGCCCGACGATGGCCAGCGCGAAACTGGTCTGACCGACCACACCGTGGGCGACGATGCTCGGCGGGGTCCACCAGTCGTTGCAACGAGGCGGTCAGAGTGACCGGCCGACGGTGCGACGACGGAGGGCTGATGCCGGGAGTGCGGCTGGGCGTGGAGGAGCGACAGGCGATCGAGGTGGCTC
>Ga0187892_10006295_pt1 | contig 17787 bp, 12 predicted proteins | sample MA1701073metaG_FD_139345 | JGI IMG/M metagenome (GOLD analysis project Ga0187892, IMG submission 139345) | Bio-ooze microbial communities from a basaltic lava cave in the Kipuka Kanohina Cave System on the Island of Hawaii, USA - MA170107-3 metaG ... | reverse complement strand
GATGAGGACTTCGGTTGCAATTCTCGGGTTGGTCTCCGGCCTCCTCATCGCTGCCCCTGCGGGCGCACAGTCGCTGGCGAGCCTCAGCAACCGCGATGCCGTCACCGGCCTTAAAGACGCGCTGATTCAGGGTTCCGGAAAGGCAGTGAGCCAACTCGGGGCAGCCGACGGCTTTCTCGGCAACGCGAAAGTGAAGATCCCGCTGCCCGACTCGATCAAGCGCGTCGAGGGCGGGTTGCGATTGGTCGGGATGGGCAAGCAGGCCGACGAGCTGGTTGTCAGCATGAACCGCGCCGCGGAGATGGCGGTGAAGGAAGCGACGCCGATCCTCGTCGACTCGGTCAAGAAGATGAGCGTGCAGGACGCGAAGGGTGTCCTTACCGGTGGTGACGACGCGGCCACGCAGTACTTCCGCCGCACCACCTCCGCACAACTGTCGCAGCGCTTCCTGCCGGTCGTGAAGAAGATGACCGCCAAGGTCCGGCTGGCCGAGCAGTACAACAATCTTGCCGGGCAGGCCGTGAGCCTCGGCTTGGTGAAGCAGGAAGACGCGAACATCGACAAGTACGTGACGGGCAGGGCGCTCGACGGCCTCTACCTCGTGATCGCCGAGCAGGAGCGCGCTATCCGCAAGGACCCGGCCGGTGCCGCGACCGGGATGGCGCGGAAGGTGTTCGGGATGATCGGGCGTTGATCCATGCCACGTGCATCCTTCGCAACGCAGCGATGTCGGTTCTCGCTGCCGAGCCGCTGCGCCATGTCACCGCGCTGTCCAGGTCGTCGCAGATGCCGGCGCACCCTGGGAAGGTATCGGCAACAAAGTACTCGCTGCGCGTGATCAGCGTGCCGATCCCGATCGCTCTCGCGGCCGCGAGCCCGTTCGGCGAGTCCTCGACCGCCATCGCGTCACGCGCGGCGATGTCCAAGCGCTCGAGCGCAAAGCGATAAGCCATCGGGTCCGGTTTTTTTATCGGGGCGTCGTCAGCGCAAACGATCGCCGCGAAGCGCTGCCAACCTGTACCGAACAGGTTTGAAAGCAGCGCCTCCACGTTCGGCCGGCTGGTCGTGGTCGCAATGGCGAGTGCGATGCGGGCGCTTGCGCATTCGTCCATCAGGCGTTGCACACCCGGCCGAATGCAGATGCCACCCGCCGCAACAATCTCCGCGTAAAGCTGGTTCTTGCGCCGGTGCACCGAGCGTGCGAGCCGATTGCGCTCCGCCGCCGATGCTGGCGCTTGCGCGCGCCCCTCCATGTCCCGGATCAAGCGCTCGAAGCCGCCGGTCACGCGCAACAAGCGACCATAGGTCGGCACGTCCCATTGCCACGGTACGCCAAGTCCAGTGAACGCCTGGTTGAAGGCGACGCGGTGCCCGTCGCGCTCGGTCTCCGCGATCGTGCCGTCAACGTCCCAGATCAATGCGCGCAGCGGCAGCGCTCGACAATCAGTTGCTCGAGCGCACGAGTCGTCGCCCTTCGCTGCACTCGGCCTCGACCAGACCGGCCAGCTTCTCCGCAGTCAGTCCAAAGTGCTCGAACACCAGCGGCCCCGGCGCCGACTCGCCGAACTGGTCGACGCCCAGCGCTGCGCAGCAGCCGTATTGCGCCCACCAGCGCGTGATACCGGCTTCGACGCCGATGCGCGGAATCCCGCGACCGAGAACACCATCGCGGGACGCCTTGTCCTGACGGTCGAAGACCGTGGACGACGGAATCGACACCACTCGCACCGGGGTGCTGCGGGCATCGAGCAGCCTCTGCGCCGCCATGGCTAGCGACACCTCGGACCCGGTGGCAAGAATGACCGCCACGGCGCTCTTGCGCTCGCTTAGCACGTAGCCGCCGCGGCGGATGCCGAGTACCTGCTCGGGGCTGCGCTCCTGGGCAGGCAGGTTCTGCCGTGACAGCAACAGCGCGCTGGGTCGATCGCGTTGCGCGAGCGACTGCGTCCACGCGACCGCGGTTTCGGCAGCATCGCAAGGCCGCCAGACATCGAGGTTTGGAATCAGACGCAGGCTCGCCGCGTGTTCAACCGGCTGGTGCGTTGGACCGTCCTCTCCCAGGCCGATCGAGTCGTGGGTGAAGACATGAATCACGCGCCGCTTCATGAGCGCCGCCATTCGAATCGCGTTGCGGCTGTAGTCGCTGAACGTGAGGAAGGTGCCGCCGTACGGAATGAAGCCACCGTGCAGCGCGAGGCCATTCATCACCGCGGCCATGCCGAACTCGCGCACGCCGTAGTTGATGTGGCGCCCGCCCTTCTTGCCGCCGCGCACCGCACCGCAGCCAGGAAAGTCGGTCAGGTTCGACCCCGTCAGGTCGGCGCTCCCGCCGAGCAGTTCCGGCACCTTTGGCGCCAGCATCGCCAACACCTTCTGCGACGCCTTGCGCGTTGCCAGCGCTTCGCGCGACTGCCCGAACTCGGCCATCGCGGAGAGCATCGTCTCCTCGAAGTCGCGCGGCAGCTCGCCGGCCATCCGGCGGTCGAACTCCGCGGCAAGTGCCGGATGCACGGCACGGTAGGCGGTGAAGCGTTCCTTCCACTCCGCTTCACGCTCGGCACCGAGTGCCTTCGCGCTCCAGCGTGACGCGATCTCCGCCGGGATCTCGAACGGCGCATGCGGCCAGTTGATCGCCTCGCGCGTGTGGCGGACGTCGTCGGCGCCCAGCGGCTCGCCGTGCGCTTTGGCGGTGCCGGCGCGACCGGCTGAGCCCTTGCCGATCATCGTGCGGCAGACGATCAGCGTGGGCTTGTCGGAGGAAATCCTGGCTTGTGCAATCGCTTGACCCACCGCGACCACATCGTGTCCATCGAGTGGGCCAAGCACATTCCATCCGTACGCGCGGAAGCGCGCGGGCGTGTCGTCGATGAACCAGCCCTGCACCGCGCCGTCGATTGAGATGCCGTTGTCGTCGTAGAGCGCGATCAGCTTGTTGAGCTCCCACACGCCGGCCAGTGCGCAGGCCTCGTGGCTGACGCCCTCCATCAGGCAGCCGTCGCCCAGGAAGACGTAGGTGCGGTGGTTGACGATCTCGTGCCCGGGCCGGTTGAACTCGTCGGCAAGCAGCTTTTCGGCGAGTGCAAACCCGACGGCATTCGCGATGCCTTGTGCCAGCGGGCCGGTGGTGGTTTCAATGCCGGGTGTCAAACCCACCTCGGGGTGGCCCGGGGTCTTGCTGTGCAGCTGGCGGAAGCGTTTGATTTCGGCCATCGGCAGGTCGTAGCCCGTCAGATACAGCAGTGCGTAGAGCAGCATCGACGCATGGCCGTTGCTCAGCACGAAGCGATCGCGGTCGGCCCACTTCGGATTCGCCGGGTTATGGTGCAGGTGGCCGTGCCACAGCGCCACCGCCATCTCGGCCATTCCCATCGGCGCTCCGGGGTGGCCGGAGTTTGCCTGCTGCACGGCATCCATCGCGAGCGCACGCAGCGCGTTCGCCATCTCGTTGCGCTGGCCGTTGTCGGTGCGCACGACCTTCTCAGTGGAACTGGAGCTCATCGTCATCCTCATGTACTCAGAGCGCTCCGAGCCCGCGCTGCCGTCGCTCCATCATTCGCCAGATGAAGGGCGTGAAGATCAGCTGCATCGCAAGTTCCATCTTTCCGCCCGGCACGACGATCGTGTTGGCGCGCGACATCCACGAGTTGTGGATCATGTTCAGCAGGTACGGAAAGTCGATGCCCTTCGGGTTCGCGAAGCGGATCACGCAGATGCTCTCGTCAGCCGATGGGATGCCGCGTGCGATGAAGGGATTACTGGTGTCCACGCAAGGCACGCGCTGGAAGTTCACATGCGTGTGTTTGAACTGCGGGCAGATGTAGTGCACGAAGTCGGGCATGCGGCGCAGGATCGTGTCGGTCACCGCCTCGGTCGAATAGCCGCGTTGCTTCTTGTCACGCCAGATTTTCTGGATCCACTCGAGGTTGATCACCGGCACCACGCCGATCAGCAGATCGGGGTGGCGTGCGATGTTGACTTCCGGCGTGACGACCGCGCCGTGAAGACCTTCGTAGAACAACAGGTCGGTATCGCGCGGCACGTCTTCCCAGGGCGTGAAGGTGCCCGGCTCCTGGCGGTACGGCGCGGCTTCTTCGTCGTCGTGAAGGTACTTGCGGCGCCGGCCGGTGCCTGATTCGCTGTAGCTGCGGAACAGCTGCTCGAGTTCCGCGAACAGATTGTTCTCCGGGCCGAAGTGACTGAAGTGGCGGTTGCCGGCCTTCTCCGCTTGGGTCTGGCGGAGCTTCATCTCCGTGCGGTCGTAACGGTGAAAGCTGTCGCCTTCGATGATCGTGGCCGTGACGTTCTCGCGCCGGAAGATGTTCTCGAACGTGCGCGTCACCGACGTCGTGCCGGCGCCGGACGAGCCGGTGATCGCGATGATGGGGTGTCGTTCGGACATTGGTTTCCTTCAGTCGCGGAACAGCCCGCGCTCCGCGAACAGCGGCGTGCCGGCGTCCTTCGTGGCGGGCTCGTGGTGGTAGCGCTCTATGCGCTCGACTTCGTTCTTCGACCCAAACACCAAGCCGATGCGCTGGTGCAGCGCGTTGGGCCTGACCCCGAGCATCGGCTGGCGACCTGTGCTGGTGCGCCCGCCCGCCTGCTCCATGATGAAGCCGATCGGGTTGGCCTCGTACAGCAAGCGCAGCCGCCCGTTCTTGCCGGAATCCTTGCTGTCGCGCGGGTACATGAAGACGCCGCCGCGCATCAGGATGCGGTGGGCTTCTGCCACCATCGACGCGATCCAGCGCATGTTGAAGTCCTTGCCGCGCGGTCCCGTGCTGCCGGCCAGGCATTCGTCGACGTAGCGCTTGATCGGCGGTTCCCAGAAGCGACTGTTCGAGCTGTTGATCGCGAACTCGCGCGCGTCCTCCGGCACCTTCAGATTCGGATGCGTGAGCATGAACTCACCCAGGTTCGGATCGAGCGTGAAACCGGCCACACCATTGCCCACGCTGAGAATCAGCATGGTGGTCGGGCCGTACAGCGCATAGCCCGCGGCAACCTGCGCGGCTCCGGGCTGGAGGAAATCGGCCTCGGTCACGTCACGCCCGCTTGATGCCACCTCCTCGGAGGCGCGCAGTATCGAGAAGATGCTTCCGATCGAGACATTGACATCGATGTTCGAAGAGCCGTCGAGCGGATCGAAGACAAGCAGGTACTTGCCGCGCGGGTAGGCCGGCGGGATCTGCCGGGGCAGTTCCATTTCCTCGGACGCCATCCCTGCCAGGTGCCCGCCCCACTCGTTCATGCGGATGAAGACCTCGTTCGCGAGCACGTCGAGCTTCTTCTGAGCTTCGCCGTGGGCGTTGATCGCGCCACCGGCCTCGGTTGCATGACTGTTCAGCACGTCTCCCAGTTCGCCAGAGGCCACGGCGCGTGCGATCGACTTGCAAGCGAGCGCCACATTGAGGATCAGCCCATTCAGTCCGCCGCTGGCCTGCGGGAAGCGCCGGCGTTCCTCGATCAGGTATTGCACCAACGTGGATCGGTGGGTCAGCGGCATGGCGCCAGCGCCTCCCGGTTCTGGAACAGGCGGCTCGCGCGGATGTCGGCGGCAGTCAACGTGGTCAGGTCGTCGCGGCTCAGCGCGCGCTCGCGCTCGGCGAACAGCCGGCTGGCCTGGCGCAGCCGCGCGCGATCGAGCGCGTTACGCACGCTGCGGGCGTTGGAGAAATTCGGCTGCTGCACGCGCAGGGCGACGTACTCGGCGAAAGCGGCTTCGGCGTCGTCGCTGAAACGGTAGTTCATCGAACCCAGCATCTTGTCGGCGATGCGCAGCAATTCGTCTTCGCTGTAGTCGGGGAAGTCGAGGTGGTGTGCGATGCGCGAGCTCATCCCGGGGTTGGACTTGAAGAAGGTGTCCATGCGGTCCTTGTACCCAGCGACGATCACGACCAGGTCGTCGCGCTGGTTCTCCATCACCTGCAGCAGGATCTCGATCGCCTCCTGGCCGTAGTCGCGTTCGTTCTCGGGGCGGTACAGGTAGTACGCCTCGTCGATGAAGAGCACGCCGCCCATGGCCTTCTTCAACACTTCTTTCGTCTTCGGCGCGGTGTGGCCGATGTACTGGCCGACGAGGTCGTCGCGCGTCACCGCGACCAGGTGACCTTTGCGAACGTAGCCCAGGCGATGCAGGATTTCGGCCATCCGCATCGCCACCGTGGTCTTGCCGGTGCCAGGGTTGCCGGTGAAGTTCATGTGCAGCGACGGCGATTGCGCCGCGAGCCCGAGGTTGCCGCGCAGCTTGTCGATCACCAGCAGCGCGGCGATGTCGCGAATGCGCGCCTTCACCGGCGCTAGGCCGACGAGGTCGCGATCGAGCTCGTCCATCACCGCTTCGACCTGGCTTTGCGCCAGCACTTCAGCCACGGTGCGTGGCGGTTCGCTCTTGGCGGGCTGGACGAGTTGAGCGGTCATGGCCTCGGGTTTGTTCAGTAGCGCTCGCCTTCGGGCTTGTCGGTGGCGTAGGACGAGATGCGATAGCGGATCTGCCGGCCGTCGGCCTCTTGCCGCGCGAGGCCGAAGCCGGGCTCCCGGGCCGGACGATTGACGATGTACGACATGCGCGGCGTCTCCCAGCCGCGCGTCGAGTCAAATGCCGTGACGCGGATGTAGTGGTTGGGAAAGGTCTTACGGCACGCGTTGATCTCCAACAAGATGCCCGCCGGGTCCTTCAGGTCGAACATCGGGTTGCCGTACATCTCCCAGTACGTGTTGCGCGGATGCGGGTCGTCGGTGTACTCGATGCCGACGGCCCAGTTGTTCTTCAGCGCGTACTCGATCTGCTTGGTGATCTGCTCGTCGGTCAAGTCAGGCAGGTACGAGAACTGGCCCTGCGTGAGGCGGCTGCCGTGGTGGCTCATCATCGTCGTTGCTCCCCTCAGGCCGAGGCCGTCGCCGTCGGCACGAAGTCCGCGGTGTCGGTCGATTCGTAGTTGAAGCTGATCTCGCCCCAAGTGTCGATCGCTGCCTTCAGCGGCGAGCACCACCGGGCGGCCTCCTGCAGGATCTGCGGGCCTTCGTTCCAGATGTCGCGGCCTTCGTTGCGCGCCAGCACCATCGCCTCGAGCGCGACGCGGTTGGCGACTGCGCCGGCCTGGATGCCCTGCGGATGACCAATCGTTCCGCCGCCGAACTGCAGCACCACGTCTTCGCCAAGGTAAGTCAACAGCTGATGCATCTGGCCGGCGTGGATACCGCCCGACGCCACCGGCATCACCTTGTTCAGCGACGCCCAGTCCTGCTCGAAGAACAGGCCGTGCTCGAGCGACTGGGGCGTGTGCGTGTCGCGCAGGGTGTCGTAGAAGCCTTTGACCATCAGCGGATCGCCTTCGAGCTTGCCGACCACCGTGCCGGCGTGGATGTGGTCGACGCCGGCCATGCGCATCCACTTGCAGATGACGCGGAAGTTCATGCCGTGGTTCTTCTGCCGCGAGTACGTCGAGTTTCCGGCGCGGTGCAGGTGCAGGATCATGTCGTTCCGGCGCGCCCATTTGGCCATCGACTGGATTGCGGTGTAGCCGATCACGAGGTCGATCATCACGATCACGCTGCCGAGGCTCTTGGCGAACTCGGCGCGCTCGTACATCTCTTCCATCGTGCCGGCGGTGACGTTCAGGTAGTGGCCCTTGATCTCGCCGGTCGCAGCGGACGCGCGGTTCACCGCCTCCATGCAGTAGAGGAACCGGTCGCGCCAATGCATGAACGGCTGCGAGTTGATGTTCTCGTCGTCCTTCATGAAGTCGAGCCCGCCCTTCAGGCCCTCATACACAACACGGCCATAGTTGCGGCCCGACAGACCCAGCTTCGGCTTCGTGGTCGCGCCGAGCAGCGGGCGGCCGAACTTGTCGAGCCGCTCGCGCTCGACCACGATCCCGGTGGCCGGCCCCTGGAACGTCTTCAGGTACGCGACCGGGATGCGCATGTCCTCGAGCCGCAGCGCCTTCACCGCCTTGAAGCCGAACACGTTGCCGATGATCGACGCGGTGAGGTTGGCGATCGAGCCCGGCTCGAAGAGGTCGAGGTCGTAGGCGATGTAGGCGAAATACTGCTGTTCGGTCTTCGTCCCAGGTCCGGTGTTGGGCACCGCATCGACGCGATAAGCCTTGGCGCGGTATAGCTCACACGCGGTCAGGCGGTCGGTCCAGACCACCGTCCATGTGGCGGTCGACGACTCGCCGGCGACCGCGGCGGCGCATTCCTCGGCATCGACACCCTCCTGCGGCGTAATGCGAAACATCGCGATCACGTCGGTGTCCTTGACCTCGTAGTCGGGCTGCCAGTAGCCCATCTGCTTGTACTTCAGGACTCCGGCGGCATAGCGCTTCTTGGCATCGGTGATCACGCCTTCTTCAACGGGTTTGTTCACGAGGATCCTTGCTGCAGTGATCGCGATTGACGGCGACGTGGCTGCAATGTAGGTTGGCGGATCGATAAGGGATAGTCAGACTTTCTTCCGCTGCGGATAAGCTGTGCCTGACCAATGAACATCACGTTCCGCCAGTTGCGCGTCTTCATCGAGGTCGCGCAGCGAGGCAGCATGATTCGGGCGGCGGCGGCACTGCACCTGACGCCGCCGGCCGTCTCGATGCAGATCAAGGAGATCGAAACCCAGGTCGGACTGCCCTTGTTCGATCGCGAGGGGCGACACGTGTCGCTATCGACGGCCGGCGAGTACTTCCTCGTGCATGCTCGGCAACTGCTTGCTTCGCTGAAGGAAGCCGAGAACTCGATGGCACGTTTGAAGCGCCTCGAGCACGGCGTGTTGACGATCGGCATCGTTAGCACGGCCGAGTATTTCGTTCCGCAGTTGCTCGCGCGCTTTCAGGAAGACCACGCGGGCGTGGAGTTGCGCTTGCGGGTGGCCGGCAATCGCGAGCAGCTGATTGCCTTGATGCGGGCAGGGGATGTGGACCTGTCGATCATGGGTCGCCCGCCCAAGGAGATTGCGGCGCGCGCGGAGTCGTTCGCCGCGCATCCTCTCGTGTTCGTGTGCCCGCCAAGGCATCAGCTTCTGGCGACAGGGCCGCTATCGGTCGGCGCGCTGGAGGGCTACCCTTTCATCGTTCGCGAACCGGGCTCGGGAACGCGCGATGCGATGGAAGTGTTCTTTTCGGAGCGCCGCTTTGAGCCGCGCATCACGATGGATATGTCGAGCAACGAGACCATCAAGCAGGCGGTGATGGCCGGCATGGGCCTGTCTTTCTTGTCTCTGCACACGGTGGGGCTGGAGGTGCGCAGCGGGCTGCTGGGTGTGCTCGATATCGAGGGCACGCCGGTGATGCGTACGTGGAACGTAGTGCGCTTGCAATCGAAGCTGCTCTCACCCGCCGCCGAAGCTTTCCGCTACTTCATCATCGAGCACGGCGAGGCGCATCTCGCGGCGCATGACGCGCCACTGCTGCCCCGTGCACCTCGACAGGCGCGACCTGTCGATGCGGCATGAAGCCGCGACGTGGGTTGCCGCGGCTTCATGCTGCTCACCGCCGAGCTGAAAGTCGGCCGAAGGGCAACATGGCCGAGATCGCTTGGGCGTCATCCAGGAGCGACGGCACCGCGCGTGCGTCGGTTCGGGCGGAGCCGGCTTCACCGAGAGCGCGGCGCCGGAGTTGATCGCGCGTAACGGCTACCCGCGCACGGCAGCGATCCTCCGAAGTACCTGCTGCACCAGATCGCTCTGCATGTCCCGATACAGCAGCGCTTCTTCGGCTTCTTTGGCGAGGATCTGTGACTCGTTGAAAGCGACGTCGCGCGCCAGCGCGATTTGCGTGGGGGCGATGAGCTCGCGCCCCTTGCCGTCGTGCAGCCGGAACGTGAAGAGATAGCGCAGCGTGAACTCGCGCGCGCGCCCCTGTGCGTTGACCGAAAGGATCTCGCGTTCGCGCGACTCGGATAACACCTCAAGGATCGCTTCGGCGGCGGCGCGGTCCGTGACAACACGCGTCGAAGTCCCAGCGCGAATATTGCGCGCGAGTTCGGCGCCGAGCGCCGAGTTGACTCCAAAGCCGAGATAGATCGTGTCGAACGGTAGCCGCTCGGAGCCGCGCAGCTTGAATCCGCATGAACCGAGAGCGACGAGGGCGGCGGCGAGAAGAAGCAGTGAACCGGCGAATCGCCGCGCCGCTTCACCCTTCACGCTTCACCTCTCAAACCACCACATTCACGAGCTTGTTCGGCACGACCACGACGCGCTTGACCGCATGCCCCGCGACAAACTTGCGCACGGTTACGTCGGCGAGCGCGGCGGCTTCGACCGCGGCGTCGTCAGCAGCGGCCGGCACGCGGATCGCGCCGCGCCGTTTGCCGTTGATCTGCACCACGAGTTCGATCTCGTCCTGCGCGAGCGCGCTGTCGTCGGGCTGCGGCAGCGGAACATCGAGAAGATCGCCGTGCCGCGCCGCGTAGCCCAGCTCCACCCACAATGCGTGCGCGATATGCGGCGCGATCGGATACAAGGTGCGCAGCAGCAGGTTCACGCCTTCGTGCAAGACGCTGCGACTGGCCAAGTCGGTGCCGAGTTGGGCGTCTTCCAGAGCGTTGAGCATCTTCATCGCCGCCGACACGACGGTGTTGTAGTGCATCCGGCGATAGTCGGAGAGCGCCTGCCTGAGGTTCAAATGCAGTTCGCGCCGCGCGTCTTTGAGCGCCAACGAAAGTTGCGGCAATTCGCCATTTCCCGCACTTGCGATCGGCGCGCGGCGCTCATGACAGAAGGTCCACAGGCGACGCAGGAAGCGATACACGCCTTCGGCGCTGGCATCCGACCACGGCGCGCTTTGATCGGGCGGGCCCGCAAACATCACAAACGCGCGCGCGGTGTCGGCGCCGAACTTCGCGATAAAGTCGCGCGGCTCGACGACGTTGTTCTTGCTCTTCGACATCTTCTCGATGCCGCCATAGCTGACCGGGTTGCCGTCAGCCGTTGCGCGTGCGGAGACCGGCAGCCCACGGTCATCGAACTGAAGATCGACTTCGCCCGGATAAAACCAGCGTTTCCTGCCGCTGTCGTCCTCGCGAAACCAGCTGTGCGCAAGCAGCATGCCCTGCGTGAACAGATGCGAAAACGGTTCGTCGAAACTGACGAGCCCCAGATCCCGCATCACGCGCGTCCAGAAGCGCGCGTACAACAGATGCAGCACGGCGTGCTCGATGCCGCCGATGTACTGATCCATCGGCATCCAGTACGCGGTGCGCTGGTCGATCACCGTGTCGGCGCCGGGACAGCAGTAGCGCATGTAGTACCAGGCCGAATCGACGAAGGTGTCCATCGTGTCGGTCTCACGCCGTGCCGGTTTGCCGCAGGTCGGACACGCGCACCGGAGAAAGCGTTCGTCCTTCGCGAGCGGGTTACCGCTGCCGTCGGGCACCAAGTCTTCCGGCAACACAACGGGCAGATCCTTTTCCGGCACCGGCACTTCACCGCAGGAGGCGCAATGGATGATCGGTATCGGCGTGCCCCAATAGCGCTGGCGCGAAATGCCCCAGTCGCGCAGCCGCCACTGCACCTGCTTGTCGCCGAGCCCTCGCGCTTTCAGGTCGGCCGCGATGGCGTCGCTTGCCGCTTCGTATGCAAGACCGTCGTACTTGCCGCTGTTGATGCAAACACCGATCGTCTTGTCCGCGTACCAGTCGTGCCAGCAGTCGGTGGTATAGCGTCGGTCGTCGGGCGTCGGACGCCGGGCGTCATCGATCACCTGCCTGATCGGCAATCCGTACTTTTTCGCGAAGGCGAAATCGCGCTCGTCATGTGCGGGTACGCCCATCACCGCGCCTTCGCCGTAACCCATCAGCACGTAGTTGCCGATCCAGACTTCGATTCTTTCACCGCTCAGCGGGTGAGTGACAAGGAAACCGGTCGGCACGCCCTTCTTGTCGAGCGCGGCGAGATCCGCCTCTGCGGTACCGCCGCGCCGGCATTCTTCGATGAAGTCGGAAAGCCGCGGTTCGCCGCGCGCAAGCTGCGTGGCAAGCGGATGTTCGGCCGCCAGCGCGACGAATGTCACGCCCAGGATGGTGTCGGCGCGCGTCGTGAAGACGCGTAACAGACCTTGCGCGGGCAACTGCGCGTCCCCACCCCGGCCCTCCCCTTGAAGGGGAGGGTGACGATCGAACTTCCAGCTCGCGCTGGCGTCAAGGTCGTACGGAAACCCGAAATTTACGCCGACGCTCTTGCCGATCCAGTTTTCCTGCATCGTGCGCACCTGGTGCGGCCAGCCGTCAAGGTCGTTCTTCACCGCTTCGAGCAGCTCGTCGGCGTATCGGGTGATCGCCAGGTAGTAGCCGGGTATCTCGCGTTTTTCGACGATGGCATCGGAACGCCAGCCGCGGCCGTCGATCACCTGTTCGTTGGCGAGCACGGTGTTGTCGACCGGGTCCCAGTTGACGATCTGCGTCTTGCGATAGGCGATGCCCCGCTCGAGCATCTTCAGGAACAGCCACTGGTTCCACCGGTAATAGTCCGGATCGCAGGTAGCCAGTTCGCGCGACCAGTCGAACGTCAGCCCCATCGGCGCAAATTGGGCCTTCATTTCGGCGATGTTGGCGCGTGTCCATTTTGCGGGCGCGATACCTTTCTCGATCGCCGCGTTTTCCGCAGGCAGGCCGAAAGCATCCCAGCCCATCGGCGTCATCACGTTGTATCCGCTCGACCGCATGAACCGGTACAGCACGTCGCTCAACGTGTAGTTGCGCATGTGGCCCATGTGCAATTTGCCGCTCGGGTACGGCAGCATTGAGCACACGTAGAACTTGCCCTTGGGAAAACGCGGATCGTGTTCACGGGCGCGATACGCATCGATCGCGCGCCAGTGGGCCTGAGCGGCGGCTTCAACTTCGTGCGGGTCGTATTTTTCGCGCATGCGATTTGCGTGTTCGAGGGATGCACAACCAAGGAAGAGGCCGCGAGTTTATAGGCGCCGGTATATTCGCGCCCGACGATGAAACTGCTAGAGAACCTCAATGAACAGCAGCTTGCCGCGGTAACGCTGCCCGATCAGCCGGCGCTTATCCTGGCGGGCGCGGGTAGCGGCAAGACGCGCGTGCTGACGACGCGCATCGCATGGCTGGTCCAGTCGGGGCGTGCGAGCCCCAACAACGTCCTCGCCGTCACATTCACCAACAAGGCCGCCCGCGAAATGCTGGCGCGCATATCCGCAATGCTGCCCATTAACACCCGCGGCATGTGGGTCGGCACCTTTCACGGACTTTGCAACCGCATGCTGCGCGCTCATTGGCGCGAGGCGCAACTGCCGCAGGCGTTTCAGATACTCGATGCGACCGACCAGTTGTCGGCGATCAAGCGGGTGCTGAAGGCCGCCAACGTCAACGACGACAAGTATCCGCCGCGCAATGTGCAGTACTTCATCAACAACGCGAAGGAAGAGGGGCTGCGCGCGCAGGACGTCGAAGCGAATGACGACTTCAATCGCAGGTTCATCGAGTTGTACGCGGCATACGACGCGCAATGCCAGCGCGAAGGCGTGGTCGATTTCGCCGAACTGTTGCTGCGCTGCTATGAGCTGCTGGCGCGCCATGAGCCGTTACGCACGCATTACCAGAGCCGCTTCCGCCACATTCTGGTCGACGAGTTCCAGGACACCAACCGGTTGCAGTATCGATGGCTGAAGCAGCTCGCCGGGACCGCAAACGCGGTGTTTGCAGTCGGCGACGACGATCAGTGCTGCGTCAGGGGCACGCTGGTGCGAATGTCCAATGGCATGGAAAAGCCGATAGAGGAGATTCGCGCCGGCGATCAGGTGCGCGCCAGCATCGGCGCCGGCAAGGCGGGTGCGGCCCGCGTGCTGCGCGTCCATCAGCGGCAGGACAAAGTCGAGACGATCACGTTGCTCACGCGCGCGGGCCGCCGCATCACCACCACGCCGGAGCACACACATTTCGCCGGTCTCGCGGTCGGCGAGCAGCCTGAAAAGTATTTCGTGTATCTGATGCGCAAGCGCGATATCGGCTATCGCATCGGCGTGACCGGATACCTGCGCCCCGGCCCCGATCTGCAGCCGGTGCCGGGTTACCGCTGGCGCGGTCGCCGCGAAGGCGCCGACGCGGTGTGGGTCATCGAAACGCTCGACACGCAGAAAGAAGCGCGCGTGCGCGAGTTGCTGTTGTCGCTGAACTTCGGGCTGCCGACCTTGCCGTTTTCAGGCGAGCGCAAGCCGAAGGAGGGCGAGCGTCGCGGCGGACTGTCCGACGATCCGGCTGCTGTCGCCGCGGTCTACCGGTCGCTGGATACCGCGCGCGCGGCACGGCGTCTCTTCGCGCACTACGCGCTGCGCGAAGACGAACCGCAAGAGACCTTCAGCTCCGGTACCGGCAACGAAGGCGATGTGCTGCTGCATCTGTGCGCGGCCGAAGGGCGAAGCAAGCCGCAGCACCGCGTCTACCTGCGTCTGTACACCGAGGAGAAAGCGCGCGCAGCGTCCGAGGTGGGCTTCAAGGTCAAGCCCGTGACCGACGGTATCGGCGGCTGGTATGTCCAATTCTGGCGCGCCAATTACGGCGTCGTGTTGCGCGAGGCGGAGAAACTGCGTGCGATCACCGGCGGGCGGCTGGTGCAAAAGGGACGCGTGGGTGAGGGGACCTTGCCATTCATTCGCGCCAACGCAGTGCAGGCAGGCATGCTGCTGATGGGCGAAGACGGCAAGTACGACCAGGTCCAGAAAGTCGAGCGGCACAAACCGGCCGACACGAAGCTATACGACCTCGACGTCGAAGGCGCGCACAACTACGTGGCCAACGGCGTGTTCACGCACAACTCGATCTATGCGTTTCGCGGCGCCAATGTCGGCAACATGGCCGACTTCGAGCGCGAGTTCAGCGTGAAGAATGTGATCAAGCTCGAGCAGAACTACCGCTCGCACGGCCATATCCTCGACGCGGCCAACGCGCTGATCCGCAACAACGCACGACGGCTCGGCAAGAACCTGTGGACAGCCGAAGGCAGCGGCGAAACCGTTCGGGTGTTCGAAGCGCAGACCGACGGTTATGAAGCGGCGTGGCTGATCGATGAAATCGGCAACCTGGTTGGCGAAGGCGCCGCACGATCGGAAATCGCGGTGCTGTACCGATCGAACGCGCAGTCGCGGGTAATCGAACACGCGCTTTTCGGCGCAGGTATTCCGTATCGCGTCTATGGCGGCCTGCGGTTCTTCGAGCGCGCCGAGATCAAACACGCGCTCGCTTATCTGCGGTTGATCGAAAATCCGGGGGACGACACCGCGTTCCTGCGCGTGGTCAATTTCCCTCCGCGCGGCATTGGAGCGCGCACGCTCGAACACCTGCAGGATGCCGCGACTGCCGCGAACACCAGCCTGGCCGTTGCGGTCGGCAAACTGACGGGCAAAGCCGGAGCGCATCTGGCGAGCTTTGTGCAGTTGATCGACCGCCTGCGCGCCGAAACCACTGATCGTCCGCTACCGGAAATCGTTGCGACAACGATCGAAGCGAGCGCGCTTGTCGCGCACTATCAAACCGAAAGGGAAGGGCTGGAGCGCGTCGAGAATCTGAACGAGCTCACCAACGCCGCGGCGGCATTCTTGGCTGAAGAAGGCTATCGAGCGGATGCTCCCGGCACGCAGGCGGAGAACGCCGCCGCGATTGCCTCACCGCTCGCAGCATTCCTGTCGCACGCATCTCTCGAGGCTGGAGAAAACCAGGCGAATGCGGGCCAGGATGCGGTGCAGTTGATGACGGTGCATTCGGCCAAGGGTCTCGAGTTCCATGCGGTGTTCATCACCGGTCTCGAGGAAGGACTGTTCCCGCACGAAAACAGCATGAATGAGCAGGACGGCCTGGAAGAAGAACGCCGCCTGATGTACGTGGCGATCACCAGGGCACGGCGGCGCCTTTATCTGAGCTATGCGCAGAGTCGGCTGCTGCACGGTCAGACGCGCTACGGCATCAAATCGCGTTTCCTCAACGAACTGCCCGACGGCGTGCTCAAGTGGCTGACGCCGCGCCTGCAATCAGGCCGTGGCGAGCGCTTCGGCAACTGGCGCGATGTCACGCCGACGAATGCAGCAACGACGATGATGTCGCGTTCTCCGGCGATGCGCGATTCACGCTATCGCATCGGACAATCAGTGCGCCATCCGCGGTTTGGCGACGGCGTGATCATCAAGCTTGAAGGCGGCGGCGACGACGCGCGCGCGAAGATCAACTTCGGTCCGCAGGGTGTGAAGGAACTGCTGCTCTCGATCGCAAAGCTGGAGACGGCGTAGAGAGGTTGAGCGTTCGGCGTTGAGCGTTCGCGTATGACCACGTTCAACCCTCAACGCCCGCATCCGCCTGCACTTCGAATATCGACCGGTACATCGGGTACATCGTTGCCTGGATCAGCGCCAGCAACGCGAGGCCGAGCGGCGCGAGCACGAGCTGCGCAACGGTCTGCGACACGCCCAGGACGCCGATGAGCGCGACTGCGATCAAACTGACTCCGACCAACACGGCCATTGTCAGCGCGCCATAAACGGAAAGCGCACCCTTGTTGCGCCAGCATGCAATTGCGCTGCCGAACATCGCCTTGCCCGGCGGCAGCGCGTGCCAGCCTGCAAGCGGCGGTGCAAAGAGCATCACGACCAGCACGGGCGAATACAGCAGAAGCTGAGCGATCAAGGCATCGAGCGGAATGTCCTGCATCGATGTGGGTGGTCCGCCGGTTGCCGGGTCCGGGCCAATGACGAGCGCCACGCTGGCGATTGCTATCCACAGTACGGCGTTGATGATGCCCAGGCGCAGCAGCGGCGCTCGCCGCTGCGCGTCGCGAAACGGCTGCGCAAACTGAGCCGGGGTTGGCGCGCGACGCCGCCACACTTCGCGGCAGCACGCCAGCATTCCGAGGGTTGCAAACGGCGACAGGACGCCGGCAATTGCAATGCCGACGTAAGGAAGCTGCGCCGGCACCAGCAGCATGAACAGATACACAACGACCATTGCCGGGAGTCCGAGCGGTTGCGCGCGCAGCAAGCGCCAGCCGTCGCGCAGCCACGCAGCGCCGGTTGCCGCAGGGACGGTGGTGATCTGCATGCTTTCAGAACGAAGTCACACCCACGGCAACTCCACGTCCGCAAGCCGCTGCCGCAGCGTGAATTCAAAGCGCTTCGGATCGTGCGGTTTCAGTACATGCGCGTCACGCGGCAGGTGCAGATCGATTAGCCGCGACAGCCAGAACCGCAGCGCGGCGGCGCGCAGCACGGTGCGCCAGCACTCGCGCTCGAGCTCGGTCAGCGTGCGATCGGCGTGATACGCGGCGAGCAGAGGCCGCGCGCGCGCCATGTCCCACGCGCCGCTGGGAACGTCGACGCACCAGTCGTTCATCGCCACCGCCAGGTCGTATAACCACAGTGTGTTGCCGGCGAAGTAGAAGTCGATCACGCCGGCGATGCGTTCCTCGCCATCCCACAGCACGTTGTCGCGAAAAAGATCCGCATGCACGGCGCCATGGGGAAGACGCTCGAAATCGGCGCGCCGCGCAAAACTGTCTTGGTGGATGACTTCCTCGGCCAGCAACTGGAACGTTGTGTCGTCGACGCATCCTTCCAACTGGGGTAGCGCATGCTTCCACCAACCCAGGCCGCGCAGATTCGGCTGAAAATTTTCGAAGTCGGACGCGGCCACGTGCATCCTCGCCAGCAGCGCGCCGATCTCGCCGCACTGTCGCGGGCTCGGGTGTTCTATCCACTGGCCCGCGATTCGGGTCACGATCGCCGCCGGCTTGCCTTTCAATTCCGACATCAGCGCACCGCTGCGATTCTCCTGTGGCGCGGGCACCGGCAG
>Ga0187892_10006294_pt1 | contig 17788 bp, 14 predicted proteins | sample MA1701073metaG_FD_139345 | JGI IMG/M metagenome (GOLD analysis project Ga0187892, IMG submission 139345) | Bio-ooze microbial communities from a basaltic lava cave in the Kipuka Kanohina Cave System on the Island of Hawaii, USA - MA170107-3 metaG ... | reverse complement strand
CTCTCCTCTCCTCGGAGCCTTCTTCTCCTCTCCTCCCGGGTTGCTGCCCGGGTCTCCTTCGACGAGCCCCGGAGGGGGCAGAGGTTTCCTCGCGCGACGCGCAACCTCCGTCGGATCACCGCGAGTTTCGCAGCAGTCTCTTTCCGCCGCGGAAGAGGGTCCTGACCCCCTTCGCTCAGCGGCCGTCCTCGTACCCGAGCCGGCGGCGGTGCAGGCGGAAGAGCTGCGCCGCCATCTGCCAGCGCGCGCCCGTGCCGCGCATGCGCGCGCCGAAGGCGCTCTCGCTCATCTTGTCGCCACCGCGGGCCTCGCGGATCGCGGCCAGCACCTTGTCGGCGCGGTCCGGGAGCGCCGCGCGCAGCCGCTCGACGAAGACCGGGAGCACCTCCCCCGAGAGCCGCACGAGGTTGTGGAAAGCCCACCGCGCGCCCGCCGCCCGCGCCCGCGCGAGCACCTCGGGGATGTCGGCGTCGTTGAGTCCCGGGATCGTAGGCGCGAGCGAGACGCCGACCGGCACGCCGGCCTCCGCGAGCGCGCGGAGCGCCTCGAACCGCCGCGAGGGCGGGCTCGCCTGCGGCTCGACGAGCCGCGCGAGGGCGTCGTCGCGGAACGGGATGCTCAGGAATACGCGCGCGCCCGCCTCGGCAGCGAGCCGCGCCAGCAGGTCGGCGTCCCGACGCACCAGCTCGTTCTTCGTGATCACCCCCACCGGGTTCCGCCGCTCGAGCGCCACTTCCAGGCACCGCCGCGTGAGCCCGTAGCCCGCCTCGAGCGGCTGGTAGCAGTCGGTGTCCCCCGAGAACAGGATCAGCTCGCCCGCCCACGAGGGCTTGCCGAGCTCGCGCCGGAGCGCCTCGGGCGCGTTGGTCTTGACCACGAGCTTCCGCTCGAAGTCCGTGCCGGCGCCGAACCCGAGGTACTGGTGGCTCCGCCGCGCGTAGCAGTAGGCGCACCCGTGGAAGCAGCCGCGATACGGGTTCACGCTCCAGCGGAACGAGAGGTCCGGGCTCTCGTTCCTCGTGAGCACCGACTTCGCCTCCTCCTCGAACACCTCGAGCGCGGCGGCGGGCGGCTCCCCGAGCCACTCCACGTGGACCGTGGACCAGGGGTTCGGCGGGTTCGAGACGGGACGCGCCATGGCGGGATTGTAGGGCGCCCGGCCTCTCGCGCCCTCGCGGGGGTCGTGCCATAATCCCGGCCTTCATCCATCCGGAGGCATGCATGACCCCCACGTTCCCGGTCGCGCCGGGCCAGCTCTTCATCAACGGCAAGGGGCAGGACGCCCTCTCGGGCGAGACCTTCGAGATCCTGAACCCCGCCACCGAGGCGGTGATCACCCGCTGCGCCAAAGGCGACGCGCGCGACGTGGACCTCGCCGTCGCCGCCGCGCGCAAGGCCTTCGAGGAGGGACCCTGGGCCTCGATGTCCGCGACCGAGCGCGGGCGGTTCGTCCACAAGATCGGCGAGCTGGTCCTGAAGCACGCCGACGAGATGGCCTACCTCGAGACCATCCAGACCGGGAAGACCATCAGCGAGTCGCGGAACATCGAGATCCCGATGGCCGCTGACGTGTTCCGCTACTTCGCCGGCTGGGCCGACAAGCTGCACGGCGAGACGATCCCGGTCCGCGGGAACCACTTCTGCTACTCGCTCCGCGAGCCGCTCGGCGTGGTCGCCGCGATCCCGCCGTGGAACTTCCCGCTGCTGCTGTCGACCTGGAAGATCGCGCCCGCGCTGGCCACGGGGAATGTCGTGATCCTGAAGCCCGCGAGCCAGACGCCGCTCACCGCGCTCCGGCTGGCCGCGATCTGCCAGGAGGCGGGGCTTCCGGACGGCGTGTTCCAGGTGGTGACCGGGCCGGGCGGGTCGGTCGGCATGTCGCTCGTGCGGCACGCCGGCGTGGACAAGGTCGCGTTCACCGGTGAGACCACCACCGGCCAGACCGTGATGCGCGAGTGCGCGAACACGATCAAAAAGCTCTCGCTCGAGCTGGGCGGGAAGTCGCCCAACGTCGTGCTCGGCGACGCCGACCCCGAGGCGGCGGCGCGCGGCGCGCAGGTGGGCATCTTCTACAACAAGGGCGAGGTCTGCGCCGCCGGGTCGCGGCTGCTGGTCGAGGAGTCGATCCACGACCGCGTGATGGAGACGCTGATCGGGCGCACGAAGAAGCTCGTCCCGGGCGACCCGCTCGACCCGAAGACCCGGCTCGGCCCGGTGGCCTCGAAGGACCAGCTCGCGAAGGTGATGGAGTACGTGGAGTCGGGGAAGAAGGAGGGCGCGAAGCTGGTCGCGGGGGGCGCGCCGGCGAAGGTCGGCGGCGGCAAGGGGTACTTCGTCGAGCCTACGATCTTCGACGGCGTGCAGCCGTCGATGCGGATCGCGCGCGAGGAGATCTTCGGGCCGGTCCTCTCGGTGATCGCGTTCAAGGACCTGGACGACGCGATCCGGAAGGCGAACGAGACCATCTACGGGCTCGCGTCGGCGGTGTGGACGCGGGACGTGAAGAAGGCCCACTACGTCGCGAAGCGGCTCAAGGCCGGCACGGTGTGGGTCAACACCTACAACATCTACGACCCGGCCGCGTCCTTCGGCGGCTACAAGATGTCCGGCTTCGGGCGCGAGCTGGGGATGCACGCGCTCGAGCAGTACACCGAGGTCAAGACGGTCTGGGTGGACCTGAACCTGTAGAAGCCGGGGTCGGGACCCGCCGCGGGTCCTGACCCCTTTCCGTTTTTTTTTGCCGACGAATCGCGGCCGGGTCGCCGTCTGATGGGTGGCCGGGGTCGGTGACCCCGGGAAGAAGCTCACCCACAGGAGGAACCCATGAACCTGACCCGTCTTGCGGCCGCCGTGTTCTGCGCCGCCTTCGCGCTCGCGACTCCCGCCGTGACCGCCCAGGAGACCTCGAAGGGGAGCGAAGCGAACGCCGGATTCGCGGTCTCGCTCCAGTTCCAGGGCGGCACGCTCGCGGACTACCTCAAGCTCGTCGAGAAGCGGTCGGGCCGCGTGAACATCGTGGTTCCGCCTGCGGCCTCAGAGATCGAATTCCCGCCCGTCACGCTCGCGTCCGCCCCCGTCCACTCGGCCATCGAGCTCGTGAACAGCCTCGTGAACCAGAACGAATGGAAGGTCCACGTCTCGCCGGTGGGGGGTCCGCTCTTGCCCGAGACCAACCAGGTCTACACGGTGCGCGTCGAGGGGCGGCGGGGCGGGACGGCCCGGAGCGAGCCGAGGAAGAACGCCATCTTCTCGCTCCGCTTCCTGACCGAGCCCCATCCGTACGAGAACCGGGACCTCTGCATGAAGGCCGAGACCGTTCTCACGGCGATCGAGACCGCCCTGGCGGCCTCGGGCTTCGACGGCCGGCCCTCGATGAAGTTCCATGCCGATTCCGGGATCCTCGTGATCCGGGGCGACACGGCCGACCTGCAGGTGGCGAACGAGGTGATCGACCGGCTGGAGCGGGACCTCCGGGAGCGGAAATCGACGCTGATGCAGACCGCGCAGCGCAATGAGAAGCGGGCCACCAAGGTCGAGGAGTCGATCGCGAAGCTCGAGGCCGAGGTGGAGAAGCTCAAGGCCGAGGTGGCCGAGCTGAAGAAGGCGGCGGGGAAGTAGGACGCGCGCACGTGGCCACATCGGGCAGCCGCCCCCCGGGCGGCGCGCCCACGTACCCGCTGACCGCGGCGATCGCGGCGGGGGACGAGCGGGCCTTCGGAGCGTTCTACGAGGCGTGGTTCGATCGCGCCTACGCGCTCGCGCGCTCGATCAGCCGGCGCGACGAGGCGTTCTGCCTGGACGTGGTCCAGGACGCGATGCTGCGGGTGGTGCGCGCGATGAAGCCGCTCCCCGACGAGGCCGCGGTCACGCACTGGATGGGGCGGGTGCTCTACACGACCGCGCTGGATCACCTGCGGGGCGAGGCCCGGCGGCGCCGGCGCGAGGAGCGGGTGGGCGCGGAAGCGGCGGCGCGCGTCGTCGGCCCGGAGGACGCGGCCGCCGAGCGCGAGCAGGACGCTCGGGTCCGCTGGCTCGAGAGGCAGCTCACGGAGCTGAGCGGCGCGGACCGTCTGCTGGTGACCGAACGGTTCCAGCACGGCCGGACGCTCGAGGCCGCCGGCGCGGCGGCGGGGATCACGGGAAACGCGGCCCACGGGCGGCTCCGCCGGATCGTCGAGCGGCTCCGCGCGGCCGCCAGGATGACGTTCCATGAGTGACTTCGAGGACCTCTTCGATCGCGCGCTGGCCGAGGAGCCGGTGGCGCTCACCCCGGCGGGCGCGGCCCGCCGTGAGGCGATGCGGGGCGCGCTCGAGCGCGGCGTCGTGCGGCGCCGTCGCGGGCGCATGGCGCTGCGTTGGAGCGCCGCGGCGGCGCTGGTGCTGGCGACGCTCCCGGCGCTTCGCGGGCCCGAATGGACGCCGATCCACATCGAGCCGCGTCCCGGCCCGGGGCCGATCGCCCGTGCCGACGTCGAGGTCGTCCGGGACGATCCGGGGGTGCTCGAGCGCTGCGCGGGATCGGCGCCGCCGCGCCTCGTCCAGCGGATCGACGACGACGAGCTGTTGACGACGTTGGCCGCCGCGAGCCGGCCGACCGGGCTCATCCGGGTCCCGGGCCGGGTGATCCTCACCGCCGACGTGCTCGACCACCCCCAGGAGTAGCAGACGGGTCAGGAACCAAAGGGTCCTGACCCGTTCTTCCGATAGGTCGGGGAATGCCTGGGGAGGGTCCATGACCGATTCCAACGCCCGCCCGCGGCGCGCCTGGGTGGTGCCGGCCGCGCTCTTCGCCGTCGCGCTCGTGGTCCGGATCGCGCACCTGATCGCGTTCTCGGACAGCCCGTTCGCGCGGCTCCCGATCCTGGACGCCGCCTTCTACGACCAGTGGGCCCGCGAGGTGGCGGCGGGAGACTGGATCGGGAAGGGCCTTTGGCTGGGCCAGCCGCTCTACGCCTGGTTCACGGGCCTCCTCTACGCGGCGGCCGGCGCCAGCGTGATCGTCCCGCTCGCCGTCCAGTGCCTGCTCGGCGCGGGCACGGTGACGCTGATCTGGGCGCTCGCGGCGCGGCTGCTCCCGCGGCGGGCCGCGCACCTCACCGGCGGGCTCGCGGCGCTCTTCACGCCGTTCCTCTTCACCGGCGGTCTCCTCCTGAGCGAGAACCTGACGCTCTTCCTCAACGCCGCGCTCCTCGTCCTCGCGCTCCGCGGGGAGCGGCTCGGGCCGCGCGCGCTCTTCGGGCTCGGAGCGCTGACCGGCGTGGCCGCGCTGGCGCGCATCCAGATCCTCCTCTTCGCCGTCCTCTACGCCGGCTGGCTGGCGTGCGCGCGCAAGGAGCGGCGGGCGCTGGCGGCCGCCCTCTTCCTGGTGGGGACCGCGCTCCCGGTCGCGCCGGTCACGCTCCGGAACGTGCTGGTGACGGGACAGCCGTTCCTGATCTCGGCGAACGGCGGGATCAACTTCTACCTCGGCAACAACCCGCAGGCGCGCGGGCTCTGCACGCCGCCCGCGTGCCTCCGGCGCGGCCACTCGGAGACCTACGCCGACGCGCAGGCGGAGGCGGAGCGGCGGGCCGGCCGCGCGCTTACGCCGCGCGAGACCGACGCCTTCTGGTGGGCCGAGGGGCGCCGCTTCCTGGGCGCGGACCTGGGCGCCTCGCTCGGGCTCTGGGCCCGCAAACTCGCCTGGTTCTGGAACGGCTTCGAGCTGTCGGACGTCGTGGACTTCTACGAGTCGAAGTCCCACTCGGCCTGGCTCCACCTCCCCGTCGATTTCCGGCTCGTGGGCCCGTTCGGGCTCCTGGGCCTGATCCTCCTCTGGCGGGAGCGGCGCCGCGCTGCGCCGCTCTACCTCTACGTGGCGAGCCAGGTGCTGTTCGCGCTCCTCTTCTTCGTGAACGCGCGCTACCGGGTCCTGGTCGCGCCGGCGCTGCTCGTCTTCGCCGCGGCGGGGCTCGCGTGGACGGCGGCGGCCGCGCGGGCGCGCGACGCCGGGCGGCTCCTCGGGGGCGGGGTGGCGCTCGGGCTCGCGTCATTGCTGGTCTTCGCGCCGCTCGGCGCCGCGCGGGGCGGGGACCTGGCGCCGGCCGAGCGGCACGCGAACAACGGCGCGGCGCTGCTCGCGCAGGGGCGGATGGAGGAGGCGGAGCAGGCGCTCCGCCAGGCGCTGGCGCTGAAGCCGGCGCACGGCAAGGCGCACTTTCACCTGGGGACGATCCTGAAGGGCCGGAAGGACGGTGCGGGCGCGCTGGCCGAGTTCCGCGCCGCGGCGGCGGCCGAGCCGCGGCTGGCGCCGGCGCACCTCCAGGTCGGGAACCTGCTGCTCAACGAGCACCACGACCCGGTCGGGGCGGAGGCGGCGTATCGCAGCGCGCTCCTGGCCGACCCGCGGATGGCGCTCGCGCGCTACAATCTCGGGCTCGCGCTCCTCTCCCAGCGTCGGGGCGCTGAGGCGCAGCAGGAATTCGCCGAGGCCGCGCGCCTCGACCCGAAGTACGCGGGCAAGGTGCCGTCGCTGAGGTGAGAAAAAAGGTGCCAGGCACCATTTCCGCGGCGGAAATGGTGCCTGGCACCTTTTTTCACCGTGCCACCGCGGCTTCGAAGTACTCCTGGAGCGAGCGCACCGACCACGTGCCCTTCTGGAGCGCTTCGATGCCGGCCACGGCGGCGGCCGCGCCCGAGAGCGTCGTGATGCAGGGGATGTTCTGGAGCACGGTCATCCCCCGGATGCGCACCTCGTCGCTCCGCGGACCCTTGCCGCTCGGGGTGTTGATCACCAGCCCGATCTCGCGGTTGGTCAGGACATCCAGCACGTTCGGGCGCCCGCCCGAGATCTTGTGGATCAGGTCCACCTCGAGCCCACTCCGCTTGAGCACCCGGTGCGTCCCCTCGGTCGCCACCAGCGTGAACCCCAGCTCCCGGAGCTGCCGCGCGATGCCGATGATTGCGCGCTTGTCCGTGTCCTTCACGCTCAGGAACACGCGCCCCGACGTCGGGAACGCCTGGTGCGCCGCGATCTGCGCCTTCGCGAAGGCGGCGCCGAACTCCGTGTCGATCCCCATCACCTCGCCGGTCGAACGCATCTCGGGGCCCAGGATGATGTCGCACCCCGGGAAGCGGTTGAACGGAAAGACCGGCGACTTCACCGCCACGTGCGCCGGCGTCGCCTCCTCGACGATCCCCTGCTCCTCCAGCGAGACCCCCGCCATCACCTTCGCGGCCGCCTTCGCGAGCAGCACCCCCACCGCCTTGCTGACGTAGGGCGCCGTCCGGCTCGCCCGCGGGTTCACCTCGAGCACGTAGAGCACGTCGTTCTTCACCGCGTACTGCACGTTCATCAGCCCGCGCACGTCCAGCTCCCTCGCGAGCGCGTGCGTGTAGCGGCGGATCTCGTCCTTGATCCGCGGTGAGAGCGTCGGCGGCGGGATCGTGCACGATGAGTCGCCCGAGTGGATGCCCGCCTCCTCGATGTGCTCCATGATCGCGCCGAGCACGACCCGTTCCCCGTCGGCGAGCGCGTCCACGTCCACCTCGGTGGCGTCCTCGAGGAACTTGTCCACGAGCACCGGCCGGTCGGGCGACGCCGCCACCGCGATCCGCATCCAGCGGACCAGCGCCTCGTCGTCGTAGACGATCTCCATCGCGCGCCCGCCGAGCACGAACGACGGGCGCACCAGCACCGGGTAGCCGATCCGCTGCGACGCCGCCAGCGCCTCCGCCTCGTTGGTCGCCACGCCGTTCGCCGGCTGGGTGAGGTGGAGGCGGCCGATCAGCGCCTGGAACAGGTCGCGGTCCTCCGCGCGGTCGATGCTCTCGGGCGACGTCCCCAGGATCGGCACCCCCGCCGCCGCCAGCGGCTTCGCGAGGTTGAGCGGCGTCTGGCCGCCGAACTGCACGATCACGCCGTGCGGCCGGAGCGCGTCGCAGGCGTTGAGCACGTCCTCGCGCGTGAGCGGCTCGAAGAGCAGCACGTCGGAGGTGTCGTAGTCGGTCGAGACCGTCTCCGGGTTCGAGTTGATCATCACGGTCTCGTAGCCCAGCTCGCGGAGCGCGTACGAGGCGTGCACGCAGGCGTAGTCGAACTCGATCCCCTGGCCGATCCGGTTGGGCCCGCTCCCGAGCACCACGATCCGCTTCTTCCCGCTCGTGCGCAGCTCGCTCTCGCCCGGGTCGTAGGTGGAGTAGTAGTAGGGCGTGAAGGCCTCGAACTCGCCGGCGCAGGTGTCCACCGACTTGTAGGCCGGCACGATGCCGGCCGCGAGGCGCGCTTTCCGCACCGCCTCCTCGGTGGCGCCGGTGAGCGAGGCGATCTGGTGGTCCGAGTAGCCCCAGCGCTTGGCCTCGAGGAGCAGCTCGGTCCCGACCCGCTCGAGGCTCGCGCGCTCGCGGATCCGCTCGCCGAGCTGGACCGTGTCCCGGATCTCGTGGAGGAACCAGCGGTCGATGCGGGTCAGCCGGTGGACCTCCTCGATGCCGAGCCCGGCGAGGAACGCGTGGCGGAGGTAGAAGATGCGCTCGGGGTTCGGGGTGACCAGCTTCTCGCGCAGCACGGCCGGCTCGCGGCTCTCGCGCGCCTCGGCGCGGTCGGCGCCGAGCCCGAAGCGGCCGCTCTCGAGCGAGCGGAGCGCCTTCTGGAGCGCCTCGGGGAAGGTGCGCCCGATGGCCATCGCCTCGCCGACCGATTTCATCGACGTGGTCAGCGTGGGGTCGGCCTCGCGGAACTTCTCGAAGTTGAAGCGCGGGACCTTGACCACGCAGTAGTCGATGGTGGGCTCGAAGCAGGCGGGCGTCTTCTTGGTGATGTCGTTGGGGATCTCGTCGAGCGTGTAGCCGACGGCCAGCTTCGCCGCCATCTTGGCGATCGGGAACCCGGTGGCCTTGGACGCGAGCGCGGACGAGCGCGACACGCGCGGGTTCATCTCGATGACGACCATGCGGCCGTTCTCGGGGTGGACCGCGAACTGGATGTTCGAGCCGCCGCACTCGACGCCGATCTCGCGCATGATCGCGATCGAGGCGTCGCGCATGCGCTGGTATTCCTTGTCCGTCAGCGTCTGCGCCGGCGCCACCGTGATCGAGTCGCCCGTGTGGACCCCCATCGGGTCCACGTTCTCGATCGAGCAGATGATGACGACGTTGTCTTTGCGGTCGCGCATCACCTCGAGCTCGAACTCCTTCCAGCCGAGCACGCCCTCCTCGACGAGGACCTCGCCGGACATGGAGAGCTGGAGGCCGCGCCGGACGATCGCGCGGAACTCCTCGACGTTGTAGGCGATCCCGCCGCCCTGGCCGCCGAGCGTGAACGATGGGCGGATCACGCAGGGGAGGCCGACCTTCGCCAGCAGCGTCTCGGCCTCGGCGAGGTCGTGGGCGGTGCCGCTCTTCGGGAGGTCGAGGCCGATGCGCTCCATGGCCTCCTTGAAGAGGTGGCGTTCCTCGGCCTTGCGGATGACGTTCGCGTCGGCGCCGATCATCTCCACGCCGTAGCGGGCGAGGGTGCCGCGCTCGTGGAGGCGGATCGCGAGGTTGAGACCGGTCTGGCCGCCGAGGGTGGGGAGGATGGCGTCCGGCCGCTCGCGGGCGATGATCTTCTCGACGACCTCGGGGGTGAGGGGCTCGACGTAGGTGCGGTCGCTGAGCCCGGGGTCGGTCATGATCGTGGCCGGGTTGGAGTTCACGAGCACGGTGCGGTAGCTCTCCTCGCGGAGGGCTTTCACCGCCTGGGTGCCGGAGTAGTCGAACTCGCAGGCCTGGCCGATGACGATGGGGCCGGAGCCGATGATCAGGATGCTCTTGAGGTCGTCCCGCCGCGGCATCCCCGGGGCCTTTCGACAGAGGGTGAAGGCGCGGCGCCCCTGGTCCGCCGGTCCCGAGTGCCTGCGCCGCGCGTTCGAGTCGGGCTATTGAATCGGCGGCGGGCGGGGGATTCAAGCGGGGGGAGCGGGCGGGCGGGGCGCCGGTCAGCCGGCCGGCCCGAGCCGGGCGGCGAGGTCCCGGATGCGCAGGAGGTGGTGATCGTCGTGCTCGGCGACGAACTGGGCGCAGTCGATCAGCCGCATCGCGCAGCCCAGCCGCTCGTGGAAGGCGCTCCGCTGCTGCAGCTCGGGGTCCGCCGCCGCCAGGGCGTCGGTGAACCGGGCGCGGCGCGCGCGGAGCTCCACGACGATCGCCTCTCCCGTCCGGCTCTGGTCATCTGTACACCGGGCTGCGACTCTATCATGGCCGGCCAGGGGCCTGCCCCCCAGGGACGGCGGCGTCCAGAAGGCCTGGCGTCCCGGCTAGTTCTCCTGGCAGAAGACCCGAGTCCGACAATCCCTGAGGAACGCCATGACCCCTCTCCTGCTCGCCGCGCTCACCCTTGCGCAGCCGGTCCCCGGCAACTGGGTCGTCAGCGCCTGGGGCAACCCCGCGGCCGGCCTGTTCACGGTCGATCCCGCGAGCGGGCAACCGGCGCCGATCAACCTCTCGAGCCGCTTCGGCGCGGCGGGCCTCGCCGAGGACAACCGGGACCTCCTGTGCGCGCAGGTGGGGGGCGGCGCCCTGGTCCGGGTGACCCCGGCCGGGAGCCTGACCTCCGTCGGCGGTCCCTGGGGAGGGATCGGATTCCTCGAACCCGACCAGGACGGCTCCTACATCGGCGCGAACGTGATCGGGCTCTCGAGCTCGTTCGACCGATGGACCCCGGGGGGCGGGATCGCCCCGATCACCAGCCAGGTGAGCCCCCTCCAGGCCACGATCGACGGAGACACGGGTCACTACTACACCGTGGGCATGTTCGGCCTCGGGGTCATGCTCTCCCGCGTGGACCGCACGACCGGAGCGGTCACGACCATCCGGCTCACCGGTGTGGGCTCGCCGGCGCAGCCGTCCGGCCTCGTGTCCGACCCGGCCCGAGGAGACTTCCTGATCCTCCAGGCGGGTTCGCTCCCGGTGGGTTCGCCCCAGCTCATCCGCGTGGACCGCACGGGCACCATCACGCCGTTCGTCCACTCGGTCATCGACCGCCCCACCTCGCTCCGGCGTGATCCGGAGACGGGCCGGCTGCTCGTGGCGGGGCGACACCGGCGGCCTCGCGCTGCTCGATGCGAAGGGCGCTGAGATCGCCCGCCATTCCTTCCCGGGATACATGATCCGCGGAGCCGGGTTCTATGGGACCCGCAAGGTGCGTCCCGCCGTTCGCGACCTGGAAGCGGCCCGGTCGGTCGCGCGTCGCCCCGTGAACGCGCCCCGCACGTGCCCGAACAGCTCGCTCTCGACCAGCCCCTCCGGGATCGCCGCGCAGTTGAGCGCCACGAACGGCCGCTCCGCGCGCGGGCCCAGGAGGTCGTCGAGCGACTCCTCCGAGTCCGTCAGCTTCGCGAGCTCCCGGAGAGCATGGCGCTCCGCGGCCGTGGGCTCGTCGTTCACGTGACCACCGACGCGGCGGTGGAGGCCTATCCGCGCTGGGGCGCGTACGGGGCGACGAAGGCGGCGCTCGACCACCTCGCGCGCACGTTCGCGGCCGTTCGACGGGGGACGCGGCCATGGTCGAGAACATGGAGCGTTGGCAGATGGCCGGTCGGCCGGCGGGCGCGAGCCCAGGACGGATCGCAGGCGCCGGACGTTTCGAGCGCCCGTCGCATCGCGTCCGCACGGCGTGGCCGATCCTGTGATCGATGATGCGGAGGAGCCAGGAACGGAAGCTCCTCACGCCCCGCCACTCGAAGCCCGCGCGGTCGTAGTCCCGGATGGCCTCCGGGACGATCTCGCTCGTGGGCTTGGCCAGTTGCGCGGCGGCGGGCTCCAGCCTCGTCAGCGTGGCCTCGTCGAGCGTGAAGATGAAGAGCCGGGAGCGCCGGTTTTCCTGTCCCGCCCCGACGGCGGCCGTCCGCTCTACAAGGCGATTCCGACGAACCCCCATGCGGAAACGGAGGCCTGTCATGCGAACGATGCTGATGATCGCCCTCTTCGGCGCGGCTGCGCTGGCGCAGCCCGCCCCACTCGGCGTGGCCGTGGACGGAACCGTCCTCCCCGTGCCCGGCCCGACCATCTGCCAGCAGGGAGAGACGCACTACCTCGAGTGCACCCGGGTCTTCCTCAAGAGCACATCGGTCGACCTGAGGACCCTGGAGCGCCAGACCGTGCGGCTCCGCGGCGTGGACATGGGCGGCGGCCGCTGCACGGTCATCGACGTTCGTTCCCATTCGCGGCCGGGCGGCCTCCTGACCTGGATGGGGAACCCCTCGCCCGGCTGCCGCGTGGTGTTCCAGATCTGCGGTTCGGGCCTGGGCGCCTACTACTTCTTCCTGGGCTCGGGGCCGGCCTACCTCCCCGTGGACATGCAGTTCGGGACCATCCTGATCGCGCCCCCCTGGCTGCTGCTCCAGAGCGGGCACCACGGCGGCTGCACGGACATCCCGGTGGGCGTCCCGCCGGACCGGCAACTGATCGGGTTCACGTTCCACTTCCAGGGCGTGGTGCACGACGTCGGTCCCGTGGGTCCGCTCCAGACCACCAACTCGGTCTGCGTGACCATCCAGGAAGGGCGCTGCCCGTAGCGCGGGTCGGCACCCCACTTCCGGTCCGGCCGGCTATGATCGCCCGGCCGGGCTTCCTACCTGGAGGTGAACCCATGCGCACGACGCTCGCTCTCCTCACGCTCGCCGCCGCCTCGCTCGGGCAGGTCCCCGTGGCGGTGGACGGGACCGTCCGCCGCATCCGCCCGCTCCCGATCTGCCCGCAGGGCGAGACCCACGCGCTCGACTGCGCGTCCGGGGTCTACCTCAAGAGCGCCACGATCAACCTCGCGCAGTTCGAGGGTCTGACCGTGCGCCTCCTCGGCAACGACGTCAGCGTCCCCTGCCGGACGGTCGTGGAGGTGTCCTCCGTGCAAAGCAACCCGCAGGGCGTCCTGACCTGGAGCGGGATCGCGGTCCCCGGTTGCAGAGTGACCTTCAACATCTGCGGCCCCGGCATCAGCGGCTACTACCTCTTCGTCAGCCTCGCCGCGGCCTGGCATCCGGTCGATCCGGGCTTCGGCACGATCCTCATCGAGCTCCCGCCCGTCCTCCTGGCCAGCGGGCTCCACGGGAACTGCACCGACGTTCCGGTGGACCTCCCGTTGAACCCGGCCCTGATCGGGCTCACGCCCCAGCTCCAGGGAGTCGTCCACGCGGTCGGTCCGATCGGCCCTCCGTTCACCACCAACTCGGTCTGCGTCCCGATCGGCCCGGGGAATCCCTGCCGGTAGCCGTCCGCCGCCGGCCCGCTTCAGGAGCGCACGCGTCCTGGCCGAAAGAGGGGGAGAGAACCCCCTTCGTCGAATCACCGTGACTACCAGTTTCGACCAGGCCGGCGCCCGCACGCTCAAGGAGCTGGCCCGCGCCTGCAAGGGCCTCGTGTCCCGGGCACGGGCCCTGCAGGTGCTTGCCGAAGAGGGGAACCCCACTTCCCCGATCGCGATCCGCGCGCACGACGCCATCCGCTTCCTGAACCTGGCGCTCGAGCGCCTCGAGGTCGTGGACACGAGCCGGCCCAGCTCCGCCCCGCCCGATGGCGTGGTCGGGAGGTCCGTGGACCGTCTCCTCATGGGTGGCCAGGGGCCGAAGGCCACGGTGGTGGGCGCACCGGCGCCGGTGGCCGACCGGGCCTTCTCGGGCCACTGCCGTGGAGTCAGCATCCCGGAGCTGGTGGCCTTCCTGAGCGGGCTCGGCAAGAGCGGCGTCCTCAAGGTGACCACGCTCAACGAGACCTTCTCCGTGGTGCTGCGCAAGGGAGAACTGTTCCATGCCTTCAGCGACAACACCCCGAGCGGTCTTCGTCTGGGCGAGATCCTCGTCGCGCAGAAGGCCATCTCCGACGAGGCGCTCTTCAAGTTCCTGAGGAGGCAGTCCGGCGACAAGGGGCGGCTCGGCGAGGCGCTCGAGAAGGAGCACCTCGTCTCCCGGGACCAGCTCCGCTACGCGCTGGAGCACCAGGTGCAGCAGATGTTCCACCGGCTGTTCACGGCCCAGGAGGCGGCCTTCGTCTTCCAGGAAGGGGAGGACGCCGAGCCGGACAGCCACGTGCGGATGAACGTGACCCACCTCCTGCTCGAGAGCGCCCGACAGCTCGACGAGAAGGGCACGGCCCGGCTCGCCCAGCAGCTCCCCGCGCAGGGGAGCGACGTCCCGGCGCCGTAACGGGCGTCCCCGTTCGATCGCCGCCGCGGCGGCGTCGTCAGGGGCGGCAGTGGCCCGGGCTGGCCTGGGCCCCGGCCGGGTTCCCGACCGGCATCCCCCCCATCGGCGTGATGGTCACGCTGATGTTCCCGGCGGCGGTGCGGCTCCAGACCATCGTGTGCCGGCCGATCTCCGCCCAGTTCCCGCCCGCCTTGGGACGGCACTCGATGATCTGGGTGATCGTGGTCGAGCAGGGACACGGAGTCCGGTTCCGGGCGTTCACCGTGTTGTAGCGGTCGTCCAGGAACGAGGTCCGGCACGGGATGTTGAGGACCGGCGGGTTGGCGACCACACCGGCGCACTCGCAGCCGTTGTCGTCCACCGTGAGCCGCTCGCGCACGTCGATGCAGTAGCACCCGGCCGGCACGAACGTGTACCGGAACCGCTCGCCGTAGGTCCCCGCGCCGAAGGTCCGCTCGGTGGACCCGCCGACGGCGCCGTCCCGGATGCGCGCCACGTGGGTGATGGTGAGGCCGGTCGGGCAGTCCCGCGAGCAGGCGCCGCCGCACCCGGCCGGCGCGGTCCGGGGGCAGGTGCTCGTGGCTTCCTGGCAGAGGATCGGCCCCACCGTCACGGTCACCGCGTTGGTGACGCTCACCGGCTGGGCCGGGTTCCGCGACTCGAAATCGACCACGAGCGCCTGGAGCGTGAAGGCCAGGTTCACGTGGAGCCCGGGAAGGACGAGGATCGGGTTGCCGCACGCGACCGCGCCCGAGGCCGGGGGAGCCGGGAGCAGGCCGACCCCGGGGATCGACGAGGCGAGCGCGAACCCTTCCACGCCGCCGCCCCCGGACCAGGAGCCCACCACGCAGCGCGCGGGGAAGGCTCCGAGCCCCCAGGGGTGGATCGGCGGACCCCAGAGCGCGAAGTCCGCGGCCCCCGGGAATCCCTCGAGGCTGCCGGTCACGGGCTGGCCGACGGACGCGAACAGGATGTGGTGCGAGGGCGAGGGTCCGCCCGGAGGCGCGGCGAGGCCGATCTGGATCGGAGTGCCATGGGTCACGGGGACGCAGCCGTACGTCCCGTTCACGCAGAGCGCGGGGACGCCGGCCGTGGCCACGTTCCCCGCGGAGGTCGCGCAACCGACGTCGCGCGCCTGGACGTCGATGGTCCGGTTGACGCCCGGGTCGAGCGACGTCAGGCGCGTGCGGAAGGTCGCGACCACGCGCCCTCCCGGCGGGACCGGCGCGAAGGCGAGCTGCTGGACCAGCGCGTAGTCCCCGCCCAGCCCCTCGCCCGTCAGGAGGTCCGCGTCGGCGTCGCCCTGGATCGAGCCCGTGAGGAAGCCGGCGGGCCCCGACAGGAAGGACGCGACCGGATGCCCGGAGGCGGACACGGCCACCTCGAAGGCCTGGCTCAGGACGGGCCGGCCGAGCCCGTCGAGCCCGTCCGCGGAGACGGCCAGCACGGACCCCGGCAGGTCGAGCGGGTCGTACTCGAAGAGCCATTCCCCGTTCGAGATCAGCGGGGGACCCTCGAGCCGGCAGGTGTCCCGGCGGCGCGAAGCGCCCGCGCGGTCGTTGGCGAAGGCCGCGCCCAGGTCGGCGTCCACGTAGCGATAGAGCTGGAGCGGCCGCGCCGGACCGGCCACGTTCTGGAAAGTGTAGGTCTGGAGGACCGTCGAGCCCTCCACCGGGGGACTGGTGCGCGGGTCGGGGCCCGCCAGCACCTGGTCGATCTGCACCTGCCAGCCGCAGACGCTCCCCTGGCTCCGGTACTGGCGGTTCGGGACCATCACCTGGGCGGGGAGGTTGGAGGCCGCATACGGGATCGTCGTCGGGTAGCCCCCGGGGTTCGTCGCCAGCCACGTCCGTCCCGGCGGCGGGCACGTGAGCGGGTCCTCGAGCGCCACGGCCGAATAGCAGAGCGTCGGGAACGGGCCGGCGCCCGACGACGTCGTGTAGTTGAGGTCGCTGGAGAGGCCGCTGGTGGCGCACCCGCCCATGAGCCCCCAGCCGTCCACGCGAACGTTCAGGGACGCAGGTCCGGGCCCGTTCGTGAGGAGGTTCTGGGCGAGCGCGGAGGAGAGGGAGAGCGCGAGCAGGGCGGCGGGAAGGAGGCGGCGCATCGGATGACCCCCCATGAGCGGGCGCCGGACGAGCGAGCGCCGTTCCGCCGCCCGTGACTGTCCTGCACGACTCCCCACCGTCGCGCGCGACGCTACGCTTCGCGGTGGGGAGCGTCAAGCCGGGGCGGACGCGGCGGGGATGGGCTCCGCGCTCCAGGCTCCCTCGGGGAGCGCGTCCTCGAACGTGGCGCGCGCGATCGTGAGCGATCGCGTCTCCGGCTGGCCCAGGTCCACGAGACACCGGTCACCCGCGGGTTCCCCCTCGATCAGCTCCACCACGGGGCGGTCCAGGGCCGCGCCCTGCGCACGCACGCGCGCGCGCCGGCCGTCGCTGAGCTCGACGATCGTCCCCACCGGGAAGATGCCGTTCACCTGGATGAACCTCCGGAGCAGCCAGGGCTCGAAGTGGTTCTTCATCGAGAGCATCACCCGATAGGCCTCGAGCGGGATCATCGAGCGCTTGTAGGGACGGACCGCGGTAAGGGCCTCGTAGACGTCGCAGACCTTGCAGAGGCGGGTCACGGTCGAGAGGCGATGCTCGTGGAAGGTGCGCGGATAGCCGGCCTGGTCCTCGGTCAGGTGGTGGCCGAAGGCCGTCGCCACCGCCATCGGGTCGCACTCGCGCAGGTCCTGGAGGATCTCGGCGCCGAACAGCGGGTGCTTCTGCATCTCGAGCCGCTCCTCCGGGCTCAGGCACCCCGTGTTGTGGAGGATCTGGAAGGGCACCCGCGCCTTGCCCACGTCGTGGAGGAGCGCGGACACGCCCACGCGGTTCAGGAGCGCCTGGTCGGACGTGAGCGACCGGGCGAAGTTCACGGCCAGCACGCAGACCCGGATCGAGTGCCCGAAGGTGAAGGCGTCGTACCGCTCGTAGCGCATGAGCTGGAGCAGCGCGCCGGGGTCGCGGTCCACGAGCTTGAGCACGCGGTCCAGGAGCGTCTGCACCGCATCGAAGCCGAAGGCCTCGCCGTGGCAGACCTTGACCGCGATCCCCTGGAGCAGCTCGACGATCTCCTGGTAGACCTTCCCGTGCAGCCTCAGGCGCGGGACCGCGGGGAGCGGCCCCTCGGGTCCCGCAGGCGACGCGCCGCCTCCGCCGGCGGCCAGCCGGTACGGCGGGAGCAGGCGGACCCACCGCGCGCCGTCGCCCTGGAGGCGGGTGTTCACCGACTCGAGGCTCTCGCTGGCGTCGGGACGCTGGACCAGGAGCCCGATCAGCGCGCGCAGGTCGTCCCGCGTGGTCGTGGCGCCGAACTCCAGCCCTCCGGATTCCCGGCCGCGGAGCGCCTTGATGAGGCGCGAGCCCGAGAGGCTCGCCCCCAGGAGCGGGCGCTCCCGATGGAGCAGGCAGTCCTCGACCGCCGCGAGCTGGAGCGGGCCCTGGTTCGTGAGGCCGGGCAGGAGCTGGAGCAGGCGATCGATCGAGGTGCGCACCCGGGGATGGTCCGCCCAGAAGATCCCGCCGTTCACCACGGCCACGAGCAGCTCGTCCACGAAACCGGTCACGCGCTCGAGGGTCTCGGCT
>Ga0187892_10006293_pt1 | contig 17790 bp, 15 predicted proteins | sample MA1701073metaG_FD_139345 | JGI IMG/M metagenome (GOLD analysis project Ga0187892, IMG submission 139345) | Bio-ooze microbial communities from a basaltic lava cave in the Kipuka Kanohina Cave System on the Island of Hawaii, USA - MA170107-3 metaG ... | reverse complement strand
TGCGGATGTCGGGAAGATTCAGAAGTTGCTCGAACTGAATGGTCATGGTTTTGCCCTCGATGATGATTGTGGATTGATGACCACAATATCTTGGGGCATCTCACGGCGATTAACAAAGAACCTGTTATCTTTGACCTCTTCGGAACTCTTGCCGACGGTTATACCGCGCAGGAGAATGAACAAGTGCTGGCAAGCATGGCCACTGCTATCGCTGCGCCTTGCCCGGACTTTGTCCAATTGTGGTTCGCTACTGCGAGCGAGCGTGCCGTTGGGCATTTTGCGACTGTGAGAGCCAATATTGAGTACATCTGCCAGGTTCTTCAACTGCCCGCAACTGTAGAGGAGATCACTACAGCCTCTTGCATTCGGCTCGACTATACCCGGCGGGCTCTCACACCGCGGCCAGCCGCAGTCGAGACGTTATCGCTGTTGAAGGACGCCAACTATAAGATAGGGCTCGTGAGTGACTGTTCGGAAGATGTGCCGGTTCTTTTGCATGAAACTCCTTTTAGCCGGCTTGTGCATATGCCGATTTTCTCAAACAGGGTAGGTATGAAGAAACCCGACCAGCGGATTTACCTGCTCGTGTGTGAACGACTAGGTGTGGAGCCCCAAGCGTGTGTTTACATTGGCGATGGCGGTAGCCGCGAACTAACAGGCGCGGCGCAAGTCGGGATGCATCCAGTTCTCATCCGTGGACGTCTCGAAGAGAGTGCAGATACAATGCCTGTGGATGCAAGGGAGTGGCTAGGTCCCTGCATCTCTTCCTTGGAAGAGGTCTTGGCACTGATCCGAGGATGACAACGTAGTTAGACAAAAACATGTGTGATCGGACGACAACCTGAATCTCCGGCCTTTCCATCCAGGAAGAAAAGTAGAATACTAAGCGAGCCACAATCCATACATTGATCTGCAAACCGATCAGAAATCACTTTGCCGCTGCGCGGCTGGAAAGAAGTGATCAGCCTGCGCGTGCGGTTTGACGAAGCAAGGAGGCTCCAATGAAAAAGCTGTTCTGCTCATTTGTCGTAACCATTGCGCTCCTCACTGTTCCGCTATTGCTATCAAACGCCTACGCTCAGGGCGCTCCCACCGGCGTGATCACCGGCGTGATCAAAGACGAAGCGGGGGCGGTCGTCGCCGGCGCGCGCATCACCGCCGTCAATCCCGGCACGAGCGCATCGTTCCAGGCTGTCGCGAATGACACAGGCATTTACACGCTGCGTGCGCTGCCTGTGGGAAGCTATAACGTCTCTGCTGAAAAAGAGGGCTTCAAAAAAGCCTTGCAAGAGAGCGTCGTCGTCCGGGTCAACGAAGAGGTGCGGCTGGACGTGACGCTCAGCGTCGGCGCGGTCACTGAGGTGCAGACCATCGTCAGCCAGGCGACGACCGTTGACACCATCAGCTCGACGCTCAAAAACGTGATTGACCAGCGGCGGATCAACGAGCTGCCGCTCAACGGGCGCAACCCGACGAGCCTGATGCTGCTGGTCGCCGGGGTCCAGGTTGATCGCAGCGATCTGCTTTCCGGCACGACCTATCCCGGAGTCACGCCCGTCTCGTCCAATGGCGGGCGCGGCAACACGACCAACTACGTGCTCGACGGCGGTTCGAACAACGACCATTACAGCAACGCGCCCAACCCCACGCCCAATCCCGACGCGCTGCAGGAATTCAGCGTGCAGACCAACAACTTCAGCGCCGAGTACGGGCGCAACCTGGGCGCGGTCGTCAACGCCGTCACCAAATCGGGGACCAATCAATTTCACGGCAGCGCCTTTGAATACCTGCGCCATCACGCGGTCAACGCCTCGAACTTCTTCACGCCGGGCCGCAGCGACGGGCTGAAGCGCAATCAATTCGGCGCGACCGTCGGCGGGCCGATCTGGCTGCCCGAAAAATTCTTCGGCCCGGCCCATTACGACGGGCGCGACCGGAGCTTCTTCTTCTTCAGCTATCAGGGCACGCGGCTGCGCCAGGCGCCCACAGGCTCGACGGCCATTGTGCCGACGGCGGCGCAGCGACGGGGCGATTTCTCTTCGTTCACTACGCAACTGAGAAATCCGTTCAACAACGGGCAGCCCTTCCCGGGCAATCAAATTCCGGTAAACCTCTTCAATCCGATCGCCAAGAAGATCATAGATGAGCGATTGCCGCTGCCGACTGAAGCTTCGGGGTTGTTGCGTTTCAGCGTGCCGATCAAGCTGGACGATGACCAGTACCTGGCGCGCGTTGATCACCAGATCGGCGCGAACCATCGCGTCTACGGGCGCTTCTGGCTCTCGCAAGCCAGCCAGCCGCCTTACCTGGATCCCGCGAACTATCTGGCGCAGAGCTTCGGCCGCGTCTGGCGCAACACGGTGGTCTCGATCAACGACACTCACACTTTCTCGTCGCGCTTCATCAACAACGCGGTCTTCACGTTCAACCGCACGAACAACGACAACTTTCAGATCTATCCGCTCAGCCTGGCCTCGCTCGGCTCGCGGTACTACAACGACGAGACTCCGCAATATCACATGACTGTCACCGGATATTTCACGCTCAACACCGGCGACACCAACACTTTCCTGCGCAACGAATATCAGATCGCCGATACGGCGCGCTTGACGGTGGGACGGCACGACCTCTCGTTCGGCGGCGATTACAGCTACGGTCAGGGTGACATCGTGAACAACTTCCGCGCCAACGGCCAGTTCGGATGGGCCAATAGCGCGCCATTCACAGGCGACGCGCTGGCCGATTTCTTCCTCGGCAAGTTCGCCACCTTCGTGCAAGGCATCGGCGAATACAAGGACACGCGCTTCCATTACCTGGGCCTGTTCGTTCAGGACAACCTGCGCATCAATCCGAGACTGACGCTCAACGTCGGGCTGCGCTGGGATCCGTTCTCGCCTTACACCGACGTGAATGGACACCTGGCGGGTTTTCGCCCGGGCAAGCAATCGCGGGTTTACGTCAATGCGCCGCGCGGCGTGCTCTATCCGGGAGATGGTGATTTCCCTGATGGAGGTTATGACACCACCTGGTCGAACTTCGGGCCGCGATTCGGCTTCGCTTACGATCTGTTCGGCAACGGCAAGACCAGCCTGCGCGGCGGCTACGGCATCTTCTACGATCACCCGAACACGATCTCGACCAACAGCGCGGCCAACCAGGGTCCATTCGGCACGATACTTTCGTTGACGGGCAACGCGCTCAATTCAATGTCCGATCCTTACGCGGGCCGTGACAATCCGTTCCCCTTGAGCCGCAATCCGAAGTCCGATGTCACGTTCCCGCTGCCGCACACGGTCTTCAGCTACGATCCCGATTTTCGCAACGGCTACTTGCAGTCGTGGAATCTTTCGGTCGAGCGCGAAATCTTTCCCAGCGCGCTGCTCCGCGTCGCCTACGCCGGATCGAAGGGCACGCGGCTGGCGATCCTGCGGGAATTGAATGCGGCGGTCTATGCTCCGGGAGCGACCACTGCGACGACCAACCAGCGGCGGCCGCTCGCGCCCACCTTTGCCAACATCACCAACGTCGAAGCGACGGGGAATTCGATCTACCACTCGCTGCAGACGACGTTCGACAAACGGTTCAGCCGCGGTCTGTCGGTGCTCGCCTCTTACACCTGGTCGCGCAGCATTGACGACAGCTCCGAGAACAAGCAGACCGGCGTGACGCGCACCAACCCCTTCAATCAAAGCTTCGATAAAGGGCCGTCGAACTTCGATCACACGCATGTTTTCACCGCCTCCTGGTTGTGGGAACTGCCGGTGCGTTTCGACCAGCGGACGGTCAATGCGCTCATCGGCGGCTGGAACCTGACCGGCATCCTGGCGGTTCAAACCGGCTACCCGTTCACGGTCACCAGCGGCGTTGACAACGCGCGCACAGGCACCGGCGGACAACGGCCCGATCAATTGAAGGATTGGCGGCTCTCCGATGATCGAAGCAGGGGCGAGAAGGTCTTGCTGTGGTTTGATCCGACTGCTTTCGTCGTTAATGCGCTCGGCACGTTTGGCACTGTGGGGAGGAACTCTCTGCGCGGCCCCGGCTCGACCACGCTCAGTCTGGGATTGCATAAAGATTTCCCGATTCGGGAGAGCTTCAAAGTCCAGTTCCGCTTCGAAACCTTCAACGCCCTGAACAACGTCAACCTGGGTTTGCCCAACGGTAATCGGTCTTCGAGCACGTTCGGCAGGATCACCGCCGCCGGCGACCCGCGCATTCTTCAGTTCGCGTTGAGAGTGGGGTTCTAGAGCGGATTTCATTTGCGTATGTGGGACAAGATGACATCTTGTCCCACGATCTGAGGCCAATCGCCTTGGAAAGCCCGTACACGCAATCGAAAACCGATCTAAGACGACAATTCCTGGGCGTGCGCCCGAACCGTATCGCCGAGCGTGCGCAGGTTGTATCCGCCTTCGAGACACGAAACGACGCGGCTTTTGCCGGTTGCGCCAGCGGCCTCTTTCAACCGTGCGGTCATTCGCCGGTAGCTTTCATCATTGAGTCTGAGCTGGCCCAGCGGGTCAGCTTCGTGCGCGTCGAAACCGGCGGAGATGATCACCAGGTTCGGCGAAAAATTCTTCATCACCGATTCCAGCCCCCACTCAAACTTCCGCAAATAATCTTCGGCTTCGGTCATCGCCTCGACCGGGATGTTCAGCGTGTAACCTTCGCCTTCGCGCACGCCACGTTCGTCTGCAGCGCCTGTGCCTGGGTACCAGGGATACTGGTGCAGGCTGTAGTAGAAGACCATCGGGTCGTCGTAAAAGATGTCCTGCGTGCCGTTGCCGTGGTGAACGTCGAAGTCAACGATCAGGACTTTCTTGATCTGTTCGGGATAAGTGGCCTGAGCGTAGCGCGCGGCGATGGCGACGTTGTTGTAAAGGCAGAAACCCATCGCCTGTCCGGCAGTCGCGTGATGTCCCGGCGGGCGGCAGGCTACGAACGCGCTGTCGGCTTTGCCGGTGGCCACTACGTCAACCGCGCGGCAGGCGCCGCCCGCCGCCAATCTGGCCGCCGTTTCGGAGTAGACTGAGACCACTGTGTCAGGATCGAGCGAAACCCGGTCGCAGGCGGCTGCCTGCGAACAGGCGTTGGTGACGCGGGCGATGACGCGGGCGCTGTGGCATTGCAACAATTCTTCGTCTGTCGCCGCTCGCGGATCGAGTTTGACCAGCGAGTTCCAGAGGTCTTCATCGGCCATCAATCCATTCAGAGTCGCGCGATAGCGCTCGCGGCCTTCCGGGTGACGGCCCGTGTCGTGTTTCAGATATTCGTCGGAGTAGATAAGCGCAGTTGACATAAGAGCGATCGTAAGCGCGAGTTTGCGATTAAGCAATTGGGCAATCGCAGTTCAAGATTTCTTCAGCGCGGATCTCAAATTCAAATTGCTGATCAGCCGGTGCAGGTAATTAGCCTGCACGCCGAGCAGTTTTGCGGCTTCGGTGATATTGCCATCGGCTTGTTCGACGGCTTTGAGGATGAGTTGTTTCTTCATTTCTTTGATCGTTTCGTGGTAACTACCGATGGCTGCGTTCGCCGGCGCTGCGCCTTCCGTTTCCGATTCCAGCACGGCTTCGGGCAAATCTTCCGGGCGGATCAAATCGGACGAACCGAGCACGACCGCGCGCTCGACGGCGTTTTCCAACTCTCGCACGTTGCCCGGCCAGTCATAACTCTTCAGGCAGGCGCGGGCTTCGGCGGAGATTCCGCGAATCTGGCGTTTGCACTTCTGCGAGTATTTCGTCGCAAAGTAATTGGCCAGCAGCGGAATGTCTTCGCGCCGTTCGCGTAACGGCGGCATTACCAGCGACACCACGTTCAAACGATAATACAAGTCCTGACGGAACGTTCCCTGTTTGATCATCGCCTCCAGGTCACGGTTGGTGGCAGCGATCATACGCACATCGACTTTGATCACACGCGTACCGCCCACGCGCTCGAACTCCTGCTCCTGCAGCACGCGCAGCAGCTTGGCCTGCAAAACCATAGACATTTCGCCCATCTCGTCGAGGAAGATCGTGCCGCCGTCGGCCACCTCGAATTTGCCTTTCTTTTGCGCGGTCGCGCCGGTGAACGCGCCTTTCTCGTGACCGAACAATTCGCTTTCGAGCAGCGTTTCGGTCAGCGCCGCGCAGTTGATGGCGACGAACGGTTTTGCGGCGCGCGGGCTGTTGAAGTGAATGGCGCGCGCAGCCAGTTCCTTGCCCGTGCCGCTTTCGCCGCGAATCAACACGGTCGAATCGGTCGGCGCGACTTTGGCGATGAAGTTCAGGACTGAGCGGATGCGCTGGCTCTCGCCCACGATGTTGTGGGACAGGACGATCTCGCTCTGCAGCCGCTGGTTCTCGCCTTCGAGCCAGGCGACGTGCAGCGCGTTCTCGAACGCCACGCCAGCGACGCTCGCCGCAGCAGTGACGAATTGCAGATGATCTTCGTCGAACCAGACGATTGGATCGCTGGTGGCGAGATAGACCACACCCAGCGTTTTCTCGCGCGAGGTTACCGGCACAGCCATCAGCGACCTGGTTCGCGAAATCACCAGGCTCTCGGCGGATTCGCCCTCGGTGTTTTCCATGACGTGATTGCTCAACAACGACACGGCTTCGTTCAAAACCCTGCGCAGGACGGTTCGGCTGATTTGGATTGACTGAGTGGCGTCGCTGTCGCGCCGCCAACCTGTGACCGACGCGAACTCTTCGGAGTTTTCTTCGAGCAGGATGATGGCGGCCCATTCCGCCGGGACCGCTGTGCAGATCATCTCGATCAATTGCCGCTGCAACCGTTCAATCCCGCGGATCGAATTGATCGCGGCGCTGATCTTGAGCAGCGCATTCAGGTCACGCGCCAGCCGCTCCGATTTCGGCAACGCGGCGATGATTTTTTCGGGATAGAGGAAGACCGAATCTTCTTGCCGCAGACTGACCGTGTCGTGCGTGATGTGACCGGCTTCTTCGATTTGCACGCCGACGCCGAGCGGCGCTGTCTCGGGATCGCGCGCGAGAAACAGGAACGCCGAATCGCCGATCCTGATCCGGTCTCCATGCAGAAGCAATCGCTCTTTGACCGGTACGTCGTTGACCGAAGTGCCGTTGAAACTCTCCAGATCGGTGAGCGTCACCTGGCCGCCTTCATTTTTGAAGACGCAATGGCGGCGCGAGACTGAAAGATCGGTCAGATGGATGTGATTGGACGATTCGCGTCCGACGGTGATCTCGTTTTCGGTGAGCGCGACAATGCGATCTTTCATTGGCCCGGTCAGGGCGATCAATCGAGGATTCATAACTTCTCTCCATAGCAATGCTTCAATCGGCCTATCCGGTCGGATAGACGAGCCTATCCGACCGGATAGACTTTCAGTCTGGTTCAAGATCGGCGGCCGGCCTTTGCCATCAATCTCCCCTGAGCTTTATTTCAAACCAGGTCAGCTAATTACAGCACCAGAGCGGCTGATCATCAATCGCGTTTCGCGCTTTGGCACAAAGGTTGAAACTTATTCCGGCGCAAGCGCAATGATGGTGATTGAATTGAACTCGAAACCCGAAGCAGCCAGATGATGGCTGAATTTTCCAGACCTGAGGAGGACACTATGAAAAAGCATATGACTCGATTCTTCGCGTTGTTCGGTTTTCTGTTTGTGTTGGCGGCGGCGCCGGCATTCGCCCAGAGCGGCCCGACGGTGGCGGCTGACATCCCCTTCGATTTCAGCGTCGCCAATCGCACGCTGCCGGCTGGCGAATACACCGTGAAGGGCGGACCCACCGCCGGAACGATCCTGGTCCGCAATGACGACGGCAAAGGCGCCGTGTCCGTGTTGGCGCAATCGGCCCACTCGAACGGGGAAGCCAAAAAAGCGATGCTGGTTTTCCGTCGCTACGGCAATCAGTACTTTCTCGCCAAGGTGACCTACGTGGACGGCTCGGACGGGCGCGAAATCATGATGTCGAAGACCGAGAAGCGGTTGATCAAAGGCTCGGATCGCCTGGCTCAGAACCAGGTCGAGCCGGAGATCGTGACGGTCATCGCCACACTGCAATAACGATCTGCATCCACAGTAAACAAACTCTCCTGAAATCAAGTTCACGCCACTCGAAGCCAGTTCGGCTTCGAGTGGCTTTTTCTCACCCGGCAGCGACTATCAGCGAGGCGTTTTATGGAAGACCAGATTATCTCCCGGCAATTTGACATCGCGTCAGAAGCGTTTCTGCAAGTGATGGCTCTTTTTATCAACATTATTTCCGCCGTCACCCTCATCGCTTTGGCGATCACGCTCATCGGTATCGTCTGGCTCTGCTTCAATGAACAGCGCTCGAAAGCAGGGAAGCGAGAGAGCGTGAAGACGACGCCGGCTGCTCCCGCTTTCGGAATAACAGGACGCTTCACATTCGAGCGAAATTATTTAGCAGCTTCAATCCCGCAGCCTGACTCTTTTCGGGGTGGAACTGCACGCCGATAACATTGCCGCGCCCGCAGATCGAGGCGAAGCGCGATGCGTATTCCGTCTCGCCCATCACGCAGGAAGCATCCGCCGGTTCGACGTAATACGAATGCACGAAGTAGAAGAAAGACTGGTCGGGCAGATCGCGGAAGACCGGGTGGTTCTGTTTGAATTCGACCTGGTTCCACCCGACGTGCGGCACGCGCACTCCGTCGGGAAATTTCACGACTCGGCCTGGCAGCAATCCCAAACCGCGATGGACGCCGAATTCGTGGCCTTCTTCAAACATCATCTGCAAACCGACGCATAAACCGATAATCGGCTTGCCTGCGTTGGCGGCCTCGACCACGAGCTGGTCGAAGCCGAGCTTGCGTAAACTCTCCATCGCGTAACCGAACGCGCCGACGCCGAGCAGGACCAGCTTGTCCGCTTCGCGCAAAACTTTTTCGTCGCGCGTCACGACGGCCTGGATGCTTTGCGAGGTGAAGGCTTTTTCGACGCTGCGCAGATTGCCTACGCCGTAATCAATGATTGCAATGGTCATCGCTAAGTCCCTGAGATCGTTCCTTTCGTGGACATCACGCCTGTAATCCGCTCGTCAACGCGCACAGCCTGTGACAACGCGCGCGCCGTGGATTTGAACACCGCTTCGATGATGTGGTGCTGGTTGCGCCCGTAGAAGACCTCGATGTGGAGGTTGCATTTGCAATGCTCGGCGAACGAATGCCAGAAATGCTCGGCCAGCTCGACCGAAAACGTCCCGACTTTGTCTCGCGTGTTCTGAACTTTGTAGACGAGATAGAAACGCCCCGACAAATCAACTACGGCGCGCGCCAGCGTCTCATCCATCGGCGTGTAAGCCGCGCCGTAACGCATGATCCCTTTTTTATCGCCTAAGGCCTGCGCAAAAGCCTGTCCCAAACAGATCGCCGTATCTTCGACCGAATGGTGGTCGTCAATGTGCAGATCGCCTTTGCACGACACTTCGAGATCGAACAATCCGTGGCGCGTGAATAGTTCGAGCATGTGGTCGAGAAACGGGACGCCCGTGTTGACGGCGCTTTTGCCTTCGCCGTCCAGTTCGAGCGCGACCTGAACGTCGGTCTCTTTGGTCTTTCGTTGGATTTCAGCTTTACGACTCATTGCGCAAAAATCTCTTTCAGTGAAGCGACCAGCCGGTCGTTCTCTTCCGGCGTGCCCACGCTGATGCGAACATATTCCGAAAGCATCGGCGCCCGGCTGATGTCGCGGATCAGAATGCCGCGCGCGTGCAAAGCTTCGAACAATTCCTTCGGCGAAATCGCGGTCTTGACGCAGAAGAAGTTCGCAGCGGACGGAACAGGCGACAGCCCTTCGATCTTCTGCAACTCGGCGAACAATCGCTCGCGCTCCTGCCGCATCTGCTCGACCAGCGGCTGCAGCAACCCCAGGTTTTCAAGCGCCACTTCAGCCGCGATCATCGAAAAGAAATTCAAGCTGTAAGGCATCTTCGCTTTGTTGAACTCGCGGATCAATTCAGGCGCGGCCAGGCAATAACCCACGCGCAACCCGCCCATCGCCATCGCTTTTGAAAACGTGCGCAGGATGACCAGGTTTTTGTATTCGCTGAGCAGCGGAATGAAATCTTCTCCGCCGATTTCGAGGTAGGCCTGGTCAACGACGATGATGCCGTCGCTGTTGCGCGCAATCGTCGCCAGGTCGCGCGCGTTGATCACGCAGCCGGTCGGATTGTTCGGCGAGCAGATGATCGCCAGGCTGGCTTTCGACGTGACGATCTTGCTGGCCAATCGCGGGAAGTTGAAGGTCAGGTCTTCGTTGAGCGGAACCGAAATAATCTCGCCGCCGGCGACGTTGATGACCTGGCGATAAACGGAGAAGGTCGGCTCAGGCAAGACCACGCGCACGCCTTTTTCGACAATCGAATTGACCACCGACTGGATCATCTCGTTCGAGCCATTGCCGGCCATCACGCCTTCCGGAATCCAGCCGGTGTAATCGGCGAGTTTTTTAAGCAATGGGGCTGGGAAAAAGTCTGGATAACGCGCCCAGTCGTATCTCATCGCGCGCATCATCACTTTCTCTTTGATCGCAAACGGCATCCCGAACGGGTTTTCGTTTTGATTGATTTTGATCGGCGCTTCGAGCGGCGCGAGCGTGTAGGCCGTGATGGCGCGAACGTTCGGTTTGATTTTATCGAGTGGAGAAGGCATGGGAAATCTCAAATCTCAAATCTCAAATCTCAAATCTCAAATCTCAAATCTCAAATCTCAAATCTCAAATCTTGAATCTTGAATCTTGAATCTCAAATCTCAAATCTCAAATCTCAAATCTCAAATCTCAAATCTCAGATTCAGGTCTAAAAACTACCGGTCTGTTCTGATCGTCGCCGATCGCGCGTGAGCGTCAAAGCCTTCAGCGCGTGCCAGCCGATCAATCGAAGCCGCCGTCCGTTCTAGTTCAGCTTGCGTGTAACGAACGATGCTCGTGCGCTTCAAAAAGTCGTACACGCCGAGCGCGGAAGAGAAGCGCGCGGTTCCTCCGGTAGGCAACACGTGATTCGTCCCGGCGAAATAATCGCCTACAGGTTCTGGCGAATACGGCCCGATGAAGATTGCGCCCGCGTGATTGATCTTCGCCGCCGCGGCCTCGCTGTCTTCAGTGATGACCTCGACGTGTTCTGGCGCGATTTGATCAACGAGCGCGCAGGCGGCGTCGAGCGATTCGACCACGATCAACGCGCCGAAATCGGCCAGCGAACGTTCGATGATTTCGCGGCGAGTGAGCGTGGCAGTTTGTTTGACGATCTCTTCGCGCACGGCTTCGGCCAATCGCTCGCTTGGCGTGATCAGGATCGCTGCGGCGTCTTCGGAATGTTCGGCCTGCGAGAGCAGGTCGGCGGCGACGAAATCGGCGCGGGCTGTGTCGTCCGCCACGACCACGATCTCGCTCGGCCCGGCAATCGAATCAATGTCAACCGCGCCGTAGACCAGCTTCTTCGCGGCGGCGACATATTGGTTGCCGGGGCCGACAATCTTATCCACACGTGGAATCGTCTCTGTCCCGTAAGCCAGCGCCGCCACGGCCTGCGCGCCGCCGATGGTGTAGACCTCGAACAGGTTCAATTCTTTCAGCGTCGCCGCGATCACCGGGTTTTGTTTGAATTGCGCGGGCGGCGTGACGACGATGATGCGTTCGACACCCGCGACTTGCGCTGGGATGGCGTTCATCATCACCGTCGAAGGATAGGCCGCGCTGCCGCCGGGCACGTACAAGCCAACGATTTCCAGCGGTCTCACGCGCTGACCCAGGCGCACGCCGTTCGCCCGTTCGATTTCCCAGTCGCCGGTCAGTTGATGTTCGTGGTAATGGCGGATGTTGGCAATCGCTTCGCGCATTGCGGCGATCAACTCGCCGTCAACCTGCGCGGCGAGTTCTTCGATGTCTTGCCGGCGGGCGCGCAGAGTTTCGGGCGTAAGCTGAACGCCGTCGAAACGCGCAGTGAATTCGATGAGCGCCGCGCCGCTCCGCTCGCGGATTTCGCGGATGATGGCGTCAGTTCGAGTCAGAATGTCGTTGTTCAAGCCGACGCCTCGGTTCAGAATGCGTTGTAGCTTTTCACTCTCTTTGGAATGAGAAATGTCCAGATTGATAATCTCGATCATAAATTGCATTGCGTGAAAACCTTATTTGCCTGGAACCCTGGAACCCGGTGGGTTGACAATTGTCCAATCAAAATCTAGATTATCGCCGAACCACTGAAAGCGCGAATGCGCCGTAGGTGGTGTTTTTATTTCGGATAACAGACGATGCCATATGAGTCGCTGACTGACGCTGCCAAATTGAGACTTGGTTTGATCCTCTCCATCCAGTCTTTGAGCTTATCCTTATCAATTTCCTGCGGCATTCGATTATGAAAATTCCCTGCGCCTGATTCTGCCAGTTTGTACCAATAAACGATGGTCGCAACCAAGTCTGCAAGCTGTATGAAATATGATTCCCTGGATTCCTTAGGCAAAGGATCTTCGATCAGAGATTTGATCTCCTTGCGGTAAGTTCCAGTGCCGAACTTTGACTGAATGAAGTTGATTCTCTGAATCTTGCGGGTAGTGGTGCGCATTTTGCCCACCCTGCCTTCATCCGTGACGATCAAAAACTTGTTGGCCGGATCAATTTTCTCAAGGTCATTCTCTATCCTCTGAACAGAGTAAGTCAGCGCAGTGTCCAGGACATCATACTTGGCTGCTCGGACTTTTGTTTTGTCGATAACAACATTCACAACCTTCAGTTTCAGATAGCCTACCGTCTCACAGAATTGTTCGATAATTTCAATTCGCTGTTTATCGGAAAGATTAAGTTGGCGGTAGGGATTCTTGTTCAGAATAAGCGACTTTGTGTGGAGTTCTATTTTCACCGGAAGGCCATAATTTGTGCTCAGCCTTTGCCTCAGTTGGCGAATTAACTCGTAGTTGTCTTTCCAATTCTGGTAATGCATGTAAAGCGCAGACAAAACAAATAACGGCGACGAGTATTGAGGAAAACCATCGTCGCCAGATTCATCATAGTATGCTATGAACATTGTGTTGTTTATTCGGGGTTATTTACTCTTTCAGCGCCTGGGTCAAATCTTCAATCAATGCGCCGACCTCAGCGCGTTTCAAATGAAAGCTCGCGCGATTGACGATCAGCCGCGCGGTTGATTCCGTGATCACGTCAATCACTTCCAGCCCGTTCTCTTCCAGCGTCCGTCCGGTTTCGACCAGATCAACGATCCGATCCGACAGACCGAGCAGCGGCGCCAGTTCAACAGAGCCAGAGAGCGTGATCACTTCAATCGGCACGCCCCGCGCGTGGAAATAATCGGTGGCGATGCGCGGGTATTTCGTCGCCACGCGCACCGTGGCCAGCAGGTTGTAATCCTCGCCGACGACCTCGCGTTTGCCGGCGACGGCAATCCGGCAGCGGCCAAACTTCAGATCGAGCGGTTCGTGAACGTCCGCGCGCGATTCCATCAACACGTCACGCCCGCAAACGCCCACGTCGGCCACGCCGTATTCGACGTAAGTCGGCACGTCGCCGGGTTTGACCAGCACGAAACTGTATCGCCCATCAGCGGAGTTGACGATCAGCTTGCGCGAATTCAACTCGCTTTCGGGGACGATGACGCCCGCGCGGGCAAAGAGCGCAAGCGCATCATCCTGCATCCGCCCCTTCGAGAGCGCAATTGTCAGCTTGTTATTTGGCACTGATCTTCACCTGCTTCCCCTGCTTTCGCTTTTCGCGGGCTTGATTGAAGGCCCAGGTTAGGTCGCCGTCGAATGAAATCGTCTGCGCGTCGTTCGCGCTATGCCATTGCCGCTGGCTGGCGCCGAGCGAAATCGCGCCGACCAGCCCGTCGAGGGCGAATGAGAATCCGACAGCCGGCTCAGCTTTGCCGAAGTTGGCGATCAGGTTGTCGTAACGCCCGCCACTGCCAATCTCCACGCCCAAATCCGGTACGTAGACTTTGAACGTCAAGCCGGTGTAGTACTCAAGCCCGCCCGCGTCGCCCAGATCAACATCGAAATTCTCTTCGAGTCCGAGCGAGATGAGCGTCGAATAGATTTTGTCCAGATGATCCACGGCTGCGCGCGAACGTTCGTTGAGCAAAATCTCCCGCGCCCGCGCGATGGCGTCCTGTTTGCCCGCGATTTGGATCAAGCGGGAGAAACCAGCGCGGCGTGATTGTTCGATATGCGCGGCGCGCGTTCCCAAGAATTCTTCGAGCGCGAGGCTGTTGCGGCGATTGATCAGTTCGCGGAACTGCGCGCGGGCTGCGCCGTCGAACTTGAGAAAATCGGCGACGCCATTGAAAAAATCCACGTGCGAAAGCGCAATGCGAAAATCGTTGAGTCCGAGCGCCGTCAGGGCTTCAGCCGCAACCAGCAGGACTTCGATGTCGGCGACAATGTTTGGTTCGCCGATATGTTCGACGCCGAGTTGGTGAAATTCGCGAGCGGCGCGTTCGGTCGGCTCATCGTAACGAAACACCTCGCCGGAATAGCAGAGTCTGATCGGCCGCTCGCGTTTGATGAATCGCGTGGCCACAGTGCGCGCAACGAGCGTGGTCAACTCAGGCCGCAGAGCCAGAAGCGCGCCATCACGGTCAACGAAGCGGTAAGTCCGCTCGGCTTTCTCTTCGCCCATCCCGCGTGCGAACAAGTCGTGGTAATCGAACATCGGCAGGATGATCTCGTCGTAGGACCAGCCAGCGAACGTCTCCATCGCGCGCCGTTCGACGTAACGGCGCAGCTTGACCTCATCGTCGAAGAAATATTGGACGCCTGCTGGGATTTTGGTGAGTGATGACATATTCACGTTTACTTTGCGTCGCTTGGCGGATGCCACCCGACCAAGACCCAGTTGCGGCGCACTTCAACCGCTATTTCGTTGTTGAGTTGTAATGCATCAACGGTTGCTCGACCAACTGGCGTCAAGCCTGCAATCATTGCTCCATCCTGACTCCATTGGAAATGATCGCTCCAGACCTGGGTACGAGGATTGTATAAAGCAACGACCGCTTTGGTGATCGGATCAATGGCTTCAATCTGATAACTTTTGTAGAGGTTGCACAATCTGCACGCCAGACAGAGGTTCCACTCATCGTTGCTGCCGCCGAGCGCAAAGGGAATAATGTGCTCAACTTCGAGTTTGCTGAGAACGTACCGTTGAGCGGCGAGACAGTATGAGCAACGGTTGCCAAAGGTGTTACGGACTCGACGTCGCACTGCTTTTGAAATGTAATTTCTCAAGGCGATTCGGTGAGAGGAAGAGAAAGCAGCAAAACAAAATTCATTTTTACGTGAGCGTCAAAAGCTCAGCGGTTCGCGCAATCCACGTTCAACAGCTACCCGCAAGGCTTGAGCCTTTCTCAGGAGGCCTCTTTCGTAAATCCGCATTAGCTCACTCAACTGCCGCCGCCCTTCGTTATCGAGTTGATTTTCGCGTTGTCGCGTCAACAAATCACTCAATGTCGCGTCCTGCTCGTCCGAAAATTTCGTTTCGGACAGGGCGAGTACTTGGTCATCTGAGAGGTACTCTACCGGTATTTCGTTGATGACTGATTCCAGCAGATCAGACACAACTTCTTCCATCGGCAGATCTCTTCGTGTGGCAACCTGTGATGCGAAACGCGCAACCTGATCGGAGACTTTTATTGTTAACAGCTCACTCATAGCGGTTAGTTTATCACTCGCTCACGGTTATAAACAGCGACCTCATTCTTCAACTCATCATCCGTCCACGGTTATCCGCCTTAACTTCCATCACCCGCGACTTCGCTCCGTCCGCCGCCATTCGCATTCTCATCGCCTCCGCAATCGCGTTGCAGTTTTCGGTCGCAAACGCGATCAGCGTCGAACCCGCTCCGCTGATCGCCACGCCGAGAAGACCCGGATGTTTGTGAACTTCGTCATTGAGTTTCAAAACTTCACTCAACCCCGGCGCGAGCGGGGCGCGATAAGGTTGATGCAACCGGTCGCGCAATGCTTCGTTGAGCAGATCGAAGCGGTGTTCCGCCAACGCGGCTTGAAACAGGGCCGCTCGCTGTAAATTGTAGATCGTGTCGTGGCGCGTGATCATTTTCGGCAGCACTGCGCGCATCTTCGCCGTCTCCATTTCGGTTTCGGGAATGCAGAGGACGATCTTGACCTCTTCGGGCCAATGGCGTTTGACAGCGACGAGCGAGCGGCGTTCGGCGCCGGAATAATCAACGTACTCTTTGACGACCGCCACGACCATTCCACCGAGCGTGCTCGGCGCGAGGTTGTCGCCGTGACCTTCAAAATGCAGCGCGTAATCGAAGAACTCCTCCTCGCTGAGCCGCTCCCCGGAAAGGGATTCGTAGATCGAGATGCCAGCGATGATGGCGGCGCTGCTGCTACCCAAACCGCGGGAGAGCGGAATCTGGCTGTCAACGCGCATTCGGGCGCCGGAGATTTTCTGTCTGCGTTGCGCTGCGGCGTGAAGCGCAGCTCGAACGATCAGGTTCGATTCGTCGAGAGGCAGTTTCTCAGCGCCTTCGCCGGTCGGGATGATTACGAAGCCGTGGCTTTGCGGCTCAACTTCAATGCGCAGGTAGAGCGAAAGAGCCAGACCGCAAGTGTCAAAACTAGCGCCCAGGTTTGAGGTTGAAGCAGGGACGATGATTTCGGTTTTGGACATCTACTGCAAAATTCCTCGGGGTGAAGTGTTCAGGCTCCGATGTAACGGGCGTAAAGTGATCGGGCGAGGTTCGGGTCGTCCGTGCCTTTGACGATGCAGCGGGCATCGGGGAAGACCGTGATCTCATGTTCGCCAGATTTGAACTTCAGCAAAAAGCGATTGTAACTCACTTCACCTACGCCGCGCAGTTGGTCAGCGAGTTTGGCGAAATCAACCGTGACGCTGGTTGACGGAGAGATTTGGATGGCGTTACGTCCACACAGCGTCGTGATGAGTTGCCCGCTTCGCGCGTTGAGAAAATCGTAGCGGTGTTGTTGGCAGGTGGGGCAATCGCTCGCCCGTTCGCTCAGTTTGAGCCGTGTAAAAGTGTTCTGCCACAAATCGAATTGCAGTAGCGAACCGTGAAGCTTTTCGACCTGTCCGATCAGAATCTTCAGAGCTTCGGAGATTTGATACGAAGCGATTGTGGCTATGATTGGCAAGATCACTCCCGCCGTATCGCAGGTGGGAGATGTCCCGGGCGCAGGCATTTCGGGAAAGACGCAACGCAGGCAGGGAGTTTCGTGTGGACGTATCGTCATCTGCACGCCGTAGGAGCCGACCGCTGCGCCGTAGACCCAGGGCTTCCTCAATTTCACCGCCGCATCGTTGATCAAAAAACGGACTTCGAAATTGTCCGTGCCGTCAAGCAGGACATCTGCGTCTTTGATCAATTCCTCAACGTTGGTGTAGTTGACGTCTTTAACGACGGCTTCGGCTTGAACTTCGGAGTTGATGCGATTGACGCGAGCGGCTGCGGCGACGGCTTTGGGCAATCTCTCGGCTACGTCGCGCTCTTCAAACATGATCTGGCGCTGGAGGTTGGATTCTTCGATGAAGTCGCGGTCAATGAGGCGCAGCTGTCCAACGCCCGCGCGGGCGAGCATTTCGGCGTGCATCGCGCCGAGAGCGCCGCAACCGATGATCACCGCGTGGCTCTGTGCGAGCCGCCGCTGTCCTTCTTTGCCGATGCCGGAGAAGAGAATCTGGCGGGAGTAGCGTTCGGAGTTCATCGGAGGATCGAGGATCGAGGATCGAGGATCGAGGATCGAGGATCGAGGATCGAGGATCGAGGATCGAGGATCGAGGATCGAGGATCGAGGATCGAGGATGGAGGA
>Ga0187892_10006292_pt1 | contig 17790 bp, 18 predicted proteins | sample MA1701073metaG_FD_139345 | JGI IMG/M metagenome (GOLD analysis project Ga0187892, IMG submission 139345) | Bio-ooze microbial communities from a basaltic lava cave in the Kipuka Kanohina Cave System on the Island of Hawaii, USA - MA170107-3 metaG ... | reverse complement strand
CCGTGGGCGCCATCATACCCGTTTGAGTACTGGATATGTCCAAAAAAACACACGACAAACTTTTCCAAAATAACTCAAAAGGAAATAAACGACCTCTCGCTTATTTTGCGTGCAACACTTGGGGGGCTTTCAAATTCTATAAAAAATGTCTCATACAATTTGGCATTTCATCTCTCACCTGAAAAGAAAAACAGCAGACAGATCCACTGGCACATTGAGATCTATCCGATGACTAGCGCTTGGTCTGGACTGGAGAGGGGCTATGGGGTGTTTATCAACTCAATTCCGCCAGAAAAGGCAGCAGAGCAGCTTGGCGCCGCATGCAGAAAAGAACTTGCAGGCCTAGTAGGAATCATCTAAAAAATATTTTTTGCAATACACACGATTTATTTATCTACTGCATTTTTGGTAGACTGTGGCAATAGAAAAATATCTTGCAGTTGCAAGCCTCGGTCTCTTTGCAATGTTTTGCGGAGAAATCAATGTTTTTTACAATTACCTGATAGCACCTCGAGTCGAAGTCGAGCCGGAGCCACAGATCCTCATGTTCATCTCAATTGGTGTTGCACCTGCACTAAGTATAGCAGGTACTGCGTTTTTGATGTCAAAGCGATACGGATCAAGATCAGTTGGCTCGATAATTATTGCAGGCGGTGTGGTTCTTTTTGCAGGGATGCTCTATGCAAACACATTGGTTCCGCAAATTGACAGAAACTATCTCGTATATGCAGTAGAAATAATTCCGCCATTGTTCATGGCAGTCTCATTTGCAGTGATGGGAGTTGGTGGATTATTGTTTAGAACAAAAAGGCGACCAATAAAGGAATATTTCTAGTGGTCATACCTCATGCCGTTTGAATGTCTCTTAAATCCAATCTTCTCGTAAAACGTCTTGACGTTATCATCGCAGTCCAAAATGGTCTTGTAGCAGCCTTGGCTTTTGGCATATTCCAGCACGGCCAGCATGATTTTCTCGCCTATGCCAACCCCTTGCTGTTCTTTTGATACTACCACATCTTCTATGTGGCCGACCAATCCGCCACTATGGATGAATTTTTGCTCGATTAGGAGGGTTGTTGAGCCAATGACTCGATTTTCTTTTAGCGCAACAAAAACCACGTGGTGGGGATTTGCCGATATTTTTTTTACAATCTCTTTTGCCTTTTTTTTGTCAAGATCGCTTGCCTTGCGGAGACTGTCTAGTGATTCTAAAAACCCGCAATCTATGTCGGACTCTTGAATTTTGCGAATTGTTATCTCAGCCATTGCTCAGATCTTGCCAAGCTTTTCTCTAAATTCCTGATATGCCTTTTTGTATGATACCTTATCGCCAATGTCGATAAACCCGTTCTTTATTAGAAAGCTGTTGACGTCTTTTTTCTTTGCCAGCGCCTTTTTGATGACATCATCCATCCCGTACGGCTTGCCAGCCGGAATTAGTCCAAAAACGCCTGGCTCCATGACGTAACAGCCTATGTTTATGTTGGCTTTGATAGGGGGTTTCTCATTCCAGGCAGTTACCCTGCCTGACTTGGCAGTCTCTATGACTCCGTACTTTATTGTGGTGTTGTACTGCCTCAGACTCATTGTGATAAATGACTTTTTGGTTTTGTGCTGGTTTATCATTTTAGCTAAATTGAAACTAAAAACAGAGTCACCATAGACACAAACAAAAGTATCGTCCACAAATGGTTCTGCGGTCTTTAGCTGTCCTGCAGTGGCAAGGGGCCTGTCCGCAACGGCGTACTCTATTTTGACGCCCAATCTGCTTCCGTCCTCAAAATAATCCTCAATTGTTTTTTTAAGATAGCTTACACAAAGTACGATTTCTTTTATTTTGTTGCGCTTTACCCAAGCTATTAGGTGCTCTAAGAGCGGCTTTTCGCCTAGTGGCAACATTGGCTTTGGTAAAAACGTGGTATACGGTTGAAGTCTTGTGCCCAGCCCTCCCGCAAGAATAACTGCCTTCACAGGTCTACATGAAAATATACAGTATTTATGTTCAGTTATGAAAATGTTCTGGGGTCACGCATCGAGAAGTTGGGATATTTTGGATACTACTTGACTTGGATCATTTCCAAATACCAATATGATGGGTTCCTTTCCTACGTCTCCTCTGTGGTATACTGCGTCTGGCGGGGCAACAGAATTTTTTATCGCATTTTGGATTCCCCACGATACGGTATAGTTTTCTTTGAGTCTTGTCTTTTTTGGTTCTTTTGCCCTATCGTAGCTCAGAACTACATATTTTGATTTCTTCATTTTTTTGACAAACATTTCATCAAACCTGATGTTTATTGCAGCCCTTAGGTGCGGGAACTTTTTTTGTATGGTGAGGACTGCGGAGCCGACATGGTGCGAGCCGCCATACTCCAAATCCCCTGCAACTATTACGTTTTTTCCAGCTCTTACGATTCTTCCACTGACTCCCACTATGTCAGAAATTGATTTTGAGCTTTGTTTTGCAAACACAAAGTTTGTCTGCACTTCTGGTATCAAAGAAGCTACACCGTCCAATTTCGTAAATTCCAGTATCGCAGAAGCAAGCTCTGTTTTTATCTTGTCTGGCTTGGCGCTTGCAATCTTGATTCCATGGCCTAGGCCTTGTGCGGATTTTATGGCCTGGCATGCGAATCCTTTTGCAAATTTTACCGATTCCAAAATGGATTTTTTTTTCGCAATAGAGTATGACAGGGCAATTGCAAAATTGCAGCCGCTACCGTGGATCTGTCCGGACAATTTTTTTCCAGAAACTGAATAATGCTCTCCTTTCTCATACACAAAGTCGCTTACCTTGTTTTTTGTAAATGTGTGGCCAGTTATTACGATGTTTTTTGCACCAAGGTGCGAGAGTTTTTTTGCTGCCCTGATGAGGTCCTCAAAGCCGGCTATTCTTACCCCTGATAGTACCTCGGCCTCATTTACATTAGGCGTTATGACGTATGATGTGGGGATGAGGAGCCTCTTGAAGGCAAAAAGCGATGATTTTTTTAGCAAAGCCCCACCAGTTGTTGATTTTATCACTGGGTCAACTACTACTGGAATCTTCAGACCCTTTAATTTCAAATAAATTTTCTCTATAATTTTAGAGTCGTACACCATCCCTATGTTGATAACATCGATTTTAAAGTCAGAAAGAATTGAATCAAGTTGTTGTGATACTGCATTAGCAGAGACGGACTCGACACTTGAGAACCTAGTCGAGTTCTGGCTCGTTATTGCGGTGATTACGGAAAAACAATTTACGCCAAGTGCTGATGCGGCCCTGATATCTGACTGTATTCCAGCACCTGATGAGGGGTCTGATCCGCCTATCGATAAAATATTCATCACGCTTTGTGGGGCTTTTCCTGTAATAGTATTTTGTGAATTGACAGCATTTTGAAAAAATCTTTATGTTTGCCGAACCGATCTGTCTTCTCCTAGTTTAAATCTTGAATCGTCATACTAGATACATGGGAACGCAGTTTAGTGCCGCACGACGGGGCGTCATTACCGACGAAATGAAACAGGTGGCGCGAGACGAGGGAATAACAGAAGAATTCCTAAGACGTGCAATCGCAAACGGCTCTATTATAATTCCTGCCAATAACTCTAGGCCGCAAAAGGTGCACCGCGTCGGGATAGGAAAGGGGCTCAAAACCAAAGTAAATGTCAACATTGGTACATCCACACTAAAAGTGGATCTAAATGAGGAAATAGAAAAGGCAAAAATCGCAGTAAAGCACCACGCAGACACCATTATGGATCTTAGTGATGGGGGCGATGTCGGCTCGATTAGAAGGGCGCTGCTTGAGGCAGCACCAATCACGTTTGGGACGGTTCCAATTTACGAAGCATACAACCATGGAGTCGAGAAACACAAAAACCCACTAGACATAACAGAGGACGATTATCTCAACGCATTTGAGAACAACGCCAAGGATGGAGTGGACTATACTACGATTCACTCCGGCATCTCAAAGGAGATGGCAAAACGAATCTTAAAGGTCCAAAGATATGGCGGCGTTGTGAGCAAGGGCGGCACGATTACGGCTGCATGGATGCTCAGATATGACAAGGAAAACCCCTACATCTCTCATTACGATTATCTAATAGAGGTAGCAAAAAAATACGACGTTACATTCAGCTTAGGTGACGCATTAAGGCCCGGCTCTATTCTTGACTCGCACGACGAGCTCCAAGTCCAAGAGATGATAAACATCTCAAGACTTGTCAAGCAAGCTCACGAACATGACGTCCAGGTGATGGTTGAAGGGCCAGGCCATGTGCCACTAAACGAGGTTGCTGCAAATGTCAGACTCGCAAAATCGCTGATTGGCGATGTCCCATATTACGTGCTTGGGCCGCTTGTCACAGACATTGCATCTGGATATGACCACATATCAAGTGCAATAGGTGCTGCAATTGCTGCCAGTGAGGGAGTGGATCTACTGTGCTATCTGACACCTGCAGAACACCTTGCCCTGCCAAACGCGCAAGAAGTCAGGGCTGGGTTGATTGCATACAGGATCGCTGCACACGCAGGAGACCTAGTAAAGCTCAGAGAAAAAGCAATTGTCTGGGACATGAAGATGACGGAAGCAAGGCGCACACTGGACTGGGAAAAACAAATCTCGCTCTCAATCGACCCAGAGGAAGCAGCACGAATCCACAATCGGACTGGTCAGAGGGACGGAAACAATGTGCCGTGCACCATGTGCGGTGGCGCATGCGTGTATGTAATGCTGCCACAACAAAGAAAGTACACAAAAGAAAACGAAAACCTACAACAGGCCGAATAACACTTCGTCAAGGCTTGGGACTGTTTTGTAGTGGTATATCTCATCTGGCGCAATCCACTTGTATGACTCATTTTCCCAGTTTAGCGTAATTTTTGTCGAGCCAAGAGCAAACAAAAACGGGTAAACTATCCACTGGTGGTCGGGATACTGGGAAGAAGAAATTGTCATCTCATTTCCAGCCTTGAGGAGCCGGACTGCACTACTGCTTGCACCAATCTCCTCGAAGATCTCAATTTTTGCTCGCTCAAGCGGCTCTTCTCCTGCCTCGATTATGCCGCTAATTCCGCCCCACAAGCCCCTCATGCTCTTTACTTTGTTGCTCCGCTTGAGGATGAGGAATTTTTGATTGCTTGTCACAAAAGAGGTTACTATTTTTGTTGAACGCATTATTTTTCGATTGCGCGCGCCATGGCGTTTAGCTTTTTGTAGGATTCTTCAAGGTCGGAATTCTTTGCAAGCCCTTCCTGGATGCTTCTGATATAGTTGGTTATGTCCTCTGATTTGGCTTCTTGTATGTCGGTGAGCAGACGTCCTATGTCCTTCCAAAACTCTTCTGCTGCTCTCCTTATCTCAGGATTTGAGATGATCGTCTCAATGAGCTCAGTTGACTCTGTCATTATGCTTTCTGCAAGAATTTTTTGAATCTTAAAGGTGGTACCGGACATGCGCTCAGTTAGGGAAATCTTGTCGTCCTTTGCCAAAATGTTTGCAAACGCCAAGTTCACCAAATGAGTCAGTCCCAAAATTATTGCAATCTTTTTGTCGTGTTCTGCTGCATCGATGGTGACAAAATTGGCACCCTCAAAAAGAGACTTGACTAGACTCAGCTCTTTTTTTGCGTCCTTGATTGGGACGGCAATTATGTTTTGGCCCTGGATCTTTTTGGTGCCGGGACCAAACATGGGATGAATGCAAACAGGATTGATCTTAGATGGAATTTTCAAAAGCGCCGAGGCAGTCTTTGCCTTTTGCGAAGTAATCTCAATTAGGTACGCGCCGCGCCTCATCTCCTTTGCGATGAGCCTTATGATTTCAGGTGTGCGCCTAGTCGGTGTGCAAAGTAGTACAATGTCTGCCTGAAGAACAGAGCCGACAAGCGATTCTGATTTTTTGACTGCCTTGTCAGTTACTGGGGCCTCAGAATCATAACCTATTACCTCGTAATCTTTTGAAGTAAAATACTTGGCAAACCACTGGCCCATCTTGCCTCCAGCTCCAATTATGGTAATACTTTTTTTCATCTAGATCCGCCTAGAACCTCATCTAATATCTTCATTCCTACAATTAGTTTCTTTTCGTCCTGACAGGCAGAGATTCTAACAAATCCCTTGTAGTTTCCAAATCCGTCACCTGGGGCCACAGCAACACCATAATCGAGCAACTTGTTTGCAAACTCGACACCGTCAAAGTCGGGCTTGTTTATTCTGGCAAAAAGATACATCGCGCCGTCTGGGGCGACAAACTCCAAATCCATTTGTTTTGCTTGGTCAGTAAGGGTGTTAAGCTTTGAGCGGATACTCTTTACATTATCTGATACCTTTGCTTTTAGTGCTGCAAGTGCGGCGTACTGGATTGGCTCTGCCACATTTGTAAGGCACAGGGCCTGCAGCTTTGAGATTTTTTCGATGATCTTTGGCTCTGCGACGGTGTATCCGATTCTAAATCCAGTCATTGCGTGCGACTTGGAAAACGACTGCGTGATGATACTTTTTTTGTAGTTATTTGAGAGGACACTTTTCCAATCGCTAAATGCATACGCAGAATAAATCTCGTCGCTTAGGACATATAGATCATTTTTTTGCGCAACGTCAATTATCTTGTCCTGGATTTGTGGAGCAAGAATCTTTCCGGTGGGGTTGTTTGGGTAATTTAGAACTATCATCTTTGTGTTTGAGTTGATTGTTTTTTGGATCTGCTCAATTGAGGGCTCCCACTTGTTCTCTAGGGTAGTGGCAATGACCCTTACCTTTATGCCGGCATTCATAGCACAGTCGCGATATGCAGGCCACGCAGGCTCTATTACTATGATCTCGTCGCCAGGATCCAAAAGCGTGGAGACTGCAAGATAAATTGAGAACCTTGCGCCAGGAGAAACAAGGATGTTTTCATGCGTTACTTGGGTTCCGAATTTTTCTGAGACGTATTCTGCTAGGGCCGTCCTAAGCTGCGGCATGCCAGCTGCATGCCCGTATCTCGTATGGCCCCTGTCTACTGCCTCACCTAACGCCTTTTTTACTATCTTTGGCGGTGCCAAGTCCGGCTCGCCTACTTCCATGTGGATGATTTTTTTTCCCTGCTGTTCGAGGTTCTTTGCCTTTAGAAATATTGTCAGGTGTGTCTGCTTGCTGGTAGTCTGAACTTTTATCGACTCGTTTAGCAAAAAGTTGAGGAATTTTTTCCCAAGCGATTCTTCAAGGCCTATCTCGTGGCAGAGGGCGACTACTTCTTTTCGTAGCTGATCCTCGCGGGTCTCATCAAATATGCCAAGACCGCTGCTCTTTTTGAGATCGCCTATCTGTCTTGCAATGTCGGTTCGCTCCCTGAGTAGCTTTACCATCTGGAGTGTAACGTCGTTTATTTTGTTTCGCAGTTGATCAATGTCTGACATTTTCACAATACTGGTTTTATGAAGCCACCAATTAGCGCATGATCCGCAAGTACGAGCGAGACAAGCGAGTCGACAACAGGCGGGGCCCTTGGAACTACGCAAGGATCGTGCCTTCCCTGAACCTGTAGCGTTACGGGTTTTTTTGTTTTGATATCGATTGTGCTTTGTTTTTTTGAAATTGATGATGCGGGCTTGAACGCAATCCTCATCACTATTGGCATCCCATTTGAGAGCCCGCCAAGTATTCCGCCAGAGTTGTTAGTCCTCGTTAGAACCTTGCCGCCCTTTACGATGTATGGGTCGTTGTTCTGTGAGCCGGACAGCTCAGAGCCGGCAAATCCTGAGCCAAACTCGACGCCCTTTACGGAGGGGATGGAAAAGATTGCCTTGCCGATGTCTGATTCAAGCGAACTAAAGATTGGCTCGCCTAGGCCTACTGGTACGTTGAGTGTGGTGGACTCGATTACTCCGCCCAAAGAGTCACCGCTTTTTCTTGCGGACAAAATAGACTGTCGCATCTTTTCTGCGGTTTTTTGTTCAGGACACCTTACCTCGTTCTCATAAATTCTGTTTTTCATTTTTAGCTGAAACTTTTCCCTCATTGTAATCTTGCCAATCTTGAGCGTGTATGCATTTGTCTCAATCCCCAAGGAAACCTTGAGCAGCTTTCTTGCAATCGCGCCGCCCATGACGTGCGTTGCAGTAAGCCTGCCAGAAAAACGCCCGCCGCCCCTATAGTCATTGAATCTTTTGTATTTTACTAAAGCGGGATAGTCCGAGTGGCCGGGCCTCATCTTTGTGACCAGCTGGTCGTAGGCCTTGGAATCCTGATCCTTGTTCCAAATTATCATTGCGATGGGGGCTCCAGTGGTGTATCCCCTAAAAACGCCGGAGAGAATCTCGACTCGGTCTGTTTCTTTTCGCTGTGTAGACACCAGCGACTGACCGGGCCTTCTCTGATCAAGCATTTTCTGTATGTCTTTTTCTTGCAGCTCTAATCCTGCAGGACATCCATCAAGCACAGCTCCTACACATTTGCCGTGACTTTCACCAAAACTTGTCAACACTAGTCTTTGACCAATAGAGCTGCCAGCCATCAAATTAAAACCCCAATTTGGTGCATATAACCCTTAATGGATGGAAATCCTTGCTCCAGCCCGATTCATATCGGAAACAAAGCTCGGATAAGAAACGTCGACTGAGTCCGAGTCTGAGACAGTGCATCCGCCCACATGCATTGCAGCAATGCAAAATGCCATGAATAGTCTGTGGTCATTTTCTGAATTTAGCGAAGCACCCCTGAGTTCTTTTGGAGGTACCAAAATCAGGCCGTCCTCTTTTTCGGTTACTATGATGCCTAGTTTTTGGAGCTCGCGCGCAAGAATTGCGATTCTGTCAGTCTCCTTAAAGCGCGCATGTCTGACATTGTACAATTCGATTGGAGAATCGGATTTTAGAGCAAGAATTGAGAGCGGCGGCAAAAGGTCGGGGTTGTTTGAGAGGTTGAACCTTCCCCCACGCAGCTTTTCAGGTGATTTTACTGCTATGACGCCATTGTCCATGGACACCTCGACTCCAAGCTTTCCAAGCATGTCTATTATCGCCTCATCTCCTTGGGCTAAATCTCCAACTGAAACGTTGACTGAAAAATCATGGCCAACTAGTACTGCGGCAGAAAGTAGCAGCGCGACACTTGAAAAGTCTGAGGGGATTGTTATTGTGGCGCGTTGGTACTGCTGCGGCTCGATTTTGTATTTTTTGTACTGCTCCAGAACATTGACTTTGGCGCCGAACTTTGCCATTGCTATGATCGTGGCATCAAGGTATGGCTTTGATACAAGATCTGAACTGATGCCAAGTGTTACTCCTTTTTCTGTTAGCGGTGAGGCAATCAAAAGCGCAGAGATGAACTGGCTTGAAACATTCCCAGGGATTGACACCTCTCCACCTCTCATCCTACCAGATATGGTCAAGGGGGGTTTACCGCCATTTGAGGAACATTTTGCCCCAAGAGATTCCAGTGCATCCAACAACGGTTTCATTGGTCTTTTTCTGAGGCTCTCATCACCAGTCAGCGTTGTCTTGCCCTCCCTTAGTGCAGCAACTGCAGCTGCAATTCTGATGGTCGTTCCGGAATTTGATGCATCTGCCGCAAGGTCTGCCGTTCCAAATTTGTCAACTCCGCTCACCACTAGATTGTTTTGCTCGCCTCGAATTTCTGCACCAAATTTCTTGCATATTTCAATTGTAGCGTTTGTGTCCCTTGAATGCAAAATGTTTTTGATAGTGCTTTCGCCGTTTGCCAAGGACGCCAAAAAGATTGCCCTGTGCGTGTAGCTTTTGTTTGGGGGACAAGTGATTGTCCCGTTGAGCCTTGATTTTTCTACCTTACAGTTCATGGACCTCGGCCTTTTTGTTGTTTATCTCCGATGTGAGAATTTTTCCCTCGCTCTCAGAAAACACTTTTTTTATGTGAGATATCCTGTCCTTTTTTGCAATGGCTGCAATGGCAGGGCCGTTGCCTGACACAGAAGCGCCAAGGGCGCCGCTCTCTACGAGCCTGGAAATTATCTTTGGGTCAGAATTCAGAACTGAGGATGCGGCAATTCCGTTTAGGATCATGGCGTTCCAGTAATCCCCATCCTTTGCAAAACTCCACGCCCTCTCAAATACGTCCTTTATGGTTTTCAGCTGTCGTATGTTTCCGCGCCTGCGCGATTTTGGGACAAAAATTACAACGGAGAGGTTCTTGGGGGTTTTTTCAATTCTGATTATCTTTCGTTCATAATTATTAGTTACAATTGTTCCACCGAAATAACAAGCGCATGCATCATCATATGCGCCAGTCAAGCTCACGTTTGTAGCAATAGATGCATCAACTCCTGCAAGTAAGACCTGCCTGTCTGTAAAATGCGACTTGAATAGCTTGTGGCATGCAAGCGAGACAACAGACGAGATGGCACTTGAGCTCTTCAGCCCGTATCCTGTAGGAATTTCGGACTTGAGGTTGATTTCAATTTTATTTTTTTCAAGATCTTTTTTTGGAACAGTCTTCTCCACTACCTTGTTGATCAGTCTGGAGCTGATGTTTTGATTGTCTGCCTCGATCCGGATCCCACTGCCTTCTGATGCACTGACTAGCGCCTCAACCTTCGATGAAATCCCAAGTGTCGCGCCCTTCCCAGTAGCTATTGCGTTGACAATTGATATTGCGCCATGAATCGTAGCCTTTACCTCTGTCATCAAAACCCACCAACTAGGACTTTTTTCATGGCGTCGTATGGTGCCTTGGCGTTGTGCCAAATCTCAAATGCTAGTGCAGCCTGGCCCAAAAGCATCTCGTACCCGTATATGACCCGAGCAGAGTTTTTTTTGCTTTGAGTGATCAGGTCTGTGTTCATGGGCATGTATACAATATCATAAACAATGTTTTCAGAGTTTACCGTCTTTGTAGAAATGGGGCTTGGCTCGTTTTTTAGCCCAACAGATGTGGCATTTACGATGAACTTGTATCTTCCGGCGCTCTGGCCAGCCTCGTCCAGTGAGACTGCGTCAGATTCGAGCCCAAGCCCTGCTGCAAATCTGGCAATCTCTTGGCCTTTTTCTTTGGTTCTGTTTGCAACTGTGATCTTGTGGGCGCCTTCTTTTGCAAACCCTGCAATGATTGCCCTTGCGGCGCCGCCTGCACCAATAAGCAGCACACTGCTTCCGTTAATTGGGAGGTTTCTTTTTTTGATTGGATCCAAAAACCCATCCATGTCAGTGTTGTATCCAACCAGTCTCCCATCATCATTAGAAACTGTGTTTACTGCGCCAATGATTTTACACTCACGACTTTGCTCATCTAAAAACTTCATCATCTCAATTTTGTGGGGAATGGTGACATTAAAGCCAGAAATCTTGATTTGCTTTAGCGATTCGACTCCTGCCTTTAGCTCTCCGCGCGGAATTCTGTATGCTATGTATGTGCAGTCAAGCCCAAGTGCCTTATACGCGGCATTGTGAATGCTCGGAGACAGGGAGTGATCTATTGGGTCTCCAATCACTGCAAATGTCTTTGTCATTGTTATTTTTGCAACGCAAAGAGCGATTTAACTTCATCTAAGCTGAACTGGCCTGGCGCGACAGGTCTGCCCAGCGATACGTAGGTGTAAGGACTGCCAAGATACAAACACAGAATTCTTGAGATCCTGCCAAAATCCCCCATCGCAAATGCAATGAGGCCGGAGTTTTGTTTTCTGTACAACGACAAGACAGAGGTAGCATCCACAACCGAGTTTGCCGTAGTAACTATTTTGATGTGTCTTGAAATCTTTTTCATCTGCTGGAGCTTTTCTGTAAGTCTGGAAAACGATGGGGTCTTCTTAAAGTCGTGCCACGAAACTAGAATCGGCGTGCCGGTTTTTTTCACGTATCTTAGCAGCTCTTTGTTTTTGCTAATTGTGGAATATTCTATGTCTATTAGATACGGGCCATATTCTGCAATCAGCTTTAGGATGGAGACCCGTTCTTTCTCATCTCCCTGGAATTTGCCACCCTCGGCTTTTGGTCTGAGCGTGCAGACACACCGCCTTAGGTGTTTTTTTACCATGTGTAGTGCCTCAGGAACCGCATCAGGCCTCAAAAAGTCAAGGCGAATCTCAGCATATTCTGATTTTCTGAGTGCATCTTCTAGTACTGATCTGAGTCGTCTGGGAGTTGTTTCTGTAATACTCACACACGTTTTGTATGCCATGAGAGATTATTTTTCCAAAATGTATTCGTCAGAGACTTCCATGCCAAAATGTCTCCCAGTAGCTGTCTTTGCGTGAACTAGTACTGTGTCTCCTTTTTTGAGGTGCGTTACAGAAACTAGGTGCCCTCCTGGCCTTACAAATCTGATTGTTTCTGCATCCTGTGCAATAATTCCGCCCACCTCATCGCCTGTCTGGGCCTTTATCATGAGCATAGGCCTTCTTTCTATTTTTGAGCGGCCAACAGTAGCACGTCTTGCCCTTCCGCGCGAATCAATTACCAGTACCTCTGCACCTGTCTCCAGCTCCGAAAGATATCTTGTCGTGCCGTCAGGTGATAGTGTATAGCAGTGGACTGCGCCAGCGTTTACCCGAAAAGGTCTTGGCGATGTAAATGAAGAGCCAACCGACTCGTTATGGACTAGGAACAAAAAGTTTGATCTGCTGCCAATTAACATCCCCTCGCCTTTGTGCAGCATTGACGCTGTGTCGACGCAGACCCGTTCGCCGTCGCCGACCTCCTTGATGTCAATTATCTTTGCCTCCCTTAGCTCAAAGTTGCTTGTCCCTAGGTACACCATTGCCTCCTTTGCCTCGCTAATTGAGCTTGCCTCAAAGATTACTCCGTCCACACCAATCTCTAAAATTGAAAACATTTTTCTTACTTCTTCTGGGGTGCGAGCAAGCGCAAATATCTCAGTGTGCATTTTGTGGAGCTTTGCAATGATGTTCTCAAGGGGGATTATCTTCCAGTCCTTTACCTCAATTATGACAAAGTCTAGGCCTTTTTTTGCCTCAGAAAAGATTTTCTCAATGTCGGAGTTTGATAAGACCTTGAATCTCCTTCCGACCTTTTTGCCCTTTGGCCTTGGCGCATCTTTTTCCAAAACCACATATTTTGCGTTTGGCGATGTGTAGATTGTGGCCAGCTTTGACTTGCCGAGTAGCTTTGGGTCAAGATATACGGTTTTGATTCCCTCACTTTCTAATCCAGCCAAAAACTTGCCAAGATGCGACTTGGAAGCCTTTGGTAAAATTACTAGCTCTTTACTTTTTTCCAATTTTCTTCGCTGCTTCTTTTGCTGATTCTTTTCTAAATATTATCGCGCCCAATGCCTCAACCATCAGAGCTGGGCTTTTGTGTGCAAAAATGTTGCGACCATAAGTTACCCCCTTTGCCCCAGCCTTCATCGCATCCTCTGTCATCTGTAAAATGTCCAAGTCTGTCTTTGCCTTTGGCCCGCCTGCAATCACTATCGGCACTGGAGTGCTCTTTACGATTTTTGCAAACGAGTCAATATCTCCTGTGTACAATGTCTTTACAATGTCTGCCCCAAGCTCTGCTCCAATCCTTGCGACGTGGCCGACGATTTCTGGGTCGTGCGGGTTTTTGATATTTTCGCCACGCGGGTACATCATTGCCAACAGAGGCATGTTCCACTGGTGGCACCCCTCTGCTATTTTTCCAAGCTGTTCTAGCATCTCGGGCTCTTCTTTTCCTCCAACATTGATGTGCAGTGAGACACCGTCTGCTCCAAGCCTTAGGGCTTCCTCTACGCTACCTGTGAGCATTTTTCTATTTGGGGCAGTAGAAAGTGATGTGCTTGCAGAAAAATGAACCAGTACTCCTACACGACTTGGCCTTGGCAACGACTTTAGAATTCCTTTGTTAATTATGACGCTGGTAAGGCCACGCAATTCGCACTGGTGAATAATTTCAGCTGGACTTTCTAGTCCCTCAATCGGACCGTTTGAGATTCCATGATCCATTGGGATGCAGAGCATCTTTCCTTTGCGAAGAATCCGTTCCATTCGAATCTGTAGGCCTGTGACCATGGGTGATCTGCTTTTCGTGCCCTAATTAAAAATAACGTGAGGGCTGTCACCTCGATAATTGTGCGAATGCGCCTGTTAACTAGTCAAGATTAAATAATAATGAAAAACCACAAAAATCAATTGAGCCAAATCACTGAACAAATCCATTCAAGCGATGTTGGCGATGTTCTGGAAAATTCTTTGAACGGAAATCGTCCATCATATGAAGATACGGTAAGACTCCTCAAATCTGATGATGTGCATTTGATGGGGTTGGTAGCAGGGCACATTACAAAAAAACGGTTTGGCAGAAAGGCCTCGTTTGTAAATAATATAATTTTGAACTACACCAACGTTTGCGTTACTGATTGCAAGTTCTGCGCCTTTTATCGGTCTCCAGGAGACGACGAGTCCTACACTTTGGGGCTTGATCAGATCGAGGCAAGAGTAAAGACTGCATGGGAGATGTTTAGAATTCGCCAGGTCCTAATGCAGGGCGGACACAACCCCAACCTCGGAATAGAATATTATGAAGATGCGTTTAGGATGATCAGAAAAAAATACCCACAGGTCGGCGTTCACGGGCTTTCAGCATCAGAAATCGACATGATTGCAAAAATAGAAAAAACATCGACAAAAGAAGTTTTGTTGCGACTAAAAGATGCGGGGCTCCAGTCAGTCCCCGGCGCCGGAGCAGAAATTCTAGTTGACTCTGTAAAAGATATTATCAGCCCAAAAAAGATCTCAACTGACGAATGGCTTAGAATCATGGACGAAGCGCACGAAATTGGGCTTCGAGCATCTGCTACTATGATGTATGGGCATGTAGAGAGCGTTGAGGACATTGCTGAACATTTTGGCAAAATTGCAAGTCTTCAAAAAAAGACAGGCGGGTTTATGGCGTTCATTCCGTGGAGCTTTGAGCCAAACAACACGCTGATGCAAAAAGAAAAAACCGTTCTTTACGGCGTGGGTGGAATCCATCTGCTAAAAATGATTGCCATATCAAGACTTGTCTTTGACGGTCTAATACCTCACATCCAGTCATCGTGGCTCACAAACGGAGTCGGGATGGCGCAAATTGCGCTGCAGTATGGCGCAGATGATTTTGGCGGCACACTTATTGGCGAAGAGGTAGTCTCTTGCACAGGTGCCCGCTCAACTGAGCTCACCGGCCAGAAAATAATCGACGCAATTCACCAAATAGGATATGACGTAGAAGAACGCGACAACTTTTACAATCCAGTCAAGATGCACTAGATGCCGTAGCTAGACCACTTGGAGTCAACAGTCTTTTTTGTGACATCGTCGACTAGGACTTTTTCTTGAATCTCTCGCATAAATCCCTCATCTCTTGTCTTTTGGGTCGCATCGATTCCGAGCTTTGAGCCCAAATTAACAAGTGGTGAGGAAGGATCGAGGGTATCGGTAGGGGCGTTGTTTATGATTACGGTGTCGCGTGCAGGATCCGCACGTGTTGTAATTGCCCAAATCACATCATCCATGTCGTGCACGTTGACGTCATCGTCGACTACTACAAACATCTTTGTTAGAGCAAGCTGTCCTAGACCCCAGAGGCCCATCATCACCTTTTTTGCCTGACCTGGGTATCTTTTTTTGATTGAAATTATTGCCATTCCTTGGAACCATCCTGCAGGCGGCATTGCAAAGTCAATTACTTCGGGCTGGAACATTTTGATGAGGGGAAGAAATGATCTTTCAATTACTTTGCCAATGTATGCGTCCTCCAAAACTGGCTTGCCAACAATCGTGGTGAGATAAATTGGTTTTTTGCGTCTCATCACTCCAGTCAACGTAAATGTAGGATACGGCTCCTTTGGAGTGTAATATCCAGTGTGGTCTCCAAATGGCCCCTCGTCTCTGATATCTGAGGGGTCGACATATCCTTCCAGTACGATCTCTGCGTTTGCTGGAACCTCCAAATCAATTGTTTTGCACTTGACTGTCTTGATTCCTTTTTGTCTTGTGATTCCTGCAAACAAGTACTTGTCTAGTCCCTCTGGTACTGGGGCAACTGCAGAAAATACAGTAGCTGGATCCCCTCCAATGATTACCGCTGCTTCGATTTTTTTTCCTTGCTCTTTTGAGAGGTCGTGGTGGTGCGCGCCGCGCTTGTGTTTTTGCCAGTGCATGAGGGCTGTTTTCTCATCAAGAATCTGCATTCGGTAAACGCCAAGATTTCTAACGCCGGTTTCTGGGTGTTTTGTTGCAACAAGGCCAAGCGTGATGAACCGTCCAGCATCTTTATGCCATGTCTTTAGAATTGGAATCTTGTCAAACGACGGGGACTCGTCGAAGACCTCAGTTACCGGCCCGCTGCTTTCAAGCTTGGGGAATACTTCGCCCATCTTTGATAGCTCTGGAAGTTTTTTTAGCTTGTTCAAAATTCCGGACGGAATTTCCATTTTTGTCATATCCACAATTCTCTGTCCGATTTCTGTAAAGTCGGATGTCTGAAGCCCAATCTGCAGCCTTTTGAGTGAGCCAAATGCATTTCCCAAAACTGGCATGTCGTGGTTTTTTACATTTTCAAAAAGAATCGCAGGGCCGTTTGCATACATTGTCCTTCTGAGAATTTCCGCAATTTCCAAATCTGCATCGACTTGGGTCTTAACACGTTTGAGCTCACCTGCATCTTCTAATGCCTTGATGAATTCTGTCGTGTCTTCTATTGGCACGTTTGCAGATTTGAGCAGATATTGTATAAATCTTGACTAGTGGTAGCCGTCTTCTAAAAAAAGTCTGACAAAGGCATTTTAATTAGCACGAACAAACTCAGACTCATTGAGCACGGAAAAATGTGTGGTGTGCAAAGGCAAGGGTACAATTGAGCTTTTGGCTACACAATGCCCGTTTTGTAACGGTACTGGGGAATACAACAAATCTGGAGACAGCTATCTAAAATCACACATTTGCCAGTGCATCTTTTTGGATAGGAAGACGTGCCCGCTTTGCGGAAAAAAATGTCACCACGATACACCAAATAAGCCAAAAATCTTAATTGGGCCCATCTGATTTTTTAGGAATTTATGGGATTGGCGGAAGCTCGTTTTTCTTTCCATGTCCGCCTGAACCGAACTTGCAATAAAAGCAGAGATCCGACTGCATGTGGGTCAGCTTTTCAAGCTGGATTGCGCCAATTCTGAGTGCTATTTTTGTTAGGATCTTGTACTTGAGCGGCATGGATGGGATTACTTCGTCCATGTATACTTTGTAATGCTCTGGGCAAAACTTGAGTGTGACCTTTGTTGGCTCCTTGCTTGTTTGATTTACAGTCTTTGCAAAATTGATCTGCTCTCGTATGTACTCGTGTTTTGGACAGGGACAGTCCTTTCCTCCGGGATGTTTGTATGCTGGCGTGTTCTTCCAGTCAAATTCGGGAAATTCGCGCTCAAAGTCATCCATTGGGTAGTATTGTTTGTTGCTTCTATTAAATTTGATCCAGTATTGGATCTGATTTCATCCAAATGTAAATAAACCCCGTTCATAGAGTTAGTTCTAGATGTCTAGCGCTAAGCTAACTAAAAAAGACTTGGAAGCCAAAATTGCAGCATTAGAAGAAAAACTCGCAAAATTATCTGCACAAATTGAAGCAAAGTCGACACAAACTACAACGCAACCAAAACCACAGACAACAGCACCGCCACCACCTGCACCAAAACCGCAGACAACGGCGCCACCTCCAAAACCGCAGACAACAGCTCCTCCACCGGCACCAAAACCACAGACGCAAGCTCCTCCAAAACCAGCAGAGGAAGCTCAGATAGCTCTTTGGGAGCAGTGGAAGAACGCACCAATGTCAGACACACACACATACAAAGCAAAGGTT
>Ga0187892_10006291_pt1 | contig 17792 bp, 23 predicted proteins | sample MA1701073metaG_FD_139345 | JGI IMG/M metagenome (GOLD analysis project Ga0187892, IMG submission 139345) | Bio-ooze microbial communities from a basaltic lava cave in the Kipuka Kanohina Cave System on the Island of Hawaii, USA - MA170107-3 metaG ... | reverse complement strand
GCGAATCAGCAACGGAGCTCTGGAAGGCATGAACAACAAGGTGAAACTCGTCAGTCATCGCAGCTACGGCTTTCGGAATGACGACCGTTACATCGCGGCCATCTGTCACAACTGCGCCGCTCTACCCCTGCCGCCAGAGGTTTGAAAAGGGGGTCAACTGCGGTGCGCTTTCGGGAGAAGAACCACAAGAACGTTAGCGCGTCCTACTACTCAAAAGACGTATGGCTGACTGGGCTACATCCGCTACTCTTCGACAAGCTCTGGTGGGCTCTTCAAACGCTCGGTGCACGACGTGTTAACTACACGGACCGCACGGGTCTGGCATCCGATGCCTCTTACAAACCCGACTCGGTCGGGTACGGTGGAGTGCTAGAGTTGAACGAAGGGCCAAACGGGGCACTTCGAGGCCGAGTGCCTGATGAGCGGGACGTATTCCATGAGCTAATCCACGCGTACTACGACCTTCAGCAGCCCTACCCGCCTGGTCGGACATACAAAGAATACGCTGAGGACGAGGAGTTCGAAGAGCGCCTCGCGTACGCAGCTCAGTATATGATGGAGAACCTGGATCGCATGACGAGGTTTGATGCAGAGATCAAGAAGAGCCGGCCAGACGACGACGCACTCATCAGACACTGGAAAACCATATGGGAGAATTTCGAGGATGCTCTTGCTACTGAGGTGCGGCTGCCATCAGAGGGCAGGTTCGCACGACTAAGGGAGGAGGATTTCTCTACAGTTTACGCGCAGCTTGGATTCAAGATCCGTTGCAAGCAGTTTGCCAAACTCTATGATGGGCTGGCGAAGGAAAAGGGGTCGTGCGTAAGGTTCTTCTGCACTCCGTTCCATCGAAGTACTAAGGTGGAACCGGGGACTAAGCCTGCTTTTCTGAGTGTCTCGATTCCTCGTGTGTTCGTGGCAGAAGATGCTCGATGAACGTACCAAGCATGTGGCGTTATGGGGTGCCGCGCTTTCGCTGTGCGCGTTAGTCGGCTATGTGTACTATGCTCGGCCCAGCGCACGGCTCCAGCACGACTATCTGGTGGCGAATGGTTATCGAGTCCGCCAGCTAAGCTTCGAATTACGGCTAGCGATGCGGACGATGGACCAGGAGCCGCCTGCGGGGGCGCAGCAGAGCCTCAAGTGGTTAGCCGATGCCGATGCCGAGGCACTGAGGTTTGAGGGTGCGGATCGCAGTGGGCTGATCGTACGTGACAGCTTGGGATGGCCGATTCAGCTAGCATTCGATGGTCGCGTGATAGAGATAAGGGCGGTGGGCCCGGATCGGGCGGTCGGAACGCGCGACGACATTGCGGTGAAGATCTACACCGATGAGGTATTGGAAGGGATGCCGCTCTCGCATTGAGACCACCGAGGCGTTCCAGACATCGCTGGCCCGGGTGACTGAGTTCCCGCTGTACGATCGGCTGGGGCGGCTGGTCGAGCAGAAGGCGTACGATCCGCCGCAGGCCGACCAGACGACGACGTACGGCTACGACCTGGTCGGCCGCCGCACGCAGCTCGCGTTCCCCGACCTCTGAGTGTGTCCGAGTCATCGGTGCCGAGGCCGCGGGACGCCAGCTCGTGGTCGAGAAGAGCAGGCTGGGTCTTCGCGCCTCAATGAACCCTTGGCCGGGCTTGGCGCTGATGACTCGGACAGGCGCCTAGACCTTTCACCCGAATCGGGCCAGCAATCGCGGCAGCGAGTCGCGACCGGCCAGGCCGCGCAGGCCCTGGCGCAGGGCGGTGTTGATGTTGGCCCATTTCTCGCCCGGGACGCCGTACACCAGTCCGGAAGCTTGCGTCGGCCACTTGCCCGTGCGACGGCGATGCGCGTCGGCCCAGGCGACGATGTGGCGCTCGCGCAGCGGCGCCAGAGCGGCGCGGTTGCGGTAGCGGCGTTTCTCCGCCAGCAGTTTCGCCAGCGATCCCGGCGCGCCGGGACCGGCCAGACCGCGCAAGCCCTTAGCCAGCGCCATGTTAATGTTGCCCCACACTTCGCCGCGCGCACCCGCCACCGGCCCGGACGTCTGCGTGGGCCAGCGCCCCGTGCGACGATGGTGCGCGTCGGCCCACGTCAGAATCTGCGCGATGGTCAACCGCGGCGGATGCGTGCGGTTGCGTACGTTGCGATAGCGCTCAAGCAGCTTGGCGATGCTGTCGCCACCGGGGCAGCCGCGATGGCCCTGGCCGAGCGCCAGATCGACCGCCTGCCACGATTCGCCCGGCGCCTCGCGGATCGGCCCTGACTTCTGGCCGGGCCACTTGCCCGTGCGGCGATGGTGCGCATCGGCCCACACCAGAATCTGCTTGATTGTGTAGGGCGACAGGGCCTTCTCGTTTCGATGCCCGCGATACTTGGCCAGCAGTCGGGCGATCGACGAGTCGCCCGGCAGGCCGCGCTTGCCGCGGCTGAGCGAGATGTCGATGGCTGCCCAGGTCTCGTCGGGCAAGCCGTCGAGCGGGCCGGAGAGCTGCCGCGGCCACTCGCCCGTGCGAGCGCGGTGCGCATCCGCCCAGGCCAGAATCCTCTTGTACGTCAGCCGCGGCGGATGAAGCGTGTCGCGGGCGCCGCGCCGCACGTGCAACAGTTCCATCAGCGAGCTGCCGCCGGGCAAGCCGCGCGTGCCCGCGTGTAGCGCGGCACACACGTAGCTCCAACGCTCGCCCGCCGCCTCCGGAATGCGGCCGGAGTCTCGGTTGGGCCATCTATCCGTGCGGCGATGATGGGCGTCGGCCCAGGCGAGAATCTGCTTAATCGTGAAATCGGGCACGTGCCCGATCGACCGCCGGCCCCGCCGCTCGCGCAGCAGCAGCGGCAGCGACGAGCCGCCCGGCAGGCCGCGGCAGCCGGCATACAGGGCGCCATCGACGTGGCTCCACTTGTCCCCAGGCGCTTCGGCGATCGGCCCGGAGTTGTGCGTCGGCCACTGCCCGGTCCGCTGGTGGTGAGCATCGGCCCAGGCGAGGATTTCATCGATGTCGAAGGCAGGCTTGCCCGTTCGGCCGGTGCGGCGTGCGCGTTGAACCGTCTTTGGCATTCGGCCGATTGTACCCGTCACCTGCGGCGTCTTCTCATGTCGAAGCCGCACGCTCGCGGGCGCGTAAGGAGCGATCGCGCCGCCGGTCGAGACTCGCGAATAACTTGCCCAGCGATGAGCCGCCCGCCAGGCCGCGCAAGCCGAGCGTGAGCGCCGCGTTTACGGCGCGCCAATTCTCATCGGGGGCGCCGCCGATCGCCCCGGACGAGACGCTTGGCCACCGGCCCGTTCGGCGACGATGGGCGCGAGCCCATGTCACGATCTGCGCCAGAGTGAGCGGCGGCGGACGCGTGAGGTTCCGACGGCCGCGCTTCTTGCTGAGCAATCGCGCGAGCGACGAGCCGCCCGGCAAGCCGCGAACGCCGCTGCGCAGCGCCGCGTCGACGTTGACCCATTTCTCACCCGGCGCTTCGGCGATCGGGCCGGACTTGTGCCGCGGCCACTCGCCCGTGCGCCGCAAGTGCGCGTCGGCCCAGGCCAGGATACGGCGCTCGCTCAGCGGCGGCAGGCGCTTGAGATTGCGCGTTCCGCGGCCGTCGGCCAGGATCTGCGCCAGCGATGACCCAGCCGGCAGTCCTCGCCCGCCCCGGACCAGCGAGGCGTGGACGTTGCGCCACTTCTCGCCGGGTGCAGCCACGATGTCGCCGTCATCCTGCGTCGGCCAGCGACCGGTTCTGCGATGGTGGTCGTCGGCCCACGCCAGAATATTCCTGATGGTCAGCCGGGGCAGTTGCCGCACGTTGCGGACGCCGCGCCGCCGGTTCAGCAGGCGCGCCAGCGACTCGCCCGCGCTCAGCCCGCGCAGGCCCTGGTATAGCGCGTTGTCGATAGCCAGCCAGTTCTCGTGTGGGGCCTCGTGGACTTGGCCTGAGTGCGCCTTCGGCCACTCACCGGTTCGCTTTCGATGTGCGTCGGCCCAAGCCAGAATCTGGTCGATACTCAGCGATGGCGGCCGCCTACGGCTGCGAACGCCCAGCCGGTCGCCCAGCAAGCGTGCGATCGACGAGCCGCCCGAGAGCCCGCGTCCGCCGCTCAGCAGGGCTGCCTGGATGTTGCGCCATACCTCGCCGGGCGCCCCGGCGACCGGCCCGGAGTTCTGATGCGGCCACTGGCCGGTGGCCCGCTGATGCGCGCGGGCCCAGCTCAGGATCCGCCGCTCGCTCAGGCGCGGAAGTGCCCGGTGGTTGCGGACCCCGCGACGCTGCGCCAGCAATTGCGGCAGCGATTGGCGTCCCGGCAGCCCGCGGAGCCCCTGGATCAATGCGACGTTGATGGCCGTCCACGTCTCGCCGGGGGCGCCGAACACAGGCCCGCCACGTGAGCGCGGCCAACGCCCGGTTCGCCGGAAGTGGGTGTCGGCCCACGCAAGAATGTCGCGTTCTCTGAGTTTCGGCAGCGCCAAGTGATGCCGAACGCCGCGCCGCTCGAGCAGCAACCTGGCCAGCGACTGCGGTCCACCCGTGCCGCGCAGTCCGCGGTTGCCGAACGACAGACTCGAATCGATGATGCCCCACGTGTCCCACGGTGCTTCGACGATCGGGCCAGATGTACGCTTCGGCCAGGCGCCGGTCCGCCGATGATGAGCGTCCGCCCAAGCCAGGATTCGCTCAATCGTCAGGTCCGCTTTGCGTGGCCTTGTGCCGCGGCGATGTTGGCGTCCGGCAAACTTGGACATGAGCGAGATTCTATCGCCGGCCGCGTTCGAGACACGTACGGGGCGACGAACTGCGGGCCGCGCTGGGTAGTATAGCCGTCTATGGAAATGCCACTCGTCGCGGAGTTCGACCGCACCTGGTGTCGGCACCGTGCCATCGCGCTGCACCGCTATGCGATGCACGTTTCGCTCTATCCATTGCTCGCCTGCAGCGCCCTGGCGTGCACATTCCTGGCCGTCCGCGTTTGGTGGACGCAGTCGCTGGGGCACGCCTGGCTGGTGTTCAACCTGTGCCTGGCTTGGGTCCCCTACTTGTGCAGCTTGTGGGCCGACGGGTGGAATGCGGACGCGCCGGGCCGTCGGGGCCGGCTGCTCCTGCCGGCGGGTCTGTGGCTGCTCTTCCTGCCCAACGCGCCGTACATCATTACCGACTTCATCCATCTGCCCAACGTAGCCGGCGCCGGCTTGTGGTACGACGCCGGACTGATCACAGCGTTTGCCTGGGCAGGATGCTTCCTGGGCATCCGATCGCTGCACATCATGCGGGCGATCGTCCGTTCGCACGCGGGCTCAGTGGCAGGTTGGCTCTTCGTGCTGGGCAGTTGCGGATTGGCCGGCGTGGGCGTCTACATCGGCCGGTTTGTGCGCTGGCACAGTTGGCACGTCTTTACCGACCCGCGCAGCATCCTGTCCACCACGCGGGCGGCGATTCTGGAGCCTGGTGGGCTGGCACGTGCCATCGGCGCCACCCTCATGTTCGCTGCGCTGCTGCTGGTCTTCTACCTGGCTTTCGCCTCGTTCGAGCGGCCGCGCGAGCGCCGTCTCTCGGACACCGCCTGATCCCAAGTCAAGTTAACGGCGTTGAGTGCCATGTGGTGCGGCAGCCGTAGCGCAGGCCTCCGGCCTGCACGTACCGCAGGCGTCACGCCTGCGAGTCGCGCCGGAGTCCCGGCCGCACGTGGAGAGCGACGCCTGCAGTCGTAGACTCGCAGGCCAGAGGCCTGCGGTACGTGCAGGCGAGACGCCTGCGCTACGTGGCGCGGCCGCGCGCATGAGGCTGCGGCGCCATGCCACACATGCCACCCTGAGGCGCGTCATCGCGCACCGTGATTTAGCGTGCTATAATGGCTTATCCGAACACGGCCGCCGGCGCGGGCTGCCGGCCGAATCAAGTGTCTCGGCGCGATGAGACCTAATTGCGAGGCAGAGCGATGAGCACGAACGTGAGGGTTGTGGCGCTGTCGGTTCTCCTGGCCCTGGCCGGCGGGTTACTCGGGTGTGGCGGCGACGATGATGATGATCGAGGGTTTCGCGTCGAGCGGCAGCGGCACGATTTCGATGACGACCGCGACTTCGATGATGACCATGACTTCGATGATGACGATCGTTTCGAGGATGGCAGAATTGATGACGACGACTTCGACGACGATGACGACGACCGCCGTCGCGATCGCCGTCATGCAGACCGCCGGGCGGAACGGGTTGAGCCCGAGCCGCAGCCGTACTATCCGCCGGTCGGTGATGCGACGTTGCCGGCCAACGACGAACCTGGCGCGCCCCAGCCGGCCGCCGGCATCACGCCGCTGGATTCGCGGCAGTTCTTGATTGACGCCGCCCTGATGAACCTGTTCGTGATCGAGAGCGCCCGCGTCGCGCTGGCCATGGGCGTCGGCGGCGACACGCGCGATGCGGCCGAGGAGCTGGTTCGCGATCATTCGCGTTTGAATGACACACTCGGCCAACTCGCTCGCGCCCGCGAGGTCAACCTGCCGGACCGCCTGCTCGGGGCCGAGCAGGCCCGTCTTGACGAGCTGCGACGGCTGCGCGACGACGAGTTCGTGCGCGAGTTTCACCTCGAGCAATTTCATATGCATGACGACGCGCTCAAGCTGTTCGAGCGCGGAACGCGGGAGCTGAACGACTCTGAGTTGCGCTCGTTTGCCGGCAGGACGCTGCCAACTTGGCGCGAGCACCGCGAGGACTTTCGCCGGCGGCTCCAATAGCGGCCCAATCAACTGGCATGCGCTGCGCGCGGCGCGCGCCTTCAGCACGGGCAATCCCGGCGCGCCGGGACGCTTGCCCATGCCACCCAAATTTCAGGAAAGCAGTCAAACCGCGCTCAAGGAGCATGCCGATGCCGACGCTGATCTCGTCACCCACTGTCGTCGAAGCTGCGGGCAACAAGCCCAAGCTCATTCGCGAGTACGTCGGCCGCGTCAACTCAAAGACGGACACCGTCAGCATCGCGCTGATGAGCAGCCCAAGCGGCTGGGTCGAGCCGGGCCAGCGGCCACAGTTCGACGAATACACGCTGGTGCTGGCCGGGATGCTGCGCGTGGAATCCGACGGCGGCCAACTCGATGTGCCTGCCGGCCAGGCCGTGATCGCCCACGCGGGCGAATGGGTCCGCTACAGCACGCCCGGCGAACACGGCGCTGAGTACGTAGCGGTTTGCTTGCCGGCCTTCTCGCCCGAAGCTGTGCGGCGGGATGTTGATGTCAGTCGGCAGCCGGGACCGGCGGCTGGCCGTTGATCTTGAACGCCGAAGGACACTCGGCGTTGAGCACGCAGCCCGCGCAGTTGGGCTTGCGGGCCGAGCAGACCTTTCGCCCATGCCAGATCAGCGCGTGCGATAGATACGTCCACTCATCGCGCGGGACGACCTCCATCAAGTCGCGCTCGATCTTCACTGCGTCTTTTTCGTTCTTGCTCCGCCAGGTCAATCCCAGGCGATGGGCCAGGCGTCCGACGTGCGTATCGACCACGACGCCCTCGTTCTGGTCGAACCAGCTGCCGAGCACCACGTTGGCGGTCTTGCGGGCCACGCCGCGGAGCTGCAACAGCTCCTCCATCGTACCAGGCACCTGCCCGCCGAACTGCTCGACAATCGTGCGGCTTGCCTGCTGGATGCTCTTGGTCTTCTGCCGAAAGAAGCCGGTCGGATGAACGATGGCCTCGATCTCGTCCGGCGAGGCCGAGGCCAGCGCTTCGGCCGTCGGGAACCGAGCGAAAAGCACTGGCGTGACACGATTGACCGTCTCGTCCGTCGATTGCGCCGAAAGGATGGTCGAGACCAGAAGCTGCAACGCACTCTCGTGCCGCAGCGCACACGTAACCGGGCCGTGATACTCATGCAGCTTCTCGAGAATGCGAAGCGCCCGCTCACGGCGCGCCGCCAGCGACTCGCGCGTGCGAGAAGGGATTCTCGCACGAGCGGCGGAGGCTCTCGCACGAGCCGTCTTCGCACCAGCTTGTTCCGCGGGCTGGGATTCCCGCGGGCCGGGGTGCGAGAAAGGATTCTCGCACCAGCCGGCGGGGGTGCGAGAAGGGATTCTCGCACCAGCGTGTGAAAGGGCCCTTGCACCAGCGGGGGCAAGAGACGCGATGCTCCCGCCAGCAATGGTGCGTGTTCGGGCGGTCTTGCGTTTGGTTGCCATCGTCGTTTCGTCAGGTTGATTCGCGGGTCGGGTCGACCCAGCTTGTCGCCTCATCCGCCCACACCTCACGCTTCCAGATCGGCACGTCGCGTTTGAGCGTGTCGATCAGCCAGCGGCAGGCCTCGAAGGCTTCGGCCCGGTGCGGGCAGGCCACAGCAATCATGACAGATACCTCACCGGGCGCCACGGCGCCCACGCGGTGCACGATGGCGACGCGGCCCACAGGCCAGCGCGCCCGCGCCGCCTCAGCCAGTTCCGCCATCTGCCGCAGAGCCATCGCTTCGTATGCCTGATAGTCGAGGCGCACCAGACGGCCGTGCTCCGGATCGTTCTCCATCCGCGTGGCCCCCTCAAACGTCACGATGCCCCCCAGGTCGTCGCCGCCCAGCACGCAGGCACGAACGCCATCGACGTTGATCGGCTCGCGCTCGAGCCGGATCAAAGAACCCTCGTGATCGCTGCCTCCCGAAACGGGCGGTATAACCGCGATCACATCGCCAGGCCGAACGGTGTCGCCCGTGGTCGCGTAGCGCTCGTTGATCGCGAAACGCAGGTGCTCAGCCCGCGCCGCCAGCCGGGGGTGGGCGTCGAACAGCCGCTTCGTGAACTCGCCAAACCCCATGGGACCGTCGAGCGCCATCCGAGTCTGGGCACAGCCGGCGTCGTCGGTGGCCGGGCCGAAGAAGTGAACGGTTACCTGTGCCACGCTCAACCTCAAACGTACGTGCGCCGTGGGTCAGACCTGCGAGCCGTACCTCTGCACGAGACAGACGCGCAGGTCTGGAGACCTGCGGTACACACTCGGCTACTCGACGGTGAGCGTCGGGCCGGACACGTGCAGCAAGTTCCGCACGCTGATCTGTCCGGCAACCGTGCTCACGACCTGCTCAACGGCCCGAACGACGTAGTCCTTGGAAGCCGTGAAAACGCTCTCGGGTGCGCCGGCGTCGCCAAATCGGCGGATGTCGGCGTTCAGCGGGATCTCGCCCAGGAACGGCACGCCCAACTCGCGCGCCGCCGCATCGGCCCCGCCGTGATCGAAAATCTCGTCGCGGTTGCCGCACTTGGGGCACAGGTAGTAGCTCATGTTCTCGATGATGCCCAGCGACGGCACCTTAAGCTGTTCGTACATCCGCACCGCCCGCCGCGCGTCGATCAATGCCACGTCCTGCGGCGTGCAGGTCACGATGGACCCCGTCATCGGGATCGACTGGGCCAGCGTCAACGCCACGTCGCCGGTGCCCGGCGGCAGGTCGATGATGAGGTAGTCGAGGTCGCCCCAATCGACCTGCTCGAGAAACTGCTTGATCGTGCCGTGCACCATTGGCCCGCGCCAGACCAGCGGCTGATCGCGCTGCACCATGAAGCCGATGCTCATCACCTTCACGCCGTACGCCTCGATCGGGAGGATCTTGTCGCCGCTGACGCGCGGTTGCGTGCCCTCGACGCCCATGAGGGTTGGGATGGATGGCCCGTACACGTCGGCATCGAGCAATCCGACCGACGCGCCCGCTCGTCGCAACCCGATCGCCAGCAACACCGCGGCTGTGCTCTTGCCGACGCCGCCCTTGCCGGCCCCGACCGCCACGATGTTCTTGACGCCCGGCAACTGCTGGCTGCGCTCGCGTCCGGCCCGCACCTGGCCGCTGAATTCGAGCTCGACGGCCTGCACGCCGGGGATGCGGCGCACGGCCGTCTCGACGTCGCGTTTGATCTGGTCCTTCATCGGGCAGGCCGGCGTGGTCAGCTCGACGTGAACGCTCACCGTCCCGTCACACACGGCCACGTTCTTGATCATGTTCAGCGAAACCAGGTCCTTGTGCAGCTCGGGGTCGTTCACGGTCCGAAGCTGCTCAAGCACTCGCTCCTTGGTTACCACGCTCATCGTTATCGCCTCTCGGAGCCGCATCGCGGCGCCGCATTTTCTCGGAACTTCATCACCTTCGCGACTATAGCACGCGCCGCCATCTTGGGCCACCCGGCGCCGAGAGTCGGACGTGGGTGCCCATCTGGGTGGTCCTGTGGGTAAACGCCCACGTCCTCAGCGTTTATCAGGTGCCACAACGACTGGCACGCAAGATGCCATACGACAGCCATAAGACTTGACGTTCGCCGGAAGGGGAAAGTAGAATGGTCATTGCGAAGGTTGAGAAGGAATCGACGAATCGAGTCGACGGCCTGGTACGCGGCTGGGTCCGCCGGGCGGCGATCACCGGCCGCACCGATTCTTACGAAGGCAAACGGCAGAACGCCCGCACGAGCTGGAGTGTGCCGGTGGTCCTGCGGCTGAACGAAGACGGGTTCGAGCGGATACTGTACACCATGTCGCGGGACGTATCGCTGAGCGGCCTGGGCGTAGTCGGCAAGGAGAGGCTCCCCGTCATGACGCAGGTCGAGATATGGGTCGGCAGCGAAGATCGCTGCGTGATGGGCCGAGTGATGCACTGCACCCAGACCATCGGCGGGTACGTCATCGGAATCGAGTTCGATCTGTGTGCCGACTGCGGCGCCCGCAAGGCTGGCTGATCGCCCCGCCGCTCCGGTGCATCTCATTCTGGTGGCATGCCCAAAAGTCCGCCTAGTGGCGTCCCGCCGAGCGCAACGCTACACTCCGGCTCGCTGGTGCGGTCCCGGCGACGATGCTTCGCGGGACCAGTCAGCGAGTCGCAATCGGCAGCCGCTGCCGATGGTTCGGAGGTCGCTGTGACGGGTTCCAGGGCGGGCGGACGGCCCGCGGTCGCGTGAGATTCTGCCTGGTCGATCGCATCCTTGAGGTCGAGCCCGGGGCCCGGATCGTTACGGTCAAGGCCGTGACGATGGCCGAGGAGTACTTGGCCGACCACTTCCCTACCTTCCCGGTCTTGCCCGGTGTCCTCATGTTAGAGGCGCTGACCGAGTCGGCCGCTTGGCTGTACCGGATCAGCCGCGACTTTGAGCAGAGCCTCGTCTTGCTCAAAGACGCGAAGAACGTTACCTATAGGAGCTTTGTGAAGCCTGGGCATGTGCTGCGGGTCGAAGTCACTTGTCGCCGGATGGCGCCAGGCGAAAGTGAGTATCTGGGAACAGGCTTCTGCGACGATCAGGAGACCGTTAAGGGACGGTTTACGTTGCGGCACTTCAGCTTGGCCGAGCGGAGCGCGGAATTGGCCCCGGTCGACCAGCGGATGATCCGTGCGGCGCGAGCTCGACTGTCGCTGCTCAGACTGCCAGCGGCGAGCCCAGTGAGCGGATGAGCTTGCTGGTTGGGCCGAGCGGGCCGCCCCACGACGAAGACTTGGAGGTACCAACGACAATGGCCATGAACCGAGACGATGTTTTCGCCAAGGTGCGCGACGTGCTGGTCGAGGCGCTCGGCGTCGACGACGACGAAGTGACCGAAGACGCCACACTGCAGGGCGACCTGGGGGCCGAGAGCATCGACTTTCTGGACATCGTCTTCCGGCTGGAGAAGAGTTTTTCGATCAAGATTCCGCGCGGCGAGCTGTTCCCCGACGACGTGATCAACAACCCGGACTACGTCGAGAACGGGCGCCTGACCCGGGCCGGGCTGGAGCAGCTCAAGAAGTCGATGCCCCATGCCGACTTTTCGGCTTTCGAGGCTAACCCGGACATCTCGCGCATGCCCGAACTCTTCACCGTCAACACGATTGTCAAGTTCGTCCAGGACAAGCTCAAGGCCGCCTGACGTACCGCAGGCTTCCAGGCGGCGAGGTCGTCTTACCGAATGCGCTGGATGTGGATCGACAACTTTGCCGAATTCGAATCCGGCGCCCGCGCCGTCGGTGTGAAAAACGTTACGGCGGCCGAAGAGCACCTGCACGACGCCTTCGCGGGCTACCCGCTGCTGCCGCCGTCATTGATGATCGAGGGGATGGCCCAGACCGCTGGCGTGCTGGTTGGCGAGGCCCGCGGCTTCAAGGAAAACGTCATCCTGGCCAAGGTCCGCCGGGCCGAGTTCGAAGACTACGCCGTGCCGGGCGACCAGCTCAGATACGAGGCCACGATCGAGTCGATCGATGACCTGGCGGCCATGACCAGCGGCGTTGTGTACAAGAACGGGCAGCGCATGGGATCGGTCGACCTGCTGTTCTCGCACGTGGGCAAGAGCGGCAGTGCCATGGGTTTGCCGGATCACAACTTCGTGTTCGCGGAAAACTTCATGAGCCTGCTGTCGACCTACCGTGTGGGCCAGAGCCGTTGAGGTGTGAGGGTTGGGAGCTTGAAGCTTGAAGCTCGAAGCTTAACGATATGAACCGTCGCGTCGTCATCACGGGCCTGGGTGTGGCCACGCCGCTCGGGATCGGCATCGACCCGGTCTGGGAGGCATTGCTGGCCAAGGGCTGCGGCCTGAAGCCGGTCGAAGCGTTCGACGCCTCCGGGCTGGCCTCGACCATCGGCGGCGAAATCCCCAATTTCAAGGTCACCGACTACGTTCCCAAGAGCTACCGCAAGAGCGCCAAAGTCATGTCGCGCGACATCGAGATCGCGCTGGCGTGTGCCTGCGAAGCGGTCAGAAACGCCGGGCTGAAGACTAAGTGCCTGGTTGAGCGTGGCGAGGCCGAGGGACCGCCCAACGTTGATTCGACGCGCTTCGGAGCCAACATCGGGGCCGGACTCATCTGTGCCGACCTCAGCGAGCTGGCCGGCGCGCTGGCGACCGCCCAGGATCCGCCCGGCAGTTTCAGCCTTAAACGCTGGGGTCGCGAGGGCATGGAGAACCTCACGCCGCTGTGGCTGCTGAAGTTCCTGCCCAACATGCTGGCCTGCCACGTCACCATCGTGCACGACGCGCAGGCGCCGTCGAACACCATCACTTGCGGCGAGGCGTCGAGCCACTTGGCGATTGGCGAGGCGTTTCGCACAGTCGCCCGCGGCGCGGCGGACGTGTGCATCTGCGGCGGGGCCGAGAGCAAGATCAACCCGATGGGCTTCGCTCGCCAGCAGCTTCTGGGCCGCTTGGCCACGCGCAGCGGCGAAGACGGCTCACGGGCCTGCCGCCCGTTCGCGGCCGACCGCGACGGCATCGTGGCCAGCGAAGGCGGCGGCCTGGTGATTCTCGAGTCGCTCGACCACGCGACGGCCCGTGGCGCCCGCATCTACGCCGAGCTGGTCGGTTTCGGCGCGTCGGCCAACACGCACAGTTGGCGCGAGCCGGATCCGCAGGGCCGCGGCATTGCCCAGGCCATGCGCGCCGCGTTGCGCGATGCCGGCATCGCCGTCGATCAGGTCGGTCTGATCGGCGCGTTCGGCAGCGGAACCCGACACCATGACGCGTCCGAGCTGGCCGCCTGGCGTGACGTGCTCGGCGATCGGGCCGGCCGCATTCCGGCCATCGCCATCAAAGGCGCGATCGGCAACAACGGCGCCGGCAGCGGCGCGATCGAGTTCGCCGTCCTGACCATGGCGCTCCATCAGAAAACCGTGCTGCCGTCTCTGAACACCACACCGCCCGACCCATCCGGCAGCCTGAAGTTCGTGCACGACGATCCGATCGACGCCCGCGCCGACGTGGCCGTCAGCGTGTCCTACGCACTCAGCGGCGGCCAGAATGCAGCGCTGGTGGTCCGGAGGTTCGAGAGGTGAAAACCGTGTCGCCATCGGCAATCGGCAATTCGACGTCCGACAGACGCCGGGTCGTGATCACCGGTCAGGGCTGGGTCACACCGCTTGGGGCGGAGATTGAAGGCGTTTGGAAGAAGCTACTGGCCGGACAGTGCGGGATCTCGCCGACCATGCTGTTCGACGCCGGCACGTTTCCGACGCTGTTTTCGTCGCAGGTCAAGGATTTTTGGCTGACCGACTATCTGCCGGACGCCGACGCCAGGCACGCCGGCGCCAGCCGCAACACGCAGTTTGCGCTGGCGGCGGCTCAGATGGCGTGGAACAGCGCCGGGCTGGACCAGGCGCTCGCGCTCGATCCTACCCGCGTCGGCATCTACCTCGGCGGTGGCGAAGGGCCGATCGACTTCGAGCCCTTCGTGGCGGCTGCGGTGGGGGGGTGGCGCAGCGGCGAGGCCGGCGCGGCGCTCGACACCGTGCGCTGGGCGGAACTGGCGCTCAACGGTCTCGACGCCACGCGCGAGTTCGAGCAGGACCCCAACATGGCGGCCGGTCATTTGGCCGTGCAGTTCAATGCGGCGGGTCCGAACTTCAACACGCTGACGGCCTGCGCCGCCAGCACACAGGCCATTGGCGAGGCCACGGCCCTGATCCGCCGCGGCGACGCCGACGTGATCATCTCCGGCGGCACGCACAGCATGATCCATCCGCTGGGCGTGACCGGCTTCAACCGCCTGACCGCCCTGTCCACCCGCAACGACACCTGCTTGTCCGCCTCGCGCCCGTTCGACCGCACGCGCGACGGCTTCGTGCTGGGCGAGGGCGCGGGCATGTTGATCCTCGAAGACCTCGAGCACGCCCAGGCCCGCGGGGCGAACGTCCTGGCCGAGGTGGTCGGCTACGGCTCGACGGCCGACGCCTTCCGCATCACCGACATCCACGAAGACGGCCGGGGCGCGATCGCCGCCATCCGCCTGGCCCTCACCGACGCCGGCATGAAGCCGAGCGCCATCGACTACATCTCCGCCCACGGCACCGGCACCGAAGAGAACGACAAGATCGAGACCAAGGCCATCCGGGCCGTCTTCGGCGACCACGCCAAAAAGGTCGCCATCAGCAGCGTCAAAAGCATGCTCGGCCACCTGATCGCCGCGGCCGGCGGCGTCGAGCTGATCACCTGCGTGCTGGCCATCCGCGACCAGATGCTGCCGCCGACGATCAACTATTCGTCGCCCGACCCCAACTGCGATCTCGACTACGTGCCCAACCAATCGCGCCCGGCCAAGGTCGACGTGTGCATGTCCAACAGCTTCGGCTTCGGTGGCCAGAACGACACGCTGATCATCCGCCGGTTCTCGGACTGAACGCTTCTGGTCCGTCCGGTCCGTGACGAGTGACCATTACCAATCGAGGGGGATAAGTCCAGTGATCCGGTGACCACTGAGTAGACGTCCTGGCAAATGAAGACGTATACTTGGGCTTGGGAAGTGCTTGCCGATGGCCACGATGACCATTAGCGAAGAACAGCTCGTCGAGCTGGTCGAACGTCTACCCACATCCGTGCAGGACGCAGTTTTCCGTGCGCTGCTGGCCAAGCGTTGGCCGAGTTGGTTCCGGCTGGCTGGGAGCGGCGAGGACCGGCTGCGGGCAGCGGCGGCCCAGCGCGGCTGCGATTGGGACCGCATGACCGACGATGAACGCGAGGCGTTCATCAACGAGATCGTGCACGAGGATCGGGCTTGCTCCCGGTAGCCGTTTTTGACACCAACATCCTGATCTCGGCCTTGCTGTGGCCGCGGGGTCTTCCTTTCGAGTGTCTACTCCTGGCACGGGAGCGCCGGGCGGGCTCAGTAACTTGTGAGGAGATCCTGCTGGAGTTCGATGAGAAACTCCAGTCCAAGTTCCAGTATTCTGCCGACGACGCGCACCGAGCTGCGGACGAGGTGCGGCGTTTGTCGACGGTGGTGCACATCACCGGCAGTCTGAGGATCGTTGCCGCCGATCCCGCAGATGACAAAGTTCTCGAATGCGCCGCCGTTGGAGGCGCCACGCATGTTGTCACGGGCGACCGCAAGCACCTGCTGCCCATGCGAGCCTTTGGCTCCGTAACGATCGTCAGCGCGGTTGAGTTCGTGACACTGGTCGCTTCGGAACTGCGCTAGTGCGGTCGTTGCAACGCGTCTGATTCGCGTAACTCGTGAGGGTCAGCAATCGGCGGCGCCATGACGACCAGGTACGTCAAGCCCCCGTCATTCAGGACGGTGCAAGAAATCCGGTAGCGCTTCGGTTCCGGCGTCAAGTAATCGCAACTGATGCGATCGGACAGGTATTGCTGCTTGGCGACGCGTGGGCCGAGGATCTGGTCCAATTCGACAAGCGACATTCCCGGCTGAATCGGAAGCTCCAGCTCCTGCAAGACGAACCGGGCAGCATCGGCGGGGAACTCGGCAAAGTCGATGGCCAGCGAGCGAAGTACGTCCGGGTCGCTCTTCAATCGCAGCCACTCCGAAAAGCCCAGCGCTTCGCCCACCCATACCTCGTCCTCGAACTCCCAGTCATCGAGCTCGGCCAGCTCCGCTTCCGGCAAGAACGCCGCCAGCCGTAGGAAGCCAAACTCTTTGTAGGAGATCATCATCGACTGACTGCCGGTTCGCGCTGATTCCCTACAGCTTGATGCGGCCTGTCAGCCACCACTCAAGGTAAGTCGCGAGCGATGCTGCGACCCACGTGCGGCTATCGTCCTCATGGTTCCAAGCATACACGTCCGGCCGCCGAACGGCGCCCGCCAGTATGGCAAAGGGGATTTGATCGCCGTTGCCCGCGTCGGCGAAGAAGAGCAGGTGATCGAACGGCATGTACAGCTCACGAAACTCCTCCTTTGAACGAAATGACTGATTGTCCACTGCGATTCGCTCCGCCGGCCAGACGAGTCCCAGGTCGTACTCGCCGAGCACTCCATTCGTCTCAAGTAGCAACTCCCGGAGGTCACCCGGCAGCGCTACATTCAGCGCCTGCTCGACGGCGGCGAGCTCAATGTCGTCGGCCGGCGCCGCGAACGTGACGTCAGGTGTAAGCGTCTGGATCCTCTCACGCCACAAGCACTTCATCCTCGCTCACTCGAACACGCTACCGTTGCGATGCACTGGTTCTAGCCAGGCTCCCAACCGACGGAAGTCGGCAGCCTTCCGGATCGGACGAACTCCTCGAACAGGGCCGCCGCGGCTTCGGCGGGCAAGGTCTGCGATCGGGGAAACTCGAGCGAGATGCCGCATTCGCACGTGAACTCCTCAATCACGTCGTCGGCACACGTTGTCCCCAGGTACAGCCCGCTGTCGCCCGGTTCGCGCAGGTACATCAGCCAGCCGCGGGTCTCGTTCGTGTAGAGATGCAGCGAGTCCTCTTCGTAACGAGTCAGCATGATATGGCCGCGATTGGGGTACATCACCTGATTCACCAACCGCCGCAGGCCGTCAACGTTCTCGCGACCGAGGCGATAGGTTTGATGATTCAGCTCGACCTCCCAATGCGGGAAGCCGCCCAAGCTGACCCAGATCTCGCGCGGGATCGGCCGCGAGAGGAAGAACGTTGCGCTGCACTCATCCGAGGTGAACGATCCGCAGTGCGCCTCGCCCAGCTAGACGTAGCCGCCGCCTTGCTCGAGACACAGGTGATAGGTCCGATGGGGCCATCCTCGGGGCAGCAGGATCCACGGCGGGTCCCCGTCACTCGTGCGCCGCCATTCGATCGTCGTCGGCGAGGCCAACGTCGCGGACGCAACGCAAAGAAACGCAACCGCTGTGTCAGACTGCAAGACAAACTCGCCGCCGCGATACATCGTCATTGGCACGTCCGGCGGAAGCAGTGCCAAGACCTCACGCCGTCCAACGATTCCCGCAGGCAAAGTCGGCATCGCCATCTACTCCGGCACCGCAGCCATTGTACCGTCCCGTTGGTTCCGCGCGAGGTCGCACAGCCGAGCGCAGGGCTATCGCATCTAAACCGCGGTTAGTCTTGCCGGACGGTCGCGTTCGGGTTACACTGGCAAACTGAGCGTGTGAGGCCTCACGGAGTTTCTTGAACAAACCCGTGTACGGAGGGGCT